>Ga0154020_10000604_pt1 | contig 43672 bp, 29 predicted proteins | sample Klosneuvirus_201_FD_109709 | JGI IMG/M metagenome (GOLD analysis project Ga0154020, IMG submission 109709) | Active sludge microbial communities from wastewater, Klosterneuburg, Austria - Klosneuvirus_20160825_MG | ecosystem: Engineered > WWTP > Aerobic digester > Activated sludge | place... | reverse complement strand
ATGAAGCTCATTTGTTTTTAAGGTGAAGTAACCTTCCTTCAAACCAAAAGCAAGCGGGTGCGATTTATCCAGGGTAACTTTATAAATGGCACCACTGATCGCATCCGGAAGTTGGGTGCGTTCAGCATCTTCATAGCGTGCCAATACCTCTTTCTCTTTTAATTCCTTTTCTTTCTTTTCTGCATCATTTTTATCGGCATCGGTCGCATAGATTTTTAAACCAAATCCTTTTTTATCAGCGAATGAATTCAAAGCACCCGCTATCACAATCAATCGTCCGCCTTCTGACACCCACGTTGAAATGTCAGTCAAAGTTCCATCATCAAACATCCGGTAACGACCTTCTGGAACAATCAACACATCATACTTGCTCAACTCCACCGACTTGAAATATTCCGTTCCAATTTGTGTGATTGGGTAGTGAAGTTCTTGTTCAAAGAAAGACCAGATCTCACCGGCATTAAGTGAAGCGGTTTGATCGCCAAATAAAACGGCCACGTTGGGCGCTTTCAAAAAGGAAATAGATCCCGATCCAAAATCTTTTCCCTTATCAACAAACCCTGTGGTGGTAGTATAAATCTTTCTTCCTTTTTCTGTGGCCAACGCTTTGATTGCTGAATCAAAATCAGCCATGCTTTCATTGTTTCTGCGCGTAACGATTAATGTGCCCGGCTCAAAAGTTTGTCCTGCAAGGGTAAATGCTTTTTCGCTTGAGCGCACCTTAACTTTTTTGTTCAGCAATGCAGCCAAAAACTCTACATCACGAAGCGACTCATACTTAAAAATATACGCATACGGTTTTGCAGCAACTGTAGAATTGTCAGCAACTTTTGGTTGATACGCTTTCGCTGGGTTGATGCGCTCGTTTAACGCATAACCTTTTAAATTATAATTATACATCAAGTTCCACGCGGTGATATCATATGTGGCTGAGTCCGACAATTTTGATTGTGGCTCAAACAGCGTTGTAATAAATCGTGACTTCGGTTGATAAATATTAATAACGATATCATCCGTACCTACATTAACAGCGGTTGTTGTCTGGCTTTGATAATCAAAACCGCGTGAAGCTTTACCGGCCGAAGGATGACCATACTTAATTAGGTGGCTATCAAACCATTTTGTGAGTTGGTTGATTTTATCAACATTGTTATCGCCCTTAATCACATACGTTTTATACGGTGAAGCCGGGTTAGTAGTATTTTCTTTTGAATACTTTTCAAACTCATCTACTAATTTAGTAGCATTCTGAGATGAGATTTCAATCGTTGACATGCCTGTTGTGTAATGATGCGTCAATCGATCTTTTAATGTTAACGGATCGCCCTCGGGTGTGGTAATGCTAAGGCCACCATAACCACCACCGCCTTGTTCAAAGGTCATACCAATGGCACCACTGTACGTGGGATATGTATCGCCATAACTGGGATAGTAAAGATCGAAGCGTTCTTTGGTAAAGTATAACCAACCTTGCTCATCAAAATACTTGGCGTGATTTCTTCCAATCATAGTTTGAAACTCGCGCTGCCAGTTGCTGATTACTTCGTGAAAAGGTTCTGCGGCCGGAGCAAAGTAGTAAGGGCTGTTATAACCCTGCTCATGAAAATCAACATGTACCTGTGGAAGCCACGCATTATAAATTTTTATTCTGGCTTGTGATTCCTTTTGTGTAAGCCACGCCCAGTCGCGATTTAAATCGAATAAATAATGATTGGCTCTTCCGCCCGGCCAGGGTTCGCGATGTTCTTTAGCATCTCCGCTTGAGTTTGCTGGTGAGTTTCCGTATTGATTATAAAAATTTACGTAGCGATCGCGTCCATCGGGATTGATGCAGGGATCCAGAATCACGACTGTATTTTTTAACCACTCTTTAGTTTTTGCGTTGGCCGGATTAACCAATTCGTAAAGCGTTTTCATGGCAGCTTCAGTGGAACTCGCTTCATTACCATGAACGTTATAGCTTAACCAAACAATGGCTACTTTATTAGCTGATGGTGAGCCATCCAAGGCTCCGGCTCTTTTCAAATTATCTTCCCGGATCTTATCCAGGTTAGCAAAGTTTTCGGGCGATGCAATAATTGCATAAATCAAAGGACGAAGCTCGTTCGTTTCTCCATATTGAGTAACCTTCACGTTTGGCGATAACTCATCCACATAGTTAAAGTATTCAACTACCCTATGATGACGGGTAAAGTGATCGCCCAACTCATATCCTAAAAACTCATCAGGAGATTGAATGTTATTTTGAGCGAACGAACAAAGGGCGAATAACAGTGCGAAACTGAGAGATGTGATTTTCTTCATAAGTGTGTTTAGTGCTAAAATTGGAATGTGAAAAATGAGTAAAAATTAATTCTGCTTCAACAGATTTTTTACCTGCGGTGTATGGTGGGTTATATGCTCCTTAAAAAAACGAACCGCCTGCTGAATATTAAGCATGCCAGCGCGTGGGTGTTTAAATACGTTAAGATTGATTTGATCATCCTGAAATTTTTCCAAAACTTCCTTTAAATCTTCCCGGGCTTTATCCCAAGCAGAAATCAACGGATTAACACTTCCATAAACCCGGGTATTCTCCACAATGGTGCGTGGCGCTTTAAATTTAAATGGCAGGCGTTGTGAGACAATAAGGAGTAACATTTTTAAATCTTCTTTCAAGCCGCTTTTTTCTGCTGTTTGTATGCCCAGTATTTTTTTGTTCAGGTAATTGACTGAAAGTTGTTCGGATGCAATGAGATGCGAAAGCACTTGGGCTATCGACCACTTTTCTGTCGGATGTTTATTCAACTCAACATCAGAAAGATCTTTAACAAGAGTCTGCAATTGCATCCGTTGAACTTCCAGGCGATCGAATAGCTTTTTTAAATTAGCGTTCACACTTTAGGGTTTTGGTAAAAGTAAATAAATTCGTGTTGGTTGACTCAATTCCTTTTTCTACATTTAGTTACCTAATCTAAAATAAACCCCTAAACCTAACTCACAACTACTATGGAAGAGTACGAAACAGGATCATCTGGACTTGGCGCTGCCTTTGGCGCTATTGGCATTTTCTATTTGGCATTTATTGTAATAATAGTTGTTGCGCTTTGGAAAATTTTTGAAAAGGCAGGAAAGCCCGGTTGGGCAGCTATTATTCCCATCTATAACCTTTTCGTTTTACTGGAAATTGTTGGCAAACCAGCCTGGTGGCTTATTTTGTTTCTGATTCCTGTTGTTAATATCATTATTGCCATTATTGTTTATCATAACTTGTCTCTTAGTTTCGGTAAGGGAGCTGGCACAACAATCTTAATGTTTGTCTTTGGTATAGGCTTGCTCATACTCGGGTTTGGCGATGCCAAATATATAGGCCCCCAAAAATCTTAAAACACTCTAGCGTTTAAAAAAAGACTTCTTCAGAAGTCTTTTTTTATTACAGCGTGTTTGTAGGTAAAAATCAACCTCAGGGTTATGAGAAATAACGAACAGGTGTGATCGACCATTTTCTTGCTAGTGTCTTTTTGTCCTTTGCTGAAAGCTACTCTGGTTCCTGAAGCAATCCTTATTGTTACGCTTCATCAAATAATTGTTCCAACTGAACATTCATAATCGTTTTTTGGGAGAAGAGGATAAATTCATATTGGCCGCTTCAATTCCTTTTTCTACTTTTAGTTAACCTAAACTTAAAACCCACTTATCATGAACACAAATTATGCTGGCTTTTGGCTCCGATTTGTAGCCTTAATTATCGATGGAATTATTATTGGTGTTGTACAATCGTTTCTTATCCTCCCAATCTTAGCGACCGCAGGATTTAGTTTTGCAAGCGGCATTCAGAGTGGCGAAATGAGCGAGGCAGAAGCGATTGGAATGATCGCAACATTTATGGCGACTATGGGAACCACAATTCTTATCTCTTACACTATTGGAATACTTTATTTCACTTTTATGGAATCCTCCAAGTTTCAGGCTACGGTTGGTAAACTGGCACTGGGCTTAATAGTTACTGACTTAAATGGAGGTAAGCTTGACTTTACAAAAGCATTCGTAAGGAATTTGGGTAAAATTATCTCTTCAATGATTCTTTACATCGGGTATATAATGGCTGGCTTTACGGATAAAAAGCAAGCACTACATGATATGATTGCAGGAACCTTAGTCTTAAAAAAATAATTAAGCATCAAAATAGTTAAGGTATAAAAAGACTTCTTCGGGAGTCTTTTCTTTTTTGATACAAGCTGTTTCGGCTTAGTGCTTTGGTTGGGTTATCGCACTTCTTTCAAAAGGAGGAATTTACAAGTCATTTGATATAATAAATGCAGATACCTTTTGCTAATTGTTTAGAACAACTCAAACAATCACTTACATTTTCTCATTATCTTTCATCCATGAAAAAATTATTTCTGCTTCCTCTTCTGTTTGTAGCAATTGCATCTTTTGCACAACGCCCAATCACTCCTTCTGATATTTACAGAATCCAATCCGTAAGCGACCCGCAGGTTTCGCCTGATGGAAAATGGGTAGCCTATGTGTTATCTACTCCCGATTCTGTAAAAGATAAATCGAATGCCGACATCTGGATGATTAGTTGGGATGGTAAAGAATCTGTAAAACTCACTGCCAGCAAAGAAGGGGAAAGCCGCCCGCGGTGGACACCCGATGGAAAGTATTTGACATTTCTTTCCTCGCGTTATGAAACCAAATCTTCACAAATCTGGCGCATGGATCGCAGAGGAGGTGAAGCTGAAAAATTAACAGAATTAAAATACAGCATCAGCGATTATGTGTGGAGCCCGGATTCAAAAAAGATAGCGTTGATAATTAAAGATCAGGAATCCAGTGATGAAGCCGACAAAAAGAAAACAGCCAAACCGATTATGATCGATCGGTATCATTTTAAGCAAGATGGCCCGGGTTACTTAGAGCGTAAACGCAATCACCTTTATGTGTTTGATGTTGAAACAAAAAAACTTGATACGCTAACGAAAGGAGATTTTGATGAAGAAAATCCGGTGTGGTCGCCCGACAATAAAAAAATTGTATTCGTTAGCAACCGAACATCCGACCCCGATCGAAATGGGAATACTGATTTGTGGGTGATGGACGCAAAGAAAGGGGCAGCATTGAAGCAACTTACTACCTGGCAAGATAGCGACACAAGTCCGGCCTGGAGCCCTGATGGAAAATGGATTGCCTATTTGAAATCGCAAACACCGGAGTATGATATTTATGATCAATCACAAATTGCAATCATTCCTGCTGAAGGCGGTACTCCTAAAATTCTTAATGCAACATTAGATCGCGATGTATCGGTACCAAGTTGGTCGGTCGATAGTCAATCGGTGTGGGTTGCGGTAGAAGATGATCGCAGAAGTTATATTACTTCATTCGACCTGAACGGAAACAAAAAAGTTATTACAAAGGGCGATCGGGTATTTGGTTCCTTGCAACGAGGAGTAGGAAACTCCTGGGTTGCGCTTTCCAGCGATCCGGCAACCCCTTACGAAATTCATGTTGTTGAAAATGAAACTCCACGCAGACTCACACACGTACACGATGAGCTTTTGAAATCCTTAAAGCTTGCTTCCGTTGAAGCCTATGATTCGAAAAGTAAAGATGGCACTACCGTTGGCAATTTTCTTTTTTGGCCTGCAGGTAAATCCAAGGACCAAAAGCTTCCATTGATTTTATGGATTCATGGTGGGCCTACTTCGCAAGATGATTTTGCTTTTGATTTGATACCGCAAATTTTTGCTGCGCAGGGTTATGCGGTAGCTACCGTAAATTATCGTGGTAGTAACGGGCGCGGCCTCGACTATAGTAAAGCAATCTCTGGCGATTGGGGAAATAAAGAAGTAATTGATTTAATTGGTGCGGTTGATCATTTAATTAAATCAGGAAAGGTTGACGCGAATAAATTAGGTATTGGTGGTTGGAGTTATGGGGGCATTCTTACTGATTATGTTACGGCAACCGATCCTCGCTTTAAAGCGGCCGCGAGTGGCGCTGGCAGTGCTATGCAGTTATCGATGTATGGAACTGATCAATATACTGTTCAATATGAAGCTGAGTTGGGTGTGCCTTGGAAAAATATGGATAAGTGGATGAAAGTTTCGTATCCGTTTTTAAACATTGAAAAAATTAAAACACCTACACTGTATATGGTGGGTGAAGAAGATTTTAATGTGCCTGCTGCTGGTAGCGAACAAATGTATCAGGGCTTAAAATCATTGGGTGTGCCCACCCAGTTTATTGTTTATCCCGACCAGAATCATGGCCTTGCTGTGCCGAGTTATCAAAAAGACAGATACACGCGCTACCTCAATTGGTTTAGTAAATACCTTAAGGCGGATACGATGAATGAGAAGTTGCCAGTGAAGAAATAATTTTTACTTGTAGGCTTACGCAGACAGCATGAAGGAGTATGTAAAGCACGTTAAAAAATTTTAGGTACTTCGCCAACCCTCGGGCTGTATCCTTACAGACCGAAACTTTTTGTGTTCTGTGAAGGACACAGGCCACGGTTGAGGGAAAAAGGAATATCAACAATTGTATATATTCGGGTGTTGGCAGCAACCTTTTTTAAGAAAGATTTGACCACGAATAAAAGAGGGACGACTTCACCGACAACATGACTAAATCTTAAACCGGGGACTTTAAATTAAAAGTATGGCCGAATGTATTAAATGTGGACAGTTTACAAAGTATAATGGCGGACTGTGTACCAAATGTTACAATGAGAAAAACAATAAGGACTTAGAACTTGAAGAAACAGATGTTCAAGAAGGTGGACTGACCGACAAAGAAAAGAATTACAGATATGGAATGATTAAGGGGAGAATTGCGGAGACATTAATTCAAGAATTGTTTCTAAGCCTTAAGTACAATGTTTTCAGATACGGGATGGAAAATACAATTCCAGGAATTATGGAATTATTAAAAGGTGTGAGGTCAGATGTTGCACAAGAAATCAGGAGAATGCCTGACTTTGTAATCCAAAATTCAACGACTAAGGACGTCTATTTTGTTGAAGTTAAGTTTAGGGCAAGCGGAAATTTTAAAGCAAAGGATTTACCAAAGGACTACCCGTACACAAATGCTTATATAATTCTTGTTTCAAAAAAGCATATCAAGTGTTTGACTGTGCAAGAATTATTAGACGGCAAAGAAATGACACCTGAATCAAGAAACTATCTTGGTAACAGAAAAGAATTTGACTTGGACAAAGAAGTGATAATTGACTTTTGCAACTTCGCGATACAGTTTTTCGAGAGTGTGTAAAAAAAGGCAGCTGCCAACAAATGTATAAAACATGGCTGGGGTGCAGTGCAATTTTGTAGTTTGGTTTTCTTAATTTCGTTCGGTCACGTGGGACAGGACGCACTTCGAAAACCCAGCCACGTTTCATACACAAACGTTGGTGGCAGCCCTATGACGACCGACAGAGCTACTATAAACCGACAGGAAAACGGTAGACAAAATGCTAACGCTTCGTAAAATTAAAAGAGCTGCAAGCCGACACACAAGCCAACGCTTTGCAGCACATTTAATTTTACCCAACCGCACCCAAAGCCCACCCACCCCCAGACAAATTGAAACGTTGAAATCCTGTTAATAAAAATGTGTTTTTTATTGCCATTAATTCGACAGGACATTTTATATTTGGACAATAATTGTCCCGAAATAAAATAATTATGGTACAGAACGAAACATTTGGTGAGGTAATTAGAAAACTAAGAGAGGAAAGCGGACTTCCACTTAGAAAAGTTGCAGCCCATCTTGACATAGACCCATCAACACTAGGAAAAATTGAAAGGAACGAGCGGACAGCAAATAAAGAAATGATTGAGAAAATTGCGGAAATATTTTCAGTTAATTCAAAGTCGCTTCTTGTATCTTATCTAAGCGACAAAGTCGCTTATGAAATAATGGAGGAAGATTGCACAAAAGACATATTGAAAGTTGCCGAAGAAAAAATTAAATACTATAAAAAAGTAAAAAACTAATTGTTATGCCGACAAAAGCAAAGATAAAACCGTACAAAGAAATTGACAGCGATGTTCTAACTCTTGTTGAAGAAGAAGCTTATCAATTGAGAATTGGAGAAAATCCAGAGGACATTGACCTTGATGTAATTGACAAAATTAATGTTTGGGATAAATCCATTAAAGTTGAAGAAAATGGATATTATTGGAAAGGCGAACCATTTATAACTAAAGGTAAACTACCAGCAAATGACAAACCCCTTGTTGTAGAATTGTTCTGTGGTTGTGGCGGAACTTCTTTAGGCTTTGAATTAGCTGGTTTTGAAATTGCCATTGGTTGTGACATACACCAGCCTTCAATAAATACATTTAAAACTAACCATCCTAATGTTTCAACTGTTTTAGGTGATGTTAGAAAGGTAAATCCAAAATCATTTTTACAGCTTTTAGACGGCAGACAAGTTGACGTATTAATTGGTGGAGTGCCTTGTCAGGGTTTCTCATTGAATAATAGAAAGAGACACGAAGACGATGAAAGAAATTTACTTTATAAAGAGTTTATTCGTTTTGTAAAATCATTGAAACCCAAAGTAGTTGTTTTAGAAAATGTTTCTGGAATGAAAAGTACAGGCGATTTTGTGAAAACAATTGAAAAAGATTTAAGTCTTGCAGGAAATATGAAAGCAAAAAGCAAATTGCTTTTTGCTCCAGATTATGGTGTACCGCAATCACGAACAAGATTAGTTTTCGTAGGAATTAGAGATGGCGAAGAATTCGACTTTTCTGAAATTAAAAAAACACACGGACCAGAAACTAAAAAACCTTATGTCACGGTTAAAGATGCTATTGGTGACCTACCAAGTCTAAAGCCCAATGAAATTATTACTAAATATAAGAAAGAACCTTTTAGTGAATATCAAAAGCAAATGCGGAAAAATTTGAAAGTTGATAAGCTAACTAATCATAAAGCACCAAATCATCCTAAAGAAGTAATTGAAAAAATTAAGAACACAAAACCAGGTACTCCGATGTATCCAAAGTTCAAACAAAGAATTCGTTTAGCTTGGGATATTCAAAGTCCTACACAAGTTTCTGGAGGCATTAGACCTCAATTTCAATTCGGACATCCATCAGACAACAGGGGTTTGAGTATAAGAGAAAGATGCAGATTACAAAGTTTTCCAGATAATAATTTGGGCGTTCCCCTTACGGGTCGGGCTTTCCGTTCCAATCTTTTTGTTCGTACCTCACAAAAAGGATTTCCACTTCAATCCCTAACGCAACGCAACTAATGAAGAACATTATTTTACCAGATAGTTTTATACCAGGAGAAATATATACAAATGACCAAATCTTCAAATGGTTTGGAGTTGCTAACTCAGGAGGTATTCGACCCTCAATAGGAGAGAAAGGAAAACTTGAATTCATCGTTTTAATGACTACCAAAGAAGGTGCAAACTATAAATTTGTAAATCCATATAGTGATAAAATAGAAGATGGAATTTTAGTTTATACTGGAGCTGGTAGTGCTGGAGACCAAACCCTAAGTGGTGTTAATAAAAGGATTACAGAACAACTTGACAACCCTGTTCCTATCGTGTTTTTTGTAAAAGAAGCAAGAGGTGCAATTCGATTTGTTGGCTATTTGTTATTACTACGACATTTTGAAGATTACCAACTTGATAGCTATAGAAGTGTGAGAAAAGTGCAGGTTTTTGAATTTAAAATTTTAGAAAATGTTCAGCCTGTAAAAAAGAATTCCTTTAAAGAATTATTCTCAGAATATTATTTCGATTTCAAAAACAAAGCTGATAAAAACGACTTGCAAATTTTCGAACCAGTAAGTGAAGGCTTGAATATGGAATTACTTGTTGAAAAAGAAATTCTACGTAACAAACTACTTTCAATAAATCCATACGATTTTGAAGAAGTGATGGCGGCTTTGGTTAAACATACTGGATTTAACAATGTTGAGGTAACAAAAAAGTCAGGTGACGGAGGAATAGACATAAAAGCAAATTTGGAACATCATTTCAGTCCTGAAATTGAATTTATTTTTCAAGTTAAAAGATGGAGACATTCTGTTGGAAGACCTGACATAGCAAATCTTAGAGGAAGTATTGGTTACAATAATTTTGGTGTAATGATTTCAACAAGCCATTTTACGAAGAGTGCAATTACTGAGGCAAATGCAGATGAAAAGAAACCAATCAATTTAGTTGGTATTGACCTTCTTCATACAATTATTAAAACAACAGATTTTAAACTTGCAATTTAATATGGACAAGAAATCAAAAACATTTATTGAAAAGCATCTTTGGGAAATGTGGTTGAAATTAAATCTTGATAAACCAAGCAACTGGGATGAGATTGTTGAATTTGTTATTGATGATGTTGAAACCGCATCAAGTTATTTGCTTGATGGAGATTTTCATTCAGGTGATGTTGAAATTGCATTTAGAAGATTTGTAGAAAGAGTTTATGAAACTGCTTGATGATATTCCAAGTAGTGAAATTCCACGATATTATATGCAAGTTCGTTACGGTTCAATGTTTTCTAAAGTAAAGCACATTAGAGTATTTTCATATTTTGCTGACGCAATATTATTCCCAGACGGAGCATTATGGAGAGACGCATAACAGAAGAACAAGCAACAAAAGCCATACTCGACTGGCTTGAAGTGAGTGATTGGAAAATCATTTGCTTTGACTTTCCACAAAGTGGTACTGGTGTTTCATTGCATCCAAACGAAGAATTAAGAACTACAAAAAATAAAGGGGCATTTATTCCCGATATTGTAGCAATAAAAAACAGGACTGTAATTTTCTTTGAAAACAAAGACAGGTTTGTACTTGACGACTTTATAAAAGTTCAAGACCTAAGAAATAACAATGATTATTCAAATTCAATTCAAAGACTTTTGGCAGAATTTGAATACACAGAAATATTATATGGAGTTGGTTTAGTTCACTCTGTCAGCACAGAACAAAAGACCAGCCTACATTTAGATAAAATTGACTTTAGTATTTTTTATCTCGGAAATAAAACAATAAATATTCATTTTGACCCAAAGAAACTATTTAAATAGCCAACGCTTTTGGTAGCACATTTGATTTTTTTGCCGAAACACAAATCAACGCTAAAAAAATAAAAAGAGCTTGCAAGCCAACGCACGGAAGACAGTGCAAACTTGACACGACAGACCTTCGACCAGAGAAAACCACTACCCATAACAGCACCTACAAGAAATTGGCGGTTCAGTGGTTAAATGAAGCTTTGTGCTTCGTATCAAGTTCAGTGGTGGCAGACAGTTTTGTGATTCGGAATTGCCAACTTCTTGTAGCTGCCAAACGTTATAAATAGAAATTTCTCAACATAACATTGTAAAAATCTCTGTTGTTCTCTGTGGTTGAATAGTGTTACCTCTTAAAAGCAAATTTGAAATAGATAAGCATAGCGCACAGCAAAAACATAATTGCGTTGCAGATGATAACGGGCCAAAGCGTTAATGCAAATGCATAAACCAACCACACAACGGTACTTGTTAAAACAATAAATAGCATGGTGAGGCTCAAGTCGCCTGCACTTCTTGTTTGCCAGGTTTTGTAAACCTGTGGAATGAAAGTTATGCAACTTAAAAAGCTGCCGAGGTATCCTACTAAGTCAATATAATTCATACTCTATTTCGTTTTCAAGTTCGACAAAAACTCAATCATATCCCGGATCTCACTTTTCGATAAAGTCTTGCCCATGGGCGGCATGCTGCTTGGATAATTTTCGCGCTTTTCAATTCTGCCAACCGGAACTTCTAAGGGTTCGGCTTGCGATGTCTTTAAGATTAACTCTTCTGCATCTTCACTCATTAAGGTACCTGTTACTTGTTGGCCATCCTTCAACGTAAGTTTTACCATACCAAAGCCCGGTGATAATCGCGCACTTGGGTCGACCAAAGCCTGTAGTATTTGTTCACGCGTTAATTGATTTCCAATATTGCTTAAGGATGGCCCTACTTTGCCCCCCTCATCACTAATGCTATGGCATCGCACACATTGCGCAGCCGAATTCCAGAAGAAAATATTTCTACCGCGGCCACGATTGCCGCCAAGCAAAGTGCCTGCATATTCATTCATTCCAGTATCATTGGTTCGTAGTTTTGAAGCTTTGGCAATTAGCGTTTCTGAATTAGTAGCATCTACTGCTTCCATCAATTCTAACGTCAATCCTTCTGAAAGTTTCTTGGCTAATAGTTGATCAACCACATTCGATAGCACAGGCTCACTATTTTCAGGATTCATTTTTCCTAGTACGCGCAAAAGTTGTTGCTGCTCAGGCAAGGTTCCCTTTTCAAAAATTGGTTTCACTATTCCCGCAAGGTTCTCTTTAGAAATGCTCAGATCATTCAATAATCCCAAAGCCGTTGTTCTAACCGATCCTTCCTTGTCATTCATCCCTGCTTTAATAGCCAATTCAAGTTGATCGTATTTCAATGCGTGCAAGGAGGTGAGCATAGCCGATCGCACAACCGGAGATGAGTTGGTGCCCATTATTTTTGCTAAGTCTGTATTGTAATCAGGAAGATTTAAATCGCTTAACATTTTTGCTGTGGCAACTAGGATGGTTTCATCTTTCTCTTGAAGAAAGAATTTTATCTCAGGATTAATCTTTGATTTGACTATTTGCGAATCACGCGTAATCACGCCACGATAACGTCCGTCTACCCGATCAAGCACAGAAGGACTTGCCCACGTTCCCAATGCAGCCATTGCTTCAGCGCGCAATACTATTGGCACATTTTTACGTTTTGCAAAGGCAATCAATACCTCTAATTCGTTGTTGCCACCTACGCGCACGCATGCGTTAATGCTGCGCCTAAGCAAAGGTTCTGAGGTAAATCGTTCTTCTTTTAAAAGCGCGGCTAACTCTGGCAATGCTTTTTCAATCGACAAATCATCATTGATTGCTCGCGCTGCCTCGGTAACAATATATTCATCTTTGTCTTGAAGAAACAAAGCAACTTTTTCACTGCGTAATCTTCTTAACACCAACACAGCAGCAATCCGTACATCGCGTTCAGGATTATTAACCAAGGCAGCAATCGGATCAACTTGCCCGATACGTGTTAACGCTAACACACCAGCATGGCGGATATAGAGATCTTCATCATTGTTTGCATCAATCATAGCAATCAAGGGAGCAATAGCCTCTTTACTTTCTATGCGCCCAAGTGCTTGCGCGGCAAAGAACTTCACGCGTGGATTAGAGTTAGTTAATAATGGTATTACTTGTTGCCCTGCTTCAGCATATTTTTTATCACCAATAATTTTAACTGCTTGTGCGACAATTTCAGAATCTGAATCGGAGAGCAGAGACATTAGCTCAGTTGCATATTTTTTATTTATTTCAATTAATTGGCCAATACCCCAGATAGCATGAATGCGCGCCAGTTGATTTTCACGTTGACTAATCGCTTGCTTAAAAACCTCCGCGCCTTTATCTCCACGTGTTGCTAGTTCAAACTGCGCCTTCTGGCGAATACGCATATCACTATATGAAAGCAATTTTAAAAGTTCATCTGCCGATTGATCTTCATACTTTAACAGCATGAGCTTATGAGTTTCAAGACGCTCAGCTTTCATGTCATTTGTTTCTTCGCTTACATCCAACTTCCATACGCGACCGTAATTTTTTGTATTCCATCCGTTTATCCAATCTGCTACATAGAGCGCTCCATCAGGACCAAAGCGAATACCTGTTGGCAAAATTCCGCTGAGCACATCGGTCTCTGAATCTAAATCGAATGATGCGCCTTTTGGTTTTAGATTAAATGACCAGATGTGCGAACGTGTAGGATCGCCAACAAACTCAACCAGAAAAAATTTATTCTTCCAGGTTGAACCTAACGCTGTTCCTGGATTGAACACCATGCCAGCAGGCCCATTATGATAATTTACGATCGGAGGAATAATGTGTGCGGCTTGTCCTTCCCAACGAGGCTTGTAAAATACTTCATCCATCCACACCTTGTAAGTATTGTTTTTTGGGTCGGTATATTTTCCATACTGCCAGTTTGATCTCCACCCTGCATCCGAGCCTTCAACAATGTGAACCAATCGTTCACTCTCGCCTGCATGGTCGCCATCATTATCGGACGAAATCAAATTTCCATAATCATCAAAAACAAATTCATGGGTGTTGCGCAAGCCTGACGCAAATACTTCAAAGGCGCTGCCATCCGGATTTGACCGCACGATCACACCTTCATTTGGGTAAGGATATTTCTTACCATCTTTTGCAGTAATGTTTGCACCAATATCGCCAATGCCCCAATAAATTTTTCCATCAGGCCCTTGAATTACACCCGACATACCATGACCACTAAAGCCAATATGCACGGCATAGCCATGACTGATCGATTCCTTCTTTTCAGGAAGACCATCGCCATCTTTATCTTCTAAACGCCACATATCCGGACCAATGCCAATAAACATATCGTTCTTACGAACCAGCAAGGCTCCGGCCACATCATTAATTTCATCATTGAAGTCGTGGACAATGCGTGTTGAGATATCGGCAATGCCATCGCCCGATTTATCTTCCAATCGCCAAACCTCATCTTGCTCTACACCCAAGTCGTGCCAATCATGAACGCTATCTTTATTTAAGTCTTTCAACCATTCGTTTTCTTTACTCTTCTCAGGCGCGAATATTAATTTTAAAAAAGCGCGCCTATCTTCAACGGTTTGCAAGGCAATGGAAGGGGTCATCCAATCTTCATGTCCGCGAATATCAAACTCCGAATTTTTTTGACGATTGGTACGCGTAAGATAAACTCTTCCTTCATCATCAATAGACATCGCGATAGGATCTGGTGCTAGCGAATCGGACGCCCACAGCTTTAGCGTTAATCCTTCAGCCAGTTGAACCGAAACATTTTCACGAGTCTCCTTTGCAACTTTTAATCCCGTTATCGGATCTTCTTTTATTACCAAAGGAGTTTCAACCGGAGTTGATGTGCACGCGAACATCAGACAAACAATCAACAAAAGGGTAACGAACTGTAAAGACTTTGATTTCATTATAAAAAATTTGAAGTAAATTTTTCTATCGAGAATAAGAGATTGCTAAGTTAACAGGTTTAACAGTCAGACCGCTAAGGTATTTGCAAGGAACAGCTGCAAAGGTAAGCGGTCAGGCCCCTTCATTTGGGTTAAATCCAATACTTAATTAAACAAAACCAACTCAACACCTTTTGGATTTGTTAAGTACGAATTAATAATATTCTGAACTACCCGATTATCCTTAGATGGTTTAATGAAATTTTTGGCAGACTCAAGATTTGAAATGGATTCACGCTCATCAAAGAAACCAAAACCCAAATAATTTCCGCGCTCTACTAATACTACTGACTTCTCTTCTGGGCTGCGACCCTTACCAACCAGGGCAACCGTTTGTCCATTTTCAAAAAACGACTCGATAGCTTGTTGAACTCGTTTGTTATATTTCTTTTCTTTCTCAACCCCCTGGCAAGCGCCTTTGCATGCACCCGACTGATGGCTGAAGCACAAACCTTTTGCGATTTGTAAGCCGCTCAGTTTTGGACAGAGATCAAACTCCTTTACTTTATCCCACATAAAATTCCAGGCATCGCCTTTCGAAGTAAATGTGATTAACGGTTTTGTTCCGCGGCTCACTACGTTTACTGCAAAACGCAGGTATCCACTGCGGTCTTCATAGTCATAGACACCCCACTCTTCAACTTTATATTTTTGTGCGAGGTTATATTTAGGCCAGAGCCTTCGTATTTCCTGCGACTCCAAAATGAAAGCAATCAATTCGCTGCCGGTAAGCTCGTAAGTGATGTTATGTATCTCGTTTCGAATGTTTGATCGATTCCACTCGCGCGCTTCACCTGTAAAATGCCCGGCAATACGCTTCTTAATATTAACGGCCTTGCCCACATAAATTACAGTACCTCGGCCATCTAAAAAATAATAGACACCCTCTTTGGCAGGAAGCTTATCAAAATCCTCTTTGGGTAAGTTGGGTGGTAAAATAGTTTCGCCTGAATTTCTCTTTAGTGCTTTTGCAATTATTCCGGTATCATCGCGCTTGATTAGAATATCAAAAATCTTTGCGGTAGCTAGCGCATCGCCACCAGCCCGGTGTCGGTTTAGAATTTTTATTCCAAGACTTTCTGCTAGCCGCCCTAAACTATATGAATTAAGTCCGGGTATAATTTTTCTGCTCAACCGCACAGTACAAAGTTTCTTTGCGCTCCACGCGATGCCTTGTTCTTCAAACTCTTTCTTTAAAAAACTGTAATCGAAGTGTGCATTGTGCGCCACAAAAATCCTATCCCTTAACCATTCAAAAATTTCTTCGGCTAAATCTTCAAAGGCTGGAGCTTCTTCCACCATGGCGGATGTAATTCCCGTAAGGCCAGTGATGAAGCTCGGTACCTTGCGCCCTGGATTTATTAGCGTGTGAAAACTGTCTGTGATTTGTACGCCATCGTAATGATAAATCGCTATCTCCGTTACGCGATGATTTTCTGCGTAACCGCCTGTAGTTTCAATATCAACAATTGCGTACATAAGAGAGCGAAGGTAAGTTTTGGTTTGCTGAGTTAAAAATGCAATTTTGAGTTATGAATGGACTAATTCGCTTTCTATTAAACGGCCTTGCCGTGCTGCTTACTGGTTACTTGCTGAAGGGCGGTGTGCATGTAGAAAATTATGGCTATGCACTCTTTGTCGCAGTTGTAATTGCAATTGCTAATGTATTGGTAAAACCCATTCTCATCATTCTTACTATTCCCATAACAGTCGTTACGCTTGGCTTATTTCTTTTGGTAATTAATGCACTGATTATTTTACTTGTCGGATACTTTGTGCCTGGGTTTTCTGTTGATGGATTTTGGTGGGCGCTTGGCTTCAGTTTAATCCTTTCAATTTTCAACAGCCTGTTTACTGATTTAACTAAAGAGAAAAAGAGGAACTAATTAGCCAAAGATTCACGGATTAAAACATAAAATCTAATCTGTGGCAATAGAGTTATTCCTTGCTTAAAAACAATGTTTGGGTTGGGTATGCAAATTGAATTCCTTCTGCCGCAAAAGCATTAAAAATTTCAATGTTGATCTTCTGTTGCAAGTCCATATAATGATTGTATTCCGAAGTTTCAACAAAGTAAACTATCTCATAATCTAGACTAGAAGCACTAAATTTTTGAAAATGCGCTCGGTCAAACGCAACGCCCTCTTTTGTTTCTATAATGCCCTTAAGGATAGTTGGAATTTTTTCAAGCTGTTGCGAAGTAGTTTGATAGATAACTCCGAAAGCAAAAACAATTCTCCTTCGCTCCATCCGTTTAAAATTGTGGATGCGCGAATTGGTGAGGTCGCTATTTGAAAACACAAGTTGCTCACCTGTGATACTTTTCAATCGGGTTGTTTTAAGCCCAATGTATTCCACAGTCCCTTTTTTATCATCCACAGTAATATAATCCCCCACCTCAAAAGGACGGTCAAAGAAAATTACAAAGTAATTAAACAGATCTCCTAAAATATTTTGTGCTGCCAAGGCGATGGCAATACCACCAATACCCAAGCCCGCAATAATAGCGGTAACATCAAAACCTAAATTATTAAAAATGAAAAGCAAGCCTATGCACCAGAGCAGGCCATTTACAATCAACATAATCCCCCCAAGCTGCTTTATTTTTTCTTCGCCATCTTCCTTTGATTTGATGAATGCTTCTAAGGATAGCTGAACAAACGAAGAGAGCATTCGCACGGCATAAAAGGCGAACACAACCACCATGGCATTATGAATGAGCTTGTCAACCCTAACGGAAAACGTGAGGTATTGCAGGGCAAAATAGATGATGATAAAATTGAAAATTGGCAACCCAAACTTTTCGATCCCACTTATCAAATAGTCATCGAGTTTTGTTTCGGTCTTGCTCGTCCAAACTTTGATTCTTTTTAAAATGCTTTTTCTGAAAAGCCGAAGTAAAAGCAACCCACCAATAATAATTCCTAACGTTATCAGATAATTTTGAACTGTGTTGCCATAATACTCACGCTTCAATAATTCTTCCATGGTGCATTTATAATATACACAAAATTACTATCTCAGGAAGAGGAGACAAACCTATTTCTTGATTTCCAGTCCTTTATTAGTAAATAAAACCACTAACGGAAAATCTTACGTGCCTGCAACAATCTTTTCTTAATTTACCTGCCTAAAATTTGGAATGGTAAAATCACATTTTGTTAGAGACAATGCCATTACAGTCATATTTAAATAATAACAACAGACTCCATGAAAAAAATACTTTGGCTAATTCTTATTTGCCCTACTGCATGGGCACAGCAACTTGCCCCACTTACGGTAGAAAAAATAATGCGCGATCCGAAATGGATGGGGATTGCACCCTCCAACATAAGTTGGGCAGAAGACGGGAAACAAATTTATTTCAATTGGAATCCTGATCGCAACCCAGAGGATTCACTCTATTCAATTTCCCTGGCCAACCGCGCGCCACAAAAAGTAAATGCTTCTATCAGAAGAGCATTGCCAGCTTCATTTAATAGCGAGTATAATAAGTTGTTCACTAAAAAACTCTATGAGAAAAATGGCGACCTTTTCTTGTTAGATGTTGCCACAGCAAGAACAACGCAAATTACCAATACGCTTGATCGCGAATCGAATCCAACATTTTCGCAAGACGAAAAGAAAATACTTTTCACAGCCGATGGAAATCTTTTTAACTGGGAAATCAGTACGGGTGCTTTCACTCAACTCACAAATTTCAAGAAGGGAAACAAAAGACCGGAAGCCAAACAATCGCCACAAGAAAAATGGCTGAAAGATGATCAGCTTGCATACTTTGAAATTTTAAAGCAACGCAGCGATTCCCGCAAGGCAACTGAAAAAAATCGCAAAGCGGATCAACCGATTCGCCCAAAAGAAATTTATTTGGATGATAAAAACGTTGATAACATTCAATTAAGTCCGGATGGAAATTTTATCACCTATCGCCTTACAAAAAACGCAAATGGAAAAAACACTATCGTGCCTAGTTATGTAACTGAGTCTGGTTTTACTGAAGATATTTCAGGGCGCACTAAAGTTGGTGTTGCGTTAAGTGTTTCAGAATTATTCGTTTATGATATCAAGCGCGATACCGTATTAGCAGTTAAAACTGATGAAATTCCGGGCATCTTTGATGTACCTGAATATCGCAAAGACTATCCCGCCAAGGTAATTAAGCCAGATGCAAAGGAAAAGAAGCCTGAAGCAAGACAAGTTTCCTTTACAAGTTTAATCTGGTCGGCCGATGGAAAGCATAATGCAATTGTTGCACGGTCACAAGACAATAAAGATCGTTGGATTCTTTCGCTGGATGTAGCTACTCAAAAGTTTTTGGTAATCGATCGTCAGCATGATGATGCCTGGATTGGCGGCCCCGGCACAGGCGGTTTTTTTGGTAGTGCCAACGTGGGTTGGTTAGCCGATAATAAAACCGTTTGGTTTCAATCGGAAGAAAGTGGCTACTCGCATTTATATAGTGTTGATGTTACAACCGGAAAGAAGCAAGCGCTTACCTCTGGAAAGTTTGAAGTGCAATCTGTAGCGCCTTCGCGCGATAAAAAATTCTTTTACCTGACAACCAATGAAGAACACCCCGGTGAAAAACATTTTTATAAAATGTCGATAGCCGGAGGCAAGCGTGAAAAACTTACCACCATGACCGGGGCAAATGAAGTCAATCTTTCGCCTGACGAAAAATGGTTGGCAATCCGGTATTCCTATAGCAACAAACCGTGGGAACTTTACATTCAGGAAAATAAGCCTGGAGCGAAGCCACAACAAATCACAAGCTCACTATCTTCAGAATTTAAATCATACGCTTGGCGCGATCCTGAGTTAACAACATTTAAAGCGCGCGATGGTGCCGATGTGTATGCGCGTGTTTACAAACCTGAAAAGGCAAATGGTGCAGCGGTTGTTTTTGTTCATGGTGCCGGGTACTTGCAAAATGCACATAAGTGGTGGAGCAGTTACTTCCGCGAATACATGTTTCATAATTTGTTAACCGACAAAGGATACACTGTAATTGATATGGACTACCGCGCAAGCGCTGGCTATGGTCGCGATTGGCGGACGGGTATTTATCGCTTTATGGGTGGCAAAGATTTAACTGATAATGTTGATGGTGCTAAATGGCTCACCGAAAAATATGGTGTTGATCCAAAACGCATTGGTGTATATGGTGGCTCGTATGGTGGCTTTATTACTTTAATGGGAATGTTTACCACACCTGATGTATTTGCTGCTGGTGCTGCATTGCGACCAGTAACTGATTGGGCACAATACAATCATGGGTATACAGCCAATATTTTGAACGTCCCTTATCAGGATAGTATTGCGTATGTGAAAAGTTCACCGCTCTATCATGCAGAAGGATTGAAAGGACATTTGTTAATTTGCCACGGCATGATTGATACAAACGTACACTTTCAAGATGCCGTAAAACTATCGCAACGATTGATAGAGCTGGGTAAAGACAATTGGGAACTTGCGGGATACCCGATGGAAGATCACGGTTTTGTAGAACCCAGCAGTTGGACCGATGAGTATAAGCGGATCTTAAAATTGTTTGAGGAGAACTTGAGGTGATGTCTCTGCTAAAGCCTAATTTTTAGTTTCTGAAATAATCTGTTATAAGCCGCTCTTTGCTTACGCGAATGGTTGAAGATGCTATTCTCATTCCAGTAACTTGTCTCTCCAAATTCTTTACCAAATCAATCAATTACTATATGAAATTTTTTGCCCGACTTGTTTTAATAATACTTGTGGCGTTTTCTCCAATAGGCTTCGCGCAAGCACAAGGTACTATGCTGCTTCGTCAGCCAACCATTAGCAACACGGATATTGTGTTTGTGTATGCCAACGACTTATGGATTGTGAATAAAGAAGGTGGTGATGCGCGCAGGCTCACTAGCAACGAAGGCGAAGAAAGTGAACCGCATTTTTCTCCTGATGGTAAACTGATTGCCTTTACTGGTCAGTATGATGGTAATACCGATGTGTATTCAATTCCTGCTGAAGGTGGGCAACCGCAGCGACTCACGTGGCATCCTGGCAATGATGTAGTTACCGGATGGACACCCGATGGAAAAGAAATTTTATTTGCCTCGACACGCGAAGGCGTTGCAACACTCGAATCAAAAATTTTCAAAATCAACAAAGCGGGCGGCATGGAAGAAGCGTTAGCTATTCCGCGTGCTGTAGCCGGAGAAATTTCTGAAGATGGAAAGTTTATTGCTTATCAGCAAATTGGTTTTTGGGATCCTGAATGGAGAAACTACCGGGGCGGCCAAGCAAAGCCCATCTGGATTGTTGACTTAAAAACCTTTGCGCTGAAGATGACTCCGCAAACAGACAACGAGCGCCACACCGATCCGATTTGGTTAAACAATATTGTTTATTATTTATCCGAGCGTGATTATGCGAACAACGTATGGTCCTATAATCCTGCAAACAATGAATCCAAACAACTTACTTTTCATTCCGATTTTGATGTGAAAAGCATTGATGCCGGTGGTGGGCAATTGGTTTACGAACAAGGTGGTTATTTGCATACGCTGAATCCCGCAACAGCGGCAACAAAAAAATTAACGATTAACGTGCGCGGTGATTTTCATTGGGCGCGTGCACGGTGGCAAGATGTAAAATCTAATGCGCTAATCAACGCCTCCCTTTCACCCACTGGCCAGCGAGCGTTGTTTGAGTATAGAGGTGAAATTTTTACGGTACCAAAAGAAAAAGGCGACTGGAGAAATATCACCAACTCATCAGGTGCTGCCGATCGCAGTCCTGTTTGGTCGCCTGATGGAAAAAGAATTGCCTGGTTTAGCGATGCCAGTGGCGAATATCAATTGATGATTACTGATCAGGAAGGATTAGAAAAACCAAAAGTAATTGCCATTGCCAATCCAACTTTTTTCTTTAAACCCGCGTGGTCGCCCGATGGAAAATACATTGCCTTTACGGATACCGATTATAATTTATGGTATACCGATGTTGTATCCGGCCAAACAAAAAAAGCAGATACTGAACGTTATGCTCACCCTAATCGATCGTTAAATCCTGTTTGGTCTCCTGACAGCAAATGGATTGCCTATGCGCGATTGATCGACAGTCATTACAAAGTAATCAAAGCACATAATGTTGAAACTGGAAAAACGCTTCAACTAACGGATGGCATGGCCGATGCAATTTCTCCTGTATGGGATGCGAGTGGCAAGTATCTTTATTTTCTTGCAAGCACTAACTATGGATTGAACACCGGTTGGCTCGATATGAGTTCGTACGAACGCCCAATTACTCGCGCGCTCTATTTAATTGTACTCAGTAAAGATGATCCTTCCCCATTGCTGCCGCGCAGCGATGAAGAAGAACCTAAAGAAGATAAAAAAGAATCCACTCCAATTGTCAAAATTGATCTTGATGGAATAAGTCAACGCATTGTTGCCGTTGATATTCCTTTGCGAGATTATCAGGAATTAATTTCCGGCCCCGATGGCTATGTTTTTTATACTGAATCCGTGCCAAATCAAAATGGAGAAACTTTGCACCGATACAATTTCAAGGATCGCAAAAGCGAAGTTTACTTATCAGCCATCAATGAAGCTTCTGTTTCGAATGATCGTAAATCATTGCTCTATAGAAATGGCGGTACCTGGGGAATTTTAGGAACCACCGACAGCAACAAAAAATCAGGAGATGGAAAGTTAGATGCACTTTCATCACTCAAAGTAAAAATAGATCCGCGCGAAGAATGGAAACAAATTTTCCGTGAAGGCTGGCGCTATCAGCGCGATTTTTTATATGTAAACAATACACATGGTGCCCCGTGGAATGATGTTTACAAATGGTATAGTCCATGGGTGGAGCATGTACAACATCGCACCGACTTAAATTATATTGTTGATATTTTAGGTGGTGAGGTTGCTGTGGGTCACTCCTATACGCGCGGTGGCGACTTTCCCGAGATAGACAATGTGCCGATTGGTTTACTTGGGGCCAACTACGAATTAGAAAAAGGCACCTATCGTTTTAAAAAGATTTATACCGGTGAAGATTGGAATCCAAATCTCAATGCTCCTTTGCGGGAACCTGGTATTGGTGTTAAGGTTGGCGACTATCTGTTAGAAGTTAATGGCGTTGCTATTTCTGCTTCTGAAAATTTCTATAAGTATTTTGAAGGCACCGCCAATCGTCAAACAAAAATCAGAGTGAATAGTAAACCCGGCTTTGAAGGATCGCGATTAATTACAGTAGTTCCAATTGCAAATGAAAGTCAACTACGCATGATGAATTGGGTAGAAAGCAATCGAAAAAAAGTAGATGAGCTTTCGGGTGGAAAAATTGCTTACGTATATATCCCCAACACAGGCCAACCGGGGTACACCTATTTCAATCGCTACTATTTTGCACAGCAAGACAAGAAAGGCGCGGTGATTGACGAACGAAATAATGGGGGAGGTTCGGCAGCCGATTACATGGTAGATATTATGTCGCGCCAATTGATGGGATATTTTAATAGTAAAGTTGGTGATCATCGTCCGTTCCTAACCCCAAATGCGGGAATCTTCGGGCCAAAAGTTATGCTCATTAATGAACGTGCAGGTTCTGGCGGAGACTTACTTCCGTACTTATTTAACAAAATGAAAATCGGACCGTTGGTTGGAACAAAAACCTGGGGTGGATTAGTAGGCACTTGGGATACTCCACCATTTTTGGATGGCGGTCGCATGGTTGCGCCACGTGGAGGATTCTACGATACGGATGGCAAGTGGGCAGTAGAAGGAGTGGGCATTTCACCCGATGTTGCTGTAGAGCAAACTCCGGCTGATGTTATTAAAGGCAGAGATCCGCAATTGGAACGAGCTGTTCAAGAGGCCTTAAATTTATTGAAGACTCAAAGTGTAGAATTAAAACCAGAACCTGCGGCACCGATAAAATACAGAAGACCAACAAAGAAGAATTAGAGTATATCATTTGATTAAAATAGCTATCTCAAGTCATTGTGCACATATTTTGTTTTCATTCATAAATAAAATTTAATCGAAGTGTCCTATTCAAATAACTTCATTTGTTATGTGTGTAAATCAATAACACTTTAAACAGTTAAAAAGATGGACGAATTCGCTTTAATTATGAGGCACGAGGATGGTGCTAAACTAGCATCGCCAGAGCAAATGCAAACTTGGATGAAACAAACCATGGATTGGATTGGCGGCATTGCCGCGCAAAACAAATTTGTGAGCGGCACAGGCTTGCCATTTGATAGCGCGAGAGTAGTAACAACCAAAAACTCAAAAAGTATTGTAACCAACGGGCCTTTTGGCGACATCAAAGAAACCATTGGTGGCTTTATAATTGTTAAGGCCGAATCGATTGACGAGGCTGTTGAGTTTGCTAAAGGCTGTCCAGTTCTAACGGGTGAAGGGAACAGCATGGAAGTAAGAAAAATCGCCAAGAACGATGGCGCTCATTAAAAAATGGAAAGCCTCTGTATCTTTAGCAGAGGCTTCCTTATTTTATGAATCAGCAGGAATTAATACCGCACTTATTCAGAACCGAATTTAGAAAAATAACTTCAGTACTGGGTAAGTTATTGGGCATTGATCATCTTGAACTAGCCGAGGATATAGCAAGCGACACATTTCTATCAGCTATGGAAACCTGGAGTTATAATGGCATTCCAAATAATCCTACAGCTTGGCTTTATACAGTCGCCAAAAATAAAGCAAAGAATCATCTACAGCGTAATAACCTATTCGCACAAAAAATATCTCCGCAAATAAAATCGTCACTTGCAGAAGGTGATGAAATAGAAATTGACTTATCGGAAAAGAATATTACGGATAGTCAATTACAAATGCTCTTTGCAATTTGTCACCCGTCTATTTCAACGGAAGCTCAGATAGGATTATCACTTCGCATTTTATGCGGATTTGGAATTGATGAAATTGCTGGCGCATTGCTGAGCAACAAAGAAACCATTAACAAACGCCTCGTTAGAGCGAAAGAGAAGTTACGCGCAGAGAAAGTTCAGATTTCATTTCCAGATGGAACTGAAATTGAAAATCGATTAGGGCCAGTTCTTCTCACGCTATACTTACTTTTCAGCGAGGGTTACTATTCCGAAAGTAAAGATGAGGTCTTACGAAAAGATCTTTGTATAGAGGCGATGCGACTAACGCATCTACTCATTGAGAATGAACAAACCAATAAACCTCAAGGTATTGCCTTGATCGCACTTATGTGTTTTCATGCTTCGCGATTTGAAGCCAGAAAAAACAATCGGGGCGAATTTGTTCTATATCAAGATCAGGACGAAACACTTTGGAATCAAGAGCTAATCAAAAAAGGAGTTTTCTTTTTTAACCAAGCTTCCCGCGGAAGCAAACTTTCAAAGTATCATCTGGAGGCAGGTATTGCTTATTGGCATACTATCAAAGCCGACACGAAAGAAAAATGGGAAGGCATTCTACAACTCTACAATCAATTGTTACAACTTGAGTATTCAACTATTGCAGCCCTGAACAGAACTTATGCACTCTCTAAAGTATATGGAAAAGCCGAAGCCATCATTCAAGCCGAAAAATTGAATTTATCCAACAATCATTTTTACTTTACCTTACTTGGCGAACTTTATACCGACATTGACATTCAGAAAGCCAAGAGTAACTTTACTAACGCTTTAGCATTAGCCAAAACAACAGTCGACAAACATACGATTCAAAACAAACTTGATAAGCTATGAAAGGGAGACAATTTCTATTCGGGCTTGGACTTATCTCATTGCTGTCTTCATGCTCCGCTGAATCTTCACAGAGAACTCAGCAAGAACTAAAAGAGGAAATTCGTCAGCAAGAACATGCTTTTCAAAAAATGCTTAAAGAGCAAGGTGCTGCTCAAGCCTTCTCAACGTTTGCTGCCAATGACGCAACCATTAAGCGGCAAAATGATTCACTAATCATTGGCAAAGCAGCCATTAAAAATTATTACTCCGCACCATTATACCAAAACGCTTTAGCTGAATGGGAGCCAGATCTGATTGATGTATCAACGGATGGTACGTTGGCTTATACCTTCGGAGAATATCAATGGCACTTTACGGATTCAATAGGCAATACAAATACTTACCGTGGTGTGTTTCAAACAGTATGGAAAAGGATGGAAGATGGTTCGTGGAAATATGTTTGGGATTAAAGCTTAACCGTAACTCAGATTCCGCTACAGAATCCTCTCGTATTTATGTAGAAAGACGTACCTTGATTTTAAATCTCAATCATGATGACTAAATATTACTCTCGTTTTCTTCTAGCTGCACTTGCACTGCTTATTGCCGGTTCTTTATCGGCTCAAAGAATTACTGTAGTCAATCCGGAAACTATTGGTTTCTCGAGCAAAAGATTAGAAAGAATAGATGCTGTATTCAGCAACTATGTAAAAGAAAATAAATTAGCCGGTAGTGTTATTCTTGTGGCGCGAAAAGGAAAAGTAGGCTACTTCAAATCATTCGGCTACCGCGACATAGCATCAAAAGCAGCAATGACTAATGATGACATCTTTCGCATTGCCTCACAAACTAAAGCGATCATTAGCGTTGGTATTATGACTTTGCAAGAGGAAGGAAAATTATTGATACAAGATAATGTAAGCCAATACATTCCTGAGTTTAAAGAAACTACGGTTGCTGTAGCGAAGGAAAGTGGCGGCTATGAAGTAGTGAAAGCTAAAAGACAAATTACCATTCGGGATTTGCTAACCCATACATCAGGTATGGGGTATGGATATGGTGCGGCAAGTAGTGAGTGGAAGAAAGCAGAAATTCAAGGTTGGTATTTTGCTGATCGCAATGAGCCAATTGCAGAAACCATCAAGCGCATGGCTGCATTGCCCATGGATGCGCAGCCCGGAACAGAATGGGTGTACGGTTATTCGATTGATGTTTTAGGAGCAATAATTGAAAAGGCTTCGGGTATGCCGCTTGATCAATTTCTTCAGGATCGAATTTTCAACCCGCTTGGCATGATGGACACACATTTCTATTTGCCTAAAAATAAGTCAGCTCGATTAGCTACCGTATATTCTCCAAAAGAAGGTTCACCATTAATGCCAGCCCCAATTGTCGGAACGATGGATAGTCAAGGCGCTTATGTAGATGGCCCGCGAAAAAGTTTTTCGGGTGGTGCCGGTTTACTTTCAACAGCTACTGATTATTATCTCTTCTTACAAATGATGGCAAACAAAGGCGAATTGAATGGAAAGCGAATTCTCTCGCCACGTACCGTTGATTTAATGACGATGAATCATTTACCCGATGAGGTTAGTTATCGACCGGGTCAAGGCTTTGGATTAGGATTTAGTATTGTACTTGATGAAGGAAAGCGCGGCCAACCAGGATCAGTTGGTGAATACGGTTGGGGTGGAGCTTATGGTTCTACCTATTGGGTTGATCCGAAAGAAGAACTAGTTGTTGTTTACTTTACGCAAGTTCGTCCGGGCTCAATCGTGAAAGATCAATTGATGTTACGGGCATTAATTTACCAGGCGTTAGTCGATTAGAGTTTATCACTCTTGTTTCTTAATCGCTGAATGCAATTATCGAGTGATCGATAGTGATGATAAATGCTTTTCCAGATATTTCCTTTCAAGGCAGTTTTTAGTTCGGGTTGCTTGTCCAGCCCACCTGAATACCAATCTCCATTTTCATGATCAATAAGATACGTGTCTGCATATTTCCAAAGCATTTCAAATTTCGCATAGTAATTCATTTCATCATCAGGAAATAAATCTGCCATCAATAATAAAGCATTGAGACCTTCGGCTTGTGCCCACCAATTTTTGGTATCGTGTGTGATGGTGACTCCTGGTTTGTCTTTGAAATAATAAGCCTCATCATAAAATCCCCCAACGGAATTATCCCAGCCATTGGTAAGGGCATGATCCACCATTTTTTTTGCGATTCGCATAGTTGTTGTGTCATTGTACAAACCCAACTCATGTGATGCCTCTAGCATTAGGTAAGCGGTTTCAACATCGTGCCCAAAGGATACATGATCAAGTTGATGATGCGAATTAATTACATCATCCGTTGAGTCGGCAAATGAAACATCTGTCCAATCAGGTTGTAGAAAAAGTGTTAAGTATCCTTTTGGTGTAACAATGGTATCGCGAATTAATAAGAGCATCTCCTTCAATCTTTCATACACCAGTGGATCTGGCCACACTTGATATAGTTCAGTTAAAGCCTCAAGTAGATGGATAGAACTGTTTTGATCTTTATAGCCTGTTTCAGCAGTAGAGGGCGTAGTTGCCAATCTCATTATTGGCGTGCCGTTACGCTTCAAATGTTGAAAGTATCCTTTATGAACAGGATCATGACTTCCTTTTTCCAACCACAAAAAAGCATTTTGCGCAAGTTTTAATGCACTACTATCCTTTGACTGGTGGAAGTAGGCGGCCAATGCATAAATACCAAAAGCATTACCATACGCGGTTTTGTTTGAATCGCCTTTTACATTTCCTTGTTTATCAACCAGCCAATAAAATCCGCCTTCGGTTTTGTCCCACATTTTATCTCTTAAAAACTCAAAGCCATGTTTTGCTCCGGTTTTATAATAGGCAACCTCCGGATATCGCTCGGCTAACTTTGCATTCGTCCAGGTGTGGCGCGCTTGCGTTACAATCATCTTGTCCTGATCGCCTGTTGGTTTGAAATCGTATGAGTACGTGCTAATGAAACCCCCATCTATTGTGTCCACTGATTGCGGGTACCATTTGCTCAGCACTTCCGATTTTAACGATGACTCCATTGCATCCGCAATTTGAGTGCGGGTTGTTTCCTTGGCGGGATTACAACCGAAAATAAAAAGTAGAATGAGTAAGGTGGATTTTTTTGCGGGCATAATGTTTACAACAAAGGATTCAATAGTGAGTCTGCAAGGTTTCCTACATCCAGCCCTTGCAACCAGCGTTGCCTATCTTTCTCTTGCCACTCATTGAGGGGTTCCGAAACTTTGGCTCCATCGGCATAATATATTATAGTCATTACTTCGCGCATTGTATTCGAAGAATTGCCCGGAGCCTTGTGCAAAGTTAGCCCTGCATGAAAGGTGGCATCCCCCGCTTTCATCTGATCGGGCATAAACACAGGATATCTCTTTCTTGTAACATACTCATCTAACTCTTTTTCAGATTCATCGGAGATCTCAAGATTTTTTACCAACCCATCTTTGTGCGAACCACCGGCAAAAGTTAACATACCCATATCCTTTGTAATATCTATCAAGGGCATCCACATAGTAATGGTATTGCTGGTTGACAACGGCCAATAGTATTGATCCTGATGCCAGGGAGTAAACCCACCGCCCGGTTCTTTAAATAAAGCCTGATCGTGATAAAGCCGAACCCGCTCAACACCCATTAATTGAGCGGCCATTGAAGCAAACTTTTTAGCCAAGGTAAATTCTTTAACCTGTGCATCTGTTTCCCACAAGTTCATGGTTTGAAGAAATGCTTTCCCATAGGTATCTCTATCCTCCATCTTTCGAACTTCGGGATTAAGTTTTTTTACAGCATTAAGAATCAAAGGACGGTAATGGTTGATTTCTTCAGTGGTTGCTAAGTTTATTGTAAGTGCATAGCCATTTTGCTGAAAGTCCGCTGTTTGCTTGGCATCAATAGTGGGTAGTTGGTTAATGGTTTTCATTAAATCATTCTTTTATGATCAAATTATATTTTTCATTAAGTAAAACCAAATCAATAACAACGTATCACTACTCTTTTATCATCTCTTTATAATATGATGCTATCGAATACAGCACAAAGTATGCTTGCATGAAGTTTATTATTCCAGTTCTATTAAAAAAAAGGTATAAATATTATTATAATACTAATATTTATTTGTCCTTTGCATTACCTATGGCAAATAGTGTTTACTCAGTACCAACCTTGGCTGGTTTGTAATGGATTTCCTTACCAATACAGCCACTTATAAAGTTTGGATTTTCGCTCCTTATCTGGAGACGGATGATCCTACCCTTAAATTTTATTACGACTACACCCAAAGCATTGCCGAATACACCAAAGTGTTCGCGGATATCAATTGCGAATGGGAATGGGTAAACGTTACTGTCAACAACATAGCGGAGGCCATTGCTAAAGTGCAGAACTACTCTGCCAAACGCAGTATTGTGCTTAACCTATGCGATGGTGACGAAATAAACGAGGTTCCGGGAGTATCAGTAATCCATGCTTTGGATGAGAATGAGATTACCTATACAGGGTCTGATTCATACTTCTATAATATAACTACTTCAAAAATTACCATGAAGGAAGCTTTTGGTAAAGCCGGAGTTTCCATGCCGGGCTGGCAAAAGTTGAATGGTCATATCGATCCTGATCTCTTTAAAAAAGTAGGTAAGCCAATTATTGTTAAGCCTGCGGTTTCTGCTGGCAGTATGGGCATTAGCATTAAGAATGTAGTTAATGGCAAACGTGAATTAAAAAGCGTACTCTCCAGTCTTCATGAAGGATTTAAAGGCTGGAATCTGGATGGTGCTGGTCTGCTGGCCGAGCAATTTATTATTGGCCGCGAGTTTACAACGCTATTAGTAGGCTCGCACAATCAACCTGAACAAATCAAATTTTATCAGCCGATAGAACGCGTGTTTCATAAAGGCCTACCTGACAAAGAGCAATTCCTTTCGTTTGAGCGCTTGTGGGAAGCTTACGAGGATGAAGCTCCGCCACCGGATAATGGATTTTTATATGAATATGCGCCAGTAACGTCATGCGAATTGGCAAAACAGTTAAAGGAACTTAGTATTGATGCCTTTAAAGCTGTAAAGGGAATGGGCTACGCGCGACTAGACTTTCGGTTAGATAAAAAAACCGGAAAACTTTTTGTGTTAGAAATCAATGCGCAGTGCGGCTTGAGTGACGATGAAAACTACACCTCTATTGGAGCAATACTCCGCGTAAGCGACAAAACTTTTACTGATTTAATTGTGGAAGTTCTTGATGACGCCCTCCTTCGTAAATCAACCGTATAGATAAATGAAAGTTTGCGTTCTGCAACCTGACTATAGCACGACCGATGTAGATTATAAAAATTATGATCCGGCACGTAATCTTGCACCCCTATTGCCCAGCGATCAGGTAGATCATGTGCTTTTAAATAAGCTCACTACCTATAAGCAGCTTAAAGACTCGCGCAAAAATAAGTACGACATCTATGTAAATTTATGTGAAGGCTACCTGGATTGGTCGGTGCCATCCATAGATGTGATCAACACATTAGATGCGCTCAATCTTCCTTACACGGGGCCTAATTCAATCTTATATGATCCGGCAAAGCCATTAATGAAGTATGTGGCTTTTTGTGCGGGGGTAAAAACTCCAAACTTTGCAGAAGTAGCTAGTGCCACAAATCTGATTGAAAAAGTTAAACACCTTACATATCCATTATTTGTAAAACCTGCCAAAGCAGGCGACAGTCTTGGAGTTGATGATAAATCGTTGGTTAAAGATCATACTGAGCTATCAAGTAAAATTGAAAGTCTGCTTAACGAAGGGTATGAGGATATCTTAGTAGAAGAATATATTGCCGGGCAAGAGTTTACGGTTTTAGTTGCGGCCAATCCAAAACCAAAACGTGGTTGCGCAACTTTTAAGCCTGTTGAATATCAATTCCCGAAAGGATACAAGTTTAAAACCTATGCGCTTAAAACTTCCGAATTACATACCGATGTTAATAAACCCTGCGATGATGGGGCATTAGAAACAAAACTAAGATTGGCAGCAGAGAAAATTTTCAATGGCTTTTCCGGAGTGGGTTATGCTCGTCTGGATTTTAGAGTAAATGAAAACAAGGAGGTTTATTTTTTGGAAATAAACTTTACGTGTTCCGTTTTTTATGAAGATGGATACGAAGGCTCGGCCGATTACATTCTAAAATTTGATCCCGTTGGTAAATCAGGATTTTTAAAACACATTATTGCTGAAGGGGTTGCAAGACACGCGGCTAAACAAAAAAAATATCGGGTAAACGGAAACGCAATAAATGGCTACGGCATAGTTGCCCAAACAGCCTTAACCAAAGGCGAGGTTATTTTTAAGATAGAAGAATCGGCTCAGCGTATAGTTACCAAGCGATATGTAGAAACCAACTGGACCCCTGAACAGATAGAAGAGTTTAGACATTATGCTTATCCTATTTCGGATGAGGTTTATATTCTGTGGGATCAAAAACCACAAAACTGGGCACCTCAAAATCATAGCTGCGATCCGAATACAATCTATGATGGCTTAAATCTAGTTGCACTTCGTGATGTTAAACGCGAAGAAGAATTGACGCTTGATTATGCCGATTTATTAGACGACACCATTCAATCATTTGTTTGCGCGTGTGGCCAACCGAACTGCCGAAAAATAGTTTCTGGCCGAGCGGACAACTCTGTTACGCAACGGGAAAAGTTTTCGTGGAATGTGCATGGGAAACTAGGATAGCCTTTCTGATTTCCGGTCAAGATCAAATCATGCATTCATGTAATTGTTAGCAAGGACTTTCTTTAAAAAGTTTAACTTACTTTTTATTGCCATAATTTAAGAGATGAAGGCAGATAGGTTTGCTTGTTCATTTAATCTTGCAATAGCATGAATATAGTTTTAAACAGTTCCCTTATTCTTTTAATAGCGATTAGCTCCTATGGGCAATCGGAATCAAAACACAATCTTTATTTTAACAGATTAGCCGAACAGTGGGATGAAGCAATCCCATTAGGCAATGCCACATTGGGAGCATTGATATGGCAGAAGGGTAGCCAGTTACGATTTTCTCTTGACCGGGCTGATCTTTGGGATATGCGGCCGATGAAGGGGCTTCATCGTAAAGAGTTTTCGTATAAATGGGTGCAAGAGCAAGTCAAGAAAAATAATTATAAAATTGTTCAGAAGTATTTTGATGAACCGTACGATCGCGAACCCGGCCCTTCCAAAATTCCGGGCGGAGCGTTGGAGTTTTCTACAGAAAGCTGGGGCGAGGTTACCGCTGCAAAATTATCTTTACAGGATGCCTTAGCTACGGTACGCTGGTCTGGCGGAACAACTTTAGAAACATTTGTGCATGCGACCGACCCAGTGGGATGGTTTCGTTTTACAAATGTCCCTTCTCTTGATCCTAAGGTGATTGCACCCCGCTATCAGGGAGCGGTGAAAGTTTCGGGTGACCCTGTTGGTGGCGATGACCTTTCCAGGTTAGGATATGAACAAGGTGCTGTTAAGCAGGAAGGACAAAGCATTACCTATATACAAAAAGGCTGGGGTGGCTTTTCTTACGAAATCAGTGTACGGTGGAAGCAAGTGAATGCTTCAACAATTGAAGGCGTGTGGAGTATCTCTTCTAAGAATGACAATAGCACAAATAAAAAATCAGCATCATCAATCACGAATGAATTAATCCAAAAGTCCACTTATACTTCAGCGTATTCCGAACATAAAGATTGGTGGAGAAATTTCTGGAACAAGTCTTCGATTAGTATTCCTGATAGCCTTTTAGAAAAGCAATGGTATCTGGAGCAATACAAATTTGGGTCAACTTCGCGAAGGGGTGCGCCACCCATCTCACTGCAAGCTATATGGACTGCCGATAATGGCCGATTGCCTCCCTGGAAGGGTGATTATCATCATGATTTAAATACACAGCTTAGTTATTGGCCATGCTATAGTGGAAATCATTTAGAGGAAGGTCTGGCGTACTTGGATCATCTCGATGAGAACAAGGCCAACTATAAACGATACACAAAATTATACTTTGGAAAAGATGGACTAGCGGTACCGGGTGTTACCACGTTGGATGGTACAGAAATGGGTGGATGGATTCAGTATTCCTTGTCGCCAACAGTTTCAGCGTGGTTGTCGCAGCATTATTATTTGCATTGGCGTTATAGCATGGATTATGATTTTCTAAAGAAGCGAGCCTATCCATGGATAAAGGATGTAGCTGTTTTTTTAGAAAAAATTACAATAAAGGATGAACAAGGCCTTAGAAAATTACCTATTAGCTCAAGTCCTGAAATAAACGACAATGATCTTTCCGCATGGTTTTTTCAAAACACAAACTATGATTTGGCATTAATGAAATTTAACTTTTCTGTTGCGGCCGAATTGGCGAATGAATTGGGACTCAAAACGGAAGCGCAACATTGGCAAAAAATACTGACCGAGTTTGATAACTATAGTTTCTCTAAGAACGATGCATTACAATTTGCCCCTCAACTTCCCTATAACCAATCGCATCGGCACTTTTCAAATGCTATGGCCATTCACCCACTGGGATTAATAAGGTGGGAAGATGGAGAAAAATCACAAGCTATTATTAAAAACACGATTCATGTAATGGATAGCATTGGACCCGACTACTGGACTGGTTACTCTTACTCCTGGATGGCGAATATGAAGGCGCGCGCCAAGGATGGAGAAGGGGCAGCAGAAGACCTGAAGATTTTCGCGAAAGCATTTTGCTCAGGCAACAGCTTCCATTTAAACGGAGATCAAACAAAATCTGGGTACTCTAAGTATCAATACAGACCATTCACCCTGGAGGGCAATTTTGCTTTTGCTGCTGGCTTGCAGGAAATGTTATTACAAAGCTATGCCGGCTTTATTGAAGTTATGCCGGCCGTGCCACTTGCGTGGAAGGACATTTCGTTTCAGCAGCTTCGTGCAGAGGGTGCATTTTTGGTAGATGCGAAAAAAGAAGATAGGCAGATAGTTGAACTTACCATTGTATCAGAGAAAGGCGGTAATACTAGGTTGAAGTTGCCCTTTCCAAACTGGTTGGTGCATGAAAGCAAAGGAGTGGTTATTAACGATATTGAAGATGGCTTCCTTACGTTAACATGCGAAGAGAATAGTAAAATAGTTTTGAGGAATAGGGTCAAATAATTTGTCGCCTTGCAAAAAAGTCCTTCTTATCTATCACTTTTTCCAAATAGCATCATAGCAATAATATGTTTAAATTTTGGAAAAATACTTCCATCTAAATTAAACCACCTCTAATCATTGAAATCTCGAATTCTCGTTATTGCTTCTCTACTCATTCTAACGGGCTCGTTGGTAAGCTACTTCTATTGGCCTACCGATAAAATTGATTACAACACACAAGTAAAACCAATACTCAATAAAAAATGTATCACCTGCCATGGTGGTGTTAAGCGCGAAGCCAAGTTTAGTCTTTTGTTTCGTCAAGAAGCGTTGGCCGTTAATGAATCCGGAAACAAAGCAATTATACCCGGTTATGCCCAACATAGTGAATTAATCAGACGAATTAATTTAAGCGATCCGGAAGAGCGGATGCCTTACAAAAAAGAACCCTTAACAAAAGAAGAGATTAAAATTCTTACTCAGTGGATAAATGAAGGTGCCGTGTGGGGAGATCATTGGGCTTATGTAGCCGTTGAAAAGCAAAAGGTTCCTAAAAAAAATTCTTGGACTAAAAATGAAATAGACCTCTTCATCTATCAAAAAATAAAGGAACAAAATTTAGAGCCATCACCAGAAGCTGATAGGGAAACGTTACTTCGAAGAGTAAGTTTAGATTTAATTGGTCTGCCAGTATCAGAATCGTTAAGCAAGAAATTTCTTAACGAGAAAAATCCGATCACATATGAAAATCTTGTTGATTCGCTGTTAACCTCACCACACTTTGGCGAACGGTGGGCTGCCGTGTGGATGGATCTTGCGCGCTATGCCGATACCAAAGGATATGAACGTGATGATAGTCGTAGTATATGGCGTTACCGCGATTGGTTGATTCGTGCATTCAATAAAGACATGCCTTACGATCAATTTATTACAGAGCAATTGGCAGGCGATCTTTTAGAAAATCCAACTGATGATCAACATGTAGCAACTGCCTTTCATCGAAATACAATGACCAATGATGAAGGCGGAACCGAGAACGAAGAGTTTCGCACTTCAGCCGTGTTAGATCGGGTTAACACGACCTGGGAAGCTATGATGGGAACAACCTTTGCGTGTGTGCAATGCCACAGTCATCCATATGATCCTTTTCGGCATGATGAGTATTACAAATTTGTTGCCTTCTTTAACAACACCCGCGATGAAGATACTTATGCAGACTATCCCTTGCTAAAGCATTATAAAAAAGAAGACAGCACCGAACTGGCGCATCTCGTAGATTGGATAAAAGAAAATCAATCTGACCAAAAAGCGAAGGAAGTTTATCGATTCCTAAAAACCGGACAGCCTGCCATCAATTCATTGCAGGCTGATAAGTTTATAAATAGTGAACTCAGCGATACGAAATGGTTGGTCTTTCGCAACCATGCTATAAGTCGATTAAAAAAAGTCGAACTCACAAACAAAGACAGATTAATCTATCGCTACCAAAGTGGTTTGCCGGGTGGTGTGTGGAACATCCATCTCGATTCAGCTTCAGGGACCATTATCAAAACAATTTCAGTTGAAGCTACTAAAGGATGGGCTACCTCAACCTTTAATTTCGAATCTGTAGGCGGAGTTCATGATTTATTTTTCACTTATTTAAATAATAATCTTAAAACCCCTGAAGCGAATGGAATGATGTTCGATTGGTTTTATTTTGATGATCGATGGAACGAGCAAGACTCAAAAGTTTCGGAAAATTTTTGGAGACTTATAAATACAAACGCACCCACCACTCCCATTATGGTGGAGAACGTTCCCTCTTTAAAGCGATCGACTTATATTTTTGAAAGAGGAAATTGGTTGGTGCCCGGAGAACAGGTTGAGCCCGCTGTGCCGCACACCTTAAATGCATTTCCAGCAGATGCACCTCAAAACAGATTGGGGCTTGCAAGGTGGATGACTGATCCCCAAAATCCACTAACCTCACGCACAATTGTTAATAGAGTGTGGGAACAGATTTTTGGTATTGGCCTGGTTGAAACCGTTGAAGATTTAGGAACACAAGGTATTCCACCAACACATCCGGAGTTGCTTGATCATCTTTCATGGAAATTAATGCACGAGTACAATTGGAGCTTGAAAAAATTGATTCGCGAAAATGTTTTATCCGCCACCTATCGTCAGGATTCAAAAATTACAGCTGAACATTTAGAAAAAGATCCGCTCAATATCTATCTAGCCAGATCACCCCGCGTGCGGTTGTCTGCAGAGCAACTGCGCGATCAAGCGCTTGCTGTTAGCGGTTTGTTAAGTGAAAAAATGTATGGACCAAGTGTAATGCCTTACCAACCTAATGGAATATGGAAGTCACCTTGGAATGGACAGGATTGGAAAAAAAGTGAAGGCGTTGATCAATACCGAAGAGCAATCTACACGTATTGGAAACGCACCGCTCCGTATCCTTCTATGATGACTTTTGATGGAGCTAGTCGTGAAGTATGCACCGCCAGACGAATTCGCACCAACACACCCTTGCAAGCGCTCGTCACCTTAAACGATTCTGTTTATGTGGAGGCCTCGTATCAATTAGCAAGACAAATGCGAAGCAAGAATTCATTGAATGATCAACTTGTATTCGGGTATGAATCTGCAACAGGACAAAAAATCAGTAAAGAAAAATTTGTCATCTTAGAGAGGCTTTATAGCACCGCATTAAAAGAATATCAGCATGGAAATATAGAGTTGGTAAATAGCCAAACCAAAAAAACTGAATTACCTGAAACGAAAGCGTTGGCCATGGTGGCCTCGGCTATTTTAAATTTAGATGAGTTTGTAACCAAAAATTAGTGAAAGATTTTAACCTTCAACAGATAGAAAAGGAACTGCAACGCCAGCGACTTGAAAATTTAACGAGACGGCATTTCTTGCGCGACTGTGCCAGTGGAGTGGGCGGGTTAGCGCTTGCTTCTTTGTTTGGTGCATGTAATCCCTTTGCCTCAAAAGAAAATAGTTCATCGATCTCATCGAACCCACTTGCGCCAAGAGTTCCGCATTTTGCGCCAAAGGCAAAGTCAATTATTTATTTACACATGGCGGGTGCGCCATCTCAACTTGAACTATTCGATTATAAACCCGCACTCCAAAAACTAGACGGTCAAGATTGTCCGCCTTCTTTGCTTGAAGGAAAAAAGTTTGCTTTCATTCGGGGTGTTCCTAAAATGCTCGGTCCACAAGCAAGTTTTAAACAGCATGGGCAAAGTGGTGCGTGGGTCTCAGAAAATCTTCCGCACTTTTCTTCGGTTGTAGATGAAGTTACTTTTCTGAAAGCCATGCAAACAGACCAGTTCAACCATGGCCCGGCACAATTATTAATGCATACGGGAGGAGCTCGCCTGGGCAGGCCCAGCATGGGTGCTTGGGCTACGTATGGATTAGGAAGTGAGAATGAGAATCTTCCAGGTTTTGTTGTGCTTACTTCTGGTGGCAAAGATCCGGATGCTGGCAAAAGTGTTTGGGGCAGTGGGTTTCTTCCTTCCGTTTATCAAGGGGTGCAATGCCGAAGCGAAGGGGAACCTGTTTTATTTATCAAAGACCCCGATGGCGTTACCCGTGAATTACGCAAATCATCTATTGATGCAATCAACGAATTGAATAGACTTCACTATAAGGAAAAAGGAGATCCGGAAACGCTTTCAAGAATTGCGCAATACGAAATGGCATTCAAGATGCAGATCTCTGTACCTGAAGTAATGAACATAAATGATGAGCCAGCCAATGTGCATGAAATGTATGGCACCAAACCAGGCGATGCTTGTTTAGCCAATAATATTTTACTTGCACGCAAGCTTGTAGAGAAAGGAGTTCGCTTTGTGCAAATTTATGATTGGGGTTGGGATAGTCACGGCACTGATTCTAGTCTTGCTATTGATGTGGGGTTTGTAAATAAATGTCGAACTCTTGACAAAGCTATGACAGCCTTGATTCTTGATTTAAAACAACGTGGACTTTTAGAAGAAACATTGGTAGTGTGGGGTGGTGAATTTGGAAGGACACCTATGGCCGAAAATCGGGAAGGGAAAAAGAATCCATTCAAAGGTCGCGACCATCATACCGAAGCATTCACGATATGGATGGCGGGTGGAGGAATTAAAAAAGGATATACGCATGGAGAAACGGATGAGATAGGGTACGCTGCTATTAATGGAAAAACAACTCCGTTCGATTTACAGGCAACCATCTTGAATCAACTTGGATTCGATCACGAAAAACTTACGTACGAATTTCAAGGTCGTCCGTTTCGGTTAACTGATGTGAGTGGAAAAGTTATTCGCGAAATCTTAGCTTAAATGCCAATAAATCGTAGACAATTTATTGCCACCTCGGCTACTGCTAGTGCAGGCGTTCTATTATCATCGTTAGAGACTTTTGCTAAACCAATTATGCAATCATCACAAACTGGTTATTCATTATTAATCTTCGCTACCAACTGGGGGTTCTCGGGTTCGTGGGATGAGTTTTGTGCCAAAGTAAAAAAGGCAGGTTACGATGGTATTGAAGTTTGGTGGCCCACAGATGAAGCAGATCAAAGTGCTTTGTTTGAAGCGCTTAGTAAACACGATTTAAAATTTGGATTTTTATTTGGCAGTGGCGAAAAAGATTTTGTTAAGCATGAAACTCAGTTTAAAAAGGTTTTAGTTGATGCGTGCAAAGCAAAGCCTGTTTATATGAACGGCCATTCAGGCAAAGATTACTTTACAGTTGACCAAAAGGAAAAATTAATAGTGTTTGCAAATAAAGTTTCAGTTGAAACCGGAGTGCCCGTATATCATGAAACGCATCGCAGTCGAGCTTTATACTCGGCACCGGTTGCAGCCGAGCTTATAAAGAAAATTCCAGCACTTCGTTTAACACTTGACATTTCTCACTGGTGCAACGTACATGAATCTTATCTAAGTGATCAGGAAGAAACAATTTCACTGGCATTAGATCGCACCGATCACATTCATGCCCGCATTGGTCACCCAGAAGGTCCGCAGGTAAGCGACCCGCGAGCACCTGAATGGAAGCAAGCTGTTGAAGCTCATTTTGCCTGGTGGGATAAAGTTGTAGAAGCAAAAAAGAAAGCGGGTAAGCAAATGACTTTCCTTACGGAATTTGGTCCGCCAGATTATATGCCAACATTACCCTACACAAGGCAAGCAGTAGCCAATCAATGGGACATCAATGTTCACATGATGGAAATTCTTCGCAAACGATATTCGTAAAGAATGACAGAGCTGATTGGCAAATTTCATCCATTACTTGTTCACTTACCCATTGGTATTTTATTGTTAGCTATTGTATTTGAATGGTTAGCATCGATTAAGAAATTTAAATTTTTAAAGAAATCAATTCGACTAATTCTTTGGATTGGGTTCTCGTCCGCTGCGCTCGCTTGCCTTACGGGATATTTACTCTCACAAAGTGGAGATTACGAATCAAGTGCAGTTGAGTTACATCAATGGTCTGCCATTGCGCTGACAATTCTTGCTTTTACTTATGCGTGGGCAAGAATGTTAAAATCGCTCAAGCGTCTTTATAAATTCCTTTCTATTCTCACACTGGTTTTATTAGTGATAACCGGGCACTTGGGTGGAACGCTTACTCATGGTGAAAATTTTCTTTTCGCTGGCTTGAGTAGTGATGAAGAAGTTCATCTTTCAACTATTGATCTGCAAGAGGCACATCTCTATGAAGATCTTGTAAAACCTATTTTGCAAAATAAATGCTACAACTGTCATGGCGCATCTAAGCAAAAAGGAAAGTTGCGTTTGGATTTACCTGAACATATTTTGAAGGGTGGAAAAAATGGATTTGTGTTAGTTGCTGGCAAAGTTGATGAGAGTGAAATGATTGATCGGCTCCTGCTATCTATAGAAGATGAGGATCACATGCCGCCAAAAGAAAAGAAACAACTTTCCCGTAAGGAAATAGAAGTTTTGAAAACGTGGATCGCTTCTGGAGCGGATTTTAAAAAAACAGTTGTCGAATTAAAACTACAGTCTGATCTAAAAAATATTTTTCAAGGCTCAGAAAAAGAAATTACTGAGGTGCCAAACGAAATCGTTTTTCCAGCAAGCGAGAATGTTCTGGCAAGTCTTCGAAATATGGGTGTTGTAATTTTACCGATTGCGGTGAATAGCAATTACCTAAGTGCTAATCTTATAAATGTGATTGCGCTTGATTCGGCCATTAATTTAATCTCTCAATTAAAAGAGCAAATAGTTTGGTTGAAATTAAGTGATCAGTCAATAACAGATAAGCACCTCGCAAAATTGAGTTCATTAACAAATGTTAGAAAACTTTGGGTTGATCAAACAACCATTACGGATGCTGGGCTTCAGCACTTAATCTCTTTTAAAGACTTACTTTATTTAAATCTGAATGGAACGAAAGTATCGGCTGTAGGGGTTGAGACCCTTCAGGCGCTCAGGAATTTGAAAGAAATTTATCTTTTTGAAATAATTTTTTCGGAAGATCAAAAAGAGATCATGCGGAAAAGGTTTAGCACAACTGATCTGGAATTTGGTAACTACAATGTACCGGCACTTTCTACAGATACCATTATTTTAAAAGCTCCTGTTAGGTGATTTTTGAAAGTTGCTAATCTTGTTGAGCTACCAAGTGTCTTATTTTCTAACACCTGGTGTTTTGTGTCTCTGAATAATAACGAGTATAAATGAATCTAAAACCCATCATCTTCTACATCCTTCTTCTTCTCTTTCTTTTTGGTTTCAGCGTTACCACTTGAAAGATCGTAAGGGGCCTCTAATCCATTATAAACCTGGCGGAAACGATTGATGAAAGCCAACGTTTCCTCTGTAGAGCCTGGAATGAAAACCAATTCGCCTACCTTGGCTTTGCTGGCATTGGTTTTTTTAATGACTAAATCATTCAGCGCTTCCAAAGATGAATGAATGAGCAGACGATTGTCCTCCAATCCAAAATAAAACCACGAATCGGGAGAGGCTTTAATAAAAAGATTAAAAATAGGGGCACCATCCTCACTCTTCTTTATTTCCATAAACCCTTCAAACGCTCCGTTAATATCGTAACGCCCCATGTGGCTAACACCAATGGTTCCTTGACTATAGAAAGATTTGTTTTCTTCCGACCACTTCAAATTTGTATTTGAGAGAACAATTGGCTTTACTAAACCAGGCACGGTTGATAGTGAAACATAACTTTGCAGCGATCTTTGTTCATAATCTTTCACCGCCTTTTCACCCACCAAATCAGCAATCTTGTAAAGTAAATCAGTGGGGTCCCCAAGTCCTTCTTCTTTTACGCCTTCTTCTTCTATTACTTTTAAAATATTGGTGGCCATCAATTGATAAACCATATTAGGCACATTCATATCCACCATCACAAAGGAATTCATTTTAATGTCGTTCGTCTCCAAATTACCGGAACCCAATGCTGACGCGGTTAAATTAAAATCTTTGCTACCGGTGAAAAATTTAACTGGACCTTCAAAGCGCACCTCTTGCTTATCTTCGTTGTAGGCAAATACTTTTCCAGTAAGTTTTTCTCCGGCTGCCTTTTGGCGATCTTCAATTTTAAACTCACCAGTCTCCTTGTCGAAGTACAGTGAACCGCTTGGCGTAAAGAAATCCTCATCGCTTGGATCTTTCTTATCAAACACAAACGTGATGTATAAATCATTGTCTTCGGCAAAATGCAATCCAGCATCAGCCTTGCGGCCTTCTTCTGTTATCGATTTATCAAAATCCAGGTAGATATCTTTTTCATCACCACTTTGTGTGTATTGAATCCAGGTGTTGTAATTTTTAATTTTCTTCAAATCCATTTTTACAAAACCGCGCAATTGCAAAGCTGGCTTGGTTGCGTACATGGTCATATCGCCTTTATAAAAAATGCGTGGCGATACCAGAATATTATTTGATTCTATAACTGCACCATTGGCAACTGTTTGCATGGTCGCAATGCCTTTTTGCTTTTTATTTTTTGTTTGTTCAGTGATGGGCTCTAATCTAAAATCAGTCATCTTAATAGCAAACGTATCATTTACAGCATTTACATATTGATAGGTTGCGTAACCCGCAAACTCCTTTCGGGAAATAATATCTACAACCCCTTCGGTAAGGCGGTGATAGCCATTTAAAGTGTCCAACACAATAACTGTGTTTTTTAATTGACCGATTTTCGCATTTTCCAAAATCAACACCTGATTGTTTTCAGGAGTAATTTTTGCATCAGCAACAATGATGTAGGGAATACCACTTACCGTGAGTTGTTGCGTTTTGATATCGTACTCTGCTTGTTCCGCATTAAAGCTCAATGAATCAAGTTCTTTGCGCGTTGTATAAAAGTAAGAGTCTTCCAAAGGCACATCAGCACCTTTATTCATGGTAATTTTTTGAGTAGTCAGATCCCATCGTGCTTCTGGAATTGACGTTTTAAATTGTGCATAAGGAAAATCAATGGCTGCTTCTCCAGCTATTTCAGGACTAATAGTGGCAAAGTTTTTATCTAAGTTGAATTGAAGCTTTACATTTCGGCCGGCTAATGCGGGCTTTTCGGGATTTCCGGTTTTTACTTCAAAGCGTGCGTGTCGGGCACCTAATTCTTTAGCAGAAAAACTCATATCTTTTGATCGTACATCAGAACCACGTGTACTTAACCGGCCATCTCCTCCAACACCCGTT
>Ga0154020_10000603_pt1 | contig 43684 bp, 33 predicted proteins | sample Klosneuvirus_201_FD_109709 | JGI IMG/M metagenome (GOLD analysis project Ga0154020, IMG submission 109709) | Active sludge microbial communities from wastewater, Klosterneuburg, Austria - Klosneuvirus_20160825_MG | ecosystem: Engineered > WWTP > Aerobic digester > Activated sludge | place... | reverse complement strand
AGTGCACGCCCTTGAGGAAGGCGCCGTCGGTCACGCCGGTGGCCGCGAACATGACGTCGCCCTGGGCCAGATCCTCCAGCTTGTAGATCCGGTCGTCCTCGACGATGCCCATCTTGCGGCCGCGCTCGCGCTCCTCGCTCGAGCGCCACTTGAGGCGCCCCTGCATGTCGCCGCCGACACAGCGCAGCGCGGCAGCCGCGATGACGCCCTCGGGCGCGCCACCGATGCCGAACAGCACGTCGATGCCGGTCTCGGCGCTGCACGTCGAGATGGCGGCCGAGACGTCACCGTCGCCGATCAGGCGGATGCGCGCGCCGGCCTTGCGCACCTCGGCGATCAGCTCGGCGTGGCGCGGGCGGTCCAGGATGATGGCGCACAGGTCTTCCACCCGCGACTTCTTGGCCTCGGCGATGCGGTGCAGGTTCTCGGTCGGCGTCTTGGTGATGTCGATGGCGCCGCGCGACTCCGGGCCGACCGCGATCTTGTCCATGTAGGTGTCGGGGGCGTTCAAGAACTTGCCGTCCTGAGCCAGCGCGATGACCGCGATCGCCCCCGGCGAGCCGGTGGCGCACAGGTTGGTGCCCTCCAGTGGATCGACCGTGATGTCCACCCGCGGCACGTCATCCACCTGGGCCGCATCGGCCGGCAGCTTCCAGCCGGTGCCGACCTGCTCGCCGATGTACAGCATGGGCGCCTCGTCGCGCTCGCCCTCGCCGATGACCACGGTGCCGCGCACGCGCACGGTCTCGAACGCGCGCCGCATGGCCTCGACCGCCAGCCGATCCGCCCCGTCGCGGTCGCCACGCCCCATCAGGCGTGAGCAGGCCAGCGCGGCCGCCTCGGTCACACGCACCACCTCGAGCGCCAGGTTCCGATCCATCAGCTTCCCCCTTGCGGTTGGTCCATACCCTCAGCAGCCAGCAGCGTCGCGCGCAGCTCGGGCGGAATGCGCACCGGCCGCCCGCCATCGCGGGTCATGCAGGCATGCACGGTGTAGCCCGAGGCCACGCGCTCGCCATCATCGCGGCTTATCACATACTCGAAGCGCGCCGAGGCCCCGCGCAGCTGCGCCGCCGGGATCTCGGCCTCGATGACCAGCACGTCGTCGTAGCGCGCCGGCCGGTGGTAGCGCACGTTGGCCTCGACCACGGGCAGAAACAGCCCGGCGCGGGCCTCGAAGGCGCGGTAGCTCTCGCCGGCGCTGCGCAGGTACTCGTTGCGCGCGACCTCGAACCAGCGCAGGTAGTTGCCGTAGTAGGCGATCCCCATCTGGTCGGTGTCGCCGTAGATCACGCGCACGCGGGCGACCTCGCGCATCAGGGGCGGGTCTCGTAGATCCGCACCAGCTGGGTCGGCTCCGACGCGGCGGGCAGCTTGCCGATGGCGGCCAGCGCGGCCTGCACGTTGGACTCGCGGGCGCGGTGGGTGACGATGACGACGGTGGCCGGGCGCTGCGGATCGCGGCGGCCTTCCTGCACCACCTCGGCGATCGAGATGTCGTGGTCGCCCAGGATCCCGGCCAGCTGTGCCAGCACACCGGGGCGGTCCTCGACGCCGAAGCGCAGGTAGTAGCGCGACTCCAGCTCGCCGATGTCGCGGATGCGGCGCTCGGGCCGCTTGGCGCGCGGCACCGAGGCGCGGGTGCCGGGCGCGCCGGCCAGCAGGGTGCGCGCGATCTCGATGACGTCCGACACCACCGCGACCGCGGTCGGCATCATGCCGGCGCCGCGGCCGTAGTACATCGACTGCCCCAGCGCCTGCGAGTTGACGTAGACCGCGTTGAAGACGCCGCCGACCGAGGCCAGCAGCCAGCGCTTGGGCACCATGGTCGGGTGCACGCGCAGCTCGATGGAGTCGCCGTGATCCTTGCCGATGGCCAGCAGCTTGATGGTGTAGCCGAAGCGCTCCGCATAGGCGAAGTCGCGCGAGGTCAGCTTGTCGATGCCCTCGAAGAAGATCTTGGAGAAGTCGATCTTGGTGCCGAAACACAGCGTGGCCAGCACGGCCAGCTTGTGCGCGGCGTCGCCCCCGCCGACGTCCAGCGTGGGATCGGCCTCGGCATAGCCGGCCTTCTGGGCCTCGGCCAGGACCTCGTTGAAGTCGCGGCCCTGCTCGGTCATCTGGGTCAGGATGAAGTTCGAGGTGCCGTTGACGATGCCGATGACCTCGTCGATGCGGTCGGAGGCCAGGCCCTCGCGCAGGGCGCGGATCAGCGGGATGCCGCCGCCGACCGAGGCCTCGTAGTAGATCTCGACGTTGTGCTCGGCGCACGCGGCCAGGAGCTCGTCGCCGTGGTAGGCCAGCAGCGCCTTGTTGGCGGTGACCACGTGCTTGCCCTTGGCGATGGCAGCCAGCACGTACTCGCGCGCCGGCTCGGTGCCGCCGATGAGCTCGATGAGGACGTCGACCGTGGGATCGTCGATGACGTCGCGCGCGCGGGTGGTGACCAGCTTCTTGTCGACCTCGACCAGGCGGCGCTTCTCGGCCTGCTGCACCGCGATGCGCCGGACCTCGACGCGGGCGCCCAGGCGCGCCTCGATGGCCGCGGCGTTGTCGGCCAGCAGCTTGACGACGCCGGCTCCCACGTTGCCCAGGCCCAGCAGACCGAGTCCGATGACACGCATGCGGGGGGCAATCTACCGCCCTGCCCCGGCGCCGCGCCAGTACAATGGTCACGTGCGCATGAAGCTGGTTCTGACGCTGGGGCTGCTGCTGGCCACGCTGGGCTGCGAGGACAAGCCGCAGCGCCACCCGCCCAACGTGCCGCCGCTGCCCAGCCAGGGTGTGCCCGCCGTGCTGGTCGACATCAACCACGCCAGCCGGATGGAGCTGGAGTCGCTGCCCGGGGTCGGCGAGGTCTACGCGCGCCGCATCATCGAGGGCCGGCCCTATGCCGAGAAGACCCAGCTCAGGTCGCGGGACATCCTCCCCGAGGGCACCTACGACAAGGTCCGCGACTACATCATCGCGCGCCAGCACTGACGGCCGCGCGGGCCGGGCTACTCAGTCATTCCTGGCCGGGCGACCACTGCACGCGCAGGGTGCCGCTGAGCTGGCACAGCGCGTTCACGATCTGCTCGCCGCGGTTGCGCTGGCGCTTCTTCAGGACCACCGTCATGTCGACGCGCAGCACCTTGTCGGCCATGTCGCGCGACAGCCGGAACGACTGCACCCGCGCGCCGGTGGCCTCGATCGCGCTGCGCACGCGCGAGAAGCCGGTCTCGACGTCGGTGGTGCGCACCGTGATGGTCTCGTAGACCTCCGACGGCATGATGCGCTCGACATAGCGGAACAGCACCAGCGTGATCCAGGCCGCGGCGGCGCCCATGCCGGCCAGCACCAGCAGGCCGGCGCCCGCCAGCGCGCCCAGCGCGGCCACCGTCCACAGCGACGCCGCGGTGGTCAGGCCGCGGACCCGGTTGTCGTCGTGCTTGACGATGACGCCCGCGCCCAGGAAGCCGATCCCCGTGATGATGCCCTGCACCACGCGCCCGGGGTCGAGGCGCGCGATGGTCGCCGCCGAGTGCGCGTCGGGCAGCAAGAGGTAGAGGTCGCCGGCCGCCATCATGATGATGGCCGACCCCAGCGCGACCAGGATGTGGGTGCGAAAGCCCGCCGCGCGCCCGTGCAGCTCGCGCTCCATGCCGATGATGCCGGAGGCGGCGATGGCGACGCCGAGCCGGATCAGGTGGTCGACGATGCGCGCGGGATCGAGCTCGTACTGCCAGCTCAGCAGGGTCGCGAAGGGCACCCCACATCATCGCACGCGAAGCTAAAAAAGGCGCCTCAGCCCCCGGATGGCCTGGCGCGAGCGCTGCTCGTTCTCGATCAGGGCGAAGCGCACGTGGCCGTCGCCCCAGTCGCCGAAGCCGATGCCGGGTGACACCGCGACGTCGCACTCCTTGATGCAGCGCTCGGCGAACGCCAGCGAGCCTTCGGCGCGGTATTTCTCGGGGATCTCGGCCCACACGAACATGGTCGCCTTGGGCGGTGGCACCTGCCAGCCGATGCGCTCGAGGCCCTCGCACAGGACGTCGCGACGCACCCGGTAGGTGTCACAGATCTCGCCGACGCAGTCCTGCGGGCCGTTCAGCGCCACGATCGACGCGATCTGCAGCGGCTGGAAGGTGCCGTAGTCGAGGTAGCTCTTGATGCGGCCGAGGGCGTGGATCAAGGTCGGGTTGCCGACGCAGAAGCCGGCGCGCCAGCCCGGCATGTTGTAGCTCTTGGACAGCGTGAAGAACTCGACCGCGAGCTCCTTGGCGCCGGGCACCTGCAGGATCGACGGCGCGACATAGCCGTCGAACACGATGTCGGCGTAGGCCAGGTCCTGCACCACCCACATCTTCTTGTCGCGCGCGAAGGCGACCACGCGGGTGAAGAAGTCGAGGTCGACCACGGCGGTGGTCGGGTTGTGGGGAAAGTTGAGCAGCAGCAGCTTGGGCCGCGGCCAGGTGCGCTTGTAGGCCGACTCCAGATCGGCGAAGAAGTCGCGCCCGGGGCCGATGGGCACGTTGCAGACCTCGCCGCCGGCCAGGATGACGCCGTAGGCGTGGATCGGGTAGCACGGGTTCGGGACCAGCACGACGTCGCCCGGGGCTGTGATCGCGAACAGCAGGTGGGCCAGGCCCTCCTTGGAGCCGATGGTCGCGATGGCCTCGGTCTCGGGGTCGAGGCTGACGCCGAAGCGGCGCGCGTACCAGTCGCAGATGGCGCCGCGCAGCTTGGGCAGGCCGCGCGACATCGAGTAGCGGTGGTTCTTCGGCTCGGGTGCGGCCTCGATCAGCTTGTCGACGATGTGGCGCGGCGTCGGCTGGTCGGGGTTGCCCATGCCGAAGTCGACGATGTCCTTGCCGCTGCGCCGGGCCTCCTTCTTCAGCTTGTCGACGATGCCGAAGACGTACGGCGGCAGGCGGCGGATGCGGTAGAACTCCTCGTGTTCGCTGTCCGGCGGTGGTGGCATGGCTCCCGTTGATAACACGCGCGAGCCGGGGCGCACATTCCAGCGCTATCTGAGCTGAACCGCACCCACGCGCTCGCCGGCGCGCAGCACCCGCAGCGCGATGTCGAGGCCCTCGCGGCGGCGGTCGAGCGCCAGCCCGGGCCGCGCGCGGTCGATGGCGGCGGCCAGTTCGGGGTGGTGGACCACGAGATCGCCGCGGCGGGCACGCGCGGCCAGCTCGCTGCGGTTGATGACCACCGGCGGCAGCATGAACGACGGCCGCGGCGCGGTCAGGCCGGGGTCGAGGCAGCTGGCCAGGTGGTTGGTCGCGGTGACGCGGCCGTTCAGGGGCGGGATGCCGAAGCGGCGTGTCACCGTGGAGGCCACCGAGACGTGGTCGAACGGGGTGCGCACCACGCCACGCAGCGCGCGCGGCCCGGCGACGATGGAGGGCACGCGGAAGCCGAGCTGGCGGAAGTCGGCGCGGGTGTCGGTGGTGGTCGGCGGCGGCACGTGATCGTAGAAGCCGCCGTGCTCGTCATAGGTGATGACGAAGAGGATCTCGTGCCACTGTGGCGAGGTCGCCAGCGCGTTCCACACCGAGGCGATCAGCGCCTGGCCCAGGCGGACATCGTGGTCGGGGTGATCGTCGTTGGCGCCCGCGGCCAGGAAGCCGGGGTCGACGATGCTGAACTGCGGCAGCGTGCCGTCGCGCGCGGCGGTGAAGAACTGCTCGATGGGGGCGTTGCCGGTGGCCTTGCCATAGCCGCCCAGCGCCCAGGGCACGTCGTGGAAGTAGTTGCGGTTCGAGATCCCGGCGTCGTCGAGCGCGCCGAAGATCGACCTGAAGCCGATGGCGGGCGAGTTGCCCTTGATGCCGGTCGAGGTCGCGCCGTGCAGGTGGAAGCGGTTGGGCCAGGTCGGGCCCATGACCGAGGCGAACCAGCGCTCGCACAGGGCGAACTGATCGGCCAGGCCATACAGCGACGGCAGCTGGCTGCGTACGTGGTAGCCCATGACGTCGTTCTGATTGGCGCCTCGGTGGGCGACCACGAAGCCGTCGTTGGCGCCGCTGTTCCACTGGTCGTGCGACTGGTCCCAGCCGTGTGGTGGGTCGGCCGGGGTGAAGTCGTCGAGCTGGAACGGCGCGATGCGCGTGCCCGACGGGTCGAGGTTGAACTCGGCGCCGGTCAGGCCGTCGACCGCGCGCGCCTCGCGCAGGCTGAGCGAGCCGAAGTAGTGATCGAAGGAGCGGTTCTCCATCATCAGGACGACGACGGTGGAGACCGTGGACAGGATGTCGCCGGAGGGCAGCGCGTCGGGCGGCGCGGCGTCGGGCGGCGCGGCGTCCGGGATGGCGGCGTCGGGCGTCAGCGCGGCGTCGGCCTCGCTGGCGGCGGCGTCGGGGTCCGTGGTGTCGCCGACTGACTGGTCATCACAGCCGGGTCCGACGGCGGCGGCGCTGCCGATGGCCAGGCCGAGGGCGGCGCCGCCCAGCTTCAAGACATCGCGGCGGCTGACCCCACCATCACGCTCACGCCCACGCCCACGCTTGCCCGGTCCTGCCATGTGAGGCTCCTTCGAAAACGGGCGAATCTTAGCCAAATCACGCGCAAGTGAAAGCAAGATCGGTGTGACGGCCCGACCACTGGGGAGGACCCAGTGAAGCTGGCGTATCTTCGCGACATGAAACGAGGAGTCCTGGCTCTGGCCCTGGCGGCGACCCTGGCGGGATGTACCAACCAGCGTGACAAGGCGCCGACGCCCGCGGGCGGACATGCAGAGTCGCCGGGCAAGGGCGCTGGAGCGACCCCGCGCGAGCTGGCCGCGATCCGGGCCAGCGATGCCAGCGTGACGGCGACCGTGGCGACGGTGTCGCCCGACGCAGCGCTGGCCGTGAAGGGCGGCAAGCTCCCGGGCCCGTCAGCGCAGCAGCAGCTCGACGATCAGGCGGTGCGCATGCTGGCGGCCCTCGGCAGCAGCGGCAGCAGCCGTGGCGACATCCTCGACAAGGTGCTGTCCCAGCCCGACCTCGATCTGTCGGCGGTGACCTCCGATCGGTTCGCCAGCAGCACTGGCAACGGTTCGTCGGGGGGCGGTGTGAACATGGGCGGCAGCGGCGGCAGTGTTCGCGCGGGCGTCGGGCGCGTGGGCGGGCCGGGCCTGGCTGGTGGTCCGGGCAGCACGGCGGCGACGGGGCCGCGCGCGGTGGTCACCGTCGAGTCGGTCACGGTGGTGGCCGGCGACATCCCGAGCCCGCTGGCCGGCGTGATGAGCCGCTTCTCGGGCGTGCGCGCCTGCTACCAGCGTCAGCTGAACCAGGACCCGACCCTCGCGGGAACCCTGCGGGCGAACCTCGTCCTCGGCGACAGCGGGATGGTGCGCAGCGCCAGCGTCGAGCCCGATGGCCTCGACGACCCGCAGCTGGTGCGCTGTGTCAGCGCGGTGATGCAGCGAATGAGGTTCACCGACGCCAGCACCGACGCCGCGCTCGAGCTCGCGGTCCAGCTGAGGCCCGAGCCGTAGCAGCGGCGCCGCCGGTGTCGGCGTCGCGCGCGCGGGTGGCGCTTTCGCCCCTGACGTGCTGGAATTGGGCTCGCATGTGGATCGCTCTCGCCATCGTCACCGCCGTCGTGCTGCTGCCCGCGGCGGTGTCCCCGACCATCCGTCGTCTGTGGGCCTTCTTCCTGTACGCGATGAAGTACATCTTCATCTGGCTGGCTGACGTCACCCGCCTGCGCTGGATCTGGGCCGTGGGTGGCAACGAGGTCTACCACCGCTACACGCGGCCGGAGCTCCTGCGCCTGTTCTGCGAGGACCTCGGCCCGACCTTCATCAAGTTCGGCCAGATCGTGGCGTCGTCGTCGGGCATGTTCCCCAAGCGCTACGTCGCCGAGTTCCAGAAGTGTCTCGATCGGGTGCGGCCGTTCCCGTTCGACGTGGTCGAGACCATCCTGCACCAGGAGCTGGGCGATCGCGCCGGGCGGCTGAGCAAGCTCGGCGAGGTGCCGCTGGCGTCGGCGTCGATCGCGCAGGTGCACACCGCGGTGCTCGACGGCCACACCAACGTGGTGGTCAAGGTGCAGCGGCCCGGGATCGCGTCGCGCATCGACGCCGACATGAAGATCATGCGCGTCGTCGCGGCCATCGTGGCGCGCTTCGTCAAGGACGCCGACCTCGCCAACCCGGTCGCCATCGTGGACGACTTCAGCGAGACGCTGCGCGAGGAGCTCGACTTCCGCAAGGAGGGCAAGAACCTCGACCGCTTCAACGAGATCATGGCGGGTCTGGGCCACCATGACGTGCGCGCGCCGCGCCCGTATGCCGAGCTGTCCACGCCACGCGCCCTGGTGATGGAGCGCTTCTATGGCACCCGGGTCGACGACGCCGAGCGCATCCGCGCGCGGGGGATCGACGCCGAGGCGCAGCTGGTCAAGGGGCTGCGCTCGTGGTTCCAGAGCGTGCTGTTCCACGGCTTCTTCCACGGCGACGTCCACGCCGGGAATCTCATGCTACTCGACGACGACACCATCGGGTTCCTGGACTTCGGCATCGTGGGGCGCTTCGACGGCAAGAAGAAGTCGATGGTGACCGACTACATCGTGGCCTTCGCGGGCGGTGACTACCGCGGCCTGGCCAAGGTCATCACCGACATGGGCGGCGTGGCGCCCGGCCTCGACATGGACAAGTTCGCCGCCGATCTCGAGCAGGCCTACAGCCCGATCCTCAAGCTCAAGTTCTCCGACATCAACTACGCCGAGCTGCTGCCGCAGATCCAGAAGGTGGCGTCCAAGCACCGCATGCGCATGCCCAAGGAGTTCGTGCTGATCACGAAGCAGATGCTGTACTTCGATCGGTACGCCAAGCTGCTGGCGCCCAACCTCAACATCTTCACCGACCCGCGCCTGGTGATGTCTCTGATGAGCGACGTCGCCCGCGCCCGCGCCATGCAGGCTTCCGACGCCAGCGCCAGCGCCGAAGCCAGCGCGGCCGCCGCGAACTGACTACGGCCGGCTCGGCGCGCGCAGCGCGTAGGCGAACGGCGTCCAGTTGTGGCTGCCGGCCGAGAACAGGTGGCGCGGGTGGGTGCCGCCCTGGTTGTCGATCACGTTGGCGACGAAGCGCTTCTGGTCCTTCCAGGAGTGGAAGACATAGACGTGCCACGGATACTCGGGGTTCTCGGTGAACGCGATGTCCCCTGGCCGGAGAGCGCTGGCGCTGTCGATGCGGCGGAAGCCGAGCTCGCGCTCCAGGTACACCGACAGCGGCCGCGTCAGCAGCGAGACCCGCTCGCCGTCATAGATCCCGTCGCGCGGCACCTCGACCCCGATCTGCCTGAGCGCGCTCGACAGGAACGCGACACACCCGTTCTTGGTGGTCCCGAACCACGACATCACGTCGGCCTTGACCGCCCGGTAGCCCGCCTTCGACCCATAGTGCTCGAGGAGTCGCACGGGCAACGTGCTCGTGCTCGTGCTCGTGCTCGGCCCGGCGTGGGCGACCCCGGCCAGCGCCGCGGCGATGATCACACTCCGCAAGAACCGCATGACACCTCCGACACCCGGACTTACGTCGCCTTGGGTCAGGTCTGCCAGAGCAGCGCGAGATCGAGCTCGATGGCCTCGAATGGCTCGACCCGGACCTTCTCGTGCGCAGAGTGGACCGCGGCGAGCTGCCAGCCCTCGGTGCCGAGCTTCAGCACCTCGAGGGTCTGCGTCAGCGGATTCACCAGCCAGACGACGCCGACCCGCTCCCGGGCATAGACCGAGAGCTTCCGGGCACGATCGATCCGCTCGGTCGACGGCGACAGCACTTCACACAACCAATCGGGCGGCACCCGAATTCCGACGACGCGCGGGAGTTCAGGCATGCGTTCGCGCCGCCACCCGGAGAGGTCAGGCACCAGCACGTCCTCGCCGAGGTGCAGCTCCTGCTCGTGCAGGATCACCCAGCCACCGGGGCCACCATTGCCGAGGTCGAAGGGGCCACCGACCGAGAGGTGGAGACGTGAAGCGGCGCGCGAATGAACCACCGCGGGACGTGGCGAGACGATCAGCTCGCCGTCGATCAGCTCGCCCGTCAGGTGCTCGGGCAGCGCCTCGATATCAGCGTAGGTGGCCCGTTTCGTCACCCTGCGAGGATACGGCCCGCGCTTGCCCCTGACAACCGGGCTCACCCGCGCGGGCGCCCCCGCCTCGCCCAGCCCGCCACCACCAGCGCTGCGATCAGACACGCGATCGGCTGCAACATCGACATCATCGTGGTCATCTCCATATGCGCAGCCTCGCATGTGGGTCTGACATTGAACCTCAGCGCGCGGACTCGACCCAGCTGCAGAAGGCGCCGAGGTCGTGCTCCCAGAACACCGTCACGCCGCGCTCCTGGGCGCTGTCGAGGCTGATCAGGCTGAAGCAGCCCGACAGCATGGCGACCGGGATGAGCTGGCGGGTGCCGAACTCGCTGAGCCACTTCTCGGCCTTGGCGGCGACGTCGTTCTTGAGGCGCTTGACCGAGTTGGTCTCCGAGTTCGAGACCTTGCACTCGATGGCCAGGATGCGCCGGTCGTGCAGGCGCACCACCACGTCGGCCTTGCGGCCGCCCAGCATGCTCTCGGGGCAGCACTGGCCGGGCAGCGGCGCGGCATCCAGGGTCTCGATGACCCGCGCCGGCACGCGCGCAAAGCCGATCCCGGCCAGCGCGGTGAACACCGCCTCCTCCTGCTGGTTCTTGCTCTCGTTGCGCCGGTCGGTGGCGACCCGCTGCGTCGCCATCAGCGCCGCCGTCGCCAGCACCGCGGCCGCGCGCTCGCCGTCCCCGGGCGCGCGCTCGAAGGCCCACGGAAAGCGCGCCCGATCCAGCCCGCCCAGCACCGCCGTCCACACGGCGCCACGCGCCGCCGCGTCCTTGCGCAGCGCCCCCGGCGCCAGCGAGGCCTCGGTCAGCACCTCGAGATCATCCGCCGACACCGGCGGCCCCAGGAGGTAACGCACCACGTCCTGCAGCGCCTCGTCGGTCAGCGCCGCCTGCACCGCCGTCTGGTCGGGCGGCGCCGCCAGCTGGCCCAGCACGCCCAGCAGCCGCTCCACGTCGGCGCGCCGCGCCGCGAAGGCCTCGCGATAGCGCTGCGCAGGCTCGCGCATGCGCACCTCACGAAAGCGCGCGATGGCCGCCGCCCGCGCCGCCTCCAGCTCCTCGCGCGTCCAGCGCGGCGGTTCGATCACGCTGCCCACCCGCGCACGCCCCACGCGCCGCCCACGCCGCTGCGTCGACCCAGCACGCTACCCCAGCAGCCCCGGGCCCGGCACCAGCAGCCGCTCCATCTCGCGCGGCTCGAACTTGGTCAGCCCGCCCGCGTAGGTGCGCCCGCCCTCCAGCGTCGAGTGCTGCACCAGGTGCGCCGCCAGCGCGTCCAGCTCGGCCACCGTCATCTTCTGGCGCGGATAGATCCCGTGCGCGATGTTGATGTGGCGCGCCCCGCACAGGTTGCGCACGAAGCCCGGCGCGCGCCGCGCCATGTAGGTCGCCAGGATGGGCGCCGGCTCGCGCAGCTTGACCGACCACCAGCTGCGGCGCTGCTTGGCCACGTAGCCCTCGTGCACACCCGCGGCACGCCCGCGCGTCAGCAGCTTGTCCACCACGCGCCGCACCGCCGTCGACAGCTCGTCGAGGTCCTCGGGCAGCTCGATGATGCGCCTCAGCGCCGCCGCATCGCGCAGCGCACGTCCGGCCGCATACAGCTCGCGCGCGCGGGTCACCGTCGGCGTCAGCAGCGCCGCCGGCAGCCCGGCGTCACGCTCGCCATCGGCGATCCAGAAGTCGTTGGCGCCGGTGACCTGGCCACGATGCACCCGGCACAGCTCGCCCAGCTCGACCCAGCCCGCGGGGGCCTTGCGCGTGGCCCGCGTCAGCGGCGTCCAGCGCGGCGCCGCATGCAGCCGCTCGCGCGCGACCACCCGCCCGCCCCCGAGGTCGCCCAGCTCGTCCGCCTGGGCCACCCGGCGCAGCCGCATCGACGTCGGCTGCGCCCCGACCTCGAAGCAGGTGATCGCCGCCGTGGTCGCGGCGTCCGGAAACGCCGCCGCGGTCGGCTCGATCACATGCACCGCCGACCCGCCCAGGCCGTCCAGCAGCAGGCGCCGCACCAGCGCGCCATAGTTCACATCCAGCCACTCCGCCGCCGTGATGAAGACCCCGACGTCACCGGGCGCCGCCTGCTGCGCCGTCGCCAGGAAGAAGTGCACATGCAGCCCCGATAGCTGGCTGGCCGGGTGCCCGCGCTCCGCCGCGGTGCGGGTCAGCCAGTCCTTCCAGCGCTGCGCCACGCCGTGGTGGCGCACATAGGGCGGATTGCCGATGTACAGCGTGCGTCCGCCCGCGGGCAGCCGGGTGTCGCGATAGTCCTCGACCCGCACCTCGGCGCGCCCGCCCAGGCCGGCCGCCTGCAGGTGGGCCCGGGTCAGCAGCGCCGCCAGCGGATCCAGCTCGACCGCGATCAGCCGCGCGCGCGGAAAGCGCCGCCCGGCCTCGACCACGAAGCGCCCCGAGCCCGCGCCCGGATCGACCACCCGGGTCGGCGCGCCCTGCTCCGCCGCCCAGTCCACCATCGCGCGCACGATGGGCAGCGGCGTGTACGTCGCCCCGCTGGGCCGTCGCACCACCGGCGAGCGCAGCCGACAGAACGCCTCACCCAGGGGATCCTCGCCGGCGTCGATGGCCGCCTGCGCCGCCGCCACCTGGGCCCGCGCCGTCAGCCCGCGCGCGCGTGCCGCCCGCACCAGCGCAAGCTCGCCTGCGCTCAGCGCGCCCAGCCCGCCGGCCCCGCCCCGCGCGCCAGCACCCAGCCCGAGCGCGAGCGCCACCAGCTCCGCCTCGCCGTCCGCCGTCACGCTCTCGCTGCTCTCGCTCACTTCGGGCCTCATCATGTCCAGTTGCACCGACCATAGCAACGCCCTCTGACACGACATGGCGCGGCGCCTATACTGCTCCCGATGCGCCCCGCCTCGATCGCCACCGCCAGCCTCGGACTCGGACTGGCCCTGCTCGGCCTCACCAGCACCGCCTCGTGCAGCAAGAAGGCTGACGCGGACACCACCCACATCGCCGCCCTGGGCCGCGAACTGCAGGCCTTCGGCCAGAACGGCGACGTCCCCGCCTCGGCCACGCACCGCGAGTGGCTGATCGATCACATCGGCTGGAACGAGCTCATCGGCGTCTTCATCGGTGACGTCCTCGGCCAGGCCCAGCCCGAGCAGCGCCAGGAGGCCATGCACGCCTTCCAGATCGACATCAACGAGCCCAGCGACAACACCATGTTCCGGCGCCGGCGCAGCCTGATGCGCCTCAGCATCGCGGCCGGCAATGGCAAGTGCAAGGTCATCAAGGCCAGCGCCGACGACCGGGACTGGGCACGCAAGATGGTCAGCTCCCCCACCCCCACCGACGGCCTCGACGCCCCCACCATCGAGCTCGTCACCAAGCTGCGCGCCAAGGTCGCGAAGCTCGACCGCTTCTACCAGCTCGACTGCGGGCGCAAGCAGGTCCGCCTGATCGTGGCCCACCTGGGCAAGGGCATCACCCTGCCGCTCCTGCGCACCACCCGCCCCGAACCGAACCAGGCCACCCCTGGTGTGCCCGGCTTCGAACCTGGCCCTGCCCCCATCGATCCCCCGGCCACCCCCTCGATGCCGCCGCCAGGCGCGCCCCCGAGCGCTCCCGCACCAGCGCCGTCCGCAGCCCCGTCCGCCGGCCCCTGAGCCGAGCCTTCCTCAGTAAGCGCGCGCGGTTCGCCCGCAAATCGCTTGTCACTGTCAGACCACCTCCCTATACTGCGCCGCGATGCTACAGAGCTACCTGCCCGCCAGCGTGGCCATCCTTTTCGGGCTGGGCTTCGCGGGGTTGTTCCTCGCTGGCGCCATCCTCCTCGGTCCCAAGCGCGACTCCGCGGTGAAGCTGTCTCCGTTCGAGTGCGGGTCGGAACCCATCGGCTCGCCACGCGTGCGCTTCAGCGTGAAGTTCTACCAGGTTGCCATCCTGTTCCTGGTCTTCGACATCGAATCCGCGTTCATGTACCCGTGGGCGACCGTGTTCCGCGACATCTCCTGCACTGGCGCCATCGTGCGCGGGATCTGCACGGCGGGTCGCACTTCGTACGTGGGCTTCGTGTCGATGGGCACCTTCATCGCGGTGCTGGTCATCGCCCTCGCCTATGTGTGGAAGAAGAAGGCCATCGGATGGGACTAGAATTTCACACCAGCCGCCTCGCCGATGCCGTCGCGTGGGGCCGCAAGTACTCGCTGTTCCAGTATCCCTTCGTGACCGCCTGCTGTGGCATGGAGTTCATGTCCACCATGGCGCCCAAGTATGACCTGGCGCGCTTTGGTGCTGAATTCCCGCGCTTTTCGCCGCGCCAGGCCGACCTCCTGATCATCGTCGGCACCATCGTGGAGAAGCAGGCCCCGGTGCTGCGCCGGATCTGGGAGCAGATGACCGAGCCCAAGTGGGTCATCGCGTTCGGCGTGTGCGCGTCGACCGGCGGCTTCTACCAGAACTACACCTCGGTGCCCGGCGCCGACCAGATCATCCCGGTCGACGTCTACATCCCGGGCTGCCCGCCGCGGCCCGAGCAGGTCCTCGACGCCCTGGTCCTGCTGCAGGAGCGCATCCAGGATCACAAGGGCTTCAGCCAGGTCCGCCTCAAGACCGAGCACGACCAGATCATCAGCGCCAACAAGCTGGTGCGCAGATGAGCAAGACCGCGCTCGAGAAGCTGGTGGCGCGCTTCGGCGCCGTCGTCACCGCGCAGCACGCCCAGCATGGCAACGAGACCGCGTCGATCCAGCCCGCCAGTTGGGTCGAGGTCGCGACCTACTGCAAGGACACCCTGGGCTTCGACATGGCGACCGACCTCACCGTGGTCGACTACCTGGGGCAGGAGCCGCGCTTCGAGGTCGTGCTGCACCTGTACGCGGTCGCCACCAAGCAGCGACTGCGCCTCAAGACCCGCCCGCTGGCGACGGAAGTGAGCGACGAGACTCCGGTGCTCGCGTCGCTGTTCAGCGTGTGGCCCGCGGTCAACTGGCTGGAGCGCGAGGCCTGGGACCTGTACGGCGTCAAGTTCGAGGGCCACCCGGATCTCCGCCGCATCCTCATGTACGAGGAGTTCGTCGGCCATCCGCTGCGCAAGGACTACCCCAAGGAGAAGCGGCAGCCGCTGGTGCGGCGTCCGCCCGCGGAGACCTGATGGCGACCCCAGCCAGCCCCATTGCCCCCTCGGGCACCACCACGCAGCGCATGACCCTGGGCGCGCGCGAGCTGGAGGACTTCGAGGCCCTCGAGCGCGACGCCGCCGGCGATGCCGGCATGCCGTCCGACTCGATGACGCTGAACTTCGGCCCCTCGCACCCGGCCATGCACGGCACCATCCGCATGGTCATCCAGCTCGATGGTGAGCGCATCCGCACCTGCGACGTGCAGCCGGGCTACCTGCACCGCGGCTTCGAGAAAGAGGCCGAGCACGCGACCTACACCCAGGTCTTTCCGTACACCGACCGCCTGAACTACGTGTCGCCGATGCTCAACAACGTCGGCTATGCGCTGGCGGTCGAGCGGCTGCTGGGGATCAACCACCGCATCCCCGAGCGCGCGCAGTTCATCCGCGTCCTGGTGGGCGAGTGCTCGCGCATCACCGATCACCTGACCTGCCTGGCCGCCTCGGCCATGGAGCTCGGCGGCTTCACCGCCTTCCTGTACCTGGTCAAGGCGCGCGAGTACTTCTACGAGCTGCTCGAGGAGCTGTCGGGCGCGCGCCTGACGCACTCGTATGTGCGCATCGGCGGCGTCGCCCACGACCTGACCCCGACCTGGGCCGAGCACCTGGAGTCGGCGCTGTCGCGCATGGAGAAGCTGCGCGACGACACCAGCAAGCTGCTGCTCGACAACAAGATCTTCCGTGACCGCATGGAAGACGTCGGCACCGTCTCCAAGGAGTTTGCCATCGCGTGGGGCTGGACCGGGCCGTGTCTGCGCTCGACCGGTGTGGCCTACGACGTGCGCAAGGACCACCCCTACCTGGTCTATGACCGCTTCGACTGGGAGGTCCCGGTCGGCGAGCGCGGCGACTGCTACGATCGCTTCCTGTGCCGCCTGGAGGAGATCGTCCAGTCGACCAAGATCCTGCGCCAGGCCATCAAGATGATCCCCGACGGCCCGGTCATGATCGACGACCCGCGCATCGCGCTGCCGCCCAAGCCGGCGGTCTACAACACCATCGAAGGCATGATCAACCACTTCAAGATCATCGTCGATGGCATCCGCGTGCCGGCCGGCGAGGTCTACTCGTACACCGAGGGCGGCAACGGCGAGCTCGGCTTCTACATCGTGTCGGACGGCACCGGCCGGCCCTACAAGTGCCGCGTGCGTCCGCCCTGCTTCATCATCCTGCAGTCGCTGCCCTACCTGGTCCAGGACCGCCTGGTGTCGGATCTGGTTCCGACCTTCGGCATGGTCAACATGATCGGTGGCGAGTGCGACAGGTGACCCGACCATGAGCGCGAGTCCTCCGACCACCCCGCCGGCTCCTGCGGCCCCGCCGCCCGGCGCACCTCCCGCCGCGGCTGCACCGGCGGCACCGGTGATCCCCAACAGCCCGGCGCCAGCGCTGCCGCCCGCGGGGCGCTCCGACGTGGTCGCGCCGCTGGGCCCCGGCATCGGTGGCCCGGTCGGCCATGGCGCGCAGGGCTCGCTGCCCGGCCATGTCATGGGCATGCCCCACGTCGACCCCGGCGAGGGCACGGTCACGCTGACGATCGACGGGCGCAACGTCACGGTCCCCAAGGGCACCAACGTGCTGATGGCCGCGCGCGGCATGGGCATCGACGTGCCGTACTTCTGCTACCACCCGGGGCTGTCGATCGCCGCCGCGTGCCGGCAGTGCCTGGTCGAGGTCGCGGGGCAGCCCAAGCTGGCACCGTCGTGCCAGGTCACCTGCGCCGACAAGATGGACGTCAAGACGCAGAGCCCCAAGGCCGTCCTGGCGCGCCAGCAGCAGCTCGAGTTCACCCTGGTCAACCACCCGGTCGATTGCCCGATCTGTGACAAGGCCGGCGAGTGCACGCTGCAGCGGCTGTACTTCGATCATGACGGCGCGCCGTCGCGCATCGACATCGACAAGGTCGAGAAGCCCAAGGCAGTCAAGCTGGGGCCGGGCGTCACCCTGGACGCCGAGCGCTGCATCCTGTGCTCGCGCTGCGTGCGCGTGTGCGCCGAGGTCGCGCAGGATCCGCAGCTGACCTTCGCCAATCGCGGCGACCGCGAGGTGCTGACCACCGCACCGGGGCACGAGCTCGACAACGACTACTCGCTCAACGTGGTCGATGTCTGCCCGGTCGGCGCGCTGACCTCGACCGACTTCCGCTTCACCATGCGCGCGTGGGAGCTGTACCCCACGCAGTCGGTGTGCACCGGCTGTTCGACCGGCTGCAACATCGAGATCCACCACGCCCAGAACCGGATCTGGCGCCTGGTCCCGCGCGAGAACCTGGCCGTCAACAAGTACTGGATGTGCGACGAGGGTCGCGTCACCTACAAGCCGGTGCACGTCGGCCGCGTGGCCAGCGCCTGGCATGGCGGCGCGCCGCTGGCCTGGGACAAGGCGCTGGAGACCGCCAAGACCAAGCTCGAGGAGCTGCTGGGCGGTGATCGCACCAAGCTGGGCGTGGTGCTGTCGGCGCAGGCCACCAACGAGGACAACTACCTCCTGGCCAAGCTGGCGTTCGACTTCCTCGGGCTGAGTCGGGTCTACATCGCGGGGCGCGCGGCGGCGACCGGGCGGGCCGACAAGATCCTGAAATCCGACGACGTCAACCCGAACAGCGCGGGCGCCCGGCTGCTCGGGCGTGGCCAGGCGGGCGGCGTGGCCGAGCTGGAGAAGGACCTCGAGGCCGGCGTGCTGGGCGGCCTCATCGTGCTCGACCACGAGGTGCCGCTGAGCGAGCGCGCGCTGGTGCGCATCGGTGGCCTCGCGGTCACCGTGGTGCTGGCGTCACATCGCCAGGGCCTCGGCGAGCTCGACGCCAGCGTGGTGCTGCCGGTGGCCAGCTGGGCCGAGAGCAACGGCACCATGACCAACGACAAGGGGCTGACGCAGCGGCTGCGCGCGGCCTTCCCGGCGCCGGGTGATGCCCGCGCGCGCTGGGAGGCGGTCGCCGCGCTGGCCGGCGCGCTGGGCATGCCGGTGGCGGCCAAGTCGGCGCGCGCGCTGTTCCTGGAGATGAAGGCTGCGGTGCCCGAGCTCGGCGCCGCCGAGTGGGGCCGTGAGCAGCCGCTGGTGCAGCTGCGCTTCGCCGGGTCGAGGGGCTGATCATGAACCTGACGCCACTCGCGACGATCGTGTGGGCCACCATCAAGATGGTCGGCATCATCTTCCTGTTCGTGATGCCGCTGGCCTCGATCCTGACCTGGATGGAGCGCCGGCAGAGCGCCATGATGCAGGACCGCATCGGCCCGACGCGCGCCAACATCGGCCCGTTCCGGCTGTTCGGCCTGGTCCACATCCTGGCCGACGGTCTCAAGATGTTCTTCAAGGAGGACTTCGTCCCCGCCAAGGCGCACCGGCCGCTGTTCACGCTGGCGCCGGTGCTGGCGATGGCGCCGGTGGTGATCGCGTTCGCCATCATCCCATTCGGACCGCTGTTCGTGCCCAGCCTGGCCTTCAAGGTCGCGCGCCCCGAGGTCATGGCCAGCGCAGTGGTGGCCGGCAAGACCGCGGTGCTGGGCCAGGTGCTGTCGGTCGATTTCGGGCTGCTGTTCTACTTCGCCATCGCCTCGCTGTCGAACTACGGCGCCTCGCTGGCCGGCTGGGCCAGCTACAACAAGTGGGCGCTGCTGGGCGGCCTGCGCGCGTCGTCGCAGATGATGTCGTACGAGGTCGCCATGGGGCTGTCGATCCTGGGCGCCTTCCTGGTCTACGGCACGCTGGAGCCGGGCGCGATGGTGGCGATGCAGGGCCCCAACCCGCTGCACTGGGGCGTGGTCATGCAGCCGGTGGCGTTCCTGCTGTTCTTCGTCGCCGCCATGGCGGAGACCAAGCGCACCCCGTTCGACCTGCCCGAGGGCGAGCCCGAGATCATCGGCTACTTCACCGAGTACTCGGGCATGCGCTTCGGCATGTTCTTCCTGGGCGAGTTCATCGAGGTGGTGTTCGCCGGCGCCGTGGTCGTCACCGTGTTCTTCGGCGGCTGGCAGGTGCCGTTCCTGCATCAGGATGGCTTCCACATCGGTGACAGCGTGATCAAGCTGTGGCACCTGTGGGTGGTGCTGCTGCAGGTCGCGGCCTTCACCTTCAAGGTGTTCTTCTTCTGCTGGCTGCAGCTCATCATCCGCTGGTCGCTGCCGCGCATGCGCCCGGACCAGCTGATGGCGCTGGGCTGGAAGCGCCTGCTGCCGCTGTCGCTGGCCAACATCGTGGTCACTGCCGGGGTCGTGCTGTGGCAGACCATGCCGAAGTGAGGAACTGATGGCCATCACCGTCAAGGTCGTGAAGCGCTCGGACTCCACGATGAACAAGGAGACCTACCTGCCCCAGATCTTCAAGGGCATGGGGGTCACCATCCGGCACTTCTTCAGGAACGTCTTCGGGGGCCGTGACACCCAGACCCTGAAGTACCCCGAGGAGAAGATCGCGTATCCGGAGCGCTTCCGCGGCCTGCACCGGCTGAATCATCGTCCGGGGACTGACGGCCGGGTGCGCTGCGTGGCGTGCATGCTGTGCCCGACGGTGTGTCCGGCGCACTGCATCACCGTGGTCGCCGAGGACACCGGCGATCCCAGCATCGAGAAGGCGCCCGCGATCTTCGAGATCGACGAGCTGCGCTGCGTGGTTTGCGGGCTGTGCGTCGAGGCCTGCCCGGTCGACGCCATCCGCATGGACACCGGCGTGCACATGAAGCCGGTGACCTTCCGCGGCGACGCAATCCTGGGTAAAGTGGATCTGATGAAGCTCGGCACCGAGTCACGGGCCGTGCAGGGTGGTAAGGGCGGCGACTGGCGAGGGGTCTGAGGTACGCCAGGCGTCGCAAGCAAAGTCGGGGGGATGTCTCGGATGAGACGACTGCAGAATGGAAAGTTGGCGGCTGGGGGGCTGGCGGCGCTGGCGCTGATGCTCGCGGGCTGCTTCTCGCCCGCCAAGCCCAAGTGCCAGTTCCAGTGCGGCAGCGCCGCCGACAAGCAGTGCCCGACCGACTACGAGTGCCGCGCCGACCTGTACTGTCACAAGAAGAGCGCCCCCGCCGGCGAGACCTGCGACTTCCCGCCCAACGTCGACGCCAGCGTCGCCGCGGACTCCGCCACGCCTGACGCCGCCGCGCCCGACGCCGCCGCACCCGACGCCGCCGTGGTGGACGCCCAGGTCATCGACGTCCTGGTGCCCGACGCCGAGCCGTTCCAGGACGCCGACTTCCTCGACGCCCCCGAGTGCAGCACCAGCGCGCAGTGCACCACCGCGACCGAGCCGATCTGCGTCTCGCAGAGCTGCGACCCGTGCAGCAGCGCCGGCCAGTGCACCGCCAAGAACGCCGCCTTCAAGGCCTGCCTCGGCACCGGCGCCTGCGCCGAGTGCGACGACGACATGGACTGCGGCGCCGCCGCCCCGCGCTGCAACACCACCACCAACACCTGCGTCGCCTGCACCAGCGACGTCAGCTGCAGCTTCCGCACGGCGACGCCCGCGTGCGCCGAGGACGGCAGCGGCGCCTGCATCGCGGCCACCGCCTCCACCTTCGCGGGCTGCTCCAGCTACATCGATGGCACCGCCGGCGGGCGCACCATCACCTTCGACAACGGCAACACGACCTACGCGCCGAACTGCCTGCGCATCTCGATGGGCCAGATGGTGACCTGGATGGGCGACTTCACCATGCACCCGCTGCGCAGCGCCCCCGGCAACCCCGGTGTCGGCGTCATCGCCAGCACCGACACCGGCGCGTCGCAGTCGTTCACCTTCAACAGCACCGGCTTCTACGGCTACTACTGCAACATCCACGGCAGCGCCGCCGGCACCGGGATGTCAGGGACGATCGAGGTCGTGCCGTAGTCAGTCGGCGCGACGCTTCACCTGAAACGTCGGCCGTGCGGCCTCACGGGCGCAGCGGACACATGCCGCCGGTGGGGCGGGGTTCGCAGCGGTATTCGCAGTTGGGGATGCCGCAGGGGTAGCAGCAGATGAGGCCGCTGGCGCAGCTGGCGCCGCTGGCGCTCTGGCCGCAGGTCTCGCCGTTCTGACGCAGGGCGCCGCTGTCGGTGGCGCGGGCGTCGCTGGCGGCGCCGTCGCTGGCGGCGGCGTCCACCGTGTCGCCGCTGTCGTCGTCGCCGCAGCCGGCGAGGCCGAAGCTCGCCAGCGCGAGCATGACCAGGAGCAGCGACACCTTGCGCGAGGGCTTCGTCACCATCAGGCCAGTCTACTCCCCGCGGCCGGCGTCATGAAGCGGCGCGCCACAGCGCCCGCGCCAGCAGGTTGCCGAGCGTTTTGTGGTTGCAGACTAGCACGTCGCCCCCGCTACCCTCTCCGACCATGACCGCCATGAAGAGTGCGCTCATCGGTGTCGTGCTCACGGCCACCGCCGCGGCGTGCACGCGAGCGCCGCGAAGGCGCCGGAGTCCGACCGCCGGGGTCGCCGCGACGACGACGCCCGCCGAGGATGCCGCGACGACGACGCCCGCCGGAACCGGCATCATCGTGACCCTCACCCTCGACAAGACCCACGTCCGCGTGGGCGAGGAGACGCCCGGACGGGTCCTCATGGAGAACGCGAGCACCGGACCTGTGACGGTCTTGGGCTTCGGCCTGGGCTACCCCTCCGACAACCGCGGCGTCATCATGGAGATCCGCGCACCCGACGGTTCCCTCTATGAGGGTTACAGGAGCCACCTCTACGACTTCCCGCACAGAGTGCTCGACCCGCGCAAGCGGCTCCGGCTGGAGGTCGGCTGGAGTCAGTTCTTCGACTTCGACCTGCAGAAGTTCTATCGCCTGAACGCTCCTGGCACGTACACCGTCCGCGCCATCTACACGCCTGCCTTCCTGGACGCGACCGTGGATCTGACTGGGCGCTTCGAGTCCCTCCCGGTGTCAATCACGGTGCTGCCCGACTGAGACCGCTACTGCTCGACGCAGACCAGGTGGCGCGGCGTCGCGCAGTCGAGGCTGGCGAACGAGTTCACCCACAGCTGGGTGGTGAACAGCGCCGAGCCGCCGCGCCCGGTCCCCGCGGTACTCGAGCTCCAGTCGTTGCAGTGCGTGCCCGCGGCCGGATTGCTGAGCAGCAGCATGAACGGGCTGTCGCCAAACCCGGTCCAGATGGTGGGCGTGTCATAGCTGCCGTCGGCCTTCTGCCAGATCCCGGAGCGCAGATCGGCGGTGCTGCTGGTGAGGTCGAAGGAGCTGCCGACCAGCTGGCCATCGGTGCGCACGTAGTCCTCGCCGGCCATCAGCGCATCCGCGGCCACGCGGGTGCTCGAGCCCAGCAGGGCCATGACCGGGGTGATGAGGTTCACCGGCCGCTCGGCGTCGCAGTGCTGGTCGGGACTGGTCGTCGGGTTGGGAAGGTAGGGCGTGGTGCTGAGGTAGATTCGCTTGCCGCTCCGCGCCGGCACCGTCCACGGCGCGTTGAAGGTCTTCATGATGCAGTAGACCGGCGACACCATGTTGCAGCCCTTGGTGCCGAACTCGGTCCAGCCGTGTGGCCCGGTCGACGATCGGCCATAAGTGTAGCTGCCCGTGGTCTGGCCCCAGTTGTTGCAGCTGCTGATGGACAGCGTCCCGGTGTCGGCGATCCCGGTGCGCACCTCGGCATCGACCTTGTCGCCCAGCTCGGTGAAGTTGACCGGGTTCAAGATGCCGTGCAGCGGCCACACCGTGTCGCCGATGCGATCGCTGATGGGCAGCCCGTCCATGCGCATGAAGCCGCGCGCCGTGCCCAGCCGGGTCTGCGCGTCGGAGGTCCCGGTCGACACCCAGGCAACATAGGCGTCATCGGTCGCGTTGTTGATGCCGCCCGCGGTGGCGGCGGCGTTGCAGCGGGCGTCATAGGCCTGCGCGCTGCCGAGATCGCTGGCGTGCGCGGTGCTGGAGACGAAGACCAGGTTGTGATCGATGGCCGCGAAGGTCGCGGTCACCGCGCCCGAGCCCGGCCGGTACAGCGAGCAGGTGCGTGCGACCCCGGCCTGTGCGCAGGCGCCGCCCCAGCCGCGGAACATCAGCCCGGAGCCGTTGGGTACGCTGGCGGTGAGGCTCAGGCTGTCGGCGAACAGCGCGTTCTGCGTGGTACACGCGCCGTCACAGTCGAGCCCCGCGGGGCTGGACACCACCCGGCCGCCACCGGTCTTGGTCAGGGTCATGCGCGCCTGTCCGGTGCCGCTGACGGCGAGCGCGATGGTCGCGGTGCCCGCGGTGACATTGATGATGGCGCTGCGCCCCGCCGAGTACAGCGGCGTGAAGGTCACCGACACCGTGCACGAGCCACCCGCCGGGATGGCCGCGGTGCAGCCGGTCGCGGCGAACTCGCCGAAGTTCGCGCCCGACTTGCTGATCACGGGCGCGGCCGAGGCGAAGTCACCGCTGTTGGTCACCACCCAGTCGAACGGCGCCGACGTGACCAGGTCCTCGGTGAGCGGAAAGACATGCATGGTGTCCGCGCTGGTCAGCGTGACCGGCATCTGCGCGGTGCCTTCGAGCAGGCTGGTCGGGGCGCCGCCCGGGGACGCGGTGGCGGTCAGCGTGGCGCTGCGCAGGCCGCGCGCTGCCGGGTTCCAGCGCACGCGCACCAGGCAGGTCGCGCCGCCCGGCAGCGTGGTCACGCCGCTCTCGCAGTCGCCGCTGCTCGGGGGCGCGGTGGTGAAGTCGGTGCGGTCGGTGCCGGTGATGCTCAGCGTGATGGCGCCGCTCAGGCCGCCGCCAGCGTTGCGCACCGTCAAGATGCGCTCGACCTGGGTGCCGACCAGGGTGGTGCCGAAGCTCATCGTATTCAGCGTCAGCATCGCAGGCGGCACCGCGGCGCCGGTCAGGGGGCTGGAGGCGACGCCGCCGGGGCCGGTGGAGGTGCGCACGTCGAGGGCGGCGACCTGGTCGCCGATGACCCCGGCCGCGGGCGTGAAGCGCACCGTGATGGCGCACGACGCGCCGCCGATCAGCGGGCCCGACGGACAGGTGTTGCTGGTGATGGTGAAGGTGGCGGCGCCCGGGCCGGTCAGCGACACCACCAGCGGGCCGCTGTCCTGGTCGCCGGTGTTGCGGGCGGTGAAGACCTGCGACAGCCCCAGGGTGCCGCCCACGGTGGAGCCGAAATCGGTGCCGGTGGTCAAGGTCAGGCTCGCCGGGCGCGCCGCCATGCCGCTCAAGCTGGCCACGGCGGTGCCACCCTGGGTCGCGCTGACCGAAAGCGAGGCGTTCTTGAGGCCAGCCGTGGCCGGGGCGAAGCTGACCCGGATGCTGCAGGTCGACGCCGCCGCCAGGGTCGACCCGGTGCAGGTGTCGTCGACGCTGCCGAAGTCGGCGGCGTTGGTGCCCGTGCGCATGACGGCGATGGTGCTGGTCATGGCGCCGCCGGTGTTGGTCACCGTGAAGACCTGGTTGGCTGGCGTCGCACCGAGCACGACGGTGTTGTAGACGTGGATCGTCGGCGCGATGGTGAGCGCGCCCGGCAGCACTGCGGTGCCCGACAGCGCGACGTTGACGCTGCCGCCGGGGCTGGCGCTGACCATCAGCGTGGTGGTCTTGCTGCCCACCGTGGTGGGCGCGAAGCGCACCACGACGTCGCAGCTGGCGCCGGCCGCCAGCGTCTGTGTGGTGCAGCCATCGGTGGTCACGCTGAACAGAGTCAGGTCGCCGCCGCTGAGCGCGGCCGTCAGCGCCCCGGTCGGGATGTCGCCGGGGTTCCTGATGCGGATGGTCGCGCTGGCCGGCGATGTGGTGATCACGGTGCCGAAGTCGGAGCTGGGCGGCACCGCAGCCAGCGCGGCCGGCAGCAGCCCCTGCCCCGACAGCGCCGCGGACGCGCTGCCACCCGGCGTGCCGGTTGCGGTCAGGGTGGCGACCTTGAAGCCGCCGGTGAGCGGCGCCAGCCGCACCATCGCGGTGCAGCTGGTGCTGGGCGCCAGCGTGGCGGCGGCGCAGTCCGAGCTGACGATCTCGAAGTCGTCCTTGCCGCTGCCGGCCAGCGTCAGCGCCAGCGGCCCGGTGGCCACACCGGCGTTGTTGCTGATCTGGAACGCCACCGGCGCGCCCTGCGTCCCGGTCAGCACCGACGTCAGCATGCGTGACGCCGGCGAGATCGCGATGGTGCCCTGGCCGAGGCCGGTCCCGTTCAGCGTCGCCACCGCGGTGCCGCCCGGCGTCCCGGTGATGGTCAAGGTCGCGCGCCTGGGCCCGACTGCGCCGGGCACGAAGCGCGCCGACAGCCCGCACGAGGTGTCGGCCTGCAAGATCTGCCCGGTGCAGCCGTCGGCGGTGATCTCGAACTGCGGCGCGTCGACCCCGGTCAGCGCGGTGGCCAGCGCGCCGGTCGGGACGGTGCCGCGGTTGAGCACGGTGAACTGCAGGCCGGCGCTCTGCCCGCCCTGCACCACGGTGCCGAAGTCGACCAGGTTGGGCGACACCGCCAGCGCGCCGGGCATGACCCCGGTGCCGCTGAGGCCGATGGTCACGCTGCCGCCGGGCATGCCGGTCAGCGTCAATGTTGCGGCATAGCCCTGCACCGCCGTCGGCGCGAAGGTCAGCTGGGTGGTGCAGCTGGCGCTGGCGGCCAGGGTCTGGCAGGTGGCGAGGTCCGGGCTGGCGAAGGCCGCCGCGCCGGCGCCCGACAGCATCGCGGTCAGGCCGGTCAGCGCGCTGGTGCCGTCGTTGGTGATGCGCAGCTCGAGGGGCGGGCTGGTCTGCGCGGTGGGCACCGCGCTGAAGTCCACGCTGCTGCGGTCGACCACCAGGTGCGGCGCGCCGGCGCTGAAGGTCAGCGTCAGCTCCAGCGTGCGCTTGCGCATCGCCGAGCCGGCTGCCTGCACGGTCCCGAGCGCGACGTCGCCGGCGCCGTACGCGGTGGCGTCCACCATCACGGCGGCGTCGGCGTCAGGCAGCCGATAGCTGGCCGTCTTGGGCAGCGTGATGGCGGCGCCGCCCAGCGTCAGCACCGGATTGGCGGTCTGCTGGCCCACCTTGATGGCGAGCTCGACGCGCACGATCGGCGCCGTGGTCTGGCCCTCGAGGTGCAGGAACAGGAAGGTGCCGTCTTCGGAGCCCCCGCACGACGACAGCGCCAGCGCGAGGGCAATCAAGCCAAGTGGTTTGTTCACGTGCGCCTCAGTTGAACAGCGTCATGGTGGGAAAGTCCGTGCTGGGATTGTCCACGCCGCCGCCCGACGAGGTCACGACCACGACCGCGACCGTGCCGGCCGCGAGCGCGCCAATCCCCGCCCAGAACCACCACTTCTTGTAGATCGGCCGCGACCGCTCAGCCGGGGCCGCCGGTGCGGTCGGCGTCGGCGACGGGTCGGTCCCGGCTGCGACCCGGTCGGGCGGCGGGATGGCGACCGGGGACGCCGAGGGCGACGGCAGCGGCGACGCCAGCGGGCTCGGGCTCGGACTGGCCGACGGCTCCGGCGACGCGGACGGCGATGGCGACGGCAGCGGCTGCTTCTTCATCGCCTCCGCCATCATGGCGATGAACTTCTCGACCTCGGCGCGATTGGGCGCCTTGGGCAGGTTGCGCAGGAACGCGTTGTAGAAGAAGTGCGCCCGCTCGGGATTGCCCGCGAACCGATACGCCTGCGCGATGTTGAACAAGAGCTGCGGCCGCGCCTCGACCTCGTACGAGCTCTTGAACAGCTCGATGGCCCGATTGTACTCACCGAGGTCGTAGTACTTCTGCCCCTGCAGATAGAGATCCTTGGCCGACCCGCCGGCCGACGGCGCCTCGGCGCGCACCGGCGCCGCACACAGCAGTGCCGCCAGCGCAGCCAGAATCACAGCTCGTTGCATGCTGCCCCCCAGCAAGGATGCTATCACGCGCGCCGCCGGCTGGGCCGCGGCGCCGGCCGACCCCGCAACCGAGACTTGTGGAAGCGAGGGGGGCCTCGTACCCTGGAGACCAGCGTTCTTTCCGGGGGGGAAGGTGCCATGTCGAGCGTCGTGCGCAGGTGAGGGGCCGATCGACGTGGCTGCTGCTCGTGGTCTCGAGCCTGGGAGGTCTGACTTGCTCGGAGTCTGGTCCGTCGTTCAAGACCACGGTGACGGCGCAGGGTGAGGGCGAGACCAACACGGCGCCGCTGTGGCCGCTGCGGCTGGGCGCGCGCTGGGGCTCCTGGGTGGTGACGGAGGTGCGGCGCGAAGGCGGCGAGGATGTCCATGTGCTCGCGACCGAGGGCAGCAACGGCACCTCGACCCCGACCGATCACTGGCCGCTGCTGGTGGTGCGCAAGGGGGCGATCTATGGCCTCGGCACCACCTACCATCGCGCTGCGACGCCCATCCTGGTGGTGCCGGCGACGGTGCGGGTCGGCATGAAGTGGGAGACCCGCACCGCGGGGGGCGCGCTGCTGTTCTCGGGCAGCGTTGATTCGCGCGAGTCGACCGAGACCTCTTTCGGGACGCGCGTGGTCTGGGGCGTGAGCCTGGCGGTGGGCGGGCCGGCCGAGATGATCGACAACAGCTATCCGTACCCGCTGCGCGAGTTCGCCGGCGTCAGTCCGGGCCGCCTGATCGAGGGCATGGGGCCCGACCGCGAGGATGTGGTGGTGCCGCTCGACAGCCAGGACATCTCGCCACCCACGGTCAGCCTGGCGGCCAGCCCGCTCGGGAGCGGGCCGATGATGGAGGTCGATGAGCTCGGGTTCATCACCACGTACATCAGCGCCAGCATCGAGCCGACGCGCCAGGGCGGACTGCCGGTCGTCAAGGTGCGCGGACTGGTGCCCTTCTACCGCCCACCAGGCCTGTTCATCTACGACGTCGCGGAGGGCTGCGGCGTGCTGAAGGGCGGTGTGCTCGAGGACCTGCCGGGTGGCGAGCCCAACGCCGTGGGCCTGACGCCGTGTCCGGACGGCGCCGCCGTCGTCGGCGGCAGCCAGATCCGCGACGTCGATGGCGGGCGCTCGACGGGGATCGTCGTGGAGGCGCCGCCGTGCTTCCCGCCCGGGCCATGCCCCCCGCTGGTCCGCCTCAACACCTACAGTCTGGACGGGATCTTTGCGACCCCAGGTGGCGGCGTGCGCGTTCTTGCACAGGGCGACAACGGCTTCGTGCTGGGCGACTATGACCCCGCGGGCCCGCCCGGCATCCTGCCCGAGCGCGCCGCCAGGGGCTTCGATCGCATCAACGCGGGCGCGCCGCTGGGCTGGCTGCTCGGCACGCGAGGGCTGCAGGCGCGGCCGCCAGAAAAAGGCGCGCCGCTGTCCTGGATCACCGCAGGCTCCGGCGACCGACTCGGCGTGGCCCAGTTCCGCCTCGATGATCGCCTGTTCTGGTATCGGCTCGAGGGCGGCCAGGTGCGCGCCGCGCATGCCTCGGCGCCGATGCCGATGCGCTCGGTCACGGCCAGCCCCGATGGCCGCGTCACCTTGTCGCTGTCGCCCGACGGGCGCGTCGATCGCGTCGACGTGACGGTCGATGGCATCGAGGTCCGGCCGCTGGGCCGGGTGGCGCTGCCTGCAGGAAGCTGGCTGGCCGGTGGCTTCGTGCAGGGCGGTGACCTCATCGCCGTGGTGCAGCGCGGCTTCGTCCGTTCGCTCGGCGCGGCCTTCGATCCGCCGCCGATCCTGGGCGCGCCGTGGCTGTATCGGGTTGCCCTGCCGGCTGGCGCGCCGGTGGCGGCGCCGCCGGCGGTGTTCGGGGTGCGCTCGGCCTGGCTCGACGACGACGTGCTGGTGTGCTGGCGCGATCCCGCCGCCGGTGGCGCCGCGGATCTCACCGGCTGGACCTTGCGCGGGCGGCCGCCGCTGGGCGTGCTGCCGGTCGCTGGCAAGGCTGGCGAGACCTGTGTGCTGGTGGCCCACGATCCCGAGGTCACCGGCGTCAAGGTGCCCGGTGTCGAGGCCAAGCTGCCCGGCGTCGGCCGGGTGTTGCTGGTGCCATCGACCGTCGAGCGCCTGCGGACGCCGCGCCCGCCGAGCTTCGCGGGCTACTTCGACGTGCTGGCGGCGGCCGGCGACGACCTCTTCATCTCCCACGCTGAGAACGGCTTCGAATACGGCGACCTCGGCCTGCCGCAAAGCACCCGCGCGGCCAGCGCTCCTGCTCCCCCAGACAGCGCGGTGACGCCGGACAACCACGGCCGCTGGGCGGTCGCGCCGGACCCCGGCTGCGGGGACTGCGCGCAGGCCAGCTACATCAAGGGCGGCATGACCGTGCGCACCGTCATGCTGGCGGACGCGCAGGCGCGCATGGTCAGCGCCTACAACGATGGCAGCGCGGTGGCTCGCGTGAAGACCACCTTGGTGCGCATCGCCGCCGATGGCAGCACCACGACGGTGGCGCCGATCGCCGCGGCGGGCGGCGATGTCGCGGCCTCGTTCGTCTCGCGCACCGGTGCCGCATGCTCGTTCGCGGGCAGCGCGGTGCTGTGCCGCGGCGCCGACGGCGTGGTGCGCACCGGGCCACCACCGCCGCCCTACGCGATCCTGAGCGGCGAGCCGCCGCTGCACGAGACGCTCGACGGCCACATCGTGGGAATCGTCTCGAGCTCGACCGACCCCGAGTCGATGCTGCGCAGCTTCGACATCGACCCCGAGCGCGCCAGCGTCGACCTGCGTGACATCCCGGGGATCGCGGGGACCTCGAGCGCGCGCTGCAACTGGTTCCCGCTCGGCGCCGGTCGCGACGGGCTGGTGTGCCAGCGCCCTGCGGCGCGGGCCGGCCTGGCCGACGTCCTGCGCAGCTTCCGCGTCGATGGCAGCGGCCTGCATGCCCTGACCATCCCGCGCACCGCGCCCAGCGGCCCGTTCCTGCGGGTGGCGCTGTGGGGCACGCCCAGCGCCCTGCTGGTGTACCGGCAACGCGCGACCGACGTCTGGGACGTCGTGCGCGTGCCCAGCACGCTCATCGTGGAGGGCGAGCCGCCGGCGTGTTCGAACGGCGTCGATGACGACCGCGATGGCATCGAGGACCTGATGGACCTCGGCTGTGCAGACGGGAACGACCGCGACGAGACCAATCCCGCCGCCACCCCGCAGTGCGGCGATGGCCGCGACAACGACAACGACCAGACCGTCGACTTCCCCGCCGACGAGCAGTGTCGCGGCGCCGGCGACCCGCTCGAAGGCGAGGAGCCGATCTGCGATGGCACCGCCTGCGCGATCCTGAACGGCACCGGGACCGCCAAGCACGTCGATGTCTCCAGCGGCGGCGTCTTCGCGGCGCAGTGGTATGCCGCCAGCGACACCACACTGACGCGCCTCGAGGCCCACACCGGCCTGGTCTCCGGCCCGGCGTGGATCGCGATCTACGCCCACAACCCGTCGAGCGACGAGCCCGGCGCCGAGCTGGCCCGCGCGGACTTCACCCTCGACGTTGGTCTCGGCTGGCAGGGCGCCAAGCTGCCGACGCCCGTCGTTCTGCCCCAGGGCACGCCAGTCTGGTGGGTCGTCAGCCTGCCCGCGCGCGCGCAACCGCCCTACGCGGAGGCCGGCACGGCGGTCCAGCTGCGCACCAAGCCGCCCGGCGTGACGGTGTGGCGGCACTCGGTGCAGGCGGTCATGATGCGCGCCTTCTGCTGCGAGAAGTAGGCGCCCGTCAGTCGCGTTCGTCGGGGCCGATGTCGGGCGCGCTGCCGCCGAGATTCGGGCGGGCGTCGCCGTCGAAGTCGTCGCTCGGCGCCGTCACGGTGATGCCGTTGCCGGTCGCGCTGGCGATCCCCGCGCCGCGGTTGGGTGACGTCGGGCCCAGCACATGGCTGCCGGCGGCGTTCACCGTGGTCTGGGAGTCGGCGCTGATGTTGCCGAACGCGACGGTGCCGGTCATGGCGTTGACCTCGGCGGCGGTGGTGAAGGCGCTGCCCGGCGCGCCGCGCTGGTAGTACAGGATCCCGCGCGCGTCGGCCCCCAGCAGGTTGTTGTGCGCGAACACTGGTGGGGCACCGAACAGGCCTCTCTCGTCGACCACGATGCGGTCGGGCGCCACGCCCCCGAGCAGCGTCGAGTTCACCACCGACGCCAGCAGCGACGGGTTGACGCCCTGATCCTCGAACACGATGGCGCGGCTGGTGCCCACGCTCACGACGCCGCCGCCGTCGATGTGGCAGTTCGCCACCTGCGTCGGCGCGCCGTTGAAGGTGCGACGGAGACGCACGCCGATCCCCTGCCCCGAAGTCCCGCCCAGGATGGTGCTGTTCTCGACCCGGGAGCCCACGTCCACCTCCAGCCCGATGGTCCGTGCGCCGCCGCCCGCGATGCTCGGCGCCTGCCCCGGCTCCAGCACGCTGCGCGCCACCAGGTGGCCGGTGCCGAGCAACTCGACCGCGCGCGACTCGACGCCCGCCGTCCCGGTGCCGCTGTTGCCCGCGATGCGCGACCGCCGCAGGCTGCAGGGCCCGCCGCTGCAGTAGACCCCGGTGCTGAAGGTGAACTGCCCGCCGCTGAGCGCGCTGACCTCGCTGTCCACGACATCGAGGCTCGACCCCGCCGCACGTACCCCGAAGGCGTTGGCCGTGAACGTCCCCGCGGTCGAGCCCACGATCCGGCTGCCGCTCACGCTGACCGCCGTCGGCGACCCCGTCTCCATGCGCAGCCCCATCCGCTCGTTGTTCACGAACATCGAGGTCGCGACCTCGGCCCCGATCAGGGTGCTGTTCACGATCTGGATCCCGGTGCCCAGCAGGTCGGCGCCACACGACACCCCGACGCTCTGCCCGCCGACCAGCCGGGCATCCCGGATCGACGCCCCGTTGCACGGGATGACGCAGACCACGCCCGACCCCGAGATCCCCCCCAGCAAGCTGCGATACTCGCCGCCCTCGATCTCGAACGAAGCGCTCTGCGTGCTGCTCCCCGTCACCACCACCCCGCCGCTGTAGTTCGCGCTGTCCCCGGTCGCGCGCACGCGCCTGAGCAGCGGCCGCGACCCGGTGTACGAGCACACCCCCGCCGACGCACCGCCGCCGCCATTGAACCCGCGCGCCACCAGGTCCGTCAGCGTGGGGTCGGCCCCCGCCCGCACGCTGATGGCGCAGCTATCGACGCCGCCGCCCGCCGTGGCCCGCCCGAACGCGCTGAAGTTGGCCAGCACCACGCTCGTGTTGGTGATGGTCGCGCCCTGCACCAGCAGCCCCACCCCGTTGCTGGCGCGCACCTCGACCAGCGCCGGATCCGCCGCCTCGGTCCACAGCGCCGCCACATCGCGCGTGAACCCACCGCGCAGCGCCACGTTGTCCGGCACCGTCACGTTCTCGCTGAACACCGCCGGGCTGACCGCGTTCGACACCCCCAGGTACACCGTCACCGGCCTGGGCACCGCCGCCAGCGCCGCCAGCGCCGCCGCCCGGTTGACCCCCGCCTGCACCGTCGCCAGCGGCGCCGCCCGCGTGCCCGGATTGCCATCACTGCCGACGCCCCCCGCCGCGACCGCACTGGTCACATAGGTCCCGACGCAGACCCCCGCCAGACAGCGCTCCGCCAGCCGCGGATCATCCGACCCCGGGCACAGCGTCCCGTCCGCCAGCACGGCACACGTCGGCGCCGCGTCAGCCTGGGCGTCCGCGCTTGCCGCGTCGCCGACGTCGGCGTCCGCAGTCGCGACATCCGCCACCGCCACGTCCGCCACCGCGACATCCGCCACCGCGGTGTCCGCCACCGCCGCATCCCCGGCCGCGCCGTCCACCTCGCCATCGCCCGCCGCATCGACGGCCCCATCACTCAGCGCCGCATCGCCCCCCGCATCCACCGCCCCATCCAGCCGCCCCAGCCGCTCATTGTCGCCACACCCCACCAGCGCAACCACGAGCCCCAGGCCCAGCCATCCAGCCGCCTTCGTCATCGCGCGATGATACCGGAACCTCACACGCGACTTGTACCTGGTCACTCTGACATTGCCCCGGCGCCCTGCAGTCCTGGTCTCCTCCTCCGCTCTCAACTCCGCCAGGTCGAGGCAGGCTCAGTCGTAGCGCGCGATCAGATACAGCCCCGCCCCTGGGGCCGCCAGCTCGGCCGTGACCGCCGCCGGCTCCAGATCGACCCGGTCCGTGCCGAGCCCATGCGCGTCTGCACGTGCCACCAGCTGGCCACGCACGCCCGTGGTGTGCACCTCCTGGCGCGAGTCCTGACCGCAGTGCCACAACTGCAGCTCCTCGGGAGCAGCGCCGTCGTCTGGCGGCATCGGCCCTGGCACGCCGGCCACCAGGCTGGCGTGCGCGAGCGGCCCGGTCGGCACCAGGTGCACCACGTCCCGCGTCAAACCCAGCTCCGCCGCATCGAGCGCGACATCGGCGTACCACCCGGCGCTGGCGCCCGACAGCGACTTGCGCCGCTGCGCCGCCGTGAACGGCGCCGCCGTGCGCGCCAGGATCGCGGACACCTTGCGCCAGAAGAACGCGTCCAGCTGCGCCGCCCGCGCCAGCGCCGCGCGCACCTCGGCGACCGCGACCGGCCCGCGCGGCCCCAGGTCGGCATCCGCCTCGGCGACCGGATAGCCGATCACGACCCGTGCATGCACCTGCTCGTCCGCCGAGTGTTCGCCCGGCTGGTACTCGACCTCGTCCCCGGCCACGATCACACACACACCATCCGCGCGCCGCGCCGCCAGCCCACGCAGCTCCGCGACCTGCCCCCAGCGCGGCAGATAGCTGTCGATCGCGCGCCCCGCCATCAGGACTGCCCGCGTCCGGGTCGGCGCCGGCGTTGGCGCCGCGGTGGGCACCCCGATCACCCCCATCGGCTGCAGCACGCTCGCCGCCACCGCCGACGGCGGCGGCGACAGCTCGAGCACCCGCGTGCGCGCACTGGCCCGCAGGTCCAGCCGCCACAGGTCACTGCCGACGTCATAGATCACACTGCCACCATCGGGCGCCAGCCACAGCCCCCCGAGCCCCCACTCCACCCGCGCGACCTGCTTCACCGCCGCCCCGAAGCCATCGACGCACACCAGCCGCTGCGGCGCATTGGACTCCCCCACCTCGACCACGATCCGCGCCCCATCCGGCGTCGCCACCACATGGCCGCAGTAGCCCTCGCTCCCGACCACGACCCGCCGGTGCACGCGCCGGCTCATGACATCGATGATCACCAGCTCGGCCACACCACCCTTGCCGTGCCCGGTCACCACCAGCGTCGCTCCATCCGCCACCAGCGCCGCCCGCCGGGGCTGCTCCAGCCCCACTATCAGCGGCGCCAGCTCACACGTCGCCGACGCCGCGGAGCCGCGCGCGCTCCACACGTGGCAGCGCTCCGCGCCCCCCCACGGGTCCTCCCCGACATGCGCGACCACCCGCTCAGCGTCCACCGCCAGCTGCAGCCCGAACGCCGACTCGTGCTTCACCGCGTACAGCCGCTGCGGGGTCGCGGCGCCGAGCCGCCACACCGCGACCTCCCACTCGCCACCGACCGCGAGCAACTCCCCATCGGGCGACACTGCCAGCGCCCGCACGGATCCCGCCGGCAGCGACCGCCGCGTCCACCCGACCGCCATGTCCACCAGGTGCACCGCGTCATCCACCGCGAACGCCAGCACGCTGCCCCCCGGCACGAAGCGCGCGAGCTGTGCCCGCCCGACCCGATACACGTGGCGCCACGCGTCCAGCTCGACGACGGCGACACCGCCATCGCGGTCCTGCATGGCGACCACGGTGCCATGCGCGCTCCAGTCCAGCACGCGCCGCACATCGTAGGCCGCACCTGCCGGCCGCAGGGCCAGCCGCCGAGGAGCCGTCATGGCCGCCAGGGTACTTCAACCCGAGGGCGCCCAGGCTGCCTCACCGCCTTCGGGTGGCCGACCGCCCTGCATCCGCCGCACCCTCGCCGCTGGCGACGAGCGTCGTTGCCCGCAACCACGGCTCGCGGCAATCTCACCAAGGCGGTCCAGCGGCGAGCCTCGCTCGGCGATGCCGTTCGGCAGGTCGCCGAACTCCGCGTGACTCAGGCAGGATGGGACATCCATGTGCTCAACCACCTTTGAGGCACTGACTCGGCTGCGCCCCCCAAGCGACGAAATGAAGGCTGAACTCGACTCGAACCGGGCCGATCTGGACGCGCTCTCCCGAGGTGAGAAGCCTGAATACAAGAGCAGCTTCTCGTGGTTCGAGCGCGAAGTGGTCGACACCGACCTCGAGGGAGCCGTCCTCGTCGACGCCTTCCTGCAGAGCGCTCGATTCCTGAGGTGCCGGCTCGATCGCGCACTCGTCTACGACGCCCTGGCCGGCTACTCGGTCTGGGATGGATCCTCCCTGGTCGAGGCGGAGTTCAACAAGGCCATCTTGGCCGAAGCGAGCCTGCGCCACACGCTCCTCGACCGTGCGCGGTTCGTGAAGACCGATCTCGCTGGAGCGGTGTTCACCGGTGCGCGCGCCTGCGGTGCGAATTTCTTCAAGGCCTGGCTACTGGACGCAGACCTCGCCGGCGTGGACCTGCGGGACGCGGACCTCACGCGAGCCAATCTCGAAGGCGCTGACCTGTCAGGCGCGATGCTGGCGGGCGCGAACCTGACGAAGTGCTTCATCAACGCCAGCACCAAGCTGGCTGGCTGCACCGGTCTCGAGTCGGTGAAGGTCGACCTGCTGTTCGTGGACGGCGCAAAGCTCGAAGGCGACGCTGCCCGGCGAGCGCTCCTGGAGCACGCCGCGGCTCCGCCGGCCTGAACGCTTCAGGCGCCGATCGGAGGATCGTCGTCCGAATCGAGGGTCACGGCGCCCTACTCGATCCGCTGCACCAGGTTGTTGTCGATGAGGCCGTGCCATTGCTGGGTCAGGGCCTGGGCGAAGCTGGGATCGTCGACGAGGACGCCGACCTCGATGTTGCGGGCGAGGGCGTTGTGGGTGAAGTTCGCGGAACCGACCAGCGCCCAGCGGTCGTCGACCACGACGCACTTGGCGTGCAGGTTGATCGATGACCCTGCGGCGACCGTGCGCGGGTCGAAGTACAGCTCAGGGGGCTTGCCGCTGAAGGGCCAGTTGGCGTGCAAGAAGGCGTCGGCACCGTCACGGGCGGCGGCCTCGGGGGCGACGCCGGGTCGATCATCGATGTGGAGGAAGATCCGGGCCTCGACGGCGCGGTCGCGCATGGCGATGTGCAGCTCCTCGAAGATCTCGTGGCCCTGCGTGAACGAGAAGCTGGCGACGATCACGCTGCGCTGGGCGCGGCTGAAGAGATCGCGCACGACGACGGCGGTGTCGCGCGCGGCGCTGACCTTGGCCTCGGGGCCGGTCCACACCAGCTCCAGGCGCGGGCCAGGCCGGGTGACACGCTCGTCGATGGCCACGGCCAGGACTGCCTCCAGACCGGCGCGCTCGAGTCCGGCCAGCCAGGACAGCTTGTCCCATAGAGCACCCAGCCCGTGCGCTTGCAGCGCTGTTGGCGTCAGCGGTGCTCCGAGCTGCGCGCCGCGCACCAGGCCGAGCAGGTGCTCGAGCTGGGGCTGCGACACACCACCCAGTCCGGGGTGCTTCATGGACGTCCTGGGAAGAACGCCAGCTCGGGCGGGTGCCCGATGGTCGGCACCACCAGCGCGCGGTCGAGGTAGCGATTGAAGCGCTCGCACGAGCACTCGGCCACGAACAGACAGCCGTGGCAGGCGGCGCCCTCGAGGTGACGCTCGCCCGGATCCTCGGCCGGCGAGTGCGTGCCACACACCGGGTCGTTGGAGCACAGGATCCCCAGATCGAAGGCCCGCCCGAGGTGGGTCGCGAGCCGCCGCCCCTGCTCCACCAGGCCGCCCAGCGTGCCCTCCGACCCTGGCGTCCCGGTCGAGATGAGGATCGCCGCCATCGCCATCGGCGCATCCGCCGCAGCGCAGTAGATCCGCTCGCGCAGCGCGCTGGCGGCATAGCCACACTCGAGCGAGATGGCCGAGATCAGCAGGTGTGACAGCGAGTGCAGCAGATAGAAGCGAATGCCAGGGAAGCCGCCGGCGCCGGGCACCGTCTTGGCCCACTCGCCATAGCCGGCCTCGAGCGCCAGACCGCGCTCGACCACGGCCTTCTTCTGCTCCCACGCCGAGACCGCCTGTTCATCGAGCACCACCAGCAGCCCCTCGCCACGCACCTCGCTCGCAGGTAGCCAGTTGGCCACCTGGGCCAGCGCGGCCGTGCGCACCTCGAGGTCATACTCGCCCTGCAAGTTGGCAGTGGTCGGTTCGAGCCGCGTGAACCCGACCTGCACGCGCACCTCACGCAGCTTGGAGGCCAGCACCACCCGCTCGATCCCCTTGGGCAGCGGCATCACGACCCGCCGTGCGAAGAAGCTGTCGTCGGGCCCGGGCAGCTCGCCCTTGCTCTCCTTCTTCTGCGCCAGGAACTGCTTCAGCTCGGCTGTCCGCAGCGGGTCGCGCGGCAGGGCCTTCTCGTCGCGCAGCGCGGCGACCACCGCGAGCACAGCGGCGTCGTCGTAAGGCGCGAGCTGCACCTTCAGGTAGTTCTCGCGGATGACAGGCAATAGCTGCGCGTTGACGGGCTTGAGCAGGGCCCAGTGCTGCTTGACCACGTTCTCCAGCTCGCGGCCATGCTCGGGCACCGAGATCGCGCTGACCACCTGCGAGAAGTACGAGTTCGACGCTGTGCGCACCAGCAGGCGCTGACGCTCGTCGCATGGTTCCTCAGCGTCCGGCCCCAGCCAGGGACGTCGCCCGCCGCACATCGGGTTCGAGTCCTTGGCCTGCGCCGACGACAGCGGCGCGTGCGCCCCGCACGCGCAGTGCACCTTGACGTCAGAGAAGTCGCCCGTCGCCCCCTCCACCAGCTTCAGGCTCGGCGCCGAGCACTTGGTCGCGTCCTTGTGCGCGAACCACACCCAGGGGAACTCGTCGAGGTGCCCCTTGGGGCAGGCCACCACGAAGCGCACCGGCACCGACTCGGTCTGCTTCGTCCGCGCGCACGCGTGCACGTAGCGGCCGCCCTTCAGCTCCAGCTCCTTCGAGCGCAGCAACGCGCGACAGGCAGGGTTCTGGCACACGAACCACTGCGGGAACTCGAGCACACGCACACCCGAGAACTTGGTCGGGTCCTTGTCGTCACCCGCTGGTGGCTCGCGAAACGCGCCGTCCACCGCGAGAACGCGATCCAGCTTCTGCAGGTGCTGCGCCACCAGGTCGCGCAGGCGAGGCTCGGCCAGCACGGGAATCCCATGGCTCTTGTCGTAGTGCCAGAACTCCAGCCCACCGATGAGCACCGCGTGGTCGAGCAGATCGACCATCGCGCCCGGGCCGTATGTCGTGACGACCTGGCTCAGGCGCGCCTTGCCGTCCGGCTGCATCCCGACGGTGTGCTTCCCCCACTTGGGCGGCATCAGGCCTTCCCCCCGAGCTGCTTGCGCTCCAGCCACAGGTGCACGGTCGGCTCGACATCGCGCATCGACGTCGGCGCCGAGAACTTGGCCTCGTCGCTCCCGGGCGCCGGCGGATTCTCTGCCAGCGGCACGTACAACAGCGCCGGGCCCGCCTCCTTGGCCCTGTCGTATGGCGAGTAGCTGCGCTTGCCGGCCGCCTTGCGCGCGTCATTGACGATGGCCGTCCAGGCGTCGAGCACGTTGCGCCCACGCTTGGTCACGGCCGCCTTCACGGTGTCGTGCTCCTCACCCTCGGCCGAGAGCTGGCCCGCGGCGCGCTCACCCAGCAGCTTCACCGCAAGATCGCCGACGGCCCGGTGCTTCTCGATGTCCATGGCCGACGCCGGCGCCATCAGCGCCGACGTCATCAGCCGCGTCATCGCGACCAGCGTCCCGGCCAGGCCACGGTCGAGCGCCGGCCCCGAGAACGGTGTCAGGCTGGTGACCTCGACGAAACGGTAGAAGCTCTGGTAGTAGCCCGTGAACTGCTCGTAGTGCGAGCGATCGCGCGGCTTGCCCACGTTGAAGCACGCGATCACCAGCCCCGGCCACTTGGCCTGTCGTCCGACGCGGCTCGAGGCCTGGATGTACTCGGCCGTGGTCTTGGGCTGCCCCGCCACCACCATCATGCCGAGCCGGTCGATGTCGACGCCGACCGAGATCATGTTGCTGGCCAGCAGCACATCGACATGCTCGTCGTCGCCATGGGGCCGGGTCAGGCGCGCCTTGGTCTCGGCGATGCGCGCCGTCTTCTCGCGGCTGGTCAGCTCCACCGGCTCGCTCTGCAGCTTGCGCGATGCCAGCCAGCGGTGCGGCCCGGGCGCGCCCAGCGGCCGGCGCTCACTGGCCTGCGCGCAGCGGGTGCGCACCTCGTCCTCGACCAGCCTGCGCATGCCGCCCAGCTCGCGCAGACTGTTGAAGTAGCCGACCAGGGTCATGTAGCCGTCGGCGCGCTCGTGGTCACCCGCGTCGTAGGCCTTCTGCGCCGCCGACAGCAGTGCGACATAGCTACGCAGACAGATCGCCTTGATGGCGCGCCCCGGCGCCGCGACCCCGACATACAGCCGTCCCGGCCCGCTGCGATCCACCTTGGCGAAGAAGGTCTCCGAGTCGTCCGGCCCCGGCGGCGGGAACAGCGCCGTGTGCGGCCGCCCCATCAGCGCGTTGATCTGCTGCTGTGCGCGCCGCACCGTGGCCGTCGACGCCAGGATCTTGGGCCGGATCCTGCGCCCGCCCTCCTCGCGCGAACACAGCGCCTCGATGGCCGTCTCGTACAGCCCGACCATCGTGCCCAGTGGCCCCGAGATCAGATGCAGCTCGTCCTGCACGATCAGCTCCGGCGGCCGCAGCCCCTCGGGCAGCTTCTCGGCGCCCAGCTCGCGATCATCCAGCGCGCCCAGGAAGCCGCGCCCCTGCCGCGCCAGCACGCGCCCGAACAGCATGCCAGTCTCGCCGCGCCACGGCAGCATGGCGAACTTGTCCACCGTCGCGATCAAGAAGGCCGGCAGCTCGCGATAGATCTGCTCGTCCACGAACAGCACCGGGAGTCCCTCATGGTGCTTGTTGCAGTTGAAGTCGCACTGCGGCGATAGACACCCGACGATCACCTCGGTCGGGTTCTTCTTGCTCGGCTTCAGCATGAAGCTGTCCGGCTTCAGCTTCTCGCGACACCACGGGCAGTGCGTCAGCGGGAACGGCGAGCTCGGGTTCTTGGCCGAGCTGGTCTTGTACTCGGTGATCTTGTCCGACACCTCCGAGATGGTGTTGGCCGTGGCGCTGCGCCCGACCCACAGCCCGACCGCGAAGCGCACCTCGCCCAGCCGCGCCGGGTCCAGCCGCCGCATGGTCTCCAGCGCACACACAAGCGTCGCCGCGCGCCCCAGCTGATCCAGCGTCAGCAGGCGCAGCGTATAGCGCAGCATCACCGCCACCCCGAGCCCCCGGTCGACCCGCGCCTTGCCGCGCAGCCGCCGCAGCACCAGCGTGAACGCGATGACCCCGAGGTACGCCTCGGTCTTGCCGCCGCCGGTGGGGAAGAAGATCAGCTCGACCCAGTCACGATCCGGGCTGTCATCACGCGCGATCGACGGCAGGTTGAGCAGCACGAACGCCAGCTGGAACAGGCGCCAGCGCGGCCGCTTGTCACCGACATAGTCGTCCGGGCTGCGCCGCCGCGCCTGCACCGCCATGGCCCGGTTGGCCAGCCGGAACGCCTCCAGGACCTCGGCGTCGCTGGCCAGCAGCTCGATCCCCGCCGCGATCCGCCCGCGCGCGATCTCCCCACTCTTGACCAGCTCGTCACGCGTCTCACCGCGCCGCTTGTCGAGCGCGATCCCCTTCTGCTGCGCCAGCCACACACCATACGCCTCGGTCAGCGGCGTCAGCGCCGCGCGCACCGCGGCCGCATCCGCCAGCTCGGCGAGGTCCTCCATCGCCACCGTCGCCGCGACGTCCTCGTGGGTGACCACCCGCGGCACCTCGGTCGCCGGCAGCCACGTCGAGCGCACCAGCGTCACCTGCCCCGCCGCCGGCTCCGCCACCGACACGCCATGCCCGACCGCATACTCGCAGCGCCCGCGAAACTGCAGGTCGGCCACGCGGTCGTCCCACTCCTTCGACTCGCCATCACGTTGGTTGGGCCGCTTCTCGAAGCCGCCCGCGAACTCCAGCGTCAGCTCGGTCTGGAACAGGAACTGCTCGTCATAGCGGCCCTTCTCGCCGGTCGGCCGCTCGTTGACCACGAACAGCGACAGCGCACGCGCCCCCGCCGGCAGCCCCGGCGCGTCCGCCACCGCGAGCTTGCCCTTGATGACGACCCCCGGCGCCTCCAGCAACCGCACGCCGACCGCCACCTTCTTCGCATCCAGCGGCACCTCCACGCTCAGCGGCCCCCGCGCCACCCGCTTCCACACCCGCTGCTTGCGCTTGCCCTCACCGCCCTCGCGATCCTCGGGCACATAGTCGGCCCAGCGCAGCGTCGCCTTCACGCTGTCCGTCGTCGACCCCGCCGGCAGCAGCACCGACATCCCCATCGACGCCGGCAGCCGGTTCTTCTGCTTCGGCTCCGGCTCCGCCCCGGCGCCCGGGTTCTCCTCCTCGCTCTCGTCATTCCCCGCCGCCAGCTCGCCGTCATCCTCGGCGACCTCGCGCTCCACCACCTCGCGCGCCGCGCGCGGCACCAGGAACCCGGTCAGGTACCACCGCGACGGCGGCAGCCCGAGCACCTCATCCTCCGCATACGGACCCACCAGGTCCCCCGCCAGCGCCTCCACCAGCTGCCCCCGCAGATCGCTCACCTTGGTCACGCTCCACTTGTACCGCGGAACCCTGACATTGAGGCAATCCCTCGCCGAGCGGACCTCTTCGAGCTAACCTGTCTGCGATGGGCGTAGCAGCCAAGACTCGGTTCGCGTCAATCTGCATGGTGCTCGCTGGCTGCGGGCAGCCCCCTCATCGCGGATCTCCTTCCCCGCTACCGTCCCCCTCATCCCCCTCCGGCCCGAAGACGAGCCCCGCACCAGCGCCGATTTCGCGCGAGAGGGCTTGCGCCATCGGAGACCCATCCGCGTGTCAGAGGCTGGCCTTCGATCATGGGGACCGCGGCGACAAGGCCAAGTCGTCCAGCTTTGGTGCCCGCACGATCCGTCTCCTTCGCTCGAGCTGTGACACGGGCGACCTGCACAGATGCACTTGGCTGGGTCTGCTCTACAGCAAGGGGACGTTCGTCCCCACTGATCGGGCACGCGCGAGTCAGCTGTGGCGCCAGGCCTGCGACAGCGGTTTCGGACTCGCCTGCCGGAATCTGGCCAACACTGTCGATGATAGTGAGATCGCTCTGTGGAGTTCACTGCTTCAGCGAGCGTGTGAACTCGGAGAGCGGACGGCGTGCTCCAGCCTTGGCGAGGACTACGCTGAAGGCTACAGGCTGAAGCAGGATCTCGTGCGAGCTGTTCCCCTCCTCGAGCGGGCGTGCGAACTCGGCGAAGCAGCCAGCTGCCTGCTCCTGGCGCGTCTCTTCCGCGAAGGCCGAGGAGTCACGAAGGATGCTGCGAGCGCTGACACCTTGGTTGCGCGTGCGTGCAGCCTCGTGCCGACCATCCTGCAATCTTGCCCCGGCCATCGTCTCCGATGAGATCAACTGTAGTGCTTGACGAAGTAGGCGTGCGTGCTGGGGCGCAGTCGTTGGAGTAGGCCAGGATTGGTGATGTAGTAGCTGAAGGACTCGGCGAAGAACTCGTCCCATCCCTCGTCCGCGTACTCCGTCAGCCGCGCCGAACTGTCCTTGAGTGCCGCTGTTCGAAACTCAGACTTCTTGCCCGCGCTGGTCCCGTACGACACGTCCCATTCACCGCCGCTTTTCGGCGCTACCCATCTCCCTCCCGACGCCGAGGTTCCCGACCTCTTCATGGGTGCATCGCTCTTCGTCCTCTCCGACTCGACAGAGGCCTTTCGAAGGGGGATCAGATCGATCGCATGGCCAAGCTCGTGGACGATCGTACGTACTGACTCGTCGCTGATCTCGCCGCCTGCCGCCACTGAACGAATCGGCGCTCCGTCGAACGCACCGTCAAACACGTTGATCGTATGGTCGTCGACGCCATAGTCTGCAGCGACGGTCGGACGCGTCGGATGCGAGATCTCGCGTTTGAAGCGGATCCCGGACACGGTGGACAAGACGGCGTCGGGCACCAGCATGACAGCGCGCAGGAGAACCTCGCTCTCGGCGTGGTTGAAACCCTTCCGCGTGAAGCCCATCGCTGAGAACCTCTTCTCAGCGTCCAGTACCTTCTGCTCACCGAGCCCCTCGATCCCCACACCTCCGAGGTACTCGACCAGCACCAGTCCGCCGGCCTTCTTCTCGACAAAGGTGAATCGGTAGTTGCCGGCGAAACCACCATGGGTTCTCAGATCGAGTAGGAGGGTAACCGAGCTGTTCGGCGACAGAGTTCGGTTGCCGTCTGCCGTGAGCTTGCCGCCAACGTTCTCGAGCCCGGTGTGGAGCCTGCCAGGGATGGTGCTCGCAAACTGGTACGACACACCAGCCAGCTGTTTCTCTGAGACTCCTTCGCCAAAGGAGTCATCGATCCTTCCCGGGTTCATGCTTGCGGGGGTGATCCTTGTCTTTGACGTAAGGGCCCGCGAATGGGCGAGTCGATCGAGTAGGGTTCGGTCGCCCGCGATTTGGGGGATCGACAGGATCGCGCCGGCGTGATCTACCTTTGCAGTGGACGCGGAGAAGCTGGT
>Ga0154020_10000602_pt1 | contig 43689 bp, 36 predicted proteins | sample Klosneuvirus_201_FD_109709 | JGI IMG/M metagenome (GOLD analysis project Ga0154020, IMG submission 109709) | Active sludge microbial communities from wastewater, Klosterneuburg, Austria - Klosneuvirus_20160825_MG | ecosystem: Engineered > WWTP > Aerobic digester > Activated sludge | place... | reverse complement strand
TGCGCCGCCGATCCCGCACCGCTTCATCCTTGAGCCGCATGGCTTCAAAGATCAGTCCCTCCCAGCTCTCGTGAAGGGTGCGTGGTCCCTTCGGCTCGCGCGCGGCTCCCACCCGTAGCAGCGCACCCTCGGCCAGGAGCAAGCGATAGAACGCATCCACCCCTTGTCCTTGCTCGTCTTGCGCGGACCACACCAGACCCTTTTCGATCACAATCTCACCGCACGCTTCTTTGGACAGACACTCAATCACCGCACTGTGCTGTCCCATACAGGCGAGCTGGATGTAATCGGTCAGAGAAAACGGACTAGGAGTTGCACTCCCCAGCCGGGCTTCGTTGACGACCCGCAGCAGATCGTTCTTGCTCACCGGCTTGGTCAAGAGCCGGAGGTGATCACTGGGCCGGAGCTTGCTGCGAAAACTGCCAAGCACCGCCGAGATGACCACCAAGGGGATCGAAAGTCCTCGCTGCGCGAGAAAGTTCATTACGTCTAGACCAGTACCATCGGGGAGATCTAGGTCTAAGAGCACCAGCTGCGGAGTGTGATGGGAAATCAGGAGCTTGGTCTCTGCCACGCTCTCTGTCCCGATTGCGTTGACATCCGGTAGGCGCGACAGCATCACCAGATGAGTCATTCGGGTGACTGGCTCATCATCGACGACTAGTACCAGCAAGCGATGTCCCCCTCTCTCGTTGCTTCCCTCGTTGCTGAGGGCTCAGACCAAATGGTCGGCAGAATCGTAGCAGATCAGTTCAAAGGGGAGAGCAAATTCTCGACTGTGACCTGATTCACAAACCCCATCCGGATTTCCTCGGTTCGCTGATATTATGCCTACGATGGGTGGGATTGGACCGTCGCTGCTTGGCTTGGCGCTGGCGTCCGGGCTGACGACTTACAGGGCCGGCTTGCATCTTGCGCTGGGGCGCAATCGATCTGCGCGGAACGCAGAGCATGCGCAGCAGCGGACGATCACGATGCATCGCTGGAGTGCCGGATGGTCGGTGTGGGCCCTGGTGGTGAATGTGCTCCGTGGCTGCCAATACGTGACGGACAAGCCGCGGGTGGTGATTCTGTGCGCTGCGCTCTCGCTCTGCGCCGCGTTTTGGATGCTGCTCTGCTGCGCCAAGGTCTGCTACAGCCTCTGCGATCAACCACTGTCCAAGCGACTCGGGCGCGGCCTACTCGGGGTTGCCCTCCTTGGCTCTGTGCTGAGCCTGTGGCCCGATCTGCTGGTAAGCAGTCGGGTTTCGATCTGGACCGATCTGCTTGGACAGCGCTTCCTTCGTGTCGAGGCGCAGCCATGGCTGTGGCCGGTCATGGCAGGGCTCTTGGGCTTGTATGTCTCCCTGATGGGGACAATCCTGCGGGCGCGGACGCTGCTGCCCATCGAGCGGCTCTTGGCAGGAGTCGCGCTCCTTATCTACCTGGTGATCGGCGCAAACGACGGGCTGATCTTGGCGCTGGGCTGGCGCGGAGTCCTGCTCTGGGAGTATGGAAATCTACTCCTCACCCTGCTGTTTGACGTGCTCTGGATTCGGCTGTTCCGGCGCCTGTACCGCGAGCTGAGCCTACAAGTGGAGACTCGTACCCGGGCGCTGGAACAGAGCAACGCGGACCTGCTCCGAGCGGCGGAAGAGGCGCGCTCGGCGGCGTGGATGAAGTCGATCTTCTTGGCCAACATGAGCCATGAGCTGCGGACTCCCTTGAACGCGGTGATTGGCTACACCTCGCTGCTGCTCGAATCCCCGCTTGCCCGCAAGCAGCTCGAACAGATTCAGGCGGTACGTACGGCGGCGGATGCACTGCTCCATCAGATCAACAACATCTTGGATCTCTCGAAGATCGAGGTCGGCAAGCTGGAGCTGGAGAACGCCCAGACCGATCTCAACCTGGCGATGGAAGATGCCGTAGAGATCGTGGCAGAGACCGCCCGCAAGAAGCAGCTTGGGCTGACTTGTCTTCTGACCCCTGGCTGTCCTACCCATTTTCTGTCGGACCCTGGACGACTGCGTCAGGTGCTCATCAACATGATCGGCAATGCGGTCAAGTTCACCGACTCCGGGGAGGTCATTGTCAGGGCGCGCCAGGTCAGTGGCGGAGGGACGCGGGGCGAGCCGCTGCTGCGGATCGAAGTGACCGATACCGGACCGGGCATTGCGAAGGACGCTCTGCCGCGCTTGTTCGAGCTCTTTTCGCAGGTCGATGCCTCCAGAGCCCGTCGTCATGGAGGAACCGGCTTGGGACTGGCTCTCTGTAAACGGGTAGTGGAAGCGATGGGCGGAACGATTGGGGTCGAGAGCACCGTCGGCGTAGGGTCGACGTTTTGGTTCACGCTGCCGCTTCTCCAGCGAGCGACTGCGCCTTCGGAAAGGAACCTTATGCCCGTCCTGGCTGCCGACTCCCAGGTCTGGGTGGTCGATGCGCACAAGCCGACGCGGGAACAGCTTCAGCAGCTACTCACCTCGCTCTCACTTCGTCCCGTTCTTTGCAGCAGCCTGGCAGAGGGCGACATGCTGCTCTCCCGTGAGTGGGCAGCTCTGCCTGGGGCGCTGCTTCTGTCCGATGAGTTCCCGGCAACCGAGCTAGCGAAGTTCCTTCAAGGCTTACAGCGCAGTCCTCGTCTTCAGGGGCTGCCGGTGGTCTTGCTGACCCGGTCGCGCAAGGAGATGGAGTCGACTCCAGTCTCCGGAGTGGCGGGACTGCTCCTCAAGCCCCTGCGGGTACGTCGAGTCGCCCGCGTGCTCCGTCACCTGTTTAGCGGGCTTGCCGCGTCGAGTAGAAAACTACCCAAGCAGCACTCTGGCATTGCGATGCGACGCTCGAAGCTCATGGCGCCACGACTGCTGGTGGCCGAAGACAATCCAGCGAGTCAGCGGCTCGCCGCAGAGATGCTCTCTCGGATCGGCTGTCGCGTCGATGTGGTCAGCAATGGACTGGAGGCCATCCAGGCGGCGCGCCAGTTCCAGTACGACCTGATCCTGATGGACTGTCAGATGCCCGAGCTGGACGGACTGAGCGCCACCCGAGAGATCCGTCGTATGTCGAGTGGCCACAGTCCGATCATCGCGCTCACCGCCAATGCGTTCAAAGAGGATGAGGAACACAGTCGTGAGGCCGGAATGAGCGACTTCATGACCAAGCCCATGACGATAGACGGGCTCCGCTTGATGCTGGCCAAGTGGCTGCCGCAGTTCTTCACGCTGGGTGACTATTCGTCGCTGGAGTCGGCGGCCCATCCGGTCGTGACCCTGCCGGCAGAGCCGGTGCCGCGTAGCGAGCTCCAGATGATTCGCGACAAGCGCCAAGAGCTGACCGAGCTGATGGGGGAGGACACCGTCGCCCAGATGCGCACGCTGTTCAAGACCGAGACCGCTCGGAGCATTGCTGTGGCCAACACGCAGCTACAGGCTGGGGATCTCGAGGGACTTCGTAAGACCGTGCATCGTCTGGCGGGCGCAGCGCTGGGAATGGGAGCCGAGGTGCTGGCCAAGCAGTGCCTCCGGCTCCAAGAGGTGGCGCGGACCGGCAACCAGGATGCCTCCAGACCACTCCTTACGCAGATTGCGGAGCAGGCCGAGCGAGTGATCGAGGCGCTGTAGTCCGCGTCTAGCGGGCTTAGACGTGCTCGCGGGTGCGGTCGAAGACAATGCCGGGCCACTTGTCCATGGTGTGGTTGAGCCGCCACTCGTTTTCGGCCAGGTAGGTCAGGTTGCCATCGATGTCGAGCGCCAAGTTCGAGGCCGCTTTGCTGCGGAACTCCTCGAGCTTTTTCTTGTCTTCGCTGCGCACCCAGCGCGCCGCGCCGAACTCGACCGGCTCATAGGTTGCTTCGACTCCGTACTCGTCTCCAAGCCGCGCGATGGTCACCTCAAACTGAAGCACGCCAACGGCTCCCAAGATGTAGTCGTTGTTGCGTAGCGGTCGAAATAGCTGCACCGCGCCTTCTTCTGCCAGGTGAAGGAGTCCCTTTTCGAGCTGCTTGCTCTTGAGCGGATTGAGCAGTCGCACCCGTCGGAAGTGCTCCGGCGCAAAGTTGGGAATGCCGACAAACTTGAGCGGCTCTTTGTCGCTCATGGTGTCGCCAATCTTGATCGTGCCGTGGTTGTGAATCCCAATCACATCACCGGGATACGCTTCCTCGACTCCTGAGCGATCCTGCGCCATGAAGATGGTCGCGTTTTGGATCTGCACGTCTTTGGCGATGCGGTGGTGGCGAACCTTCATTCCGCGCGTGAACTTTCCCGAGCAGATGCGCAGAAACGCAATGCGGTCGCGGTGCTGCGGGTCCATGTTCGCTTGAATCTTAAACACCACGCCCGAAAACGGAGTCTCATAGGGAGAGACCAGCCGACTGATGGTCGGACGGGGCCGTGGCGGCGGCGCAAACTCGAGCAGCGCATCGAGCAGCTCGGCGACTCCGAAGTTATTGACCGCACTGCCGAAGAACACCGGCGTTAGCTTGCCCGCCAGGTACTGTTCCTTGTCAAAGGGAGTCCCCGCTCCTTGCAGAAGCTCGAGGTCGGAGCGCAGGTGACCCGCTTGCGTACCGAGTATCTGATCGAGCGCGGGATCGTTGGCATCGTGATAGACCACCGCGTCTTGCACGCGCTCGGAGCCGGTTCCGGAAAACAGCCGCAGCTCATTGCGAAACAAGTTGAAGGTGCCCCGGAAGCGCTTGCCCATACCAATCGGCCAGGTCATGGGCGCGCACTGGATCTTGAGGCTGGTCTCGATGTCCGACAAAAGATCAAACGGCTCGCGGCCCTCGCGGTCGAGCTTGTTGATAAAGGTAATGATCGGCGTGTCGCGCAGCCGGCAGACCTCCATCAGCTTGCGGGTCTGGGTCTCGACACCCTTGGCGCTGTCGATGACCATGAGCGCAGAGTCGACGGCCGTGAGCACGCGATAGGTGTCTTCAGAGAAGTCCTGGTGGCCGGGCGTATCGAGGAGGTTGACCTCGATGTCCTGGTAGTTGAACTTCATCACCGAGGAGCTGACGGAGATTCCACGCTCGCGCTCGATCGCCAGGAAGTCGCTGCGGGCATGACGAGCGGCTTTGCGGGCTTTGACCGCGCCGGCCATCTGAATCGCGCCGCCAAACAGCAGCAGCTTTTCGGTCAGGGTGGTCTTGCCAGCGTCGGGGTGGCTGATGATGGCAAAGGTCCGACGACGGTCGACTTCGCGGGCGATCTCTTTGGCTAGGATGCTTTCTGGTTCCACGGCAGCGGTTAGTTACGGCAAGCCGACGGAAACGTCCAACGAAATCGCGCGAGCGACGTTCATAGTGACCGTCTCACTGCGGGGCCCCCCTCCTCTTCGATCATTTTTCTCGGGTCGAGGTCGCCCCGAAAAAAACGATCTCCGGTCGGCCCCACAGTTCATTGCGGGGCTTGCGTTAGTTGACGGTGCCTAGGCAGTCGGCTAGCTCAAAGAGTAGGTATTCTAGGACGTGCTCTTGGGGGAGCATGGCGCCGAGGGGGCAGTAGGTGGGGAAGGGCCTTGGGAGGGTGCGCTCGCGGGTGTGGTAGGAGCTGAACAGGACGCGGCCACAGCCGGCTTGGGGGGGATACTCAAAGGCTACGGTAAGGGGTCGCAGCTTGCCGGTGGACAGTCCTTGCAGATAGATGGTGGAGGGGTAGCGGGCGGGGTCTTGCGCGGCCCTGGCAATCTGCACCCAGCCGGGCAATAGCTCGCTTACGGGAACCTGTCCGGCATCGATCGGCGACGGCAATCGCGAAAGAAAATCGCGCAGTCCTTGGGCTTGGGGAGTCACCGCGGCGGTAAGAGGATCGCCGGTTCCGCCGCTCGCCACTGCACGATGAAAGCCGTGCGGAGTGGTGACCGAGCAGTCCTTGTCATCTTCAAAACAGACAAAGGGAGCCAGCTCGGGAAGCTGCTGCACGAAGTCATACGACCAGTCGGTGGCATAGAGTCTGCCGCCGCGCCGAAGGAACTCGATCAAGTTGCTGCGCACCGCCGCGTCTTGCAAGAGTCCTTGCGAATAGGTGGTTCCGGAGCAGTTGAGGAAGAGCATCTGATAGCGCAAAAGACGAACTCTGTCGGAGAGCAGCGATGCGAGCTGGAGCTGTCCTGGTCGCGACTCGGTGCCCGGCTTCTGGTTGTCATACAGATGGATGGACGCTCGCTGTTCGGGAGTCTGAAACTCCTCGTCGGCGATGCCAATCTGCCGCAGCACGCACTCAATTGCATCGTGATCACCGGCGGCGACTGCGAGCTGGGGCAGGTCTCCTTCGCTGCGACGGCGCGGCAGGCGAGTCTGTTCCCTTGGCAATTCAGTGGTCACGCAGGCCGGGACAGCGACCTTGGTGAGGCGTCGGAAGCGACCTTTCTGCACCACCAGCGGAATGCTCTGTCCCGCCGGGACGCCGCGCAGCTCGAAGCGGCCATCGCTTCCGGAGTACGTAAAAGTTACGGCCCGACCGGCAATTGGATTGCGACACAGCTCACAGGACAGCTCCGCAGACAGCGGGGGAAGCTGCGCCGACTCCGGAACGTAGACAACGGCCTTGGCCAGCGGATCGACTCCGTTTGGGACAGTGACTTGGCCGCGCAGCCGGGTGTCCTGGCCACTGCCACAGCGCGCGACCTGACAGAACAGACCTTGACAGGGCTGCTCTGGTTCCTTTGCGGGATCGCCGGTCTTCTCCACTTCGGCACAGCTACCCAGCAGTACGCCGCCGACGAGCAGCAGCGTCGTGCAGAGGAAGCGGAGGGAGTGCCAAAGCAGTCCGCTCACAGGTGGTACTCAACGGTGTAGGAGACGTTTTCCGGTTCCGGTGAGCTGCAAGTCTTCTCGACCACAAAGTAGATGTCCGAGCCGCCCGAGTATGCGCCTCCGCCGGTGCTGATGTTGGCGCTCCCGGCTCCCTTCACATCGAGGGTATCGGTTCGTTTGTTGGTCTGGATCGTCAAGCGATAACAAGAGCTGGCGCTGCCCCCACTGGTGGTGAAGGTCACTACGTAGTCGTTGACGCAGAAGGTTCCGCCGGTTGCCCGCACCGTCCAGTAGTCCGGAGCCGCGCCGACCATGCCGCTGAAGCCGGCCACGGGCGGGTTCTTGTGCTCGCGGGCATCGGAAGGGACTCCTGAAGTGAAGGTGTCACGACTGGCGGTGTCGAAGCAGTCTTTGCTGCCGCGACTGGCAGCGGTCGGCTGAGTATGTCCGGGCGGCGTTACATCGAGCACTTCACAGCCATTTCCGGCGCTCTTGTCAACGTCGTAGTTGTCACCGCGACAGCTCATTCCGCAGCTCCGCGGCGTGGTGCTGCCACTACAGAAGACTTCGTTGTTCGACAGTCCTTGGCCGGGACAGACATTCCCACAGGCGCCGCAGTTGCTGACGGTATCGAGCGGAGCACAGCTCCCCGAGCAGCAGCCGCTTCCCATGGCGCACGACTTGCCGCACGCGCCGCAGTCTTTGTCGGTCGTGATCTTTTTGCAGCTCCCCGCGCAGCAGTCTTCATCGCCACCGCAAGCATTCCCACAGCTTGCGCAGTGCGCTTTGGTTCCCAGCGCATCCGCCGCGAGCGCGAGCGTGCAGCCCGGCGGGTCCATGTCGCCACAGTGCTTGAACTGCGGCACCGCAGCGGCGCAGCGATCGTAGCGACCACCGGCCAGACAAGCTCTCTGTCCGATGCACTGACCAGCGAGATTCTTGCGCTCACAGGTCTGCGGTAGCGCGACGCGATCACAGAATCCGCCCAAGGAATCCAGACAGAGCTTGGCTTTGGGAGTACAGAGTTTGCGGGCTCTTCCTCCGTCGGTAACCGCCAGACACTCATAGTCACTAGGACACACCGCAGCCGAGAGCGAACAGTCCAGGTGACACGCTGGTGCCACGTCTCCGGGGGCTTGCAGACAGCGCTCGGCCATGACTCCGCACGCTGCATCTTTGTCGCAGCTCGCACAGTGATTGGGACTTGGCGGAACGCACAGACCGCTGGTATCGCCGGCGCGCTCTGGCTGACAAGTGAGGGCGCCGGGAAGTCCATCACAGTCCATCTGCGACTTGCAGCGTCCGACACAGATCGAGCTTCCTGCGGACCCGACCTTGCGACAGGCTCCGCTCATGCACTCTGTATCGCCCAGGCAGGCTGTGCCCACGGGCTTGCCAAGATCCTCGAGCATTCGCAGATCAGGAGGCGGACTCGACAGGTCCTCGGGCGGCGTGCTCAGGTCCCAAAGCTCTATCGGTGGCTCCGCCAGATCGACGCTGGCCACCGTGTCTGGGCCGGGCACTACTTTGCTGGAGCAGTGAGTTCCCAAGATCACAAGCAGTGCTGCAAAGACTAGGTTTCGATTCATGCCGCACCTCATTTCTGGGCGCATCCTATCAGTCCCTTTGGTGCAGGTGCTTGTGTTTGCGAAATCGAATGTGCTACGCCGGCAGTCACCCTGAAACACTCACGGAGGTTGTCATGCGCGCCCCAGCTACTCGCAAGTTCTCTCCCCTGCCGGCTCTCGGTCTGTCGACACTGCTGCTCGCCTGCGGGAGTCCGGCAGAGCAGCCTACCTCCGCTGAGCTGGCGCTGCTCCGCGCTCCCGATCCGGCGAAGACCATCACGATTCACGTTCACGGTTGGAACTTGAGCGGCGCCAGCAAGACCGGCCGCATAGGGGATGATCGAGGGGGCGGCTCGACGGTAGATGGCATCCGTCGCTTCACCTCTATGCCGCATGGCAGCACGAGCCCAACCGCTCCCAACCAGATCATCGGAACGGAGTACTACGGCAAGACCTTCCCTTCCTATTACACCGCGACGGACATTGCCGAGGTCTCCGCACTCAAAGGAATCCCCCGCTACGCCACGATTGTCGGCAAGTATGCGCGCTATGTCATGCAGCGCTCCGGTGCGGAGGGAGTCAACCTGACCTGTCACTCGATGGGCTGTCTGATCTCGCGCTATCTGATCGAAAACGATGTCGCAGGACTGGCCAGTGAAGGCAAGATTCGGCGCTGGGTCTCCTTTGCTGGAGTCGTCGGTGGCGCCAAGCTGGCGGACCTCGATCATGGCAAGTGGATCGATCCGCTGGCGAATCTGCTTGGCTACGATCTGATCGATGTCGAGCACATGAGCTACGACTGGGTGACCACCAATGCGGCGCGCTACGATCATAAGCGGCGCGATGGTAACAATCCCAACTTCGGGAGCATCTTGGTGCATCACATCTTATCGACCAATCCCAAGATCGATACGGCGCTGTCGATTCCGCTGCTCGATCTGCTGGGCTCTGCAAACACTCCCAACGATGGCATCGTGCTTGATGATGAGATGTCTTTGCATGAGCAGCAGCCGTCGGCGCGCTGGATCACTCCGGCAGGCAGTGAGCTACCGACCTCGCACAGTCACCACTTCGCGCATCACTTCAACATCACCGATCAAGTATCGGCGCAGGCGCTGGCCTCGGCGGCACTGGTGGGCTCGCGGCGAGTGCGGGTGCAGCTTAGTAAGCTCACGCTGCTGCGCGATCACGAAGATCCGTTCTTCGGCAAGCCACCTGCGGAAGTCGCGGTGGAGTCAAAGGTGAAGTACGCCTATGTGAATGCGATGGAGCCGAGCGGTCCGGTACTTGATGAAGTGACGATGGAGCGCCGCAACGCCCCGGTGATTTCGATCAGCAAAGGGGAGACCAAGAACCCCAACCTGATGGTATTTGACGGACCGGTGTTTGACGGACAGACCTCGGTGTCGCTGAGCGTCAAGCTGTCCGAGACCGACTTTTATCCGGCGGGTGGGGTCAGCGAGAACCTGCTGTCGGCGCCGGCGCCGCTGGGATCGTTCAGCGGGGATGTGCCGCTGGCTGACGGAGACTACACCGTGACGACCGCCGATGCGGTCTTCACCCTTCACATCACCGTGGAAAAGCTGTACTAGAGGTGCCCATGCAGCGCGTACTTGGAGTTGGTGGCATATTTTTCAAGGCCGAGAACCCGGAGCTTCTCCGGGCTTGGTATCGCGACATACTAGGCATCACCATAGACTCTTTTGGTGGCGCCTTCTTCCCCTGGAGCGAGCTGAACACTCGTGGCGGCGCGGGCACGGTGTTCTCCCCCTTCAAGAGCGACACCGAGTACTTTGCGCCCAGCGAAAAGCCCTTCATGATAAACTTCGTCGTCGAAGATCTTGATGCGATGCTGGCCCAAGCCCGTGCGGGCGGTGCCCAAGTAGACGAAAAGATCACCGCAGAGAGCTACGGCAGGTTTGGCTGGCTGATGGACCCTGAAGGGAATCGCATTGAGCTGTGGCAGCCGCTTGAGTCTGCCTCTTGATGGCAGCACGCACGTAGGCACCATGACTGAAACCGAGCCGCCGCTCCGCTTTCGCTTGTACGCCCGCCGGGAAAAGAGTGGCGAGGTCTTCGATACCTTCCTCCTTGCGACTCCGGAGTCTCTTGCGATCTGGGAACAGATTGCGGAGGAGCAGCCGGTGCCGGTCTCTGCGAATACGCTCCCGGCGGTGTTTCTGCGCTACGGCAAGCCACTCGAAGTGGGACTCGACATCTCACCGCTGATTGCGTGCGATGATGAAGATGACAGGCCGCTCGCGATCGAGCTTCCGAACGGGGTGCAAGGAGTGCTGCTGCGCTTCCGCTTCATGCCATACGGCTGGGTCTATCCCGAAGACTATCTGCTGCTGCGCATGGGCAGCGAGGAACCGCTGGCTGCCCCCGCTCCTCTCATCATCGCCGCCCTCACCGCGCTAGCCAAAGCCCAGCGTCCGCGCTAATCCGCAGCCATTCCCAAGCCCGCACATTGTTGATTGCATGGGAGTTGTCACTTGGCTCACCCAGAGCTGCTCGCTTCTCTGTCTCTCACTGCGCGGTGCTGAGCAAGATATCTAGCTTTGAAGACAGATTGCCACTCACCACCAAGTCCTCTTTGTTGTCGCCGCTGAGATCGCCGATCGCGAAGCCCCAGGGGTTGTTGCTGACCGTGAGCGCAGCAACCGGATCGAAGCGGCCATTGCCGCGACCGCGGAAGACGTGGACGATGCCGGGAGATGATGAGGTACTGGAGAAGATCAGATCGAGGCGGCCATCGCGGTCAAGGTCCAGTGTTTCGGCGTAGCGGTGATCGGTGGTGCTGGGAATGTCGGTGGTCACCACTGTCCCGAAGCTTCCGCTACCGCTTCCAGCAAAGAAAGAGATCTTGCTATTGGCTCCGGTTCCCACGGTCACGACATCGGCTTTGCCGTCGCCGTCAAAGTCTCCGGCTACGATTCCGCCGCTGCCACCTTGTCCCAGAGAGAGTGTGACAGGACTCACAAGTCCGCCGTTGCCGTCCCCCAAAAATGCGATCGGATTGCCGATGTCCGAGCCAACCACGAGATCCGGTTTGCCATCCCCATTCCAGTCAGCGCGGGCCATCTGTCTGCCGTTGGTCGCGCCCATCGTATCAACCGTTGGCTTGAAGGTGCCGTCCCCTTTGCCACGCAGAATGCTGATCGTTTTGGTGAGGTAGTGAAGGACCGCAATGTCTGCTTTGCCATCGCCATCCCAATCGCCACGCAGCAGATACTCTGGCGTTGCAGCGACGGAGACCGGAGTGCCTGGCGTGAAGGTTCCGCTGCCGTTGTTGAGCAAAATACTCAGGTTGTTCGACAGTCCGTTGGCCACCGCGAGATCTGGTTTGTTGTCGCCATTCCAGTCACCGACAACCACCGCCGCAGGAGATAGACCGACCGCGACCTTGACGGGCGCCGCGAGCGTTCCATTGCCATTCCCATTGAAGAGGTAGACCTCGTTAGATCCTTGGCTCACCATCGCCACGTCGCGCCGGTTGTCACCGGTCCAGTCGGCCATTGCGATCGACCGAGGGAACAGGCCCGCCGCTTGGGAGGCGGGCGTTCCGAAGTCGAGCTTGCCGAAGTAATAGCGGAAGGCGTTCGCGAGCGTATAGCCGTGGCTGCCCGGGAAACTGACAGACAAGCTCACCACGCCAGGATTGCCGAGTCGCATCGGGACCGAGGCCGTGAGAGCGGTCTTGCTGGTGAACATGAGACCCTGCGCCGCCGCGCCGCCAAACTGAGCACTCAGTCCGGGTCCAGAGAAGAAGTTCTGTCCGCTGATGCTTACCGGCGTCACTGCATTGGTGGGACCCTGGTTGGGAGTCACTCGGCTCAGGACTGGGGTGGCCAGACACTGAAGCTGATAGCAGACCTTGGACTGACAGTCGCGATCGACTTGGCAGCTCTTGCCGACGCCGCAGCTCAGACAGTTGGTCCCACCGCAGTCTGTGTCTGTCTCATCGAGGTTGAGGGTTCCATCGAGACATTCCGCTGCAACACACTGCCGCTGGGTACAGATGGAGCTCAAGCAGTCCGACGCAACATTGCAGCCCTGCTGGTTCGCGCACTTTCCTGGACAGCTTCCGCCGCAGTCTACGTCCGTTTCGGTTCCGTTCCTGATGTTGTCGGTGCAGCTTGGCACTGCGCAGTGCTGCTGATCGCACTTGCCACTCTGGCAGTCACTGGCGACCGTGCAGCCTTGGTAGTCGTTGCAGCGGCTCGGACAAGAGCCGCCACAGTCGACATCCGTCTCATCGGCATTCTTGACGAGATCTATGCAGATGGAAGCAGAGCACAGACTCTGGGAACAGACTAGGCTTACGCAGTCGCTGGCTTGGGAGCAGCTATGTCCGTCGGCACAGCGGCTGCATGTGCCGCCGCAGTCGATGTCTCCCTCACTGCCATTTTGGACTCCGTCCGTACACGAAGCCGGTACGCACAGACCGTTTGCACACTGCTTGCTTTGACAGTCCGTACTGACCGTGCAGGCCCCGGAGTCTTGGCAGCCGATGGTGCAAGTTCCACCGCAGTCGATGTCTGATTCCCCGTCATCCTGCACGCCATTTTCGCAGACCGCAGGTGCCGAGCAAGACAGTGACAGAGTCAGCATTCCCAAACAGAAGCGAAGCGAAGAGATAGTCGTGCCCTTCATACGTCCCCCAAGTGAAGTCGAAGCCAAATCGCTATCTCGGAAGAATAGCAGACATACCTCTTCCCACGCGGCTTCGCCAGTTGGTCGGTCGGAACCAGGCACGAACACTCAGACATCTGGGAATGCGTGAGACAGGGGACCGCTTAGTGGCTGGTCTTGGTGCGAGGAAGTAGGACTCCGCTCCTGCGCAGGCGCTGTTCCAGATAGCTACTGCCGGTCGACTGCCAGCGCTCATAGAGCTTGACCACATCGTCGGGCACGCAGAGGTTCATGTTGGAACGGAGACTGAGCAAGACCTCGACCAAGTTGGGGAATCGCTCAGCCAGTTCATCACAGACTTCTCGCAGCAGCGCGCTCAGGAGTCGTGGTGTATTCGCCAGCTGGGAGTATGCAGTCCGGCCCAGCTTTACGTAGTAGTCGACGCTGATGGTGCGACGGGTCAGGCTCTCTCCAAACAGACCGCTGGTGGTGAGCGCGGTGTCGCCGACTTCTTGGAGGAGTCGGACTCGCTCGCTCGGTTCTGCCCCGGCGGCCTGCGCCAGCTTGATTCCCAGTGGTTCGGGACTCAGCTGTGCGCTGGTGTAGTTGCAGAGCAGGTGAACCAGATAGTACTCGGTGGTGTCCTTGACCCTGACGTTCTCCGAGCGGAGGGCTGCGGTCAGGATCTCGTGGAAGTACAGCTCGACCGATGCAATCTCCATGATCGAACAGTCTACGGCGTGGGTTCTCTGGCTCAACAGGGTCCGGGAAGGCGTCGGGAAGGCAGACTCCCAACCGACTCTGTGAAGCACTCCTTTGTGGCGCTGGATTGGCGAAGTTTCCGTCGGATGGATGCAAATTGGCACCCACTGCACGCGAGCGCTAACAAAGTTACGGCTTGACCAGATTCACTGCGACTTTTTGTTCGGACTCGCTGAGGTGGAAGCTGGCGTCTTGGAATCGCGGAGGACCCATCCGTGGCTTCGGATTGTTCGACACACCGACGGGCTCTTTGGGAATCCCAACCCAGTTGGTATCGAGCTTCCCATTGTCGTTGATGTCGTGATAGACGGTCACAGCGTAGGTGCCAGAGGCCAGGTTTGGGAAGCGCAGCTCCGCGGTGGTTTCCCCTGTCTTGACCGCTTGACGCTGGATCGCTTTCGCTTCCTTGGCCGGGAATCCCTGCTCGCTTGGGAAGAGCAAGGCCACCACGGTTCCGCACTGCGTTTGCAGCCCTTGCACAGACACCACCAGCGTCGAAGATCCCGACTTGATGGCTGGGAGCGGCTGGCTCGCGACATCTGCCAATCCGACTCGTGCCGGCAGCAAGATCAGCGAAATGACAGAGAAGAGCGGACGCAGCATCGGTCGCATGGCAGTCTCCGAAAAGGTTGGACAGTGGGCCGACCTAAAAAGTCTAGCAGGCGCCTCTGACCCGCTGCCCTACTGCCACGTGCCTTTCTACAGAGAAATAGGCATGCCCCAGTTGAAGTGGATTCGTCCTGGGAAGTGCGCATACCAGGCTTCGCGTTTCCAGCGCTCGGACTGCACCAGCGGATCTTGTCCGGGCATTACGAGCGGATACGCGTAATCGAGCGATAGCGCACCAAACTGAGTGAGCAGCCGGACCAGCGAAATTCCTACCGAGAACCGCACGTCATTCCACTGGAGGCGCTGGAACCCATCGAACACCGCGCCCGTATCGACGAACAGCGCCCCGACCCACGGCCAGCCACCGACCTTGGGCGTGATGGCAAACTCCCACTCGAGCTGCGACAGAATGCGCGTGTTTCCACCGACGGGAACGATGCGGTACGCCGGCTCGCCGGTCAGCGGACCGATCGGGGCTCGGACTTCTTCGGCGCGCAGCGCATCGGCGTCATAGCCTCTCGTCGAGCTATCCCCGCCTGCGTAGTAGCGCTCGACGACGGGCAGCGCGGGTCGAGTGATCGGGAAGCCGTAGTTTACCCGCAGGTTCATTTTCCAGTTGAAGCGCCGCATGCCAAACGGCCAGCCGTCCTCGGTACGCAGCGCTGGACCAAAGGGCTTCAGCCACACCGCTTGCCCCGACAGCGCGACGAAGCTTCCGCCAATGTTGAGCGGCGAGACCGCACAGCACAGCGCTGCCGTCACCTGCGCCGACAACAGGAAGCCGCTCACCGGCATGAGCGGATTGGTCGGGACCGGCAGGTTGCGCATCAGCAGCGCCGGCGCCTCGAAGCCGACCCGACGATCCCAGACAATACCGGCGGAGAACTTCAACGACTGCGAGCGATCCCCGTCCAAGTTCACGTCGGTGCCACCCTCACCGCGGTAGAGCGGAACCAAGATCTGGCTGATGTTAAACTCCAGTCGCCCAAAGACTCGCAGCGTCGGGGGCAAGCGACGCCCTTGCTCATCGGCACGCGCAAAGAAGCGGGTCAGCTCGGCGTTGGCGCCATAGGAAGTCACCTGCCCAATGCTGTAGGTATTCTCGTTGCGCCAGAAGCCGCGGATGTCGAGCCGCACAAACGGATTCCACAGCCGTGGCGCGGCGATGCGGGCCAGCAGCGACTGGACACGGATACCAAGCTCGGCGCGTAGCTCAAACTCCGAGCCGGTCCCGAGCAGGTTGCGCCAGGTGTAGTTGGCCGACGAGTAAATCGGGTTATCGGTCGAGACACCGACGTAAATCCCCAGCTCGCCCGAGTTGTCGTAGCGCTCGGTCACTTCGATCAGCACCGGCACTGGGTTGCGTCGCAGCTGCCAGTGATTTTCGCGCGCCTGCGCCCGATACTCCTCGGTCTCGCCGGGATTGGGAATCACTCGCACCGACGTGAAGATCTGCCGACCGATCAGGTTCTGTTCGCCTTCCAGCAGCTTGTTGCGGTCGAACAGATCGCCCTCTTTGAACAGCAGATCGCGACGGATGATGCTCTCGCGGGTGACGAAGTTGCCGCGGATCAGAATCGGTCCAAAGCGCACCGGCTCGTTCTCGGTGATAAGCCAGCGCAGCGTGACCTTGTTGTGTACCTCGTTCCAGCGCGACTGCGTCGGGTCAATGACCGCATAGGGATGCCCGAGCGAGCCCAGCGTTTCGAGCAGCCGCACCTTGTCGGCGACCAGCGCTTCGGGGGTGTAGGGCTTGCCCGACTTGAGCTGTAGACCCTTGCTCAGCACCGACTCGGCGACGGTGTGATCGCCGACGAACTCAATCGAGACTGAATCGACCACCTCCTGCTCGCCTTCGTCGATCTCAAAGCGCAAATAGAGATCGCCACTGCTCGCAGTTTCGTCGCTGGCTGTCTGAAGTCCGAGCAGCGTGAAGTGACTGAGCGCCTCTCGCGAGCGCGCCATTTTCACCGACACCCGCGCCTTGGGATAGCCCTCTCGGCGATAGAAATCCTCGATGTGCGCGACGTCTTGCTGGAGCGCGACCACCGACGCAAAGCCACCCTCACCGATTCCGAGCACGCCGAGTCGGGGATAGCGACGGGTGCGAATCTGTTCCTCCAGCCGCGAAGTCGCATAGGACAGCGCTTTTCCCGATGGCCCCGACGCAAACTCGATGTCGCGAACCTTGAGCTGCGGTCCTTCGTGGATCAGAAACTCGACCTCGACGGGATCACCGCTGCGATTGCGCCACCGCCACTTGACCCGCGCCTCGAAGAAGCCACGCTGCTGGTAGAGCCGATGGATATTGCGGGCACTCTCGTCGAGTTCGTTGGCGCTGTAGTAGTTGTCGCGGAAGATCGTCACCGCCCCGCGCAGGTCGCTGGCCGACACCTCCTGCCGACCAAGAAAGTGCAGCACCACCCGCTTGCGCTCCTCTACCGCCAGGTCGAGATCGACGACTCGCTCTTTGGCATTGGGTCGAATCTCGCGACGGGCGATGCGGACGCCGGCATAACCTTTGCTCTGGTAGTGGTCGACGAGGCGCCTGATGTCCTCGGAGATCCTCTCGGTGCTGGTGCGACCGAACCACAGGCAGCAGTGCTCAAAGAAGCCGTGCAGCTCCAGCGGGGACAAAAGGGTGATGCCTTCAGAGCGAATGTTGCCGATGCGATAGCGCAGACGCCACAGCCCGACCTTGAGGTTGATCTGAATCCGCACCGAGATCTGCTCGGGATGCTCCTTCGCCCAGTCGAGGACAAAGTGAGCCGTGGCGTCGTAATAGCCGGTGCGGTGGAGGAAGCTGACCAGCTCGCGTTCCTGACGACGAATCTCGGTGACCAGAGCCTCTCCCTCGGGCAAACGATAGCCGGCGCGCCAGGTGACGAAGCTTAAAATCTCCCACTCGAAGATCGGCCAGTTGCCCGTCACGTACATCCGGCGAACCACCCGCATCGGGCGCAGGTCGATCGTCAGCGTCGAGTCAGCGGCCAGGTGATAGCTCACGACATAGCCCAGCACGTCGAGGTCTCTCTGCACGCGCGTCCGCAGCTCGTCGTCCCAGCGCGCGGGCAGTCGCATGTCCAAAAATCGCAGCAGCTTGTCCGGGCTGTCCCCTTCTAGCAGCGTCCCACTCACCCGTACTTGCGATACGACCTGCCTACTTGGGGGAGCAGACGGCTGCATCAACAGCGGCTGGTCCGCGCGCTTGTCGACGCCGTCGACCTGTGGGGAAGCAGCAGCCTGGCCCAAACACACTAGGAACATCCCGCACAATGCGAGTACGGCGAGAAAGCTGTTGCCGACACGCACGCTTGCTCGGCGCATTTGGACTATGATAGAAAGCACTGGTGAATTATCGGGCCCAGTATAGGAGATTTTTGTATGTCTGATCGTCGCGAAAACTCGCTTCTTTTCTCGCTCAACCAGCTCAAAGATCTGGAGGAGGAGCGGCTCCAAGAAGAGGCAGCGGCGGTCCGCGCCAAAGAAGATGCGGCCCGACGAGCCATCGAGGACGAAGAGCGGCGCAAGCGCGAGGAAGAGGAAGCAAAGATCCGCGCCGTCGAGGAAAAGGCCCGTCTCGAGCGTGAGGAGAAAGAGCGTCTCGCTCGGGAAGAAAAGTTCCGAATCGAGGAGTCGGAGCGCCGCGCCCAGGTCGAAGCCGAAGCGCGCATCGAGGAAGCTCGACGGATCAAAGAGACGCAAGAGCGGATCAAGAAGCAGCTGCCCTATAAGCTGCTGGCCGGCGTCGCTGCGACGATTCTTGTCGTCGCGATGATCGTCATCGGTGTCATCATTAATAAACGCCTCGAGGACGAGCGACAGCACCAAGCGCACCTGGCGGAAGAGCGCAAGGCCGAGCGTGAGCGCGCCGCCGTCGAAGAGCGTCGCCTGGAAGAAGAGCAGAAGAAGACCGAGCAGGCGATCAAGAACCTCATGAACAAGCTTGATTCCAACCAGAAGGAAGTCGAGCGCAAGAAGGCCGAGGAAGAGGCCAAGCGCGCTGCCGCATCCGCTGCTCAGTCGTCGCGCAGCAGCGGCAAGGGCAAGAAGGGCGGCAAGGGCGACAAGGGTGAGGAGAAGAAGGGCGGCTCGAGCGCCGGCGACATCGACCTGTAGCACCTATGCTTCCATTTCGGTTCTTGACTGAGTTGCGAAGATAGATACACTCGCACTCACCTTTGTTCGACGTCGCTTTGCAGCGAGGTCGGCATCAGTCAGGCGGCATAGCCAAGTGGTAAGGCAGAGGTTTGCAAAACCTTCATTCCCCGGTTCGAATCCGGGTGCCGCCTCGAAAGTCCCTTCCTAGCGAAGGGCGTCTTCCTTCAGCGCGTCAGGTCAAGTTTCTGGGGAGTGGGCGCTTGCGGGGAGTGTGGCTGGGGAGCAGCAGACGGTAGTGAGTACGACCGTCTGCTGCGACGAGTTCGTTAGGGGGTCAGACCGACCTTCTTCATCGCGGCGGGGAGTCGCTGCATCAGGATCGGGCCCATCTTCTGGCCGACCTCTCCCGACAGCTCGGGGATGAGCCGCGCGGCCTTCTTTCCAACTGGCGTCTTGTAGAAGCTGATGAGCTGGCGGACTTCGTCGGTGGTAAAGCGGGTGGCGTAGACTTCGACAGTCCAGTTCGCCAGATCGTTATAGGGCAGTGCCTCGACCACCGCCTTGCCCATCTTCTCTTCCGTTCCCGCAGGAATGTTGGCGCCGCTCTGCTGCATTGATGCCAGCATCTGCTTGGTCATCTGAGCAATCATCGCTTGATAGGTCTCTTGCGGAGTGACCATTTGTACCAGCTCCATGGTCACTTTCTTGTCCGCATCGGCGGCGGCGATTCCGCTGCCACCAATCAGTCCAGCGGCGGCAATTCCAACAGCAAATATCCAAGGCAACGAACGAGTTTGTGTGTGCATCGGTGGCTTATAGCACTGCCCTGTCCGGGCTTGGGGGTGAAAAAGTAGCGAGCTTGGGAGGACTCTGCTTGCGCTACTTGGCGAGAGAGCCGACGGGCAGTCCGCTGGGGACGCGCTGCGGAACTTCAGGGCGATGGGACAGGTCGGAGAGTCCTTCGGCAAGGAAAGTCAGCAGCGCATGCTTTTCGGCGGCGGTCAGACCGAGCGGTCCAGAGCGCAGTCGAGAGTCGACATTCTCGACGGAGTAGACCTGTCCGGCGCCGCCTCCCTGATCGTAGAAGTCGACCACCTGCGCCAGCGTATCGAACGCGCCGTTGTGCATATAGGGAGCGGTGTGGGCGACGTTGCGGAGGGTCGGTGTCTTGAAGGAATGACGATCGCGCGGATCGTGGGTGAACTCCTCGCGGCCCAGATCGTGGGTCAGCTCAGCGACGCCGCGCTCGGGGACTCCGGTGATGCGGAAGCGAGTCGACTCGAACTCTGGACCCTCGACGCCATTGAAGAGGGGAACATAGTGACAGAAGCTACAGCGGGCCTTCCCAAAGTACAGGTTGAAGCCAACCACCGCCTCTGCGGTCATGGCATGAGCGGCTCCTGCAAGATAGCGATCCACCGGCGCACTGTTGGCGGTGACACTCCGTCCAAACGCAGCAATCGCGCGCGCCATCGAGGACTCTGTTAGCTCTCCGTACGCAGCTGAGAAGCGATCACGGTACTCTGGAATTGCGGTCACGCGGGCAAGCGCTTTGGGAATCGTAGAGCCCATCTCACGCGGATTCTCGACAGGCTTGAGCGCCTGCTCTTCCAGCGTCGCGACCCGGCCATCCCAGAACTGCGCAAACTGATAGCGCGTGTCATAAATCGTGGGCGAAGAGCGCGGCAGATTCCCTCCCAAGGGATCGGCCAGAGCGGCTCCTACCGGCAGTCCGTCCCCCATTCCTTTGTCGGGATGATGACATGTTGCGCAGGCAATCTTGCCGTTTTCGGAGAGCACCGGATCGAAGAACAGGAGTCGTCCTAGCTCCACGCGCTCAGGAGTCGAAATGTTGTCCGCTGGATCGGCAAAGACCTGTTCAGGAATCCGCACCAGCGACGGCGCAAGCGGCGGCTCTGTTGGCATTCCGCAGCCAAGTAGGAGCCCGCTCGGAATGAGTAGGAAGGCAACCACAGTGCGCAATGGGAAGGCCGAGTCTCTGAACATGAGGAGTCCTGTTTCCCGTTAAAATTGATACGCTACGGCGGCGTTGATTTGGTTGGTGTTGCTGCCGCTGACCTCGGAGTGGCGCTGCTGGTAATCGAGCTTGAGCGCAACCTCCAAGATCGGACGGAAGGTGAGTCCAGCGGTGTAGACCGTGCGATCCATTCCGGCCTTGCGGACAAGACCGATTCCTGAATCCACTACATCGAGCTGGGTATCCGTTCGCTCATAACGACCGAAGACAATGAGCTGGAAGCCTTGGTTGTGGGGCATCAGCCGCAGCAGATCGTAGGACAGCTCGACGTAGCCCCCGAGGAGCTGACGCGAGACGGGACCGGCGCCGGGCCGCGCCAGCACCAGTACCTGATTGAGGCGCTCGACATCGCTGATATACACATATGAGAGCTGGCCGCGCAGCGTCATCCCCCATCGCGACAGCTTGGTATCAATCGCTGCGATGGTGACCGCGACGTTGCCGAGGTTCGCATCACCTTGACCGGCACGCGCCCAGTATCCAGATACCCCGATATTACCGCCCAGGAATGGCGCATAGTCGAGTCGCCCGACCACACCCCAGTCGCGGGCGCGAATCTCACTCTCCTGCCGACCACCTCGCAGACCACTGTCCGCGGAAAAACCCTCGGCGCGCAGTCCGGGCGTGACATAGACCTGATAACGGATGGGTCCGGCGGCCCCGTACAGACCCGCGAGCATCTGCTGCCAGGTGCTCGGTACGATCAGCAGATCAGCATCGGGGCGCTCAGCTCCGTTAAAGGTCGACGGCTCGTGATAGATGTTGATGAGCCCGACCGGCAGAACGCCCATGCCGACGCGGATGTTAAACCAGCGCTTCATCATAAAATCGAGAATGGCCTGCTCAACGCCGACTTCGCCGTTCGAGCCATTGGTGGTGAGCGCGTGTTCGTACTCGACCTCGGAAAAGAAGCGGATGTGATCCGTAAAATTGTAGCCGAAGAACAGGACGGTGCGTCGCAGGTCTACTTCGGTCGGCTGGTTGCCGCCGAGGCGGGCATTTAAGATCGCTTCGCCGTAGCCACCGACGGCAGCGCCACGCAGTTTCTTGGTGCGCTCATCGAGCGCGACGTCGATTTGGGACTGCCGGGGCAGGCTCAGGGCGCCGCCTTTACGGGACGCGCTCTTGGGGGAATCCCCGAGCACCAGCTGCGACTGTATCGGCACATCATCGTCTTCGGGGGCCAGCTGAATCGCGGGCCCTGCCGGTGCCGGTGCCGGTGCAGCAGCGGGAGCCGGAGCCGCTGCCGATGGATCACCACCTGGGAGGGCGCGCTGCGAGCCTTGGAGGTCAATCGCACTGCCCGTTGCCCCGGTTGCTGCACCCGCTGGCGCACCCGTCGTCGCTCCGGTCGCAGGAACTCCGGCTGGCGAAGGCGCACGTGCCGGATCGATTCCCGGCGCTGGACTGCCACTCTGCGCCCAGCCATTGGCCGCAGAAAAAACACTGAGAAGACAAAGTACCGTTGCAAACCGCTGCACGCGGCGCTGACCCCGACGAAGGCAAAGCGAAACAAACACGGCGTTCACCCTTTCCTATTAAGTCACGTCGACGACGGCGCTGGTCTGACTGCCCAGGGCTTTTGCGACCCTGAGCAGCGCCTGTCCGAGATCGGCACTGCGGCGCAAAAACAGCGCCTTGTCGGCAAGCTGGTCGGTCGAGGACACGCCTCGAAGCTGGCCCAGCAGGTCCGACAGCAGCTGATGGATTTGAGTATCGAGCGCGGCGTCAATCGGCTGCAGAAGTCCACTGAGCGGCTCGTAACTGGCCGCGATGCCTTCAAGCAGCGCCCGCGCACTGGCCAGCGACTGACCCGCAAACGGGCTGTCCGAGCCGTCGAGCTTGGTGCCACTGACGACCGCCAGCCCCGACAGCGTGCCCCAAAACGCTCCGATGTCGAGCGCCCGGCTGGTATCAGCCATCGCAGAAGGCAAGCGCACCGCTGCTGCCGCGAGTCCTTGCGCGCCCTGATTGAGCGTGAGTCCGTCGGCAGTGGGCTTGCCAAACAGCGGCTGCTCCAGCTTGCGCAGGCCGACTCGTGTGAGCGGAGTGTCCAGTTCTCCATCGATTAGGGCGTCCAGTTCCGGGGCAGCCAGCTTAAACAGCGCCGAGCCATGGTCGTAGGCGAGCCGCGCGCGAATCCAAGCGCTCTGGGCTCCTGGCACGTTCTGCGCCCCGACGAGCTGTAACGACCACTCGAGGTCGAGGCAGGCTTTGGCGACCACCTCGGCTGAAAGGACCGCTTGATCGCGGATGGTCGTCGATAACACCGTAACCGCGGCATCCTTGGCGACACGGTTGTCGGTGCTGCAGCCAAGGAATCCGAGGCAAAAAACGGCAGCCAGCAAGACAGAACGATGATTGCGTTGCTCCATTTATGAAAATGAAAATCATATTCCTTATTGAGTCGTCAAGTGGTTTTGTGGCGCTGCGACGACGGCCAGAATGGGGCTAGATGCGGGCGTCGGGCTGCATCTGACGGGACAAAAGGGCGGCCATCGAGGCGGCGAGGAGCGCGGCAAAGCCGTAAGGTAGCGGCTGATAGAAGTCGAACATGGTGCCGGCGAGAATCGGTCCGAACGCCCGCGACAGCGACGACAGTGACTGCGACAGACCAAGCGTACCGCCCTGCTCGGTGGCAGCCACGGCCCGCGACAAAAGCGTCGACAGACTTGGAGCTAGCAGACCTTGGCCGACCGCGACCAGCAGCAGCGCACTGACCATCAGCGCACTACTCGGCATCCAGGGAATGAGCGCGAAGCCGACGGCGAGGATCACAAAGCCAGCGGTCCCGAGTGCGACCTCACCGAAGCGGCGCGCCAGAGGACCGATGAAGCCGCCTTGCACGATCGCGATGATGATGCCAAGTGATGCAAACAGCCGTCCCATGGTCTGCTCCGAGAAGCCGTAGCGCTGCTTAGCGAACAGCGCGAAGGTCGACTCCATGGCCACAAACGACAGCGTCGAGATCATCGTGATGACGAGCAGCGGACCGATGATGGGACGCGACAGCGCTTCTTGGAGCGCCCGAACCGAGAAGGGAGTGCGTGACCGCTTGCCACGGGCACTCTGTGGCAGCGACTCCCGCAGTGCAAACAGCGCGAGCAAAAAGTTGGCGCCTGCGAGTCCGGCGGCCACGAACGCCGCGGTCGAAAATCCCCAGCGAGACAGCTCGGCACCGACGAACGGCCCAAAGACAAAGCCCATGCCAATCGAAGCGCCGATAAGACCCATGTACTTGGTGCGCTCGCTCGGCTTGGTCACGTCGGCGACGTAGGCTTGAGCGGTGGCGATGCTGCCGCCAAAGAGTCCCGCAAACGCCCGCGCCGCCATCAGCGTATAGAGCGTGTCGGTGAGTCCAGTGGCGAGCAGAGAGATTGCCGAGCCGAACAGACAGACCAGCAGCACCGGACGGCGACCAATCCGATCCGACAGTCGACCGAGCAGGGGCGCGCCAAACAGCTGCGCGATCGAGAAGCCGGCGAACAGCATGCCAAGCTGTCTGCCGTGGGCGCCAAAGTGCATCGCGTAAAACGGCAGCAGCGGCAGAATCAGCCCGAAGCCGAGCAGATCGAGAAATACGGTCAGATAGACCACAACCAGCGATGCCAGCGTCCGCGGTGGCGGTTCGATTGCAGTGGCTGTTTCGGGAGTGATTGTCACGTCGCTTGGTTCCTGGTCGTGGGTCAGCGGAGGCCCTTTGGAAAAGGCTGCCTACCCTACGCGAAAAGCCGCCAGCGGGATAGGGCGGGGATGGATCAGTGCCTGGCGTAGAAGTAGATCGGTTGAGCGGAGCCCTCGCTGACTGTGTAGTAGCCGCTTCCCTCGCTGGCGAAACCGATGGCTTCCCCCTGCGGTTCGCGCTGGAGAGGAATCGGGCAAGGAGTCGTAGCCAGCGCCGCAGCAATCGTCGAGCCTGGCGTGCGTCGCCACAAAAATGCGGCATCGTAGGTGCGAATCGCGATTTCTTCGCCGGTGGGGGAGATGTCTCCGCCCGTGGTGGCGCGGTTCCCTGCGAGCGGCGCGACTCCGAATCGGAGGACTGTGACAAGCTCCATCCGCGTCGTGCCGGTGGTTGACAAGGGGACCGCGGCGCGAAAGACCGGAGAGACACCATCGCCGCTCTTGGCTACGATATAGAGATCACCGCTACCGGGATCGATGAGCAGACTCTCTGCATTGTGCGCGCGATCTGGATAGGAGAGCGCAAATCGTTCGACTCCTGACAAGGTTGTGGGAGTGCTTGCAGAGCCGGTGCTTACGTCCGGTTCAAGTACGCGGTAGACATCAATGCTGGTCCGGGATTCTGCATTGTCGCCAATGTCTCCAACGTACAAATAGCTCTTTCCAGCGACGGGACCAGGACCCACGGAGAGATCTTCCCAGTCACGTGCGGAGGCTCCTCCCAAGTCATAAATCGCCTGTGTAGCGCCGGTATTGGACAGAGCGTAGACGCGCGGACCGGCTCCAGAGTCATTGTGAGTCCACAGTGTGCCGGGGTTGCGGCGACTGGCGGCAATTCCGCTGGCTTCCGTGATCGCGGCCAGCGCAGTCCGTCCTGCCACCGTCCCCGCTGCGAATCTCGGACAAGCACCCCCGGCATCAATAGGAGTCCCGCCATCGTTTGCCACCGCTCCATCTGTGACACCTTCATCAAATGGAACAGAGGCATCGCGGAGCACTCCCAACTCCGGAACAGAGAGCCCTCGTTCTTCGTCATCAAACGGCACCCAGCTGTCACTCAGTCTGCATCCGAGCAGCGCCATCGCAGCCAAAAGCAGCACGTTCTTCATGGTTGGGAGCCACTCCTTTTATGTGCTGTTCTTCTATCCGGGATTGCCTAACGCGGCAATGGATAGTTAGGAGGAGGCTGCTTAGGGAGTCTTCTGGGGGACGGGACGCGGGATGATCTCGGTGACTATGCCGGTGGTCCCAGCGGCGGCAATTTGGGCGCCGACGTGGAGCGGGGTCAAGGTGCAGCGTCGCAGCTTGTTTCCGTCGAGCGTGACCTCCGCCGACCACATGCCGACATGGAGGCGCGGCGTGCCGTCGGGATGCCACAGGACAACTAGGTCGACGAGCAGCTCCTCTTCGGTCGGCCAATCGATCTCACTCTGCGGGGTCGTGCCCATCCGGACCGCGTCGCCTTTGAGAAACAGCTCGCGCGGCTCGTCGTCTTCGGGAGTCAGCGTAAGGACTATCCGTCGCTCGGTGTGGAGCGCCTTGGCCGGTGGCGGAGCCTTGCGGTCGACGTGCAGCAGAAGCTCCCCGTAGGCAATGCGGTCGCCGTGCTGAAGCTCGACGGGAGCACTGACCCGAACGAAGTTTACGTAGAGCTGCTGGGCCGCGGCAGCCGGAAGGAGCATCGGTCGACCACCCCGTCGCTCGATCGCAAAGCCTAGCGGTGGCAGCTCGGGATCACTGAGTGGCACATCGGACCGCTTGTCACTACCAAACTCAATGCGACGGCGCGGAAACCACTGCCAGCGCGGCGCCTTGTCTCCGTCGAAGATCAGCATTCCCAGCGGCGGTGGCGGAGGCTCCGCTGGGCTGACGATCTCGATCACTTCCAGCTGCGTCCCACCCAGGCTCAGCTTGTCTCCTTCGGCCAGGACCGTGACGTCGACCACCGCCTCGCCGTTGCGCTGCACCGACGCTGAGTACTTGTGGAGCAGCAGGTGCGGCATTCCCGCCGCCGACCAAAAGAGCAGCGCCTCGACGGGATCTTGCGCCACCAGCTTGCTGGGCCGGACCTCACCGATGTAGAGGTCGCTGGCGTTGCCTGGGCAGATCCGCAGCAGCGCTTGCTCACAGTCGACGGTGCGAGGGCTGCCGCCGGGCTCGCTGACTCGCAGCGTTACGCGACGGTGGGCGCCACTTGGATAAGACAGCTCGGGTTGGACGAAAAAAACTTTGATGACCTGGCCGCCGACCTCGATGACATCGCCCGACGACAAGGGCAGCGGTCTTTGGACCCGGCTGGAGTTCAAGAGCGTGTCGCCGCTGCCGCGCAAAGGGAACAGAAACAGCGAGCCAGCGTGCCACTCCAGCGAGCACTGCCGTCGACCGAGCAGCGGATCGGTGGTCAGCGCCAGCTCACATTCATCGCCACGGCCAATGCGAATGCTCGGGAGATCGAAGCTATAGCGACGAAGCGATTCAGACCCTCGGCTGGCTACGTCCAGGTCGATGCGCATGGTGGGTAGAGGCAGATCTTACACTGGCAGTTGCCTTGGCACTGGGTTTCGGCGAGCGCGACGGCGGAGAAAAGCGAGTCCCAGCAGGAGCAGGCCAGCGGCGAGCGGGGCGGCGTTGTGGCCGGAAGACTGACCAAGGTCGCAGCTACAGCCGGTTGCGGTCACGCTGTTCGGGTCGGGATTCATGGTTGGGTCACCGCCGTCTCCAGCGCTGGCGCCACCGTCGGGGCCGCTGGCATTGGGGACGCACTGACTGCCTTGGCAGGTCGAGTTTGCGCCGCAGGTGCCGCAGACGCTGCCGCAGCCATCGTCGCCGCACTGCTTGCCACCACAGCTGGGGGTGCAGCCGCAGGTCGGCGGCGGGCTCGGCGAGTAATCGGAGCCGTCGCTGGCGCAGCCGGTGGTGCCGCTCGTGCCGGTGTAAAACGAACCCGTCTGCGGATAGTTGACCGTCGCGCCGGTGGAGTCCTTGAACTCGAAGCGGTAGCGCTTGCAAGTGGTGCCGAGGCCGGTGAGCGTCGCCGACCAAGCGCCGCTCTGCGCCGAGCCAAATTTCATGGTCATCGCGGTGCAGGTGCCCTCGACGTTGACCACGGCCTGGCTGGGCGCGGCGCTGTCTTTCCAGTTGGCCCACATGTCGATGCTGGCGCCGCCCTGCGGATGGTGTGAGCCCGACGGAATCTTGTAGGTTCCCGCCGCCGCGCCGCCGAAGTCACCGACGGAAGCTCCTCCGCTTGTGACGCCGGCGCCCACCGACGGACCCGCCATCAGGATGTTGTAGCGGTGGCCGTTCTGCGATGTATAGCCGCAGGTCGAGACCGTGGTGGGCTCGTGCAGCCACAGGTAAAACGCCGACTTGGGATCATTTGGCGAGGCGATGATCTCGCCGCTGGTGTTGGTGCCGAACAGGCTGACGCGCTGGCTCCAGGTCGTCGCTGTTCCGGCGGTGCAAGCGCAGGCGGCGGCGCCCGTACACGTGCCCGGATAGATCGTCGAGATGTTGGTGACCAGCTTGCACGCCGAGTCGTGGGCGAAATAAGACTGCTGCTTCATCTCGTCGGAGTGAAAGCGGGCCGCCCGTCCCAGGTTGAGGTCGTAGTACAGCGGTGCGGTCGGTTTGTAACAAGACTTTTCGAGACAGTTTGCCGCCGGACAGGCCGCCAGATCGGAGGCCGGATCGACGCGCGAGCGGTTCATAAACTCGTGCAGCGTTCGCTCTCTCCAGTTTGGAAAGCCACCGACAGACTCACCGACGGCCAGCGCCGGCGAAGCAGACATTGCGACAAAGCCAAGGCCAAGGCCAAGGCACACGTTGGTCAGTGTTCGCATGGGGTTCCCCTCTCGTCTCACGAAGAGACGCTACATGTTACTTGCGGCCAGGGTGGTCTAGGGAGAAGAACTCGCGGCTGACGTCGGCGTGCAGGCGACTCAGGCAGTCGACCTTGCAGCCGCCGCAGATCTCGCCCGCAAAGCCCGCCAGGCGGGTGAGCACTGCTGAGGACAAAAGGCCCGCCAGCGAGCGCGATACCTTCATGGTTTGCTCGACGAGCCGCGACGACTGGGTGAGCAGCCGTGACAGGCTCGGGCCACGCTGACGAATCAGCTGATCGCGAAAGGCCACCGCCAGCTCGAACGCGGTCTGCTGCTGAAGCTCGAAGCGCGGCCACTCTTCCGACGGAGCACACGACAGGTTCGCCACGATGGTTTGCAGCGCCTCGTCGGCAAAATCGAGCACCAACAGCTCCTGTGCGGTCGGCCTCTCGATGCCCGAAAAAAAGCGGCCCTTGAGCTGCTGTCGCCAGGCCAACCGATCGGCGCTGACCAGCGGCGGCGGACAATCGCTCTGCGCCGACTGTAGGGCACCATCCGCCATCTCTCCGAGCCAGGCGATGGTGTTTTCGGCGAGCAGCTGGGTCAGCCGACTCTTCACAAAGTCCTTCTCGACGTCCGCCGCTGCCAGCAGACATAGCTTCGCCAGCTCCGGCTTGTCCGCGAGCACGTAATAGCTCGCCATGTGCCGGATCATGTAACGCAGTCGCTGAGCCGTCGTCGCGTGCTTGGCCAGCGCCAGCGCCATCTGCTGCCACCACGGCACGGTCTTGCGGGTGGTGGTCGGGCTGGTCGTTGCTGCGGAGCGCTTGCTGCGGGTCGCCGATTTGGGCAGCGGAGCGCGATCCAGCTCGGCCTGGGTGAAGCGCCAGCCGTCGCCAAACTCGGGTCGGGACAAGAGCGTCCGCAGTGCCGTCAGCGTCAGGCGCCCCGTCGGCGCCGGCAGCGTGATCGGCTCGGCGGCAAAGCGCGACAAAAAGCGCAGCGCCGCCATCGCCTCGACGGGCACCGCGCGACCACTCTTGAGCGTGTTTTGGGCAGCCTGCTCGACCAGCGGAATCAGCCGGGGCAGTGGCGTCTCGATAAAGCGAGTGCCACTTTCCGACGCAACCTCGGCGCACAGGCTCGCGGCCCGCTCGGGCGCTTGACCGGTCAGGACATAGCCGGATCGAACCTCACCGCTGACGTGTAGACACAGCACCGCCAGCGTCGTTGTCTGATCGGGGTTTTGCCGCCGCGCCACAATCACAAAGCAGCCGAGCGTGTCGCAGCCCGAGACAAAGCCACCCGCATCGCTCGCCTTCAGCTTTTTCTCGTCGAGAAGTCGGGTCCGCAGGCGCAGCAGCGCCCCTTGCAAAAGTCGCTGCTGGGCACGCTCCTTGACCTCGGCGCGGACCGAGTCGAGCAGCGCCACCGCATCGTCATCCCCTTGGGTCAGCAGCGACTCGACGATCTTGGGAAACAGCGACGGCAGGTGCGGACTACGGAGCAGTGCTTCATAGGCCACACTCGCCGGAATCCCTGCCTCGCTGCGCCAGTGCTCCAACTCGTCGAACAGCAGCACCATCATGTCGCCGGGGATCGCGCTCAGCATCGAGACCAGGCCCTCACCCTCGGCGGGATCGGCTTCGATGCGGACCAGCGCGTCGGACAGCGGCTGCGCAATGATCTGGAGCATCTCGTCGGGCGGCAGCAGCTCTTGCAGACGGGGCGCAAAGCTCGGGTCCTCCGAGAGCAGGATTCCCATCGCACAGGAGCGGGTTCGCAGCGCCTGCGCATTGTCGCTGACCAGCCCGAGCAGCGAGTCCGCGGCGCTGCCCAGCCCGAGCACATGAAACAGATCACCATACAGCTCGACGTCGGTTGACTCGACCTGACCGCCCCGCAAGCGATCGAGCAGGTATTTGCGGGCCTCCGCGACGCTGGCTACCCCAATTCGCTGCATCAGGTCGGCATGACTGACCGGCGGATGCACAAAAAGGTCGGCGATGATCTGCTGGGTGCGCGCCGCACTCGCCCACGACGTCTTGTTGTCCCTACGAGCCATAGGCCGCCCTTATAGCATGGCAAATCGTGGCGATAGGTTGACCAATACCCGTCGGCTTTGAAACACTGACCAGCATGCGTCTTGTCTCAAGTTGGTCGTCCCGGTTGGCGGTCCCCACCGTCGCTTTGCTTGGTCAGCTTGTGCTGGCCTCGCTCGGCTGTCAGAGTGCGCCGTCGTCTTCGTCGTCCGCGATGCCGCGACCCGAGACGATTGGTGCCACCGTCGCCAAGCTCACCGCCGAGGCCGCCGCGCTGCCACCGCTACTCCGCAATCGCTGGGCCGTGGAATACAACGCTGCCGTCGCGCAGCTTGTGCCGGTGTCACCGCGTCGATTTTTGCACAGCCCCGATGGTCGCGTCTATCTGTCCGCTGCCGAGGCAGAGGCGCAAGCGCGGGCCACCAAGTCGACGCTGACCGGCCTGCAAGAGGAGTGGGCCGACGAAGCCAGCTATTACACCGGCAGCCTCGGTTCGCCGCTGTTTCATGCCCGGCTGATCGATCTGGTAGCCGAAGGTCAGCTGGCCAAGCTGGCCGGCAAGCGCGCGCTCGATCTGTACGCGGGGGCGATCGGGCCGCTCAAGCTGATGGCGGGGACCGGACTTGATGCGGTGGGGGTCTCGCCGTCGCCACGGCTGCGTGCGCTCTATTCGCAGAGCGGCGATCAAGGGACGGTGCGGCTGCCGGGTCGCGAGGTCAGCGGCAAAGTGACGTTTCTGTCGGGAAACTTTCCCGCCGACGTCGGAGTCCGGGCGCAGGTCGGCACTGGTTATGAGTTTGTGCTGGCCAAAAACGTTCTCAAGCGGGGCTACATTCATCCGTCGAGTGAGGTTCCGCCAGAGACGCAAATTGCCCTGGGACTGCCCGATGCCGACTACCTGCGGGCGCTGCTGGCGACGCTGCGACCGGGCGGGCGGCTGCTCGTCTACAACGTCTGCCCAAGTCCCAATCCAGCGGTCTACGATCCCGACGCTGACTGCCGCAACCCGTGGAGCCGCGCCGACTGGCAAACCGCCGGCTTCATCGTCCGCGACTTCGAGCGCAACGACAGCGAGGTCGCCCGCCAGCTCGCCACCGCGCTTGGCTATGACAAGCCGCCGCTGTCGATTCGCATCGACGACCTGTACGCGATCTACTCGCTGCTTGAGCGACCCTGATTATTTGCCGGTGTAAAAGTCGAGCGGGGCCAGCGGTTTTCCGTCGGAGCCGACCCCACCGACCAGCAGCGTCAGGTCGTTCTCGAGCGAAATCGCCAGGTGCTCGGCGCGCGGCGTGGGCAGTGGCGACGGGGGCCGGCTCTGCTGACCATTCTCGGTGGACAGGAACTCGCAGTCGCCGAGGACCTGACCGCTGGTGTCGTAGCCGCCGCAGATCACCAGCTCACCGCTGCTCTCGTGGAGGCTCGGGCCCCAGCGCGGCGTCTTGAGTGCTCCGTCGGTCTGCACCGCTGTGCGGGCCGCAATGTCGATGGTCAGCGTCGAAGCGAGCGCGGTCTTGTGGCCGGTCGCGTCCTCGCTGTAGCCGCCAATGATCAGCGCCAGCCCATTTTTGAGCTTGGCAGCGACGTGACCACGACGGGAAGCTGGCTCGCCCGTCGCAAAGCGTAAGGCCTGAAACGAGTTGCGCTCCGTCGAGAAAAGCTCGGCAACGGGTTTTTTACCGGTCACGTCCGTTGGATTCAGTCCACCAAAGACCAGCGTCGCCGCCGACAGCGTCGTCAGCGTGTGACGATGGCGTGGCACCACCATCGCGGTCGAGCGATCCACCGGCGGCGGAATCACCGCCACCCCAACCCGCGCCAGCATATCGGCTGAGGTCGACGGGAAGCGCTTGACCAGCACCGCCTGACCACTCGGCAGGTCCGTGGCCGGATCGCTGCTGCCGCCCGCGACGAGAAACACGCTGTCTTGCACCTCGCTTATCGCCGGCTGGTACATGCCCGGCTTGCCAATGTCGCCAATCTCCGTAGAGGGCAGCGTCCACACGTCTTTGATCGCGCTCACCGCCGGATCAAACTTTTCGGTCTGGGTGATCATGTCACTGCCAGCCCCGGCGCCACCGACGAGCAGGGCTTGCTGACCGAGCGTCGCGTCGGCGCTTGGCACCACCACCGCGCCCCGGCGACCTCGGCTCAGAATGCCGCCATCGAGCAGCTGGAAGGTCGCGGGCTTAAACACCCAGGCCTTGGTCGACAGCTGCACGCCTTCGCTCTCGCCACTTACGATCAGTGCGCCAAGACTCGACTCGACGGGCGATGTCCGACGACCCCGCAGCGCACACGCCGCGAGCCCCTTGCGCCCTTGGCCACTTACCATCGAGTCGTCGGGCAGCTTGAGATCCGACCCGGTCACCTGGCCGGGCTTGCCGACGTAGACGGCGACCTCGGCATCGGCGAGCGAAAGCGCAAAGGTCGGCGTCCGCCCGCGCCCCACCACCTGTCCCGAGCCATCGAGCGCCTCGACGAGCAGCTGCGTCTGCTGACCATCGGTTGGCTTTTCAATCTCGATCGTCGCCGAGAAGTGCCCCGAAGCCACCGACGACGTGGTCTGCTGGTCCCCGAGCGTCAAGCGCACCTGCGTGGCCAGCAGAAACGGGTCCGCCATCCCCGGTGGGGTGATGATCTTGACGGTCAGGCTGTGGTTCTTGCTGCAAGCCAGAAGCAGCAACGACGCTGCCACGGCACCTACCCTGCGCTGCGATCCAAACATCTCCATCCCTAGCTGCGCTGGTCGCTGTTTCCGACGAGCGCCTTCGCTTTGGCGGAGAGTAGCCCTGGGTCGCCGCAAACAGCCAGGGTTTTTTGCCGGCCTTTTTGTCCGTGGATGACTTCGACCTGACTTTTGGAGACGCCGAGGGCTTTGGCGAGCGCGATTCGGACCGCTTCGTTGGCGGCTCCGTCGACGGGTGGGGCGCTGACCGCGACCTTGATCCGGTCCCCGTGCAGGCCGCCGATTTGATCTCGGGAGGCGCGTGGCATCACCCAGATCTCGACGACAATGCCAGAAGCGGTTGCGCGAAACGGTGCGGGCACGGGCTACTGTGCCTTGCTGGCCTGGCGGCGCTTTTCGGCGTTTTGGATCGCAATCTCGCCCAGCTCGCGGCTGCGATGGGTGGCGGCTTCGACGGCATTGATCAGGGTGGTGCGCAGACCGCCGGCTTCGAGCGTGTGCAGACCCGCAATCGCCGTGCCGCCCGGCGAGGTCACCATGTCCTTGAGGTGGCCAGGGTGCTGTCCAGTTTCCAGCAGCAGCTTGGCCGAGCCGAGCACCGTGTGAGCCGCCAGCGCCAGCGCGTTGTAACGCGACAGCCCAACCTTGACGCCCGCGTCGGACAGCGCCTCGATGACCAGGAACATATAGGCCGGCCCCGAGCCCGACAGACCCGTCACCGCATCGAGCTGATCCTCGTCGAGCACCACCGTAAAACCGACCGCGCCAAAGATCTGCTGGGTGAGCTTTACATCCTCCTCGGTGGCACTGCTGCCGGCGGCAATTGCGGTCGCACCGGCTCCGACGAGCGCTGGCGTATTGGGCATCACCCGCACCACCCGCGTCCCTTTGGGCAGGTGCGACTCCAGCACTTGCAGCGGCACGCCCGCCGCGATGCTCACGCACAGGCTCTTGGGCTTGAGGTACGCCGCCACTTCATCCATCACCCCGAGCAGCACTTGCGGCTTGACCGACAGCATGATCATGCTCGCCCGCCGCACCACGTCGACGTTGTGGGTGGTCATGTTGATGCCGTACTGCTGCTTGAGCTGCTGGCAGCGGCTCGGGCGCGGGTCGGAGCCCCAGATCTGCTCGGGCTTCACCAGTCCAGCGGCGAGCAGCCCCTTGATAAGCGCCTCGGCCATGTTGCCGGTGCCCAAAAAACCAATCGTACCGGGCAGGGTCTTGTCCTTGCCGGCGTCTTGTTCCGACGGAGTCGCAGCGGGAGTGGTCATGGCCGGCATGGTAGCGCGTCGCGCCCCACTTGGGAAAGCCAGCGTGACCGCGCATCTTGCGGTTCGCTTGGCGTCGTGGTCACACTACCTTCATCATGGCAAGCGAGCAGAAGCGGTATCCAGCCGGTGAGGTCCGCGAGATCCTCCGGCGAGCGCAGCACAAAGAAAGTCCCACCTCCACCAAGGCCGAGCGGGAAGGGCTGTCCACAGCCGAGCTTCTCGACAACGCCAAAGATCTCGGGTTTTCGCCCCAAGCGATCCAGTCCGCGCTGGTCGAGCACGAGCAGGATCAAAAGCTCCAGCGCGCCGAGCAGGAGATCCGTCAGCTCTCCTATCGGCGGCTGTCCACGCATGCGATCTTTTTTGTCGCGCTTTTGGCCGCGCTGACGGTGCTGGGCGCGTGGGCGAGCGTGGGAACGCCGCTGGCCGTGGTGATGATTCTGTGGGGAACCCTGCTTTTGCTTCAGCTGCGGGGCACGCTGTTTCCCAATCCCGATGTGCTGCGCGAGCAAGCGAAGCAGCGACTCCTTTCGCAGCAGCTCAAGCACAGTGGCAAGCAGCTAGGGACCGCACTGGCGACGGGAGCGGCGAAGCTGATGGCGCTGTCTGCCCAGAAGATCGATGAAGGCGTCAAGCAGCTCGACAAGTAATCTCAAGGTGCGCTGATCCGATCGGAATCTCCAGTAATAGGAATGCCAATAAGAGGAGTATGAAACGACTCTTATTGTGCGGACTCCTAAGCCACGGACTGTGTACTTCACACAGGTTGCTGCATCGAAACGAAAGGAGGGCGTGTGTTAACTGCGGCTGAGATTCAGATGGTGATTGCGACCGGAGTGCCGGCGGCGAAGGACTCTGGTCCACAGATCGAGAGCGCGGGCGCAGATGGGCGGGTGCGGGCACGGCTGCGGTTTCGGCCCGAAATGGTTCGTCCGGGTGGCACGCTTTCCGGTCCGACGATGATGACCCTGGCCGATGCGCTCACCGCGCCCGACGCACTGGTTGTTGTTGCAGGTGCTATTCGGAGCGGAACACTAGCGAGCGTGGGGGAGGAGCCCACGTGAGACGTGCGGGGTTTGAGGAGGGACGTTAGTTGTACTTGTTCCAGAGGTTGTAGACGGCGGTCTTTACGGACTGGCTGGCGCTCCAGAAGGAGTAGCGGGTGTGACTCGCCAGACCATTCCGCCCAGCCTGAAAGTCCTTTACCTGACCATCGAGCGCAGACTTCATCGCGCAGCCCGCATAGACCGCATGGATGTGGGGCGCTTCGCTGGCCGGCCAGCCATCGTATCCTGGCTTGCGATACCACGCCGCGAATCCGTAAGCGCCCATCGCGGCCAGCAGCGTCTTGATCTGTGATTCACTCCGCCCGGCGATCCGAATGTCGACCGCGGCGGTATATGGCTGTCCTGCCGCCGTTCCATCCTGCGCGTGATAGCCCGCGGAAGCCGGCGCGCTCCCGATCGTCTGGGAGATCTGATCCGCCGAAATTCCCACGCACCGCAAGCGATCCGAGGCGTCGGGATGTAGCCCCCACTTGAGCATTCCTTTGTGAGGACAGGTGGCGTCAATCTCTCGCTCTGAGAGCGGCTCAATCTCCAGCTCTTCCTGTTCGCCGGTCCCACAGCCGGACACCACCAGCACTCCCGAGATCACCCATCGCGCAACAGTTTTGGTCATGCCGGAACACACATTGCATTCTCTGTGCCATCGCCAGCATGAGAGGACTCCTTCCCAAAGGGGGCAGAAACTGAGGTCTTCACCCCTCACTCTGATGTTTCCGTCCCGCAGCATGCTCAGTCCCCTGGGCGAGGTACCCACAGACCGTGCGCACGACCCGCTGCTCCCAGCGCAGTTGCCGTCTGAAGACCCGGTACTCCATCGATATCGAGCATGGTGCCGAGCTGCGCATTGAGCGCAAGCTGCCGCTGTTTCCAGATCGTCAGATCTTCCTGTGCATCGAAATCAAAGCGCTCATAGCCTCCGGCCAGCAGCTGCTCAAAGATCGCATCGCCTGGATCACCATACCCGCGATCGTCACTCGCTTCGCGGTGTCCGTACACTCCCACTACGGAGCCACCCCCTTCGGCGATTCGCGCCACTGCATGGTTGCAATATGGCCAGTGAAATTGACGCTGAATTCCGAAGCGGCGGGTCAGAAAATCTACCAAGCGCACAGTCGACACTAGCTGTCCTTCATACAGCTCCGCATTGTCACCTTGGTACATCTCGATTCCGATCGAGTGATGATTCACCGCGCGATTCCCTGCGTGGTAGGTCGTCTCCGTCAAAACGTCCGCAACACAGGCCATCGTGCCATCGAAGTCGATCACAAAATGCGCGCTCGCACAGATGTGATCAGAAGCCCAACCATCGGTGACCGTCGCCAGGTGCTCGCTGGGCGGACCGAGTCCCTTCATGATCAGCTGCCGTCTTTGATCGGGTCCTCCTGGGACTCCCTTTGTGGTATGCAGCACGATCGCATGAATCCACGAATCCGCAGGTCGGGGCTGGCGATCATCCTCGGTGAGTCGCAGACCTTGCGGGTCGAGCCAGCTGCGGATCACCAGTCCTGCTACCTCTTCGGAGACTCCGCCAATGATGACTCCCATGGTGCTCCTTTCCGCGCTGCTACCTCGTCAGTATACCGTGCGATTGGCCTTTTTTGGACCAAGACATATCACTCGACAGCCGACTACGAAGTTGCCATCGCCTGCCGCTTCAGATATAGGAAGGACCGAAATGGGTAGTAGCCACGCACGCTTCTGGGTCCTGTTGGCGCTGTTCTCGCTCGTGGTCGAGCTGGTTCAGGGTCCGCGGCCTTTGGCGGAGTGGTCGGCCTTGCCAAAAGTGGTCGCTGGTCGGAGCGTGGCCGAGCAGACACTTTCCGACGAGCTGGCGGTCTCTCTCTTGGATAGCGAGGGGGCAGGAGACCGTGAAGACGGCCCGGATGGTGAACTCGGTGAAGACAGTGAAGACGGCGCCGATGCCAGAGACGGCGATCAGGAAGTGGGGAAGAAAAGGTCTGAACCGCTCCAGCTTGCCGTGTTTCATTCCCATGCATTCCTGGGAGCGCTGAGCGGGCTGTTGCGATGTGGCGACGCGGCCCGGCTGAGCGACCTTACGTATCGCGAAGCTCCCGAGCGGCCTCCTCGCTTGTCGTAGTCGGACCAGCGAGTCGCTTTGTGCAGAGCGCAGAAGTCGTGGCCTCTGCACACTTGCTCTACTTGCGCTCTTCTCCTTACAGAACAGAGGAGCGCGCAGAGAGCCAACCCGTATTGGGAGTTCCCATGCGAATCAGCTTACCCAAGACCGCTCCGGGTCAAGGCCAGCCCGTGGCCTCACCTTTTTACGAGCGAGTCCGCTCGATGAAGTCTGCTTGGCTTGCCGACTGGCAAGATGCCGTTCGGCAGCCCAAGCTTCCCAACATTCTGTCCGCACTGACGGTTGCTGCGGTCGCCATGCCTCTCAACCTGGCGCTGGCCGTCGCCAGTGGACTGTCTCCTGCCGCAGGACTGTATGCCGGAGCCATTGGTGGCTTTGTGGCCGGCTCACTTGGTGGCTCGCCGCTTCAGGTGACAGGGCCGGCGGCTGCGCTGTCGCTCATGGTCCTGGCACTCTCCAAACAGTTTGGTGCCGTCGGTGTGGCGGCTGCCTGCTTGATCATCGGATTCACCCAGCTGGTGCTCGCGTTTGCCGGGGCCGGACGCCTTGGCAAGTATGTTCCAGAGAGCGTGCTCGCGGGCTTTACCACGGGAGTAGGAATCAAGCTCCTCGATGGCCAGATTCCTGAGCTGCTCGGGTTTCCTGAGCTTCTGAACTATCAGGTGATCGATATGGCCATGATGATGCACCGTCCGCAGTGGCTGCATCATGTGTCCTGGATCGCGGTGGTGTCGGGGCTTACGGTCGCGTTTTCGATCGTCGCGCTGTCGAGATTCAAGCGCGTTCCCGCTGCCGCCCTCTCTGTCAGCATCGTCACCTTTGTGTCGGTCTACGTTCACTGGGATGTGCAGCGCGTTCGTGATCTCGGTGAGGTCCTGCCGATGCTGCCCAAGCTCTCGATTCCGATCGTGGAGGATGAGCGCTGGATCGATCTTGCGGCAGCCGCTCTGCCGCTTGGTCTGCTCGCATCGCTGGAGTCGCTGCTCTCTGCACAGGCGATCGATCGCGCTCTCAAGAATCAGCGACCTCACGAAGCCAACCTCGAGCTGTTTGGTCAGGGACTCGCGAACACTGCGGTCGGTCTGTTCGGTGGTCTGCCGGTGTCGGGCGTGGTCGTGCGATCGAACGTCAACGTCCAGAGTGGCGCGACCAATCGTCTGTCTGCGATCTTCCATGGAGTCCTACTGCTGCTACTCGCCTTGACTTTGGCGCCGGTGATCGGGAGCATTCCGCAAGCCGCGCTGGCCGGACTGCTGTGCGTCATCGGCTTCCGGCTAATCGAATGGTCGACGCTGATGGAGCTTGTTCGGAAGGAGAAGCTCGAGGCGGTGGCCTTCTGTGCCACGGCAGCAGGAACCCTGAGCGGACACCTGCTGACCGGACTTTTGGTTGGAATGGCGCTGCACGGGATCAATCACTATCTGCACCGCGGAGCACGCGCTATCTCGACGGCGGACGCGGTGGCTCGTGCTCGTGGGGCTCGCGCGGTGTTGGGCAGGGAGCAGGCGCGGGCGCGGGTCATCGGTCATGGCGATCCTTTGCCGGCGCACCATCAGTGGCTCCGGCACATCCGTCATGATTCAGTCCGGTCTCCTACTGCCTACGTACACCCGCAGGGGACAGTGATTGGGAGGGTGGTCATGGGGGACCACGTTCACGTTGCTGCGGATACCTCGGTGCGCGCGGATGAGGGGTCGCCGTTTTTCATCGGACCCAACTCCAACCTTCAGGACGGAGTCATTCTGCACGCACTCAAAGAGAAGTTCGTCGACGTCGCTGGCGAGCAGTGGGCGATCTACATCGGCAAAGATGTATCGATTGCCCACAACGCGCTGATTCATGGACCCACGTACATCGGTGATCACACGTTTGTGGGCTTCAACGCAGTGGTTCATGACTCGGTCGTAGGCTCTGGTTGTTACATCGGAATCGGCGCAATTGTCGTCGGGGTAGAGATTCCTGATGGTCGCTTCGTTCCGCACGGCACGATTGTCGATAGTGCGGATGCGGTCGATCGATTGCCGGAAGCCTCGGAACGTCATCGCAACTTCAACGAAGATGTCGTCGAAGTAAACCGCGGGCTGGCGATTGCCTATGCCGCGCATGATGCCGTGGAGGAGTCGCGCCAAGAAGACGAAGAGATGGTACGCGATCTGGCCGCTCATCCCTGGCAAGACCGCTGGTCCATCCCCACCTACCGGGAGAGGTTCTAATGAGTACCGAAGGAATCGTGTTGGGAGTGCTGCTGCTCGTCGTGCTCGGCATCGCGCGCAGCTACGTATATGTCGCGGAAGGAGCGGTCGCGGTGCTGACCCGCTTTGGGAAAGCGGTTCGGGATTCCCAAGGAAAGCTGCGTCTGCTGATGCCAGGTCTGCATCGCAAGCTGCCCTGGGATCACGTGCTGCGGGTCTGCATCAAGGAACAGAGCATCGAGCTGACCGGCGACGAGGATCGCACCGTGATGACCAACGATGGCATTGCGATCCGTTATCAGTCGGCGCTGCGCTTCGCACCGCTTAGTGATCAGCTGGAGAACTATCTGTTCGGACTGGCGCGACCGATGGATCACATGGTGGGTACGTTTACCTGCCTGCTGCGCAACGAGATCGCCAACTTTCGCACTCCGGTGCGCGAAGCTTCACAGCTGCTGGTGCAAACGAACAGTGCGGAGCAGCTCATCGATGAATCGCTGGGCGCCTATGCCCTGATTCGTCGGGAGCGTCGGGCGCTCAATGAGCGCGTCACCGATTGCGGCAAGCGACTGGTCGGGGATCACTTTGGCGTGCGACTGGAAGCGATTGATGTCACCGACTTCGAGCCACCTGACGAGCTACGCGAGGCTCTGCATACCGTGGTGCAGGCCAAGAACGATGTCGATACCGCGCTCTTCGTGGCGGAAGGAGAGTGTCAGCAGCGCCTTCTGGCTGCGCAGCGAGGTGTGGAGATCGCGCAAGAGCGTGCGCGGGCGATCGAAGTCGAGATGGTGGATCTGGGCAGCAAGCTGGCCGAGCTACAGGACAACCAAGTTCTCGATGACTATGTCGCGCGCCGTCGCGCCGAGGTCCTGCTAGAGTCGCGTCAGGTGTATGTGCGGAGTGCCGCAGAACAGAAGGTGAATCCATGATCTCCTATATGCCACTTATGCTTGGTGTGCTGGCTCCCTTGGGAGTCGCGCTGCTCCTGTATGTGATGCTGCTCGGTACCACCGTGATGGTGGAAGATGAGGAAGAGGTATTGGTGGAGCGCTTCGGGAGACATGTCTTGTCGCTCAAAGAACCGGGTCTGCACTGGCTGCCCTCGAAGCTTCTGCCCTGGGTATCGCTGCGACGGGTTTCCTTGCGGCGCGACTTCCTCCGTCTTTCAGACGTTCATGTCGCAGATCGCGAAGGAACCACCGTGATCGTCGATGTCTGGATCGACTATCGAATTGTGGACCCGGTCAAAGCGGAGTACGCGGTGGAGCACCTTCACGAGTCGCTGCGCAGCCTGGTGATGCATGCGACGCTGTCTCTGCTGGGTCGGAGGACGTTTCAGGAAATTCTCTGTGATCGATCGGAGCTGGGCGAGCTGCTCAAGTGGGACGTAGGTCCAGATACCGCGCGCTGGGGAGTTGCGATCGAGCTGGCCTTCCTCCAGAAAGTGAGTCTGCTTCCCGAGGTGTCCTCGCGGATTTTAGCGACCATTGCGGCCCGCTTGGGAAGGGCGCGCGCCGAGCTGCAAGAAGTAGGTCGACTTGCCGTCGCTGCGATCGAAGCAGAGACCAGTGTGAAAGTGGCCAAGCTGCTGGCAGAGGCGAAGGGAATGTACCCGCTGGCGATAGGTCGCGCGATGACGAGTCTGGGAGCCCGTCCCAAGGTCTTGGCGGCCTACAATGAGCTGTATCGGCTGTCCCTTGTGCGGCCTCACCGTGCGACGGCTTTTGTCGGTTTTGAGGACACCGGACTGCGCGCCATCGATGCCATGATGATTCCTCGCGCCGGCCCCGATCCCAGCAGCGTGAGCTAAACCCGGTCTATTTTCAGACTCGTGCGTTTCGCGTGGGGCCCCGCTACCCTGCGAGACTTTTTTCCGTTCCGCAGGCGGACCGAAAATGAGCTCTCCGGTCGCCCCCACGCTCTGTAGTCAAATTGTTGGTTTCGTAGTGGACTCGGTCTACATCAAGTCCTCTGCGAAACCGGGGGTGCTAACCGGGGAATGTGACAGGGGAATTTTGGGGGGATTTGAGACGGTGGGGTGGCGGGATACACTTGCTTAACCATGCGCACGAATCTCTGCTCTGCGATCGCTCTGTCCTTGGGATTCCTTCTTACGGGTTCTGCTTGTAGCGGTGACTCTACCAATGGGACGCCGCCGCCCGATACTGGTCCGGGTCCACAGCCGCTGCCGAGCACTCCTTCTTGCACTCCTGCTGCTGGAGGGGGAACTGCGAGCGTCAAGCCTCCGACCTTGCTCCTTACGCTCAAAGATCGCTATGAGGAGGCGTGGCTTGGCTCTGCGGCAGTGGCTGATCTCGACGGAGATGGCAAGCCTGAGATCATCGTACCGCGTGGGGGCCTGGTCGTGGTGTGGCGTGCTGATGGCACAGTTTTGTGGCGCTACGCAACGGGTCAGGGTCGCATCTGGTCCAGTCCGGTAGTTGGCGATTTCGTTGGTGACAGCAAGCTCGAAGTGGCAGTTGCGGCCCGCGATCGAGTCTTTCTCCTGAACGCTGCCGGCCAAGTCCTTCCCGGATTCCCCGTCATTTGGCAAGACGAGCTTCGCTCCTTGGCGGGAGGAGACGTCGACGGAGATGGCAAGCTGGATCTGATTGCTTCGCTGGCGCGCAGTGGCCCTACCGATGTCGTGAATGCGTTTCGCGGGGACGGGACACAGGTGATGGGATTCCCTCCCAATCAGACCGGAACCAGCGGTTGCGCCGTCGACAAGCTGTGCTATCTAGCCGGCTGTTACGATCAGAACTTGGCGGTTGGGGATCTCGATGGTGATAGCAAGCTGGATCTGGTCGCGCCGCATGACAACGCCTATGCAAGCTTTCACAAAGGAAGCGGTGTGGCGTTCGATGCCAGCCAGCTGTTTAAGCCGAAGAAGACTCCGGGAGTCCGGTATCTGTTCGACCTGGCGGAGGCGCGACAGGGCTATGCGAGCAGTGAGTCGACGGCGCTGCAAGCGCACTTTACCAACACCGCGCCCGCGATCGCGGATCTCGATCTCGATGGCAAGTACGATGTGGTGATGCTCGGCTCGGTGCAAAATGCCGCGCAGAGCAACCGTGAACTCGGTGTTGGACTGTGGGCCATGCACAATGATGCAAGTCGCCTGACCGCTTGGGAGACTCCCTTTCATGTGCCGCAGTATCTGTCTGGACTGTGGGATCTTGGGAACACCAATATCGTCGCTGCGACCAACCAAGTGAGCATCGCCGACATTGATTCCGCAGACCCCGGACCGGAGCTGGTCTTTGCTGGCTTTGATGGAGTCATTCACGCGGTCTCTGCCCAGCGCAAGGAGCTGTGGTCGTTCCGTTACACCTCCGATCCCAAGGTCCTGACCGGTGGCGTTGCAATCGGCGATCTGTCAGGGGATGGCATTCCGGAAGTGGTGTTCACGAGCTACTCCACCGATGCCGACAAGAGCGCGCTCTACATCTTGGATGCGGGTGGGAACTTGCAGCAGCAGACTGCTCTGCCGCGCCGTGGCGCGATGCCGGTACCGACGCTGGCGGACGTGAACGGGGATGGCTCGGTGGAGATCGTGGTCTCGCTCAAAGATGCGGTCGATAAGGTAGAGAGCGTGAGGGTGTATACGGTGTCCGGTTCTGCGACCAACTGTCTGCCGTGGCCGACCGGACGCGCCGACTTGCTGCGCAGCGGCTGGGCCAAGCGCAGCAAATAGCCAACTACTTGCAGGTCTGGAGAGTGACTTGCAAGCTGTTGGTGCCGGCGCTGGCGACAATCACGTCCATCATTCCGTCGTTGTTGAGATCCGCAGCGGTGATTCCTGATGGTGTGGAGCCGGAGCTTGTGTGAAGCGGCGCGGCATACTGGGTGGGACCCATGCCCTGCAAATAGCTCCAGTTGTTGCTCTGGTTGTTGGCGCTGATGATGTCTGGTTTGCCGTCGCTGCTGAGGTCCGTAACCCATACCGCTTCGGGGGAGTTTACGCCGAGCGGAATGTTGACTGCCGGAGCCAGGGTTGCGGTGCCATTCCCAAGCAGGATGCTGAGGCTGCTGGCATCGCGGTTGCCGGTTACGACATCGAGCTTTTTGTCACCGTTTAGGTCCGTGTCAAGGACCAACACGTCTCAGACGCAGATTTCTTAATTCTCCCTTGTTGGACTGTGTTCTTGATGTTGTTTTTATGTGAGATTGAGTACTTTTTGAAACCTCATGTCCGTTCGCAGGCGAGGTGGGCGGACAGAGGGCTGCGGCGGGAGGTGTGGACGGTTTGGGGGAGTGAATCGATCCGCAGCAGGTTCCTGGTTAGGGGTAGGAGTCTCAGGAGTAGGAATCCTAGGAACGCAGGATTTCGCTGGAACGGACCTGCGGGAGAGCTTGCTTGGGAG
>Ga0154020_10000601_pt1 | contig 43717 bp, 33 predicted proteins | sample Klosneuvirus_201_FD_109709 | JGI IMG/M metagenome (GOLD analysis project Ga0154020, IMG submission 109709) | Active sludge microbial communities from wastewater, Klosterneuburg, Austria - Klosneuvirus_20160825_MG | ecosystem: Engineered > WWTP > Aerobic digester > Activated sludge | place... | reverse complement strand
CACGGACGCCCAATCTAATTATCAATTAGCGCCTAACGCCCACATTGAAGGTGTGAAGGAGCGACCATGAGGAGTACGAGCAGAGTCCACAGTGGGACACCAGGCAGAGCGAGTAGAGCGAGCGGAGCGAACGAGGGACATTACGGTGGGCAAAGCATGCAGCGGAGGGCGGTTGGTTACGTGCGTGTGTCGACGGACATGCAGGCGGCGGAGGGAATGTCTTTGGACGCGCAGCAGGCAGCAATTGAAGGGTATTGCGCAATTCACGGAATCAAGCTGGTGAAGCTGTGCAAGGACGTGATGTCTGGAGGGAAAGACACTCGGCCCGGACTTGCCGAGGCGCTGCGGACTCTCCAGCAGTCTGCCGATGTGTTGATCGTGCTGAAGGTCGATCGCCTCAGTCGCTCGATCAAGCACTTCTGTGAGCTGTATGAAAGGTACTTCAAAGACGGCACGAAGGAATTGGTGGCGATCCGGGAGTCGATTCGGATGGACTCGTCGCTGGGGCGGGCTCTGGTGGGAATCCTTTTGGTGTTTGCGCAGATGGAACGGGAGGCGATTGGGGAGCGGACTCGGGAGGCGATTGGGCACATCAAAAGGAGTGGGTATCACTTTGGGAAGGTGCCCTATGGGAAGCGGAAGATTCCTGCGCCGGACAATCCACGGATGAAGATTCTCGTCGACGATGCGGATGAACAGAAGGTCATCGAGCAGATTCGGGAGTGGGCTGAGTCAGGGATCGGAATCAGTGAGATGGCGCGCAAGCTGAACGACCAGGGAGTGCTTCCGCCGCAAGGAAAGGAATGGAGCAAGAGTCTGATCTACAACCTGCGCCTGCGGATGGGACAGATTTCTCCGAGGCCGATCAACACGCGGTCCTACTCGGATCGGGAGGTGCGGGCGCGGATTCTGGAGCTGCGCGCGAGAGGCCATACGGCGCGGCAAATTGCGTCGATTCTGAATGAACAGGGGTGGATTCCGCGCAAAGGGAGGCAGTTCACAGAGAGGGGAATTCACGGGCTCCTGCGGACGATTCAGGCGACGAAGGTGCTGAGCCCGCGAGGGTATCTGGAGATGATGCTGACCAAGATGGAGCGGGCGCACGATGCCGAGAATCCTACTGTGCCGTTTTCAAGACCGACGCTGGAAGAAATGGGGAGGATGCTAGAGGAAGTGGGCTACGTCACGCCGAGGGGACATGAGAAGTGGTGGCCAGCGCAGGTGGCAACCCTGCTAGAGGGACGGCTGGATGGGTACTACAGCGAGGGAAGACCCGATGGAATATGGGAAGGGGAGGAACAGTCAGTCTGATGGCAGCCGTCCGCCTGCGGTCGTGTTGCAGAGTGCCTGGGGGAGCTGGTCATCGAACTTGCTGCGCTATTCAGGACGCGACTGCTTCATGGCTGAAAAGGCTCGTGATCTCCTCTGCATGTGAGAGCGTCACCGCGCGCTGTAGCCACGCGCTGAGCAGAAGAATATCCTTGCAAGCCAGTATCCGCGCCTCTACCTCCGCAGGAATCGGCACGCCACGCGAACGGAGGACCATCAAGATTCCGTCGCGTAGACCCGCGAGTCCTCTCTCTTCGCCGATCTGGATTCCTTTCTCTTCACCGGCCTGAAACCCCTCGGTGCGGCCTTTCTCCTCGCCAACCTGGATTCCCTCCGCTCGACCTTCCTGCCAGCGCAGCTCCGCTCTCTGTTCCGCGAGTTCGGACAAGCTCTGCGCCCACTTTCCAAACTCCTGTGGATCGGTGGGAGGAGGTGGGAGATTCTGAAGCACCGGCTCGCTCAGCGTCGGAGGACTCGGTAAATCCTTGCGCATCGCGTCCGCTCCGCAGAACGTCGCGATCTTTTCCAGACAGGCCGCTCGCACTCTGTCTGCGAGTAGGAGGACTCTCTTTTGTAGCTCCACCAGTTCGTCTGCCGTGATTCGATACGACATCGAGTACCTGGCGTCGATGTATGCCTTTTTGAGAAGATCAAACAGGTGTTTGTCGTCGGGCTCTGTCTTGGGAAGGAGGTCTACCATCAGCGCGTGCTGCTCTCCGGCTTGGACTCCCAACAGCTCGATGTCGTGAGTTCTCTGTTTGTATCCGGTGAACACCAGAATGGCCGCGTGATAGTAACGCTCCGTCGCCTGATGGAGTAGGAATGCCGCTTCCTTGAGCCACTGCCTCGCTCCATAGTCACGACTCCCACGCCAGAACTTCCCCGCACTGTCGTACCAGTTTTCAAAATTCCGCTCCGCCAGCGCGAGCCGTTCCTGCGCGTTCAGCGCTTTCGGTTTTGCGAGGGAAAACCGACGCCTGTCGAAGAGCATCACTCCTTCGTTCGCAATATCGCCGAAAAAGTATTGCCCTACCCGAATCTCTTTGTTCACGAACTTGATGTCGTGAACGATGAACGTGAGCGGTGTGTCCCCGATGATATCGCGCACCTTCCGTTCAAGCTCCCCCCACACCGTCAGGTCGTTCACCTGCTTTTCGTTCTCGACGACAACCAGCAAATCGTAGTCACTTTTGTAGCCCGTCTCCTGATCGTCCACCCAATCGCCGCGCGCACGCGAACCAAACAGGATGAGCATGTCCACAGGAATCGCCACATCAGGGCTTGTGAACACAGCCGTAATGGCCTGCAGTTTCTGCTGCTGGTCGTCGGGAAGATGATCGATTGTGGTCTTCATGGCGATGTGATGTCGAGGAAACTAGCACGGTGCGAAATGGGTTCATAGAGTGACAGCGTGCTTTTCTGGCGGAACTTCAGCAGGAGCATGTGGAGACCGCTTCACTCGTCGCTGCGAGGCGCCGGACATGGGAACCGATGGATGCTTGTCGGCACTCCTCCGAGCTTACTCCAGCCGTCGGTGCAGGAAGGTACCGCCTTTCTCCTTTTGTGCAGCATCCGACATGAGGCGCGTTAGCTCTGGCCGGATGCGGATTTTGTAGTAGGCCATGGCGGCCTCCTCCGTTGAGAAGGTCTCCGAGGACTCCCACTGCTGCGGTTCCCCGATGCACTCGGCGTTGTCCCACCATCGAACGATGGCGCGGTATGCGTTCGCGGAGGAGTCAAACGCAACGCCTCCTTTCATCCGAAGAGCGGCTCGTAAGCCGACGGGGGGGGCACGGCTTCTTGGGCGGCGCAGCAGCGCTTGAATTTCTTTCCGCTGCCGCATGGGCAAGGATCATTCCGTCCGATGGTCATGGTTTGGTCCTGTGTGGCGAAGACGATGCGCCAGGGTACACAAAGACCAAGGGAGCGCTTCGAGAAATTGTGCAGAGGAATACACTCCGGTCCACTCGAAGAAACTCCGCTTTCGCCGCTCGCTGCTTGATGGCAGGCCGCACCGCATCGGAGTTGCCGCGCTCGTCGACCTCCCCGCATGCCGGATCGCGATCGGCCTTAGTGGGACTGCCCAGGTGGCACGCTGCGGTTACGTCCAACGGGCCGATCGACGCTCATTCATGCCGGACCTTGAGCTGCCGACGCTCGGCTCGCGTCAGATCGGTCGGCTGCTCTGCTGCGATCGGAGGCCACCGCTCGTGACGGCCTTTCCCGACGGGGCGGCTCGCATCGGGTCGATCGGCATCCATTGGTGCCGGGCTTGGGAACTGCCCACGGCTTGGTCCTCGTCCGAGCGGTCGGCTGCTTTGTCGTTTTCGGAGCCCACAGCACTGCAGCGGCCTTGCCTCGCTGGGCGACTCGTCCGTAGGCCAGAGCGCGACTGACCAGAATTGCCCCACGCAGGCTGCGAGTCGCTGCCAGCTCCAACCGGTCGATCCGCAACTATCGATGCCAGGCTTGGGAACTGCCGACGGCTTGGTTCGCATTCGAGCGGTCGGCGGCATTGACATGCTCGGAGCGGCACCGGGAGTTGGGCAGGCGGAAGGCTGCGCCTGTCTCGATGGCTTGCTGTGGGCCCTTGTCGGATCTTGCCTTCCAAACTTACATTGAGCAAACAGGCGCAGTCTTTCTCATATACTATGGCTGATAACGCATTAAAATCGTATTACTCAGCGGCATCCAGACAACATCACGCTCAGCGCCAAATATTTGATATGTTGAGTACTTGCCGGAGTCTGGACGGGCATCGAGAGATTGCCAATCATTATAATTATTTACCGATCGATGTCGGGCAACATGGCCATCTTCAGTTGCCACCCAGATGTCATTTGGACCACTGGCCCATGCAATCCGGAATGCAGAATGCAAATTATCAGAACAAGACTTCATTGAGGTCCATGACGTTCCATCAAACCGCATGCATTCAGCAGTAGCTCCAACCTTGGTGCCAAACGCCCAAACATTATCTGAGGCTGAGCCGTACACAGATCGAACCTCGTAGCCCTTAATACTCGGAAGGACGGGTGCTGGTCCCCAGTTGCCATTTGATCTGTAAGAGAATATTCCGATGGAGCCAGCTGCCCAAGCTTCACCAGACGGAAGTGATGTAATGCCCGTATATTGCTTCTGTTCGGATGAAGGAACTATGCTCCATTTCGTACCGTCATACTGAAAAATTCCGCCTCCAATGCCAGGTTTTGGACCATCAGTACCTACCGTAATAAATCCCTTGTCACCATCAGTCACAAAGGCGCGAAAGGTCGACTGGGCTGGGGCGTCAGATTCATTCCAAAACGCACCATCCCAGTGAACCATCTTCACAACATCCATTTTGAAATACGAAGTCCAAATGTCATCATAGGTGCGGCCCCCCATTCCCCATCCGCCTTTCATGTCAGGATTGTCGAGTTCTTTTCGCCAGTTTAGCCCATCAAAATGAAGGAAGGTACCGTCCGCGGTGAGTATCCAGGCATCACTAAGTCGACTCCCCCAGCCTGCTCCTCGAATCATGCCAATGCTAGAAGATTGGGTAACTTGACAAAAGCTATCCGAAGAACAACTGGGTGAAAAGTCAGCCGCAACGGCCTGAAAACCGATACCGACAGAATAGCCGTTCTTCTCTGTGCCATCAGGCACTGGTTGCCAATCTAGGCCATGGAATACTTGCACATCAGGGTCAGCAAAATCAGATTTCTTCAGTTGCTCTCTTATCTCGGCAGGCAGAAATTTACAAGTCATAGGATTCGTTCTACAACAACGCTCAGGCAGCATGCACTTTTGCTCAGACACCGGAGAACCGGGCGCTTCAACAAAAGGAATTCTCATTTTGAGCAGAGCTGAGTTCGGATTTTCATTGAGAGTGGTCGTCATTTCACGGGCAAGAAATGGCACGAAGGTTGGATCGATGTCGTTTTTGTGAATGACCCCGTTGATTTGACCTTCGATATGAGTGTCGTCGATTTTTCTCAGAGAGATGTGGGCACCATAGAGTCGCAAATGCAGCACCGAGCTGTTTACCGGTAACAGCAAATCGATTCGCCGTGCTTCACGCATGGTTAGTTGTGAATAAGGAGTTGTCTCAAGTTGGGCTGCTGTTCCGCTGGCAGCAAGCGTTGTCAGGCGATGTCCCAGTTCGATCTTCAATTGGTCAGTTCCGTCAAACCGTGGCGTACTTCCATCTGGAGTGCGGCCCATTCCAATCGAAATCGCCCCACAGCCCGGCTGAATGTCATCTGCTTGGAGTTCAAACAGCACCAGTCCTTGACCGGTAGTACTGACTTTTTTGTTGATAATCTCTTCTAAGGTTCCATTGCCAAGAGAGGCAATTCCGCCAAAGACAATGGATAGCCCTGATAAATTGTTTTCTGATTTCATATTTCCATCAAAATCTGCCGCGAAATCCTGCGCTATATTCGGTAATCGAATTTGCGTGCTGACGTACCGCCGCTTTACACCAGAAGGGCTGCAGTACGATTGGAAGCGAGCTTCGGTGCCGCAGGCCATTAAGAGGAGAAAGGCCGCAATAAATGCTTTCCACTGCATAGTGATCCTCACGACCAGACTGTTATTTCGACCGCTGATCCAGCGGTGTTTTGTAAATTAATACCGATATCCGATTTGCACTCCTGTGCTCAGGCGATGATCATCGATACGGGCAACCAGGAAGACAGGCAGAGGAACACTCGATGGTGCGGTTCCATTCATCTGCACAATCATCAGCTGATAGGCCGCGATCAGCTGAACCGTCAGGCCCCGCCACGGACAAACATCGAGAAGCGAGGCTTGGATTCTGACGCCATCTCCCCTGCGGATCTCACCGAATCTAGGTCGGTCCGGCTCGGCAGCCGGCGAAGTTGTCAGTTCACCATAGCTCAACGGAGCGAGGTAGCCGATGCGCAGATCGGTTCGGATTGCGAAGTTCTCGCGGAGCACCAGCGGAACGTTCAAGGACAGACCGCTGTCCACGAACTGATTGCTGAGGCTCGGCAGGCTCCGGATGGTGGTCGGATCTGCGTCGGCTGACAACTCCAGCCGGTCGAAACCGTATCGGACGTAGATGCCAAATCGGGCCGACCCCCGCTTCTGCCAAGGAGCTACCTCCCAGCGCAAGCCCGCTGCGACACGGACTCGGTTGGCGGTGACTTCACCTGCGCTACACACGCCGCTCGAATCAGCATTTGCACAGAGACGATGGGTAGGCCAGAGTTCGAACCCGGCCTCCATACCAAGACCCTGCACCCAGCGGGGAGCACGACCCGCCAGAGGGAAGACCGTGAGCCCAAGCTGAAGCCCTGGCGTCGCTGGAACCGTGAGCCGGGGACAATCTCCGGGCCAGTATCGATTGGTCTCGGAATCGACAAGCACTTGGCACGGACCCCCTTCGTCTCCGCTTGCTTGCAGGAAACGGCTCCCCAGAACCGGCCCAAGGACGAGTTCGACAAACGGCAGCGTACGCTGGACCGAGCGCACCCGTTCGATCCTGGGTGGCGTCGCGGGTGGCAGCGGTGACGGTGCAGGGGGCGGCTGGACCGACGCCTCTACGAGCGGCGTAGGGGGAACCGGAGCAACTGGTGGATCGACGACTCTGGGTGGCACCGGAGCCTGGCGCCGAAGAGCAGCGACCATCTGTTCACGATACGATTCCGCGCTGCTGCGTTGCGTTGTCGCGTTCGTACTCTTCAGATATCTTTCATAGAGCAGCAGCGCCTCTGCTACGGCTTCAGCTTTCCGTCGGGAATTTGCAAGATTGTACAAGAGATCCGGGGTGGGGCTGAGTGCATACGCCAGCGTAAACTCGCGAGTCGCCTCAGTGTAGTCTTGTCTGCCGTACGCTGCCACCCCAAGCTGAACATGATCCTGAGCCAACCGAATCGCTCGGACGTTGGCTGGGTCACCAAGGCTTGACAACAGGAGTCGACTATGCGCCTCGATCTCGGCTTTCCGGGCCGTCCCCGGATCCTCTTGAAGGAACCGCTGAAACAGTGCAAAAGCCTCCCTCGGCTTGCTACCGTTTCGACAAGCCTCTGCCAGATTCAGGAGCATGGCCGGATCGGGCGACACGGCATACGCGAGTGCCCAGGCGTCTGCGGCTCGGTCGAAACGCAGATCGTGGACGGCTTGGTTGCCATCCTTGACCTGGCGGTCTCCGACTTCTTGGCGGAGCCTCTCGACGGAACTATCTTGCGCTTCTTGGGCGTGAGACGCACGGTGCCCCTGCGCCAAAATGAGTATCATCGCCAGCATCGGAGTGAGCCAGGAAACACGCCGAGGCAGTAGCCATCTGATCTGGCTGTGAACCGAGGCCATCTTTGATGAAATTATCGCTGAATGCGGCTGTGTGCGCAACCTGATCAAATCGAAGGCCGATGTCCTGGCGGTCCACTGGGACGGCCACTCAGTCTTGCGACCGTCCGACGTCGATGGCGTGCGGTCCCGGAACTGTCAGCGACCCTTCTAGCAAACGCAGTCCGCCAGGGGGAGTTCCACAGCAAGCGACCCCGAGGGCTTTCAGGTCAGCCCCAATCCGTCCGTAAGTTCGCAAAGGAGTGAAACTGGACGGGGACACTGACGAAGCACGCTGGTCAACAGACAGTTTGGGCTGGGACTTTGGAGGTGAGCCAGCAAGATATACCCGCGAGGACCGTCCTCGTGGTTCGCTCGGCTTTTGCATTGCATCAGCGCCAAGATGAGCCCCGAGTTGCGTCGGGCCGTGCTCGCAGTGCCAGAGCGTGACTGGCGACCGCATCGCGCCCCTGGCTCGCACGTCGATGAGAGGCGCGATGTCGAGGAGGTTCCCTTTTTCACCTGCCTCGTCGAAGAGTCCAACTCAGCCGCCCGCTGCGCTACGTCGCCGTGCGCATTCGGACCAAGCAACGTGCGCTCTTTTCCGACGGCAACTCCGTCAAACACGTTGGCGTCGTCAGCAGTCTGTGGGACATGGATGCCGCCAAGCTCGTGCCGTGGCACCACCAGCAGGCCGACCACATCGAAGCGCTCCACGACGAGACGGATACGAGCTGGCGGCGGGCCGTGAGGCCCAGTCGGTACTTCGGCGCCAACGCTGCCTGGTTCCTTCTAGTGCTGCTGACCCACGACGTCCCGGTGACCATGAAGGGCATGGCGCTGCCGCCCGAACTCCTTGACGCCCGACCCCAGTGACTGCACGTCGCGGTCCTTCGGCAAGCCGCTCGTGTGCCCCACCACTCCCGACGGACGATTCGGCGCCTCAGCACCAGACTCCATCACGCCATCGCCCGCCTTGTGCAAGACACAGCCATTCTCGGCGCCTCTGGTCGCTACAGCCGCGCCTCCAAAATCTTGAGTCCGCTTCGGCGAAAGCTCTACGGACGGATTGGGGGTCAGAATTGGGACTATCCAAAGACAGGCCGAGAGGGGTAAGATGCCGACGGATATCGAGAGAGATTGGGAGCGCAGTGTTGCAACAAGGGAAGGTTCTTGAAGAGGCTGACCTGATCGGACGCCAGGTCGGGAACTATCGCATCAAGCGTTTGCTTGGACGTGGTGGCATGGGCGCTGTGTATGAGATGGTCCATGAGAGCATCGGTCAGCGCTCCGCGATCAAGATCCTGTTCTCCAAGTATGCTCAGGACCCTGAGTTCGTCGAACGATTCTTCGCTGAAGCCAAGGTTGTCAATCGAATCGAGCATCCTGGCGTCGCCAAAACGCTCGATCACGGCCAGTTCCCAGATGGCAATCTCTACATCATCATGGAACTCCTGCTGGGCGAGTCCTTGCGCGCTCGGCTGGAAACGCTCGCGAAGAAGCACACTCGCTATGATCTGGCGGCCGCCGCCGCACTCATGCTGCAGCTTGTGGACACGCTGCAGGAGGTTCACGGAAAGGGAGTGATCCATCGCGACTTGAAGCCAGAGAACATTTTTTTGGTGCAGGACTCGGCGGTGAGCGGTGGTGAGCGGGCCAAGATCCTCGACTTTGGCATCGCAAAGATTCAGGACGGCTCGGCGCTCAAAGACGTGGACTCGCCCGGTCCACTGACCACGGTTGGTAAGATCCTCGGAACGCCCACCTATATGTCGCCGGAGCAATGCGAGGGACGAGTGGCCCTGACGTCGGCATCAGACATCTATGCGCTGGGTGTGATCTTTTATGAGATGCTCTCGGGAAAACCGCCGTTTGGAGGCGTCAGCGAAAACGCTGTCATGGCACTACACATGCTCCGAGAGCCCGTGCCGCTGTCGCAGATTCCTCGCTCGCTCAATTCCCTGGTGCAGGCCATGCTGGCCAAACAGCCCAGCCAGCGGCCCACCCTGCCGCAGATCCGCAGCATCCTCCAATCATACCTGGCGCGGCCAGACTCCACCCCTTGGGCCTCTCGTTGGCTTGTGATGGTGATGATCGGCATGTGCTCACTCGGAATCTTGGCTCTTTTTTGGACGACGGGAAGAAGGAACATCGCTCCGGCCCCCACCACGCCAGGATCCGATCTGGCGGCCCGTCCGGATCTTCTCACCTTGCCACACGATCTGGCGGCGGTGCCATCTGCCCAGTTATCCCCCCCGAGTTCATCCGATGGTGGCGCAGGAAACACGGTGATTCCGCGGGCTGTGGCAGTCTCGCCCGCCCCCATGGGAGCCGAGCGCAGCGGGGTGCCTTCAACGGTTGGCACGATTCCCAAAGGCAGCAGGAAGCAGCCCGTTGTCCGTCCGATCAAGGCGTCTGAGCAGCCCGTGGAACCCGAGAAGCTTCAGGTTCCGATAGTAGAATAGTCGAAACCGGGTCAGCGAGCTCCAGAGGCCGAGCGGCGGTACGTGCCGGACTCCACATGGCGACGCTGGCAGCGACGATGTTTTATGAGCAGATGAGCTCGCATTTGCAAGCGTTACGGCAGCGCGGCAAGCCCTTCACAGTCGCGATGGTGGCGTGCATGAGGAAGCTCCTGTGCATCCTTAACGCGATGCTCCGCGACGGGCGCCCGTACAATCCTCAACTCCAGACCAAAAAAGGAGCTTGACTGGCAACACCTCTGCTCCACCCTCAAATCGCGATGGGGATCGGCGAGCGGGTACGCTGGCGAAGAGCTAACGGTTTGCGCCAGCAGTACGTATCAGGATGGGTTGGTGTCGAATACAAAGAGAGAAGCGGAGCGCCGGCTAAGGCAGTCACTCGGCGATGAGTCTAAGTGGGCATTCACGCCCACAGTGAGCTGAATCATGGCGTTGCCGCAGGCGGCTGCGAACTTTGAATTGAGCTCACTACTGTGCCGCGACACCTCTGAAGGCAGGCAGGTCTTCCATCAGTGCCGCGACATTGTGGTTGCTGCGTCCCAGGACATCCAGTGATCGCTCAAGCGAGTTCACGGCATTGCGGAACCGCGTTCCAATCTCCAGTCTGTGGGAAAGGACTGATTGACCGAGTCGATAGACAGCAACCGAGGACCGATGCTTGATGAGTTGGTGGTCTATCGTCGCCTTTGCTAACTGCTCGATGAGAACAGGATCTGCTTGAAGCGCGAAGAATTGCTTTTCGAGATGCTCAAGCGTCTGTTCATCGGAAAGACGCTCTCCAAGGTTCGCTGGGGGTCGGGCTCTGATGTCCTCCCGGAGCTTCCGAATCAGTAGGTGAAGTTCGGCTCGGCGAGTTTCGATACGCTGCCGCTCACGTTCACGCTTGGTGAGAATCTGGGACAGCGCTTGTCGAAGCGATACTTCCTCACGTTGTAATTGTTGCGACTGAGTCGCTAGCAGGTTCAGTGCAGATGGCCATTGGTGCAACGGCCGCGCTTGCAGGATTTTCGTGAGTAACTCAGTCGTCGCTGCAAGTGCGGTTTCGCGCTCGGACTCTGTTTTTTCGAGTTGTTGGAGCAGGCCCGCAATCTCCTGGAGGCCTACATCGTGTCTAGATTCGGTATCATGTGGCTCGGGCTTGGCTTGCTCTTTCGGTCGGACCAGAAAGATCGTGGAGGCGACGAGTAGCGATTGATCAGTTCGTAAGGGAAGCCGCGCAGCAATGCTCGAAACCTGCTCGCGGATCGCTGGGATCGTTAGTCGGTCATCTCGCTCTTTCATCAGCATGCCGCGAACCAGTTCTTCCATTTCGTGCGGAAACTCTAGGTCCGGTCGAAGTTCGTGCAGCCGAGGGGGTATGCACTTCCGATGAGCCTGAATCAGTGCAATGCGGTCGCTGCCCTCAAAGATCGGTCTTCCCGTGAGCATCTCAACGAAAGTGCAGCCCAATGCGTACACATCGAGTGCGGGTGTTACATATTCTCCTCCCGCAAATGCCTCCGGTGCCACGTACCCCAGAGTGCCACCCCAACCCGCCTTGGGAATCGTGATGGCAGGCTGGTCAAGCGGACGGGCTAATCCAAAATCGAGCACCTTGACAAAATACGGATCTCCATCTTCTCCCACAAGAAATAGGTTTGACGGCTTGATATCCCGGTGAACGACGTTCAGACGGTGCGCATGCTCGATGGCATCGACAGTCTGCGCTATTACGTGCAGAGCGGTGCCGATCGGTAGACAGCGATTCGTACTTTTCACGACAGACTTATAGACGGTCTCTCCTAGGAGATACTCCATGACCAAAAATAGCCGCCCATCCCTGGTCTCATGAAGGTCGTAACCAGCCACGATGTGACGATGCGAGGACCGAATCAAAGTGCTGGCCTCTCGATAGAACCGTCGTCGATAGTCTTTGTCGCTCGCATAGTCGGGACGTATGACTTTGATCGCGACAATCTGATCCCGCACGTGAAGGAGGCGGGCCTTGTAGATCGCCCCCATGCCTCCTTCGGCGAGTTTATCAAGGATCTGATACCAGCCTTCCAGAGTCTGTCCTATCAGAGGGTCTTGGTCCTCCAATAGTCTGCTCCCATCCATAGGGCAGTATTCACCTGGTCCCCCAGCAAGGTACCCACACTTGGGACATCGAAGCCGCTGCATTGTCGGCATGGTAAATCACAATTCCCAGTCATGTAAATGGGGCGAACTAACCTGAGTCCACTGCGAAACCAACAGATTGAGTACAGAGACTTGGGGCGACCGGCGACAGTCCCCGGCATGAAGTGCGGGGGGAGAGCTTTCTTCGGACCGCTTGCGGGACGGAAAAAGTCTCGCAGGGAAGCGCGACGGTCCCTGACACGAAGTGAGGGGGAGGGCCCCAGGCGAAACGTGCGGGTTTGGGAATGGACGGGGTTTAGGTCCATCACCATGCACGTCAGCCTACCCCATGCGGATTGGCCACGGGCTGGACTCGGAGCACGAGGCGAGTGGACTTGGACTCCCCGACTATTCTGCGATCTATTCCTTTCGCTTTCGACGCGGCCTGAATCCACACGTTGGGGAGATGCTATGTGTAGTAGTGCGGTACAGATTAGGAGGAAATGTGGCTCATGACAAGTGACTGCTAAATCGCGTGACCCCACAAGATCTCGTGACCACGGAAAATGGCGTTTACCGACGCTCTCTATGTATGTTACCATATCTTCACGCAAGTCTGTTTCTCATCGACGAGACGCGTGCCTCGTCACGCACACGCATGAACGCCTCCGACTCTACAGAAGATCCCCGCATCGGACAGATCCTCTTTGGCTACAAAGTGATCCGCGAAGTTGGCCGGGGCGCAATGGGGATCGTGTACGAAGCCCACAACAGCGCCATTGGGCAACGGGCGGCCGTCAAAGTGCTTTCCTCGTCTGGCTCTGGCTCGTCCAAGCAGTCTGAGAGACTGCTATCTGAGGCGCGCGCCGCCAGCGCAGTTCCACACTCAGGCATCGTCAAGATTTTCAACGGCGGACAGCTTCCGTCTGGCGAAGCCTTCCTGATCATGGAATTTCTGGACGGTGAGTCGTTGCAGGCGCGGCTCGACAGACTGTATGGTGAGAAAAAACGACTCGCTACTGAGGATGTTGCCCGTGTAGGAGCTGAGATCGCATCAGCGCTCGCAGCGGTACATCAGCGGAATATTGTCCATCGGGATCTCAAGCCAGCCAACCTTCTGCTGGTGCCAGAATCCGGGGCGCCTGGCGGTGAACGAGTCAGGATTGTCGATTTCGGTATCGCCAAGTTTGTCGAAGACGAAACAACCGCTTCGACAGCCCAACTCGGTCTCGTCGGGACGGCGCGCTACGCGTCGCCGGAACAGTTTGGCTCTGACCACAAGGTTGGCCCACACTCGGATGTGTACTCGATGGGGGTCATCCTGTTCGAATTGGTTTGCGGAGAGGTTCCCTTTTCGGGCAGCCAGGATGCGCTCCGCTATCAGCACCTGAAGAAGGAAGCACCGTCACTGAAGCGTCTCGCACCGAGTTGCCCTGATGCCTTACAGAACCTCGTACATCAGATGCTGGCGAAGGAACCGAGCGTCAGACCCAGCATGGGTGAAGTCGCGACTCGACTTCGTTCCCTGTTCCAGCCCGCAGAGAGGAGTAGCTCCAGCCTGGCGGTGCGAACAAGATGGGCGCTGGCTATCTTCGGCGGAGCGGCTTTGGTCGGCGCGGTGGCGATCGGCATCGACCTTGTGCGGCATCCGGCCAAATCCGATGTACCGGCCCACCTTGATGCGGGGCCGACTCACCATGATGCACCAAATCTACCGACTGTTGACATCAACAGCGCGAGGGCAAAGGCACTGGCAACGCTCTTGGAAGGGTTACGCGAGCGTGATGTGTTGCTCAGACTGCGGGCTGCACATGGACTCTCTCGCTTGGCAGAGCCCACTACACGACCATGGCTACTGCCACTTCTCCAGGACCCAGACATTCGCGTTCAAGTAAGTGCCGTGCGTGCTCTCGATTCCCTGCGGACAGGGGCTTCCAGAAAAGCGATACAGGAGGCTTTGGATAAGAGTGCCTCCCCGCAGGTACAGCTGGCAGCGCTTGAGTCCCTTCTCGATCAAGGAATGTCCGACACCAATGGTCGACTGAACAAACTGCTGAGTAGTCAGGATCCAGAGGTTCGCCAGCAAGCGATGATCCTTTTCGCACTGCGCGGAGACTCAGCGATTAGGACTCAAGTTCATCGCCTGATTCCCACTCTTCCGACTGATGTGCAAGCTTCTGTGCTGGGTCGCCTTGCTCGACATGGCGATCGGCTAGCACAAGAGATGCTTCGAAAGATGTTGCCGCCAGTTCTTCGACGGGATGGTGAGCTATTGATTGCGGAGGAACTCCTGAGCAGCGGAGAGGAACTCGGACGTACCGCGCTGGAGGCATGTGCAAAGTCAAATGATGCACTGAAACTCCGTGCGGCAAGGGTGCTGGCGGAACATGATGACCCGTCGTATTTTGATTTGTTTCGTGAGGTACTTCGACCGGAGCGCGCTTTGTCAGAACGTCTCCTGGCAGTCGAGGGAATGGGAGCATCTCGTATCCCTCGCGGGGTTCCCATTTTGTACCCACTACTGATGTCGCAAGAGAGTCCGCTTCGACTTCGCTTGGCCACAGCGGAAGCCATACTCCTGAGCTCCCAACTCGATCCAGATCGGATGCAACTGAATGTTCTCCTTTGGGCCGAACAGGCACTGGCAGACAGTCGCTGGACCGTCAGGGCTCAGGCAACCACACCGCTTGCCGATGCACAGCCTCACTTTGCCCTTCCTCTGCTCGCCAAAGCAATCCGTGACAGTCAGCCTGAAGTCCGTCAGTCCGCCGCCGCGTCCCTTGGTCGAACAAAATCCAAGGATGCGATTCCGCTCCTGCGCGGCGTACTAGATGACCGTGTTGGGCCCGTAAGAAGAGAGGCGCTCCATTCACTGGGCTCGATTGGCAACCACCTGCGAAAGCAGGGGGAGTCAGTTGATGGACTCGCCACAGAGTTAACGTCTCGACGGAAAAAGGGTGATGTAGATGATCAACTTAGCACGGTTGGCGCTCTCGCATCACTAGGAGATGAAACCGCTGTTTTAGAGTTGCAAGGACAACTCAAAAGCTCGTTCCCAGAGGTACGATTCTCCGCTGCACGCATGCTAGCGGAGCGCGGCCACAAGGAAGCCATCCCTGAACTCCAAACTGTCGCAACCGGAACTGGGCCACGGGCAGTGCAAGCTTCCCTTCTACTACAGCGTCTCGGCGAGAAGTCAAAGCTAGACCTTCGCAGCCTGCTCACTTCGTCAAACAGCAGAACGCGGGTTGACGCTGTTGCTGCGTTAGGACAACTGCCATTTGCTGATGCGCTCTCCCTCTTCCGCATCACACTGAGTGATTCATCACCGCAGGTTCGAGATGCAATGGTCAGCGCTCTGGCAACTCATTCACTCAGTGGCGTCGATGCATCGCTGGCCATGTTGCGATTGCTAGCGCGTGACCGAGATGCGCAAGTCCGTTCTCATGCGGCAATGATCTTGCTGCGTGCGTTACCGTCGGCACAGGCGGAAAAACAACCACAAAGGGCTGCAGCGGCATACCTCAGTGGAGAGACCAAGGACTTGCTCAATCGAGCCATTGAGACGCCAGCCGCACTCATGGGAGAGCTCGATGCATATGTGACGACGTCTGCAGCGTGCGCAGACAAGAAGCAAGATCTGGCTCGCGTGCTTTTTGCGAAGGTCACCGACATGGCCGCCAGAAAGCGACTGATTGGTCTGTGTCTACGCGATGGCGTGGCGCTCAGTCAAACAGCTCAGGAACTGCTCATCACTGACGACGACTTGAAACCGGAGCCCACTCCGCCTTTGGCTCCGATCGGGGTTTCACAAGGCGGGTTAGGAACTGGACAGACGGCTCAACAGTCGGCACTTCCGGTGCCAGCGGTAGTCCCCTCAACGCCAGTCAAGCCCGAGCGACAAATTCGGAACAAGGAGATTCGTCTCCCGAAGAAGGTAACCGATGCGATTCCACCGCCGGAACAGCTCGCTGAGTAGGCTCTTGGGACTACTCATGCTGTGCGGAGTCCAGGCGAGTGTGCTTTCGCCCGCTCGGGCTCAAAGTGCGCGCCAGTTGTATCTTCAAGGCATACAGCTCGACGAACAGAAGCGCTATACTGACGCAATACAACGATTTGAAGAGGCTCGACGCAAGGCACCGGATTTGCACAGGATCCTGCTCTTGCTCGGCGGTGTTCATATCAAACTGCGAAACTCCGAACAGGCCATCGACTTGTTCGATCTCTTTCAGCAGGAGGAACGGACTCCCGATGGGGAAGAGCAGGGGTTGTTGCAAAGTGGTTACATAGAACTCCAAGCGATCTTGAAGGAGCAGCAACAACAAAACCCTGAACGGACGGAGCTGTACCTGTTTGCAGCCAGGACGGCGTACCGGCTGAAGCAGTGGAGGCGGGCATGGGAATTTTTTGTTCGTCATGAACAGATACGTCCGAATCCCGAGGAAGCCGAGGCGAAGCGGAGAGTGCAGTACCTACGTGAGTTTCATGAAGCAGTGGTGTCACAGATTCCCAGCACCACGCAGCGTGAGAACCCTGAGCTGCTGCTTCTCATCGCGGAGTCACACTTCGCATTGCAGCATGAAGAGGCCGCGATTGATGCGATCGATCTCTTCCGTGAGCTGCGACCGGAGGCCACGCCAGACCCTCGCATGACTAACCTACTCGAGCGTCTAGCCGCTCGCCTCGTATCGGAATCAGGTGGGGCGGTCCTCCTGATGGGAAGAACCCAGTTCTGGCTCGCTCACTTGGAACAAGCCGCAGCGCTGTATGCCCGCTACCGCCAAGAAAGCCCAATGCCTCCAACTGCGTATGCGGAGCGCCAGGTGAAGTATGAAGCCGATCTGCAAGCGACGCTGGATCGGCAACGGCGCGAGGCAGAGTTGCGGCAGGCGCAAGAAGCATCGCTGCGTGCTGCGGAAGCAGTTCGGCGGGCACAACAAGAAGCCGATGAACGCCGAAAACTCACCGAGCAGAGAGCACGAGTGAATCGCTGGCTGCTGGGGAGCGGAGCGGCCGCGATCGCAGTGGGTGGGGGTCTTCTTTCAGTTGGTGCGGTTGCGGTCACCTACGACGGCAAATGTATCGACGACTCCCAGCCATGCGATCGAGTGTATGACTCACTTAACGTGGGGATCGGCACCCTAGCTGCCGGAGGTGCACTGATCCTGGGCGGATGCACGCTGATCGGCCTCGGGATCGCTCGGGCACGGCCAGCTACCGCCTCGCGCAGCGGGGCAAAGGATTCTCGAAGATGAACCGAGACCACTCGCTATGCTGTGTCATCCTGACAGTCGCAATGATGGGATGTTCCTTGTTACCAACCCGACAAACGGCATGCAGCAACGATCGTGCCTGTCCAAGTGGCCAGCGCTGTAACCCCACTACGTCCATCTGTGAACCAGTCGATTCGCAGCCGGACATGTCCGCGCTCACAGACTTTGCTGTTCCCCTCGATTTGTCCGCGACGCCCCAAGGAATGGTGTACGTACCCGGCGGGACCTTTATGATGGGCGATAACCGCTTAGCCCTTCCATCGGTACAGCCTATCAATCAACAAACAGTGGCTTCATTCTATCTTGATATCACTGAGGTAACAGTGGGCTCCTATCAGCAATGCGTTAGCGATGGAAATTGCGCAGACCTCAGTCCGACATTCAATTGCAACTGGAAGGTTGCAGGAAAAGAGAATCACCCGATTAACTGTGTTGATTGGAATCAGGCAGATAATTACTGCAGAAAGAACCAGAAACGACTTCCTACCGAGATTGAATTTGAATATGTGATGCGCGGACCGCAGGGTAGTACATATTCATGGGGTTCTGCTAACCCAATATCGCCTCCAGATCCAAACGCACAACTCTGGTGGAATAGAACAATTAGCACAGGAACCTCGCCAGTCGGGGCGTTTCCAAAGACTCTTCTGGGAGAAATATCTACTGCTGGTGTTTCTGATATTGCTGGCAACGTTAGTGAGTGGACATCTCATGCATTTTGCCAATATCCATTGACATCAAATGGGGGACAGTCATGTGATAACTCTAAGCGGATATATCGCGGAGGCGATTTTTTTGATAATAAAAATGACGAAATATGTGGCTCCTGTCGAGGGGGGCCTGCTGCTCTCACGGTTTCCGATCCGATCCTTGGCTTCCGCTGCGCAAAATCGATAAACTAGGCGGGTTATCGTAGCAGGAAGTAGCTGATGCCGGCCAGGGTAGCGGCAAGCGTGGGAATGGCGATCCACCACCAGCGAAGCGCAGATTCCATCGGCGATGCGGGTCGGGTCAGCCTTGTCTTGGCTCCATCCAGTGCGCTGAAGTCCATCGACATCCGGGTGGGATCGGTCGCTGCCGCTGCGCCCGAGCGGCCGTCGTCCGTCGCCGGGTAGAGCGCCTCCAGGCGACGTAGCTCGTCCAGGAGGTGGATCATGGTCGGACGGGCCTTGCGATCCTTTTGGAGCATCTTTGCGACCAGCGCCTTGATATCCGCCGGAATGCCGGGAACCACTACCGATAGGTCCGGCGCGGGCGTGGTGGCATGGTGGACGACCAGCGCGGTTGCCGTTCCGCCAAATGGAGGCCGACCAGTTAGCATCTCGAACATCATGGCACCAAGCGCATAGACGTCCGCTTTGCCATCGACGCGCTCGCCCATGCACTGCTCGGGGGACATGTAGAGCGGTGTTCCCAACATCGTACCGGTGCGTGAGACGTTCTGTCCTGCGTCGGTGAACCTGGCGATGCCAAAGTCGAGCAGCTTGGTTCGTTCGCCGCCCGGTGCTTCCGGATCCGCCACCAGGATGACGTTGCTTGGCTTCAAATCGCGATGGACAATTGACTTGCGGTGAGCTTCGGCCAGAGCAGAAACAAGCTGCCGACAGATCCGCAAGACCAAGGGAATGGGCATCCATGTGCCTTCTGCCTGAAATGGGCCACGCGCGATGCGCCTGTCTAAGGACTCGCCGTCCAGGTACTCCATCAGGATGTAGGTTGTTCCGTTGGGAAGCTGCCCTTGGTCGTAGACTTTTACAATCCCTGGATGCTGAATCCGGCTGATCGCTTTGGCCTCGTTGACAAACCGCTGATAGATCTCGGGATAGGAGCGATCATTCTTCAGCTCCTTCGAGAGTACCTTGACGGCAGCGATCTGCCCAAGATTCAGATGTTTGGCCTCGAGGATTACCCCCATCCCCCCCTCGGCGATCTTCCGCACCACGCGGTAACCGCCAACGACCGTCCCGACCAACTCGTGCGGTTTCTCTGCTTCCTTGGGTACCGCCGCTCCGGCTGGAATCTCCGCCGCTTGATTGTTCATCCTTGCATCTCCCTGGTCACCAGATACCCGCTATGCGCTTCTGTCTGGTGCAGCCTTTCATTCGAGGACGTCCTTCACTTGACCGAGCAGGCCCTTGCCATCGGGCGCAACGGACTGCTTGGCCTTCTGTGTGTCGAGCTTTGCAGCGCCGTCGTCGGCCGCCGTTCCTCCCTTTGGTCTGGGCGTGGAGTCCCCGCCAGCCAGATCCTTGAGCTGCTCAAACAAACCCTTCCCCTGTGATGATTGTACCTGGCTTTGAGGAGCGCTGGCAATTCCGGGGACGGTAGAGTTTTCGTCTTTCGCGACTGACGAGGCCCGCTCCATCGCCACTGGTACCCCGCCGCGGCCATCGCTCGGTGTGTCCTTGCTAACCGAGGCTGCGGTCTCTTTCGCAATCGTCGCCGTAACATTGCCGTCAGCGGGCAGTCCGGTTCCGGCGGCATCATCAGCTTCCGCCATTTTTTTCGTGTCGGTGGATGACGAACCGGCCGCTCCGCCAAATTGTGCGCCACTCGTCGTAGCTGATGTGCCGCCAGCGCTGACACCTGGGCTTCCCGCTCCCTGTGATTTGGCCCTCTCTGCTTCTCGTTGACGAAAAGCGGTGGGATCCGTGTTAGCGGCATGAGCCTGCTTGGCATCGGCTGAAACTCTGTTTCCTTGATCCTGAGCCTCTTGGGAATCTCCTCGGGCAGAAATCGCTTGCTGTTCGGCGCTCTGAGCCGATGCCATGGCCCCGCCAGCATTTCCGCTGGCAACCTGCTGTGCTGCTTCTGCTGCTTGCTTGGCTGCGTTCTTAGCGCCGTCGACTGCCTTCTGCGCAGTCTCGCAGAGCTTCAGCACGCCTTTCCTTACATCTTCCTCAACCGTCCCTGCCGCAGCCATCGCTGCCTCTTTGACTCCAAAGCCAGACTGGAGTGCCGCAGTGCCCGCCGTTGCTAGGGCAGTGACTGACTTCCCGGCAGCTTCGCATCCTTGCTTCACTGCATCACCGGCGTGTCGAGCAATCCCCGCCACCGATCCGACGCTTCGCTGCGCCTCCGTCATCGATTTTTTGGCTTGGTCCAGCTTCTGGCCAGCACTCTCCATCAGCTTCTGGCTCTTTTCACGCAATGTGTCACCGACATGCTTTGCTGTTGTCACGGTATCTTCCGCTGCTTGCGCTGCTTGCTTGATCACGCCATCGGCCTGATGAATGAAATGCTCTACTGAATCCTTCAATGCCAGTACTTGTTGCTTTAACTTTTCATAGTGAGATTTCATTTGTTCGTAAAAAGATTTACCTTTTTCATAAAGATCTTTTCCTTTGTTAATTAGAGTCATTGCTCCTTTTAGGTCGAGTTTCTTCAGTTTATCGATCGCCTGGGACCCTGCTTCGACAAACTGATCAAATGACGATTTTAGTTGCTCTAGACCGCTTTCGGCATCTCTGATTGTCTTCTCGGCTTCCTGCTTTAGCTCGGTAAGCTGCTTCTCAAGGCTTGACTTCAGTTCTTGATAGGTTGACTCAGCTGCCGACGCCACGCCCTTCCACTGTTCGACCCGCTGACGGAGCGCGGCCCCTGCCTCTTCATTAAACTCGGCGATCGCTTGCTTGACGTCGCCAGCCAGAGACGACACTTGGTCTGCGACCTGACGCCCAGCCCTTACCAAATCCGCTGCAACCTGTTGGAGTTCTTGCCCAATCCCCCCAAGTCCGTTCCAATTGCAAGACCAGAGTTTCCCCTCGATCTCTTGGACCTTTTTGATCTTGCCCTGCGCATCTTCCTGATGGGTGATGGACTCCTGGACCTGGGGCTCGACATCTTCCTTTTTCTTACCCGAAACACCGCTATCATGCGCCGCCGAGCCTAACTTCTGTACGGACTTCTGGAGCACGCCAAGCAGTTCTTGGCCACTCAGTTCCAGTTCCTGGAGCAGATTTTGTGCATCCTGAATCGCCTGACGCTCGATGTCCGTCACTGCATTGACCAGGATCGTTCGCAGTCTTTCTGCCGTTTGCTTAGACCTTTTTTCAAACAAAGACATCTCAGACTCTACTGTGGAGCGAAGCTGCACTGCGCTGCGCTTGGCTTGGTCACAGACAGCCAACGCATCACTCTTGGTTGCGTCAAGGGCCTCCGCTGCCGCGTCTTGAGCTGCCTTAACGTGCGTCTTAATGCTTGATAAAAGCGCATCGGCGTCTATCGGAAGCTCTTTGACAAGTTTTTTGACGGCCTCGTAGCACTTCTCCCCTGCCTTATACGCAGCTTCGCCAGCAGTCTTCGCCTCAGTTGCTTTCTGTTTCGCTTTTTCCCACTCTTTGCTTGCCACGGCTTGTCCTGCTGCCTTGGCTGCCTCAAATGCTTGCTTTCCCTGCTGGAACGCCGTCATCCCCTCCGAAATGAGTGTCTGAAGACAAACCAACATATCGCCAAAAATCCGCTCTATCTGCTTTTGAAGTTCACCAAGTGACTGCTTGGCTCTCTCCCATAAATCTTTGAGTCGTTTAATTAGATTTTCCACAAATGTTCTAAGCTTCTCGATAACTGGGCCAACTGCATCTACGACCGCTTTTCTGACTTTCTCAATGCCGTTTGCGATAACATCTTTATAGTCACTGATGGCATCCTGAACATTCTTGGCTGCGTCTTGCACTCGATTGGCTGCGTTGAGCGCTCCTGCGGCTGCAGCTTTTTCAATGCTACTTTGTGATTTCTTCACAACCTTGTTGAACTGCTCTTCCTGTCTGACTAGATCAGTTTCCAATTGGGAAATTTTTGCTTTGGCCGTGGACAGATCACTTCTCTCGCATTGTTCAACAGCTCGTCCAAGATCATCGCTGGCACCGAGGCCAGTGATGACAAGTCTCCGAAGCTCCGTTAAAGTATCTTGACTGATTACGCCTAGTTCACTACGGACAGCACTAAGCTGAGAGGAAATTTGATCTGTTTCCATGAGCATTCCTCACTATGCGAACTCGTTGATATTACCCGTGCTCTCTGATTGAGACTTCATCGATAAACGCAGCGACGGCACGGAATACTTCGTCAAGTCCTTTCGCGACCCAATCTGCGTGCTTGATCGAGAGTTCAGCAGCCTTGGCTGCTGATTCGTATGCATCCTTGGTTTCTGATGGTGAATCCGCTGAATCGCCTTTCGCATCCTCTGCGTGGCCATGAGCGTTCGAGACAGCTATGCCTATCCCATCAAATAGGCTTTTTGCCTTCTGGAATGCTGTTTTCGCGCCTGATGAATCACCAATCATTGCGCGCTGATGTGCATGATCAAGTTCATCCGTGATGCTGCGCACGACATCAATATAAGCAGAGGTTAGCTTGACGCAACGTCGAGCATTGGTCAAGTCCGGCGCTGGCTTCGGACGTTTCAGCACGAAAGTATATGTTTCGCCAGCCTGTAGACCGCTTATTCGCTGACCAATCGCTCTAACGTTTCTCCGTATGTCTGCCATATCAACCTCGAGTTTCTCTGCTATATCAACGCAAATAATCAATGGTCATCACTTCGATGGAGAACTGCTCACCCGGAAGAAATTCATCTACATTGAATGATCCCGCGCCATCAGAGACCACCTCGATCTCCCGGCCATCGTGTCGGCGGATCACAAATCGGACGCCGACAAGCGGACGTTCATTTTCATCGACAAATCGACCTTTCGCGCGGGCCGAGAACTGTAGCACTTCGACCCCAAACCCCTCACCTGATACAGCAGTTTGATGTTCAAACCAACCATCTGAGTCAGCAACGATGGCTGCGCGAGTGTCGTCAGCAAGATGTAGGACAGCTTGGGTCCGGGGCAGGCCATGGCCGTCTTCATCGACGAATCTTCCACGCGCATGTTTACCACGGAGAATGCTTACCGAGCAGGGTTCTTCCTTCAGTAGCCCGGATAGTTCGAAGCTTCCATCGGAACGACACACTATTTCTTCTGCATCACCGAAAGAACGTGAGACATGAATTACTGCTCCAGCAATTGGTTCTCCCCCGTGATCAACAATTGTTCCGCGCAACGTCTCAGTCCCTGATAAATCAACTCCATAGAAAGAGTGTTTCTCTAAATTATCGATAATGTGTAGGCCTTCTTCTGAGCGAAGTCTTGCATTTCGTCCAGAGCCTCCATGAAAATCCGATAGAGCACCTCGAACAACCTGTCCATCGTCAAAGATGAGCCGCCATTTAGCAACAGTCGGGTCGACTGACGCGTCAACTTGATCGTCGGCGTGGGGTCCTGCAGTCGATTCCCTGCTCGCTCCATCTGCAGGACTATGTCCAGATGTGTCAATACTGTCCTTCGGGGTTGAAGATAATCCTGGGAATCCGAACCCCATGCTAGCACTATCGCCAATATTTACATTTGTAGATCCGTTAGATTCTAGCTGACCTGGATAAATACTGCAATGTAGTGTCGGATCGCCAATCCTGGCAGCCGGTAGCCCATTGATATAAACCGTAGAGCTTCCTTTCAAAATCATATATGTATTGCTGTTGCAGCAAGGCACAGCAACTCCCACATCTGTCACCCGGGCGGCTGGTTTTGAATTGATGAACACATCGTTCGATCCGGAGACCACAGGACCAAATACGATGTGCAGTCGCTGAAATAGTATTGGCAGAATAATACACAGTGGACATAGCTTCTCAATATGTATATGCTCTGACTTGGCAATGGTTGTGAGCGTAGCGGCTGGTGGCATAGTATCACGCTATGTGTTGCTTAGATTGCGATTCTGGATTGGATCTGCCATGGCTGAGGCGTATACACGGTTGGCGGCAGCTTTGGAGTGACAAGAAACGGCGCAATCGTTGACGGACACATACCTGCCATCCGCGGAATTGGTGTCAAAGACGGGTTCATGAAAATGAGGAGGAATGAACTGCTCTCAACCATTGAGCTTGCGGTCCAAAAATCGAAGCTGGTAGTCACTGCCGTGGCAATCGCCTCGTAAAGCACCTTGGTGTGTGGTCCCAGAGATAGCGGGGGCCGACCTGGCTTCGCTTCTGGTGGTGACACAGCCTCCATCAGTCCGACCAGCGCAGTCTTTAGGATGGGAGCCGCGCTGGGGAACGCTATCTTGAACGGAACAGGTCCACTTGCACCAGGCAAGCCAGGCTGAGCATCGCCCCCGGGTGGTATCGGGATGCTCATATTTCCGATAAACAGAGGAGCACCAACCAACCTGAGCGAGAGTTCAAATTGTGTCCAAGCTGCGGTGAGTGCGTTCGCGATTATCGCGGTCCATGGCGAGTTTGGACCACGTGCAATGATCGTTGGTGCGAACGGTGCACCGATAATCTGTCCGCCGAAGGCCGTGCCAGCAGTGTAGGTGACACCTGTTAGTTTCACCGTCTGCTGCCAAGAGTCCCATGCTGCACTTATGGCCGCACAGATCTGATCAATGAACTCGGCGTAGCACCGGGACATTGTGGCTTGCTGCTCCGCAAATGCACGCAGCGGAAGATATCGATCAAAAAGCAGATCGGGTGGCTCGATGACAGGTGGAACATTGCGTTCCTGCAACGGAAAGGCATCTGTGAACTGACGCTTGCGGATACCATCGCGAGGAAAAAACTGGTCAAACCCGTCTGGTAGACAGATTTTCTCCTTGGCAAATCGCTGCTTCGCGAGGAGAGCCATGTCTGATCCGCTAGGCACCGGCATTGTTTCCGCTCCGCGTAGGTCGTACAGCACCCGACCCTCACCACAAGTACAAGTTTCCGTAGCGAACGATAGAGCGCGGCGGTGGATGGTCGGGGTGAAATGCGAGTGCAATCTTGGTGTAACTTTGGTGTACGATGCGACCGAGACATGGTCCGACTGTTCTTCCACTCGCGTGATGACGGTACGTTGGGGCTGACAACTGATGGGGCAGTCAGTCGAGCCAACGCGGTCTTTGAATCATTCCCTCTGCCAGATTCACTTGCAACGGTGCTCGGCTGGAAGGGCAAAGCGAAGACGATCAGTCCACGCTTCCTACTGCTTATTGGGCTGCTCGGTCTTGCACGGCGCCGATCGCAGGAACTCCTTGCCGAGACCGGCATCTGCTCGACATCCGATGGATTTGTGTCGCTTGCTGACATTCGACGTCTGTCCTCGTTCCAGGGATCGAGAGATATCCTCGTCATGCGACGTGACATCACCAACAATCTGCGAGTGGGTGATGGCACACATGTGCTGCTCCAACTCTCAGTCGGTGGGCGAGGACGGCCTGAGCATGATGCACTTCGCTTGAATCTTGACCCAGAGTTGCTCGCTTTCGTTGGCGAGGCCGAGCGGAGCTGGCTTGGCCGAATCCGAGCCGAATGCGATGCTGAATCTCCCCTGCAAAGGCAGTCCAGAGAGATCGGCCCGCCAACGACCGTCCAATCGCTGCCGTTTGTCGGTCGACAAGCCGAGCGCAAGCTGCTGGAAGCGCTCTGCTTCGAGGCTAACTCGGGAACCCGTCAGGCGGTATTCGTATCTGGGGAGGCCGGTTGCGGAAAGTCGCGCCTGGTAGCGCAGTTCTGTGCCGAGCTCCAGGAATCGGTTTCTCCGGTCTTTTTGCGCGCAGAGTGCGTTCAACTACAGGCTCCAAGCGAGTCCTTCTTGCCCATCGTGGATGCCTTCCGGTTTGCCCTCCGTGCTCCAATCCATGGAAATTTGCGCGAGTTCCTGCGAACCTATGCCCCAGCATGGTCCATCCGGCTAAGCACGGCATCAAGCCCCCAGGATCGCGGCTCGATCGAGCGAAGGTCCATCGGTGTCGGGATGGAGCGGATGCGGCGGGAGCTGATGTCTGTGCTGGAAGCGCTGGCCGCGCGACAGTTGGTAGTATTCGTAATCGAGGATGTCCACTGGGCCGACCCTGAAACGCTTGAGTTTATTCGGTACTTTGCTGCCCAGCATGTCCCTGCTCGTATTTTGCTGATGGCAACTTATCGCCCGGCGGAACGGCTGTCGGACCCTGATGCATTCGACGCAGTGGTGAATTCTATTGGAAGCAACTCGAAAACCCACCGTATCCAGCTCAAGCCATTGACAGATGGAGAAACCAGCCAGCTTGCTGAATCGTACCTTCCTCCCGAGTGCTTCTCAATGGATTTGGGACACGCGCTGTGCCGACGCAGTGGAGGAAACCCCCTCTTTCTGTCTGCGCTGCTACATTCGCTTTCTGTAGACATCTCGGAACAGCCGTCGGGTTCGTGTCCGATGTCGAAGTGGCTTGAGCAAAGGCTCGCGGACGCCGTTCCAGACAGCCTTCGCGGGCTGCTGTTGCGTCGACTCGAACAACTATCTGAGTCTGAGAGGACGATTTTAGGCGCAGCAGCCATTTGTGGAGATGTTTGGGGCGAAGCTGAGATTGCCGCTGCGCTCGATCTCCCGATTACCAACGTTGAGACTGCGCTGGCCAGGATTCTGTCGTTTCGTGATCTGATCTCCATCCTTGAGGATTCCGTCAGTCGTTGGCCAGATGGGACGCTATCTGCTCGGTACCGTTTTCATCATGCGCTTCTCCGCGACGTGCTTGTCGGCACGTTGTTGCCAACACATCGCGTTCGCTATCACTTGCGTGTGGGTCTACGCATGGAGCGAGCGTTCGATGCGATCTTGAGCGAGGTTGCGCTTGAGCTTGCTCACCACTTTCAAGAGGCCAAGGAGTCACAGCGCGCAATCCACTACTTGCAACTGGCAGCAAGGCGGCTCTCAGGCCAACTCGCAGCCAAAGACGCGCTTGGACTTCTGACTCAAGCAGAATCGCTTATTCTAGAACTCGACCAGAGAGAGCAGATTCGTGCCGCGCTCTCCCTGCGAGAACACAAGGTCGCCGTTCTACGTGCGATGGGAGATCCTCTACTCTTCCGTGAGTTGGAGGTACAGATCCAGGCTTGTCGCAAACACGGAGAGCTTGGGTCCGCGTTGCGCGCAATGCTGCAACTCGCTGACGAAGTCAGTTGGTTCGATCCGATTCGTGCGCAGCTCATCGCACGGGACGCCGTTCGTCTGAGCGAATCCATTTCTGACCAGCGAAGTCGGAGAGAGGCACGGGGATTTCTCGGATACATGAACGTAACGCTGGGAAGCTGGACCAAGGCAGATGCCGACCAGTGCCTTGCATTGGTCGAAGAATCCGAAGAGGACATCCCTCTGGACACGTTCGGCCGGGCCATTCACATGCTCTACTTAACCTCTCGGTCCTATCCTGCGGCGAAGCTGGGTGAAGCAGCGGTGTTCAGGGCGCTTCAGGCCGGAAACGTGAGCCAGTACTACCGATTGACCTTCCATCTTGGGTCGGCGTACGGCTGTCAAGGCACCGTGGGCTCTGCTCTACGCACCTTCCGGGATGGACTAGCGGTTGCCCAGCGCAATGGTCACCACCTTTGGTCGCTACTATATCAACTCGAGCTGAGTATTGTGTACTCTTGGGCACTCTGTCCGAGTGAAGCGCATACGATACTCGACGAGATCGAACGGACGATTGATGATGCGACCCGAACACGCTTGAGGTCCTTCGTCTTGCCTGCCCGCGCGATGGCATTCGCTGAGCAAGGCGATGTGCAGGCAGCGCTGGAACTCCTAGCCGATCCGGGGCTTGTCTCGGGTTCGTTTCTCGATGTTCGATTCCTTGTGCGATACTTGAGTGGGACATGTCTCCTCCATCTCGGAGATATTGATGAAGCGGAACGTCAGTCCACCGCACTCATCGAGCTAGCCGCGCCCATTCCCCAGCGGAGTATGGCGGCTGGTGGCTATTCCCATCGTGCATGGGTATTGCATGCGCGCGGCAGCAACCAGTCTGCCATTCAAGCCATGGAGCAGGCGCTGCTGTTCCTCCGGGCCGATGAACCATGTATGACGACTTGGCGAGTTTTAGCGTCCGCTTGTACTTTCTTCGCAAAGCTTGGGCAGACAGAAGAAGCGCAGCGATGTTACTCGGAGTGCGTCAGCGAGCTGCACAGAGTGCGCATGGATTTCGACCCCGATGAGCCGCTGAGGGCTCACTTTGAGTCACATCCGAGAGTGCAGCTCATCTTATCAGGCTCGTCTGCACTGTCGAGTGGATGAGCGGCCGCGCCAACTTCTGACTGATCCAAGCTTTTGTACCGGTTCACCATAAACCTGACCAGACGGGTTGAGGGAAAAGCAGATGTATTCCCAGTCAATCCCTATTTTAGGTTTGGAGTTGTGGATTGTAGGGGAGCCCGTTGTGGAGCATTGCGTTTAGGATGAACAGGTCCAGTCCTCGTCGTGTGGGTTCAGTGCTCAGGCTGAATTGCGATTGCGCCGCGACTGAGTGTCGATCCGTCTACTCGCCTGTACCGGCACCCAACCGTGCGGGGATATCCCCGGTAATCCGTCGGGCTTCGCGATCCGCCCTAAGATGCCCTCGCGCGGGGTGGATACCGCGAAATTACTCCTTCCACACCTGCCAGACTTGATTGTCAGAGGGAGGCTGTGCTCCATCCGTGGAGGCCTCATCCGTCTTTTCGGGCTGTGGCATGCTCTCCGTTCCAGCTGCGCTGCTCTCTGTGGCTGCTGCTGCGGTCGGCTCTGCCGGGGGGGATTCGGTCTGGCTTGCAGACTCAGTAGTCTGCCTGGACGAAAGGGCCCGGAACGGCTTGGGAAAGAACACCCAGCGACCCTTGACATAGGCCAGCCCATCGTAGGCCATTCCCGACAAGCTACCGGGTGCAACATACTTCCAGTGAGCCCATACAATACCGGGAAGTAGCAGGTGAGCGATATCGGCATATCCACCTGGGAACTGGCTTGCGGAAGGCGCTCGATCTCGCAGCTCGTCGCTGCTCACAAGCCACAGCCGCAGCTCGGTCTGGTGTGGAGCGCGAGACAGAGGCCGCGGCACCGCATAGAGAGAGTCGTAGTGAGACTGCGCGATGGCGACGACTTCAGCGGAAAACACCAGCGCGTAGTCTTCAGGCCGTGGGCGCATTCCGATGACGAGCTGAAGTGACTCTGCGGATGTGGCGAGCGGTTGAGAGAGCAGCGCATAGGCACTCTGGTACAGCTCAGCACGACTAGGAGGAGACGCTACCGGATGGGAATCACTCTGCACTACGGACTCCTTGGGTCTTGGGTTTTCTGCGGCAGCGTCTGGGCTAGCTCGGTCAGGCGCTTCTCTAAGCGATCTGCAAGATGTAGGCAGTGCCAAGCAACGAGAACGCCCCCATCTTTGGTCCGCACGGCGCGAATGGGCATGGACTCAGGAGGCCCCAACAGCCCATGTTCGCGCTCTGTCACATTGAGGCCCGTCTGCTTGGCCCAGCCGTCACCGCGCTCGGCCACTTTCTTCTGCCAGTCAAGCAGCCACGCATCATCTAATGTCAGGCTGCGGCTGGGAAGGTAGATCCCCACATAGCGGTCCACGATGATCTTGTTGCCACCACCGATGGCCCCTTCTCTCTGGCGGCTACCGAGGATGAGCACCCAAATCGGGCTCCCCGCACCCCCTGGCGACAGCGGACCTTGGTATGCCTCACAGGTCCTGAGGTTGGAATACACAAAGGGGTGCTCGACATCCACTGGACAGCTCGCCAGTGCTGAGAACTTCCGCTGCTGCATGAAGCGGTCAAAGTCTGCATCCAAGCGCTGGGTTCGCCGGATCAAGTAGACCAGCGAGCCCACCACGGCAAAAAGGAGCAACAACGCAACGAGGAGAGGCACGCGACGACTCACTTTTTTAGCTGGTCCAGATGGGATTGCAGCCAACCCCGTCGTTCGGTTTCATCAAATGCCTCAAGCGGAGGCACAGGCCGAATCTCTCCCATCTTCCCATTCGGTAAAATCTCGATGTCCACAAAACGCGGATCAGGGGGTTCAACCATGCGAGCAAACTCCCGCGTTCCTTCATGAAAACGCCGCACGAATCCGTAAGAGGAACGAAACGGCCCATCATACATAACCTGCAGATTGTCAAAGGTATCGTGGTCCTTCCAGGATTGCAGGGCTTGCACACTCTTCGACGGAAATGTGAACTTGCGCAGGAACGCATCGGGAACGGCTTGCTCGGGCGGAACCGGACGAACCTCGCCGATGTTTCCACTTGGCAAAATCTCCAGGTCCACAAATGACTTGCCGAATATGACCATCAGCCGTGCCCACTGTTTTCCATCCGCAGTGAAGCGACGATACATGGCCAGATCCTTGGACAGGCCATCCTTGAGCGCCAAGATTTCGTCGAGCGTCCCACACTCCCGCCACTCGCCAATGCGCTTGGACAGCACTTTGGGGAAGGTGTAGGGAGCAAGTTCTGCGGGGATGGGAATCTTGCTGGGATCAAACATCGCACCACTCCTTGTGGGAAGGACAGTGCGAGCATAACCGATGAGTGGCCAGTGATTCCATCGAGCAGATGGATGATTAGTGCTCTTGGTTCGGTTCGTCCATCGTGGAGGTCACATTTTGCATGCCATCATCATCGAGCTGACCAACGGTGCCGCCGTTCTGTAGCTTGACCCGCTCGGCGAAGGTAAGCTCTTGGTTGAGCTGGAAGTGGGGGTTTCCACTCTCATCACGCAGACCCTGCGACGCAGCCATACCGAGCCCAGTGGATGGATCGTTGGACTCGAAGCGACCGCGCAACTTGATGTGCTTAAAGTTCTCGCCACTCTCATCAAAGCGCAACAGCTTCGGAAGCTGCTGCTCTAGCTCTGTCGGTGTTGCATCCGGGAACGACTGCTGGAGTTGCGCGAGCCGCTGGGTGCGTTCGGCCAGAGCGGCCTGCTGCATGTCGTAGCCCATCGGCACCTGGAGCTTTTCGACCATCTCTGGCGTGAGCGTCGTCTCCAGCACGCGCAGCTTCTGGGCCCCTTCGGGGTTGACAGTGGCCATGCCGCTAGACTCGCGGTTCACATAGGGATTTTTGTCGTCGACATAGTCGAGCCCCAGGTTCTTGATGCGCTGCTCTGCGTTCATCCCCTCGGTGTTTTGAAGCAGCCCAACATCTCCGCCCACCGACCAGCCCTGCGTGCCGTCCTTGTAGAACTGTTCCGCGGTGCTGCCTGGAATGACCTTGGCGATCTTCTGCCCGGCTTGCACATCGTCAAACAACGCGATGTTCATCTTGAGCAAGACCTGCAGTTCTTCGGGGGACAGCTTGGCGCGCGCTTGGCCGAGCGCATCCTTCTTCGAGTGTTCTCCGATCGGTCGCTTCGCCTCCGTCTCAAGTTTCTGCTCGACAGACTCCGGCAGCGTGGACTGCGCATCCTTGTTGACCGTGCCTTTGAGAAGGCGCAGTTCGTCCTCGCTAAAACCCTTGGCGCGCAGCCGCTCTTCCACGGTGCTGGACTTGGGCATGGTCTTGGGGTCCACATCCAGCTCTTGTGCAAAGCCCTGCAGCGTGCGCGCGTCTTCGACGCTGAGCACCGACCCGTCCTGCTTCTTCTGCCCCTGCTCTTTCTTCTGGTTCGCCTCTTGCGAAAGCTCGTGCAGTGCTTGCTGGTCCCCCTTCTTGCGCGCCGCGATTTCCTGCTCCCACTGCTGGATCAGCTCGTGGTCTTCTGGTGTCTTGGCCTGACTGCGCAGCTCCGCGAGCGCCTGCTCGTCCGCGCTCAGCTTGCGCTTCGGGCGTCCCTTGTCATCTAGCGTGCTTTCCTCCGCAACGCCGCTCTTGGCATCGGCCTGGACCTTGTGATCGGCGGGTTGTTCTTTGGTCTTGTCCTGGCTCTTGTCTCCGGCCTTGGTTTTGTCCTTGCTCGCGTCCATCTCGGACTGTTCGCTGCCGACCTTTTTGCCGTCTTCTGCCTTGCCATCCGCCACGTCTTGCGGTTTGACCGGGTTTTTGTCGTCTTTGGCGGCTTCGTGCTTCTGCTTGTCCGTCTCGGCCTGCTTCTTGGACTCTTCCACCACTTGCTCTGGGCTCTTGTCCTTTTGCCGACCCTTGTCTTTCTCTGACTCAACCTGCTGTTTGAGATCCTTGACCTCTTCGGCTTCGCCGGTTTGCTTGCTGTCGGAGCCCTTGCCGTCTTTTTCCCCGACCTGCTCTGCCGTCGGTTTGTCCGGTCCTTGGTCCGCTTGCTGCTGCTCGGATTGGGCTTTCTGGGCCTTCTTGGCGTCGGCGCGTGCCTCTCCGATGCCGTCCATCGCGCCACTGAAGGTCGCACCACCCACCGATGTGAGCCAGTTCTTGGCCACATCCTCTGGCCGACCCGACAGCATCGCCGGATCGAGCAGGTTGGCCGCTGCCTGACCGGTCCCGCTACTGGTGCCGCCTTTGAGCGCCGCCCACTTGTAGGGGTTCATCCCAGTTGGACCATCGCCCATCGCCTGACCAACGCCCGAGCTAACGCCGCCACTGACAAAGCCGCTGAGCATGCTCCCACCGACCTGGCTTCCCATTCCCTTGAGGAAGTCGCCAAAGTCGCCCTGGTAGTTCTGCTCGTTCATCAGGCCGCCGACCATGCTGTTTATGCCGTTTTGGCCGGCGCTGGAAACCCCACCCTTGAGGATGGTCTGGAGCATCGTGGCCTGCTGCGGGTTGGCGATGCCAACCAGCTTGTTGAGCTGGTTCTCGATGCCCGGCAGCTTGAATGCCCCAGCCGTGGCTGCGCTGGCCAGCGTCGTCAACGCATCCACGCCGATATCTTCCAGTGCATAGCCGCCTTCCAGCATGACTCCCTTGACCGCCATGCTGCTTGCTCCGCCCAGGAGCGCCGACAGCGCCGCGACCACCGCAGGAGAAGCGGTTCCCGCGCTCGCCACCGACACCACCGCGCCCACCACCACCGCAGTTCCCGTGGCCAGCGCGTTGGTTGCCGAATCCTTGGCCGCCTGGTAGTTTTGCACGTCTTGCCCCTGGTACTCAGTGAGCACCCCGAGGCGATCCTTCGCCGTGTCCGACCACTGGCCGTCCTTTTTCGACTGCGCAGCCAGGTCGTTGATCCGCTTGTGCTGATAGTCCAGCACCTTCCCTGAGTCCGAGAACAGATCCGTGACCCCACGTGAGAAGAAGTTGCTGCCGCTGCCACGATCGAACTCGTAGGCCTCGTTGGAACGAGCGATCATCTCTTCGGGGGTCTCGGGCTTGCCCTTCATAAGCTGCCCGATCTCGAAGCCGTCGCGCCCGCTTACCTCGCTCTTGATGAGCGAGTCCAAATCCTGTCCGTACTTCTCTTTGTAGGTCTTACGCAGCGCCGCGATTTCGTCCTTGGTCTTGCCTTCTAGGGTCTTGCGGATTAGCTCTTCGTTGGTCCCGATGCCGTTTGTCGCGTACTTGAGCGCAAACTCATCGCTGATCTTCCCGTCTTTCTTGAGCTGGTTGGCTTTCTCCAGATCCAGCCCACCCAACTCGCTCTTGAGCATCTGGTCAAAGTTCTGACCGCCCTGCTTGTTGCCGTACTGCTGGTTGTACTTGGCAATGAGCTTCTCGCGCTCCTCCTTGGTCTTCCCTTCCATCGACTTGAAGATTGCTTCTTCGTCGGTGCCCCAGAAGTCATCGGCAGCCACCTTGACCCGCGAAGCGTCTGCCGCGTTCTTGTCGCCCTTCATTAGATTCGTGGCGACATCCTTCTCGGCCCCCGAAAACTCGCGCCCGAGCGCCTTGGTCAGCGGCTCGCCGGTCTTCTTCTGGTAGGCCGCCGCCATTGCCTTGCGTTCTTTCTCGTCCTTGCATGACTCGATGGCGTCATAGACCGCGGTCTCGTCCGTTCCCATCCCCAGCCCCAGGAACCCGCCGTTCATCGCTTCGTCAAGCTTCACCGCCGCAGCCTTGGCCTTGTTCCCTTCGAGCAGCGCCTCCGACAACGCCAGATCGTTACCCGACATCTCGGACTTGAGCATCTTGTCCAGACTCGTGCCGGTTTTCTTCTGGTACTCAGCCATCACCTGCTTGCGCTGCGCCGGATCCTTGATGTTCTCCAGCACGCCCTGGATCTTCTTTTCATCCGTGCCCATGCCGAACATGCCGCCGTTGGCCGCATTATCGAGCGCGGCAACTGCGCTCTTGACAGGGTCTGCAGACAGCGCTGCCTGCGCCTCGTCCAAGTCCTTGCCGCTCAATTCGCTCTTGAGGTCGCCGTCGAGGCTTCGGCCAAAGTGGTCCTGATAGGCCGCCTTGATCGCCTTGATCTCGGCGGGGGACTTTCCGCGCAGGGCGCCATGGATCGCGTCCTCATCCGTTCCCCAACCGTCCATCGCCTTGAAAAGTTGGTTGGCCGAGTCGCGCACAGCCTTGGGATCGACCGGCTTTTCCTGTTCGTTGGGTTTTGGGTCCAACTTGGCCTTGGGATCGGCTTTGGCGTCTGTCTTCGGCTCAAGCGTGGGATCAGCCTTCGGGCTTAGCTTGTCCTTGGGGTTCGCCTTGGCATCGACCTTCCCGCCTGCCTTCTGCCCGAGCCCAGCCGCGTCTTTTCCGGTCGGCTTGGGCTCTGGCGGTAGTTTGTCCGCCGCATCGAGCTTGGGCTGGGGCAGCTTGTTCCCGCCCCCAAAGAGGCTCGTGACCGACGACCACAAACCTCCCCCCGTCGCACCCTTGGTTTCCTTTGCCTTGGGTACCCCTTGCTTGTTCGTGTCTCCGCCAAGCCAGCCGAACAGTGACATGCCGCTCCCCCGTGCGTTCGCAATCCGAAGTATGATTATCGGCGGAAACGGCCCAAGGTGCCCGGATAGAAAACAGGGATCATATGGTCCAGCCCAATCTCGCGTACTTGCTCGGAAAGACACAGGCCAGCGTGGGAGCCTATTTCGAAGGAGGCACTGCGGTTGCTTTGACCACATCACCTCCAGGCACCCCGCTTCGCCAAGCAGTCGATGCCGAGCTAGCGCGGCAAGCGCAGGCCCATCCACTCTTGAAGCGCGATCTGGCCCGGGTTGCTGCCGTGCTTCGGACTTGGAACCAGCCACCACCTTATGAACCGCGCCTGCCTACCGAGTACGCCGACTGGAACCAGCACGTAAGCCAGCAGGTGCGGAGCGTGCTCGCCGACGCCCCCATCGCTTCAGCGTACTACCTACTGGGCTATGTTGTCGGCGATCTAATATCCAACCTCCAAGTAGCAGAAGTCGTCCTGCGGCTGCTTGTGAATGTGCCAGCGGACAGACGCCTGCTCGGGAATCTAGCGCGGTTGGCCCAGGCCAGTGAACGCTGCCGAAATCAGCTCATCCAGCTTTCCCAAAGCCCGGCCTTTGCCGCCCCCGTGCAAACCGCACTTGTTGGGCTTGCTAACTGCATGGAGAAGGTACCGCTGACCGATTCCGGGAAGCCGCCGCCGCCACCTGCCGAGCAGCTTTCCAGGCTCCAGAGAAACCTACAAGAGCTGGTCGCTTGTGTCGAAAAGCTCGATGAAGCACGCGACCGCGTTTCCTAGACCCATAACCACCTCATCGACGGCTTAGCTCTATCGCCAACGTCGCTCAGTCTTCAATCGGCGGAGTGCTGAGTCGGGCACGGGGCGGGATTGGGTTTGCTGGTGGCGAAGGTGACGAGCCATGGCCGCCAAGTGACGTGCTCGGCAATGGTCCCTTCACACCTGTCCGTGGTTCAATTGCTTTGGGGGGAATTCGCTTGAGTGGCTGGGTCACCTCGCTGCTGCGCGAGGTCGAAAGAAGCAACTCCTGATCTTGATAGCCATCGAGATGCAGCCGAATCCGGAGATGTCCAGCCGCTGGGGGTTGTTGGAAAACCCACGGAGTCGTGCCCAAGACGTGGTTGTCCTGCGCGCGAAAAACGGTCGCGGAAGATGGCTCGCTGTCCACGCGCAGCTCCACCATCGCGACACTTTTTGTACCCTCAGCCCTCGGTGAGTCTGACTCCCAGCGCTGTTGCTTGTCGTGGCTTGGGAATTTGTTTTCTCCATGTCCATTGGGTGCGGCGATGCCTCGTGCTGCGGACTGGAGACCATGGGCTGAAACAACTGGTTTCGTAGGCTCTGGTCGATTCCGCGATATCCATAGGACTCCCGCAAGCAAGACCACTGTCAGTCCAGCGCCGGACGCCGCGACGAACCGCTGGCGACTCCGTTTTCGAGTCTGAACCGCAGCGTTGTCTAGTGTGGATGGGACATATGGATGGACCGATTGTGTCCCCGGAGTTGGTCCGGGAGTCGATATCTGTTGCCCTGCAAGCGCCTGCAACTGGCCAGCCAGCTCTCGCATGCTTGGGCGCCTTTCGCGATCCTTTTCCAGCAGCCGATCCACCAACTGCGACACAGCAGACGGTACCCAAGTAGCAGCCACGCTTAGGCTTGGCGCAGGCATGAACAGGTGCATGCCGATCAGCTCTCCTGCGCCCTCTGCGACAAACGGGGGATGTCCTGCCAGCATTTCGAATAGGATTGCGCCAAGGGAATACACGTCGCTGCGACTGTCCACTCGCCCGGCTCCCTGACACTGTTCCGGCGACATATAGGCAGGCGTTCCCATGACCTGATTGGTCTTAGTCTTGAGTGGCGCTTGCTCCTCTGTAAGCTTGGCGATACCGAAGTCGAGGATTTTGGCACGCTCCCCCAGCGCCATATGCGGATCGGGAACCAGCATGATGTTGCTAGGTTTGAGGTCGCGATGAACCACCCCGCTTGCATGTACCGCGGCCAAGGTATCTGCGAGCTGCCAGCCAAGCTGTAGCGACTGAGAAAGGGGGAGTCGACCTCCAGACTTGGCCAGCCGCTGCGACAGAGACTCGCCCTTCAGAAGTTCCATCACCAGATATGCCGTACCATCGGGCAACTGACCGAAATCGGAGACCTGAACCAACCCTGGGTGGGTGATCAGATTCACGGCCCTTGCTTCATTGAAGAACCGTGTGGCGATCTCTCGGTTGCGGGCATGTTCGCTTAGCAGCACCTTGATCGCGACCGTCCGTCCGATTCCGAGATGTACGGCTTCAAACACAGCCCCCATTCCGCCTTCCCCGAGCTTCCGACCAATCCGATAGTTGCCGACTTGACTGTCTGAGGCGATGGTTTGCATCGAGACCGCTCCGCCTACTAGGGCTTATAGCGAAGGGCGGTGCCTGCCGCTCCGACGGCGATGACGGTACTGCTGTCGACCGCGTAGACACCGTAGAGGGTCTGGTTGGTAATCGTCGGGAGCTTGGTCCAGCTTGTGCCGTTGCCGAGGAGTGCCGTCCCGCCATCGCCGACCGCGAAGATGGTCTGATCGTTGGCGCCCGAGACGGCCCGCAGGTTGGCGCTGGTGCCGCTCGTCCCAACCGCGCCGTCTTGGCCGCTGCCGGCCCTGCGCCGGACGATCGTGCCGCCCTCGCCGACCATATAGATGGCTTGTGTAGCGGCCCAGACGGCATTGAGGTTGGCGCTGCTGTTGCTGGTCTGGCCTGGATATTTGAAGCCAATCCCTGCTGGGTCGTAGCGAACCATGAGACCGGCCGCACCCGACAGATAGTGTTCGTCGGTGCCCGGCATAAATGAAATCCCAGTCAGCTGCTTCGAGTTGCTGTAACCAGCGGGAACGTTCCACTTGCTGTTGCCGTCCCAAACCAGGTACGTGCCGCCGCTTCCCGCGATGTACAGGCTCGATGCGAACTTGTTGGCGCCAACGGCGTTGATCTGGAACACCGGAGGCGCGGGGTTAAAGCGAACCCACCCGCTGCCGGTCCAGGCCAGCAGGAGCCCATTGTCGCCGCCTGCAAGAATCAGCGAGGTGTTGTCGCGGGGGGCCGTAACTGCGCGCAGGGTTGTCGTCACGCCGCTGGGAACGGTGGACCAAGCAGTGCCGTTCCACTTGAGGATTGTGCCACCGGTGCCGACCGCGTAGACTGCAGACGGGCTGATGCCCCAGACGGCGTAGAGGTCGGCGGTCGTCCCCGTGGCAGGCATCGGGCAGAAGCCTTGGCACTTGTTGGTGGTCGCGGTGACCGTCGTGTCTGCGGTGATGGTGAAGCTGCAATCCGTGAGTGTGCCGGTGCAGCCACCGCTCCAACCAGCAAAGAGGTCATCGCCAGTGACCACAGATGAGAGCTTGACTTGTTCACCCGCGCGAAAGGCAACAGTTTGCTGACTGCAAGTTTCATCACAGTGAACAGCAGGAGGACTAGAGCTAACGACAGACTGAGCCGTGCCCGCCTTGATCACGGTGAGCCGGACGCCGTAGGGTACGCACCGGCTGGCAGCATCCGTTGTTAGCGGAAGCTTGAGGTCGTATGCTCGATCCTCGTCAATTTGGAGTTCTGAGGAGCCAATTCCCACGACGCAGTCTGGCGATAGGCTTGCACGGGCCTCGAAACGAGTGTCGCCTCGGAATCCAATCGGGAACTCGTACGTGATGATATTGAGGGAGTCATTGCCTGAAAACTGAAGCTCCCGAGATTCGCCTTGCGCGGTGACCGTCAGGGATACAGTTGCAGCTTCGGGAGAAAAGTTGGTTAGGAGCAGGTTCACAAACGGCCCCCCCTGCCGTTGACAGGACAACAAGGGGCACAGCATCAGCCAGCCAGCAATCGATCGGCGCCAAGCGCGTGAACTCACAACCATTTGAATCTGACCTCCCCTCGTGAACCCACAGCTCACATTCACCAGGTTCCGTGATTGATGGCAGGGGTTCCGTTTTGCATCGGAGCAGTCTGAGCCGTCAGTCCAAAGCCCAAGCCAAGACCAGCCCCCACTGCCACAACTCCACCGATCGTGGTCCATAACCACCACTTCTTGTACACCGGTTGCGTCTCGTCCTTGGTTACAGTCGCAACTGGCTTGGGAATCTTGGCCAGTTCCTGTTCAACTTCGTACAGATAGCGAGACGCGCGTTCTCGGTGGGCGATCTGCGGCACCGTCTGTGGGGTCTGCAAATATGCTTCGTACTCCGTCTTGGCTGCGGCCAAGTGCCCCAGTTTCTGTTCAACCCGACCAATGTTGATGTGCAGCCATGGGACAGGATAGAGTGCGTAGGCAGCCCGATAGGCAAGGAGTGATTCGTCGAGACGTCCCTCTTTGGACATCTGCTGCCCACGATCGACGAGCAGGTTGCACTCGGGAACGGAAAGACAGGGATCGTCAATGTCCTGCGCGCAGGCCATGGGTGTAACACCCACGATGGCGCACACGGCCATGCTCCGAACGATGCCAGAGAGCGCAGGTCCTCGTCTGGCATAGACATGATGAGCATCCGATGTGACGTCCTTGTTCTGCATGCTACCGAACCCAGTCTGACCGCAGGCTATCCATCAGTGCCCTAGGTTATCCGAAACCGCTGGATTCGGACAGTCCATGAGAAAAAGAGCCGCCAGATGTCGAGAGGGATCCAAGCGACTACGGACCCGGTGCCGATGATCTGACAATGTACCGCAGGTGTCAGCGAGGACGACGTTGGTAGATCCTTTTGGCTGCTGACGAAGTACCCGCTCGTTCGATTTATCGATGATCATATGCAACTCACGATCCCCATTGCATTCATAGCGTTCGCGACGAGAACGGATGTGGCATACGTGGATGATTCTCCTGTGACGATCGGCTTTCGCCAGTAGTACAGGTTGAGAGAACTGGGTAGGCTTCCGCCGACACGGTTCCAGCGGCGAGCATTCCGCCAACTACCCTGTCCTAGGACTGCTTGCCGTAGCTCCGCATCTTCCTTCATTGCTTCTTGTACCGCCTGGTGCAGAGCAATCCGGAGCAAGCGTTCCCGCAGCTTGACGTACTCCGCCGGATCTCCCAGCGTGCGCTATGGGTAGGCCGTTCAAACGCCATTTCGGTGCGATGGCCAGGGAAGTGATCGCCTGACCCGTGACTGAGTCGGCAACGGCAGAGGGCATTCTACGCCCGACTGTCGCCGATCTGGCCGCGCTCGAAGCAGGCAACGCGCTGCCCGCAGCCGAGCGCCGACAGCTCCTACGCGCCCTGTGCGCCGACGAGAAGGACGGAGATTGATTTGCTCTGTTGGCGGGCGCAGCATTGTGCCATGCGCCGAGCCCTCGTAGTTGCTCTGCTCTACATCTCTACCATCCTCCAAGTTGCCGCTGCTCAGCCGAGATGGCCGATCGACTTCCAATCAGACCGGCGCATGCATCCGAATCCGTTCCTCGATGCGCTGGGATCTCACGAGAGCAAGCCAGCTTGGGAGTGGGCTGGCTTGGCTTACTACAATCTAACGGAGTCGTTAGGAGAGCACTGTCATCACTACCCAACAGCGCCGATCGACGCCAGGTTAGCCAGCGTTACCGTCAGCCAGATCGAGGGCACACTCTCGCGCTGGGCGCGGGTCAAGACACTCGAGGTCGAAGGGATCTCGCTGCGAGTACATGCTCTGCCTGACGGACACCAGTTAGTACTGGCCTACCAACCAGACGACTCGGGCCTATTGGTGCTCTCGTGTGTCACCTGCCAAGGAGCTGCCGGCGTTGCCTGTAATCGCTCGCCTTGCGCAGGTTTCGACAGATCGATTCTGACATACGAGCGCGCGCCTTACTGGACAGCGCTCAAGACGAACCTGGACACCGCCTTGGCTAGCTGCCAATCGGAATACAAGCGACGGGCAGCCGAGCGACAGCGAGAGCAGCAACTTCAGCAGCAACGTGAAGCATTGAAGGCCAGTGAAGACGCGCAGCCGCAGCAGGAGCGGGGGCGTCTGGGATCTGCGCCGGTCTACGTCGGCGGTAGCTCTGGCGGAGGGTATGGTGGCGGCGTGCATCGCGCAGGTAGCGGCAAGAGCCGAGGCTACTACGTCGGTGGATCGGGCTCCTCCCACAAAGGTGGACGTTATGTGAATCCTTCGACAGGGAATCGCTATCGCAAACGACGCTGAAGCGCTCTCGTTTGAAGCGCGAGTCTGCTGCCATCGAAGATGGCGAGCAGACCAGGGATTAGGGCAAGTGCTTGCCCGTGCGAGCTTGGCTTGCTCTACTGCGGCATACGTTAGAGCAGAAACGCGGTTCCAGACGCTGTGACCATGCGCCTGTGATGATGCTCCGCAACCTTTGGGCGACAAAGATCTCCCGGCAGGGCTCCCATTCACATCGGCGCAGTTCCTGACCGACCGTCAAGACGGCGCCTCGCTGGGCTAGGATTTCGTTGGGATCTTGGGGCTGCTCGCTTGGCGGGGGAATTAGGACTTCATCGTCGAACAATAAGCGTTGCCCATCTATGAATTCCTGAATCGCTCGGATGGTATAGCCATCCTTTCTCAGGATGCCCAGCAGCTCTGTAGGTGGCTGCTTGTCGTGCAGTACATTCCACGTCTCGAACGGCTCTGCGTCCATTCTGTTCGGGGCGTCACGGTCGGTGAAGAAACGCCACTCGACGCCGCTTGTCAGGATGCCAATCTTCGCCCGCTTCGTCTTGTCAAAGTAGCTTGCTAGTTGTGGTTGATGCCTCTCGACGAGTTTCTTCTCGCCGGCTGCTTTCGCCTCGACGAGGATCACAGGCAGACCTTCCTGCAAGATGGCGAAGTCTACACACTCCCTTTCTGGAAACTGCTCGGAGGTTTCTCCGACCCTAAACTGAGGGGCCCACTGTTCTGGGTCGGTCACGTCATAGCCGAGCACTGTAAAGAAGGGGCCGATGAGGCTCCACTCGGTCGCCCGCTCGGCGTTACGGACACGCTGATACTTCTTCCTCACCCACTTGATGTAGTCTTCCAATGCGTCCCGCATACTGAGCCGCTGTCTCGCGACTTCAGTATACGAGCGGCACTCTCGTTGGGTCAAGGCTAGGACAGTCTGCAAGCGGGGCCACGCTCGACCGAGCGGCCAGCCTAATCGTGCCACAAGAAGCGCTTTAGGGAGGCTCAGGCCGCATTATTATCGTTTCTTTCTATGATCAACAGGCTTTACGGAGACTTGCACATTCGATACCCATCCGTGAGTCTCTTCAGTGACAATTGAACTCTTGTGTAGCCCTTCCAACACAAAATAAGTAACATTCGTCACCACACATATGGTTTCATCCAGCCCATGCCGCTTTTTGCCATCAGAATTAAGGATGCGCACATGTTCGCCGATACTTGGAACTCTAGGGAAATAGTACGTGATTTCGGAATCGTTACCTTCCACGTTCAAATAGACTAGCGTACCAACCTGGCGCAACTTATCTACTTCGTTCATTGGCATATCCTTCTGCTGAGCTCGGGAGGAGCTAGCTTGTCCATCCTCTGTATCTGGCTGTTGGTTTTCCGTCGGGAATAGTGGCCGTGCTTGGCCAAAACGCGCTAACCGCAAGTGAGCACTCACAAATGGGAATCCATAGGAAAGTCGGATTTCGCTGCCTCTCGCAAGTCACAAAACCATTGTTTATAGGTTTGTCCCTTAAGAAGGGTATTATGACTGCCTTCTGCCTTCACCGCTTGTTCTGCTTCATCAATGATTTCGATGAGTCTTTTATAGTTCATATCCTTCTCTTTTAATGCAGAGACAAGTTTTTGCGCCCCTGAAGATGCATCTACCATTCCTTGCCCATTTGGTTTGCCTGGCCAAGTGTAGGGTTTGAGGTTTAGTAGAATGTCAATGATCTGAATGTACTGCATGCTAGATCCTTATGGGTGGTTCGGCAGCGGACGATCAACAAGAAGCATTCTAGCGCAAAGTCCCGTGCTGAATTCCGTTCCAGCACCCAGTCGGTCATGGTGTGCGGAAGCGGTCCGCGCGTCCCACCAAGTCCCAGCATCGCAACGGTGACCGTCGGAGTCCGGCGATCCCCCGCAGGTTGCTCTACAGCGACAAGATCACTTGGTGGAAAGGCGAGCGAAAAGGAGGAACGAAAGCGCAGCAGCTCCGATACCGGATCGCCTCCCGAGCCGACCGAGTCAGCGTCCGCCGAGAACGATACTCCGAACATACGCCCTATCGCTGTCCCTCCACTCAGTCAACATCGTTCCGTCAAGATACTGAGAGTAGGCCAGACCCTGGATAGTGGGAAACACAAATGTGTTATCGACTTGGCGCCCGGGGGAGATCGGTCGCCGGAGCCGTGACAGTTTCGGCGACGGAGGGAGATCCTGTGACGTAGAAAGTCGCAGTTGTGCGACGGCACTCCCACTCGGGACCACCTGAACGTGATAATTTGCGTCGTACGATTCGCGTCCGTACCGATCGAGCACCCGAAACGCGCTTGATTGGGGTGGTCTAGTGTCTGCCGCGAGCAGTGGATGGGGGGGCAGGTAGGCAATCTGGCCGAAGGGAAACGTCAAGTGGCGTATCGCACAGATCGGCAACAGTCTAGTATAGAGGATTCCTTCCGTCGCTGAATCAGGCACGGTTCAGGCGATCAGTTCCCTGGCCATGGCACCAAACCCGCGATTGAAGTTCCTAACCACATACCAACATGCTCTGCCTATT
>Ga0154020_10000600_pt1 | contig 43764 bp, 33 predicted proteins | sample Klosneuvirus_201_FD_109709 | JGI IMG/M metagenome (GOLD analysis project Ga0154020, IMG submission 109709) | Active sludge microbial communities from wastewater, Klosterneuburg, Austria - Klosneuvirus_20160825_MG | ecosystem: Engineered > WWTP > Aerobic digester > Activated sludge | place... | reverse complement strand
TACGGAACTCACCGTTCGAACCATGGGCCGACTAACAACAGAAGAAGATTTTAATAATCTAATTATTAAAGAAGATGGTGATAAGATAGTTCGCTTTAGCGATGTAGGCAGAGCCGAATTAGGAGCTGAGAATGACCGTAGTATTTTAAGACGCGATGGTGTGCCAGGATGTGCGATTGCCATTGTGGCGCAGCCAGGAGCAAATAATATCGATATCTCGGAAAGGCTCTATAAAAAATTAGCACAGATTCAAAACGATCTTCCTGCCGATGTAAAGTATGTAATGAGCTACGATTCTACTGAATACATCCGAGCTTCAATTTCAGAAGTTGAAGAAACTATCATTATAGCATTTTGTTTGGTGCTGGCTATCATCTTTTTGTTTTTGCGCGATTGGCGCACAACTATTATTCCGGTTGCCACAATCCCCATCTCTTTAATTGGAGCTTTCTTTGTCATGTACTTGCTGGGCTTCACAATCAATGTGCTTACACTTTTAGGAATTGTGTTAGCTATTGGGCTTGTTGTAGACGATGCTATTGTTGTATTGGAAAATATTTATGTAAAAATTGAAGAAGGCGAAGATCCTGCCGAGGCAGCAAAAAAAGGATCAACCGAAATTTATTTTGCAGTTATCTCAACCACCGTTTCTGTGGTGGCCGTTTTTTTACCGGTAATCTTTTTGCAAGGACTTACGGGTCGCTTATTTCGCGAGTTTGGTTTGGTAGTGGCGAGCTCTGTCGCTATCTCGGCATTTGTATCGCTAACTCTCACGCCCATGATGAGCGCAAAAATTCTGAAGCGAAGAGCTGTGCAACCTTGGTTGTATCGCGTAACTGAACCATTTTTTGACGCGCTTACCAGAGCCTACAGTAATTCATTAAGAGGGTTTATGAAATACCGTTGGTTAGCGTTTGTAGTAATTGCACTATCAGGTGGCTTAATTTATTTGATGGGCATACTTGTGCCTTCTGAGCTTGCTCCTATGGAAGACCGCAGTGAATTCAGGTTACAAGCGCAGGCCATGGAAGGGGCTACGTTTCAGTATATGGATAAATATGTTGAAGAGTTAAATGAATTTGTTCGTGACGAAGTGCCTGAAACATTTGGCTATTTAAGCGTTACTGCGCCTGGTTTTGGTGGAGCTGGGGCAAACTCTGGCTTTATTAGAGTTATGTTAAAATCTCCAAAAGAAAGAACGCGAACCCAACAGGAAATTGTTGATGACGTAACTAAGCGGGCTCAAAAATATTCAGGGGTAAGAACGTTTGTATCTCAAGCTCAAACAATCGGTGATCGAAGAGGCGGCTTTCCGGTGCAGTTTGTAATTCAGGCGGCTGAGATTGATAAGCTTAAAGAAGTACTTCCTGAATTTTTGGCCAAAGCCAATGCAAGTCCAAAGTTTTCATTTGTTGATTTAGATTTAAAATTTAATAAGCCCGAGATCAATATTACGATTGACCGCGACAAAGCCAGAAACTTAGGGGTAAATGTGTTTGACATTGCGCAAACATTGCAGCTTGGGCTCAGCGGTTCTCGCTTTGGTAACTTTATTATGGATGGAAAACAATATCAGATTATTGGGCAGGTAGAGCGTGGAGACCGCAACGAACCGCTTGACTTAAAAACATTGTATGTAAAAAATAAGCGCGGTGAATTAATTCAGTTAGATAACTTAGTAACGTTTGAAGAGCTTAGCAGTCCACCGCAACTATATCGTTTTAATCGATACTCATCTGCCAAGGTGAGTGCTCAGTTAGCAAATGGTGTTTCCTTGGGCGAAGGCATTAAGGAAATGGAGAAGATTGGTGAGGAGGTTTTAAACGAATCCTATACAACCAGTTTAGATGGTGCCTCGCGCGAATTTTCAGAAAGTTCATCAAGCATTTATATTGCATTCGCAATAGCACTAGCAATCATTTACCTTATTCTTGCTGGTCAGTTTGAAAGTTTTAAAGATCCGTTGATCATTATGTTTACAGTGCCCTTGGCCTTGGCGGGAGCCTTGTTATCGTTGTGGTATTTTAATCAAACACTAAATATTTTTAGTCAGATTGGTATCATCATGTTAATTGGTTTGGTAACTAAAAATGGAATTTTAATTGTTGAATTTGCTAATCAACGCAAAGAGCAAGGAAAGAAGTTGTTAGAAGCCGTAACCGAAGCAGCTGAGTCACGCTTTAGACCTATTCTTATGACAAGTATGTCAACCATTTTAGGGATTCTTCCAATCGCTTTAGCGCTAGGGGCAGGATCGGAAAGTCGTGTGTCTATGGGTATTGCTGTTATTGGGGGTATGGCGTTCGCAACAGTATTGACCTTGTACGTAATTCCGGCAATCTACTCGTATGTAAGCAGTAAGGAGGCTAATGTATCACATGAATAAGTTCAATCTCATTTTTACTATGAATCGTTTTTTTGCTTTAATTCTGTTTGCATTAAGTTGTTCCGGTGCTTATGCACAAGATGAATTGAGTCTTGCGCGGGCTATTGAAATTGGATTGCGAAATAATTTTAATGTTCAGATCGGTAAACTCAATGAAGATATCGCCAAAAACAATAATACCTGGGGTCAGGCTGGCCTTTTTCCTACTATTAACCTGATCGGCAACCAGCCGAATAGTGTGGTGCAGCGCAAGCCCGCCAACCCATTTGCAGTGGCAGGTAAAAACATTTCAGACAACCTTACAGGACAATTGGATGCGCAGTTTACCTTGTTCGATGGATTCTTAGTTCATCTCTCCAAAGAACGATTGGAGAAACTAGAAGAACTTAGCAGCGGCAATGCCCGGTTTGTTATGGAGAATACGGTGCAAGCAATTATTCTTGGATACTATCAAATTTTGGTGCAACAAGAACAATTAGGCGTCTTAGTAAAAAATAAAACATTTTCGAAAGAACGATACGACTACGTTAAACTTAGGAAGGAATTAGGAAGCGCCATTACGTTTGATGTATTGCAAGAACAAAATAATTATTTGACCGACTCTGCCAGTGTGCTGCAGCAAGAGATTATAATTAAGAATCAGATTAGGAACTTCAATCTTCTTCTAAATGAAAACGTCAACAAGACCTATACGCTAACGGATAAAATTCCATCTGAAAATGAAGGATATCAATACGAAGACTTGCGCGAAAAAATGACTAAGTCCAATACAAATCTTCGCAATCAATACATCAGTCAAGAATTATTTCGTAATGCAACTAATATTTCTGAATCGAACTATGCACCACTGGTTACTTTAAATGTTGGCGCTAATGGAAGTTTAGATAAATTAAATGCAAACTTCAGAACGGCAACGGGCAATGTGTTGGAAAATACAGTAGGCTTTGTAAACCGCGATCCTGGGCAACCAGTATATACCAACGTAAATGAAACAGCATTAACACCATTAACTCAAACGGGTAATAGCTATGGGGCTTATGCCAATTTTGGGTTACGCTTTACCTTGTTTAATGGGGGGCAGATAAGACGTGCCATTGAGAGTTCGCGCATACAAGAAAAGATTGCGCAAGTAACAACCGATCAACTCAAGCTATCTCTTGAGAATGATTTATTGGCCACACTTGATTTATATAATCTTCGAAGACAACTGGTTCAAATAGCTCACGTTAGGTTGCAGGCAGCTGAGTTAAATCTATCGCTGGCCAATGAGCGCTATAAAAATGGAGCGCTAAGTGCAATTGATTTACGAATCGTACAAGATAGTTATCAACGTGCCGCGTTAGATAGTTTATTAGCTATTTATACGGGTATCACAAGTCGTGTTGATCTAGTTCGATTGACGGGAGGGTTGCTGGATAATATCCAATAGTTGGTTAACCTTCTGCTTGAACCTCCTCTGCTTTCATTACCCAAAAATTATTGAACCCTTCTCCAACCTGTATGCTTAACAGGCCATAGGCTAACATTTCGAGGATAGCTAGAAAATTAAAAATAAGGCTAATCCGGGTTGGAGCGCTTTCGAATAGCTCGGTAAAGGCAACCCGCTGTTTTGTGGTGATTTCGTTTAATATAAATTCTTTTTGTCCTTCAATGGTATAGGGGTATTGAATGACTTGATGAACCGGGCGATTTTTTTCTTCCTCTTGCCTTTTTAGAACCTTTTCGAATACTGTAAGTAGTTTAAATAGGTCAACGTCTTGTAATTCCGCTTCCACATTGGTACTCTCGGCAAGCGCCCGAAGCTCCTTCATCAAATTGCCTCGCTTTTCCTTCATAAGTTCCACTTCTTCCATTTTGTGGAACTGATCTACTACAGATTTGTACTTTCTGTACTCAAGTAAATGCTTAACAAGCTCTTCGCGTGGGTCTATTTCATTGCCTTGTTCGTCTAATTGTGGGCGAGGAAGCAGCATTCTAGACTTAATCCGCATAAGCGTGGCCGCAACTAAAATAAATTCACTGGCCACTTCCACATTCAATGTTTCCAGGCTACGGATGTATTCCAGAAAATCGTGTGTTATAGTCGAGATTGGGATATCATTGATGTTTAATTCATCGCGCTCTATAAAGAAAAGGAGTAGATCAAAAGGGCCCTCAAATAAGGGTAATTTGATTTCAAATGGTTCCTGTTGCATATCAATCTAAGTGGTCGACAAAAATAGTCAGGTTTGAATGATTTTGAGTCTTAATTTTTAAGAGAATCTGGTTAAATGATTAACCCATTGTAATTCCTTATTTTTGCCTCGGTTTTTATTTTACCATCAACGTGAACAGTTACCTTTAATCATTGTTAGGGATAAGTTCACCAAATCGAGATCCTCTTAAAACGCCCATGCTAATTACGCCAGGGAAATTATTATCTAAAATAGAAAGTCCTCAAGACCTTAAAAAGTTGGATGCAGCCCAGCTGGTTCAGTTGTGTGACGAGCTAAGGACATTTATCATCGATAATGTATCCGTTTATGGCGGCCATTTTGGAGCGAGCTTAGGTGTTGTTGAATTAACCGTTGCCCTTCATTATGTATTTAATACTCCAACCGATCAATTGGTTTGGGACGTAGGGCATCAGGCATATGGTCATAAAATTCTCACCGGAAGAAAAGATTCGTTTCATACAAATAGAGTTTACAAAGGCATTTCAGGATTTCCTAAAAGGAAAGAAAGCGAGTATGATGCTTTTGGCGTGGGTCATTCGTCAACCTCAGTTTCTGCAGCCTTAGGTATGGCAGTGGCTTCAAAATATTTGGGTTATGAGCAGCGGCAACACATTGCTGTTATTGGTGATGGAGCCCTTACTGGGGGTATGGCCTTTGAAGGACTAAACCATGCCGGAGTTTCCGATACTAATCTGCTAATTATACTCAATGACAATTGCATGTCTATTGATCCGAATGTAGGAGCGTTAAAAGATTATCTGACCGATATTACCACATCTAAAACGTACAATAGGTTTAAAGATGATGTGTGGAATTTGCTGGGTAAGCTTTCGCATTTTGGAAAAAATGCGCAAGAAATTGTTTCCAAAGTAGAGAACGGTATTAAGTCAACGCTGCTCAGTCAAAGTAATTTATTTGAAGCACTCAATTTAAGATACTTCGGCCCTGTTGATGGCCACGATGTGGATCACATGGTGGCGGTGCTCCAGGATCTGAAGCAGATTAAAGGTCCAAAAATCCTTCACTGCGTTACCGTAAAAGGGAAAGGCTATGGCCCTGCAGAAAAAGGAAACGCAACCACTTGGCATGCCCCCGGCACATTTGATAAAATATCAGGCGAGATTTATAAAAAAGTTCATGATGTTCCACAGGCTCCAAAATATCAGGATGTGTTTGGTCACACATTGGTAGAGCTTGCTAAACAAAACGATAAGATCATGGGCGTTACCCCAGCAATGCCCTCGGGTTCCTCCATGAATATTATGATGAAGGAAATGCCCGATCGTGCGTTGGATGTTGGTATTGCTGAGCAACATGCGGTTACGTTTTCTGCTGGCTTAGCAACACAAGGCATTATACCATTTTGTAATATATACAGTTCGTTCATGCAGCGTGCTTACGATCAGGTTATTCACGATGTGTGTATTCAGAATCTGCCGGTTAATTTTTGTTTAGATAGGGCCGGTTTTGCTGGTGCGGATGGGCCAACTCATCATGGAGCTTATGACATTGCTTTCTTTCGATGCATACCTAACATGATCATCTCGGCTCCTATGAATGAGCCTGAACTTCGGAACCTGATGTTTACAGCACAGCTGCCAAGAACGGAGAAAGCTTTTACGATTCGATATCCACGCGGACAAGGGGTAACCCCAAACTGGCGAACACCTTTTGAGGAAATAGAGATTGGCAAAGGGCGTAAAATAAAAGATGGCGAAGAGGTAGCCATACTTTCGTTTGGTCATATTGGCAACTATGTTGTAGAGGCATGCGAACTACTTGCAAGTAAGGGAATAAGCCCGGCTCATTATGATCTACGGTTTGCCAAACCACTTGACGAGGAATTGTTACACGAAGTTTTTTCCACGTTCAAAAAAATAATAACCATAGAAGATGGTTGCCTTCAGGGTGGTGTTGGAAGTGCAGTTCTTGAGTTTATGGCCGACCATAATTATCATGCTGAAGTAAAAAGATTAGGGATTCCTGATGCGATTATCGAACACGGAGAGCAAGATGAACTTCACCGAGAATGCGGGTTCGACATAAACGGCATAATTAAAACTGTAGAAAAGTTGCTTACACCTGTAAGGGTTTACAAAGCCTAATGGATTAATTCAAGTTCAATTTGCTCGAAATAAAACTGAAAATCAGCTAGATAGGCTCCCAATTTCCCCTGAGCTATTTCTCTCCTTTACTAATTTGAAAGGGTTCCTGCAACTCAGCATTGTTCAATAGAAAAGGATATTTTGGAAATTCACCTAATCCATCCTAATTTGTGCTTTATTGTATATATTTGGATACTATGAATAATATTATTTTTAATAGTTACCTATTTTTTATACGCTGAATAAACCCCATAAATATAAGCACATGCAAGATTTAGACGCAGTAGTAGATCCACACCAGTATGACGCATGGAACAATCTGGCTCTCAATATGGCTTTAGCCTTTTGGGCAATAGGCATTTTGGTTGTTCTAGGCTACATCGTTAAGTTGTCATCAACAGGCGGCAGCAAAAACAAGTACGATTATATTAACAAGCATGAAATCAAGTTGTTGTGGATTGCTTCTATCATTCTGATAATTGGAGGTTGTTGGTTTGTAAACGCCAATGTTACCGAATTGACTGCACTTTGGATTTTTGTGAGATTGTTCACAACCATAATGATGGGCTTTTTTATTGGTGTTATAATTCAAAATCTACTCAAATTTTACTATCCATTTTTTATTGAAAGACGCTTGAAAGTGCTTCGGTATAAGCCACGGATTTCACCGAAGACAAACAAACCGATGAAGCTGCTTAGCGAAGAAGAAGAAGATGCTCACATGGATGAGGGTATGATTGAAGAGGAAAATGTTTTCTCTGTTGACTACGATGTTTGGTTGGATGAGGAAAGTGGGTACAAGCAAATTGAAAAATATGCTGGTCACTTGCATGCTATCCAGTGTCCGGAATGTAATTATCAAACCTTTAAGGTCAATCGCGAAGAAGTTATAAAGCAACCTACGGCTACTGAAGAAGGCGAATTGATGAAGCACTATGTTTGTAGCTATTGTGGATATAAGGCAAGAAAGATAGTTTCTTTGAGGATTTCTACTAAGTTGGATGAAGCAGCAGCAACAACCGCATAATTAAATATAAGATATTTCATTAAAGGCCTCACTGCAGTGAGGCCTTTTTGTTTCTCAACAATTCTATATAGATAACCTCCTGTAACTTGCCAGAAAATAACTTTTTTATAAAGTCGGTAACTTGATTTGATCGGAATAGAAATTCATTCGCGAATGCTGAGTATCCAGCAACGCAATACGGTCAATGGATGCACGCTTGTGATTCACAAACACTTCAACATAATCGCTGCCCAATAGATACAAGTTCACTTTGTAGCTATAATAGCGAATGTTCATAATGAAGCTTGCGTGCTCATAAAGCAGGGAAATCTTTTTTTCTAAGGGAAGATTTTTAACGTTGTTCCAACAAATCATCAAATAAACTTATTGAAAAAATAAGTTTATTCCTTGCTATGAGATTGAATTAATGGTTTGATTGTAGAAGAAGGAAATCTATGGTAAAATCATTTTTTGAATTCTAATAAGCCTACGTTAAATTTGCACTCCCAAAACCGCACCGGCTTGTGTGGGGATTTGTAAATGGTGGATGTAGTTCAGTTGGTTAGAATGCTAGATTGTGATTCTGGAGGTCGCGGGTTCGAGCCCCGTCATTCACCCATTAATTTGTAAACCCTTGCATTTATGCAGGGGTTTCTTGCTTTTAACGGCTGAAAATCAGGCGTTCGCCTTTTTTTTCTTCATTGATTTTACCCTCGGCAAAAGCCAAATGACCCGAAACCCAGGTGTGCGTTACCGATGATTGAAAGGTATTTCCTTCAAAGGGTGACCACCCGCATTTAGCCAGAATGTTACTTTTCTCAACCTGCCATGGTTTATCAGGATTTATTAGAACCAGATCAGCAAAATATCCTTCCCTTATAAACCCACGATTTTTTATTTGAAAGAGAACGGCCGGGTTATGCGCCATCTTTTGAACAATTGTTTCGACAGAGATTTTTTTCTGATGATAAAACTCCATCATGGCGACTAAACTGTGCTGAATTAAAGGTCCCCCGGAAGGGGCTTTAAAATAGCTATTCTGTTTTTCCTCAAGTGTGTGCGGGGCGTGGTCAGTAGCAATTACATCAATCCGGTTATCTAACAGGGCTTTAAATATTTCCTGTTGGTCGGATGTTTTTTTAATAGCAGGATTCCATTTAATAAACATGCCCAGTCGTGCATAGTCTGAATCATTAAACCAAAGATGGTGGATACAGGCTTCGGCAGTTATTTTTTTCTTCTCTAAAGGAAGTGTGTTATCAAACAGATTTGTCTCCTTAGCTGTTGAAATATGAAGTATATGAAGTCGGGTTCCAAACTTTTTGGCTAACTCAACAGCGAAGAAGGAGGACTTGTAACAAGCTTCTTCACTACGAATTAATGGATGATACTTCACCGGCATATTTTCGCCATATCGCTCCTTAAACTCGGCAGTATTTTTTAGTATCGTAGCCTCATCCTCGCAGTGAGTTGCAATCAGTGAAGGAAATTTTGAAAAGAAACCCTCAAGAATTTTTCCATCATCCACTAACAAATTGCCTGTAGATGAACCCATAAAAATTTTTAGGCCGCATACTTTAGTAACATCAGTGCGAAGTACTTCATCAAGATTGTCATTAGAAGCACCCATAAAGAATGAGTAGTTCGCGAGCGAGGTGCGCGAGGCAATCTGATATTTATCTGCCAGTAAGGCTTGGGTAAAAACGGGCGGCACCGTGTTTGGCATTTCCATAAAACTAGTAACGCCACCCGCCACTGCTGCGCGCGATTCAGAATAGATTGTTGCTTTGTGCGTAAGTCCTGGTTCACGAAAGTGAACCTGATCATCAATGGCACCGGGTAACAGAAAAGAACCTTTTGCATCAATGACACGATCATCTGCTTTGGCGTTGATTGAAGAGCCAATTTTTTCAATTCGGGTTCCCTGAATCAACACATCGCCCTCAAAGACTTTTCCTTCGTTTACGATTTTCGCATTCGTGATTAACGTAGAGTTCATTACCTTGCTTAATTACGTAAAGATAAAGAATCTTGAGCCCGATTTCCTGGAATGATTTTAAGTTAAATAAGCAATTGTTCGATGCAATTGCAGATGCTGGTTTTGAGTCTCCAACGGAGATTCAACAAAAATGTATTCCATTGGTTTTAGGGGGTCAGCATGTGATTGGTATTGCACAAACTGGAACAGGAAAGACAGCGGCTTATATGTTACCCTTGCTGATGAAGATTCGCTATGCGCAAGGCAATGACGTTCGTGCACTCATTCTAGTGCCAACAAAAGAATTAGTAGCACAGGTAGCAACACAAGCTGCAGCCTTGGCTAAATTTACCGACTTACGGATTGTAGAAATTTATGGTGGTGTTGGCGCTAAGGCGCAAATTGAAAAAATTCAAGCTGGTACTGATTTATTAATTGCTACTCCAGGTCGCTTTCTGGAATTGTATTCACGAAATGAATTGGTGACCAAACAAATAAAAACACTGGTGTTGGATGAGGCCGATCGTATGATGGACATGGGCTTTATGCCGCAGCTCCGCAGAATTTTTGAAGTAATTCCATCAAAGCGACAAAACGTTTTGTTCTCAGCCACTTTCCCTGAAAAAGTAGAACGATTGGCTAACGAGTTCCTGGATTTTAGTATGCGCGTGGAAATTACTCCCCCTGCTACGGTGGCTACACAAGTAGTTCAGGAATTATATTATGTGCCTAATGGAGCTACCAAAATAAATTTCTTAGAACATCTTCTCAATACGAATGCTGAGTTTAGTCGAGTGATGATTTTTACACGCACAAAAGATGTAGCGAACAACATCTATAAATATTTAGACAGAAAACATCTTGGTCCCGTTAAGGTAATTCACTCTAATAAAGGCCAGAATACGCGCATCAATGCGATGAATGATTTTAAAGAAGGTAAGCTTCGCATTCTTGTATCCACCGATGTGGCCTCGCGTGGGATTGATGTAACCAACGTTACCCATGTTATTAATTTTGATGTGCCTATCATGTATGAAGACTATGTGCATCGCACAGGCAGAACAGGACGAGCTTTTCAAGAGGGTAAAGCAATTACATTAGCTACCGAAGCAGAACGATATCATATCGATAAGATTGAGAAAATTATCCGTGAGAAAATTACGGTAAAGAAATTGCCCTCAACCATTGAAGTAGCGGAAACCCCATATGCCGAAGCGCAACTAATGGCGCGCGAAATTGACAGGCAGAAACGCTATGAAGATCCCGAGTTTAAGGGAGCGTTTCATGATAAGAAACATGAGAAAAAAAATTAGCCAACGAACTTCGTTGGCTAATTAATTCTATAGTGTGATTTAAAAAATTACCCGTTCATAGAAGTTAAAAACTCCTCATTATTACGGGTTCCTTTCATTTTACTTTGCAGGAATTCCATCGCTTCAACTGAATTCATGTCGGCCATAAATTTGCGAAGTATCCAAACGCGTTGTAGTTCATCTTCTTTCATCAACAAGTCTTCGCGTCTTGTGCCAGATGCCGGAACATCGATGGAAGGATAAATTCTGCGATTTGAAAGTTTGCGATCCAATTGCAATTCCATGTTACCCGTTCCTTTAAATTCTTCGAAGATAACTTCGTCCATTTTTGAACCGGTGTCAATCAAGGCAGTTGCGATAATAGTAAGTGAACCACCATTTTCAATTTTACGAGCAGCACCAAAGAAACGTTTTGGCTTATGCAATGCATTTGCATCCACACCACCCGATAGAATTTTACCAGATGACGGAACAACCGTATTATAAGCTCGCGCGAGACGTGTGATTGAATCCAATAAGATTACTACATCATGGCCACACTCAGTCATGCGCTTAGCTTTCTCCAATACTATGCTGGCAACTTTAACGTGACGATCAGCCTGCTCATCAAAGGTAGAAGCAATAACTTCTGCTCTTACGCTTCGAGCCATATCAGTAACTTCTTCAGGTCGTTCATCAATCAGCAATACGATCAAATAAACTTCTGGATGATTTTCAGCAATGGCATTAGCAATGTTTTTCAACAATACTGTTTTACCCGTTTTCGGTTGCGCCACAATCATACCGCGCTGGCCTTTCCCTATTGGTGCGAAAAGATCCAGAATGCGGGTGCTCATGTTATCATGTGTGGTGCTGAGCTTTAATTTTTGCTCAGGGAAAAGCGGAGTTAAGTATTCGAAAGCAACCCGGTCGCGGATTTCTTCTGTTGTTTTACCATTAATACTTTCAACTTTAAGCAGGGCAAAATATTTTTCACCTTCTTTTGGTGGGCGAATTTGACCGCGCACAGTATCTCCTGTTTTTAAACCCAAAAGCTTTATTTGAGATGGAGAAACATAGATATCATCAGGGCTGGCTAGATAGTTATAATCGGACGAACGAAGGAATCCATATCCATCTTGCATAATCTCTAACACACCTTCATTGAAAACCAAGCCGTCAAACTCGCGGATCGGATTTTCTTTTTTAGGCTGCTGATTTTGGTGATGGGGCTTATGTTCGCGTGGCTCCTTAACTGGGGTTTCAGTGGGTTGAGGTTGAGGAGGCTGCTCTACGCTGTTGTTTTCATCAAAGCGGGTAATGCTTTGATCAACTTCTGTGTTGTCGGTACTTTTAACGACCTCATCAGTTGAAAGTTCTTTTTCTTTCGGCTTTGGGGTATCTTCCGGAGCAACATTTTCGCGTCTACGCGGACGCATCTTCCGCTCAGAGTCGGGAGCGGGTACCGGTTTTTTATCTGCTTTTGGGTCATCGGCAATGGCTTGCTGATCGAGGATTTTGTAAATCAAGTCTTGCTTGGCAAGTTTCTTAGCGTTCTTTACGCCCATACCTTCGGCAATTTCCTTTAATTCGGAAAGGAGCCTGACGTTCAGGTCATCAATTGTATGCATGTAGGTTAAAAAGATTAATTAATAGATAGATTTTATATAAGAAGATAGAGCTGCGAGACAGCTTTAAAAAAACATTTAGTCAAGTAGTAGAAAAGAGATCGAAAAGTACAAGAATTTTATATCGTGAGTGCCTGAGGAGGCTGCGATGGTGATGCAAGTATAGTTCAAAATTAAATAGTATCAAATTTCAAGAAAATATTATTGGTTAATTTCGCCCCTTAAACAATCAAAGTATGTTGACATTACAGATACTACGCGAGCAAACTCATGCTGTGTTGGAGGGATTAAAGAGGCGAAACTTCAAAGATGCGGATAGCCTTGTTCAGCAGGTTATAGAAAATGATAAACTCCGCAGAGAAACACAAAACACGTTAGACATACTAAAGGCCAAGTCGAATGCTGATTCTAAAAAAATTGGCGAATTAATGAAGGCAGGCAAGGCTGAGGAGGCTTTAACCATTAAAACAGCAATTGCCCAGGATAAAGATAAAATCAAATCATTGGAAGAAAGCCTGAGTGATTTTGAAAAAAAGCAGCAAGAGATTTTATATAAAATTCCGAATGTACCCGCAACTATTGTTCCGGCAGGTAAAAGTGCAGAAGATAATATAACGGTACATGAGCATGGGCAAATACCCACGCTTTATGATGGCGCACAACCTCATTGGGAATTAATAAAGAAATACGACATCATTGATTTTGATTTAGGTGTTAAAATTTCTGGAGCTGGGTTTCCTGTTTATAAAGGAAAAGGCGCTCGGTTACAACGCGCCTTAATAAACTTCTTTTTGAATGAAGCTGGTAAAGCGGGTTATTCGGAAATACAACCGCCTATTGTAGTGAACGAAGCGAGCGGTTATGCTACGGGTCAGCTTCCCGACAAGGAAGGGCAAATGTATTTTGTGAATGAAGATGGGTTGTACCTGATTCCAACAGCGGAGGTTCCCATCACTAATTTATATCGCGATGTTATTTTAACGGAAGAAGCATTGCCTGTTAAAAATGTTGGTTACACTCCTTGCTTTCGCAGAGAGGCCGGCAGTTGGGGCGCGCATGTGCGCGGACTAAATCGCTTGCATCAATTTGATAAAGTAGAAATTGTACAAATCAGCAAACCGGAAGATTCTTATCGAATTTTAGATGAGATGAGTTTGCATGTGCAAGGGTTATTGGAAAAACTTGAGTTGCCTTATCGCAAACTTTTATTGTGTGGTGGCGATATGGGTTTTAACGCGGCCATTACATACGATATGGAAGTATATTCTGCAGCGCAGCAACGCTGGCTTGAAGTGAGCTCCGTGAGTAACTTCGAAACCTTTCAGGCAAACCGTTTAAAACTGCGCTACAAAAACAAGGAAGGTAAAATGCAATTATTGCATACCCTTAACGGTAGTGCTTTAGCGCTGCCGCGAATTGTTGCTTCTATTCTGGAAAATAATCAAACCGAAAAGGGAATTAAAATTCCAGATGTGCTAGTTCCTTATACGGGATTTGAGTGGATCGATTAAGCGGATACAGGTTGCTTGTCACTGGCTTCTGGCAGGTGAGGATCTTTTAAAGTATCGACTTACGAAAGGAATATTAAGGGATAACCAATTTTCCATCTCTGAATGTGTTCCTTCCGTCTGTGCCCAGTTTGGTCGCGAAGCTGTACTTAAAATCTTTGGCAACAACATCGGGCAACCTTGTAGTTTTGAAAAACACGTTTTCACTATCTCGGGAATAATCATCTGATAAAAACTCGAAACTACTTGCTTGGGCATTGGGGATTAGCTGGTCATCGTAATAGACAGAAGTTTTATCCTTAAAATAATCTCTATCCAGTATAACAAGACTTTCAACATCCACATCGGGAAATATTTTTCCATCATGGATAAGAATTTTGTTAATAAGAATATTTCGCTCATCCAATACAGCTAAGGATTCAATCTTATCAAATGCGATTGAATTAAATTCGTTTTTCCAGTTGGAGATAATAAGGGTGTTTCCAATTAATGCGTAGCTACTGTTGATTGCTTTAATCACCCCTGTCACACGGGCAACCTTTTTAACTACCCCTCTATTTGTTATACCGCTTTCTGTATGAGAATGGATTATGGCATAAACAAAATTAGTATCGACAGCAAGGGTGTTATTGATTCGTTTAAAGCTTTGATAATCTACTTCCAGTTTGGTGCCTTCATAAAAATAGTGCTGGTAGTCCCTAAACCAATATCTATCCCAATTGTCGACACCAGTATCGAACCGCTTGTAAGTTCTGGGGTCGGCACTTGTGATAATTGTCAATAGATCATTGGTTGAATTTCTGGCATAAACGTGTTGGTTATCCTTTGGAATATTATCATCGATATAAAATGATGCAAAGTCGACCGGCTGTTTAACCCCTTTCCAAAAAATTGAATGGTCATCTTTCCCAAATTCCTCGGCCAACGTTTTAAAACTTGTAGGATCTGCTTCTAACTCAGTGTAGCCCAACTCAAACCAATTGCCCATAGGGGCATAGACGATTTTCTTTTTAATAGCATGAAAGTAATAGGACTTCGACACCGTTTTATCGACTTCCTTGCCGAGGCGAATTATATAATACCTTACCATCCAAAAGCCTCCAAAAATTAATAGGATCACAATCAGGACGATGGAAATAATTTTCATTTATGCTATTATTTAATGGAACTCAGGTAAGAAGAAAATATTTTAGGTCACATTCGTATTGCCAAAATATTCCATAAGAAAGGAGTCATTAGGATTTACTGAGTTACTAATTTTAGTTAGGAGATGTTTTTATTTTATCTATTAATAATGTTCCGAACACAATTCCTAAAATTACTATGGAAATCAAAGCAGAATAAACAATTGGGTTATTTTCTGTTCCTGTCCACTTGCTATAGATACCAAAGAACGCCCACATTAACACTAATAGAAAGGCTGGCTCTTTAAATTGAAAAGCTATATACAAACCTAACGCAGCCGCAATACCAATCATAACAATAGTCCAGTAAGTTGATGATAGAAACCCACCTGTCCAATGTATAGAGATTAACAGGGCAGAAACATCAGCAATAGTAGCTACGCAAATCCACGAGAGATAAAAAATGAACGGCAGCAAGATTAGAAACCATTCTCTTCGACTTAAATTATTCTTTTGAAGCAATAAAAAAATCCGCGTATGCGAATACAGCAAAACCAGCATGATAACGACAGAAGCAGCTATGAATAAATGATGCCAAACTAAAATCCAACTGGCATTGGCCACGCACGAAAGCAAAAACCAGAGCGAAAGTTCTTTGAAGTAGGGCTTATCCTTTATCTTAATCTGAGCAATAGAAAATACAATCAGCGATAAATAGATGACACTCCACACAGAAAAAGTAAAACCAGCAGGCGTAAAAAGGCTGGGGTATAAATCTGAAATTTGCCCGGTATTCATACCATTAATAGGAAGAATATTCGCAAGGGCATTTACGGTTAGCACTGCAACTAAAGCCAAAATATTTAAGATTATCAGAATGCGGTTGTTCATGTTTAAAGTCATTAAGTAGTTAGTTCCTTTTGGTTAATAACCAGCGTACGGGTAATATTGTTCTCCCAAAATTAAAGGCTATGAAACTAACTTCAACCTTCTTTGCGTTACTATTTATTGCCATGTTAACATCCTGCACAAAATCTTCAAATACTGAAACAGTTTCAAATTATCCGGTATCTGCCAAAGTCGATACGGTTGATACCTATTTTGGCGTGGCCGTGCCCGACCCGTACCGATGGCTGGAAAATGATACAACCAAAGCTGTGGCTGATTGGGTTAAAGCCGAGAACAAAGTAACCTTCGGTTTCTTGGATAAGATACCGTATCGCACGGAAATCAAAAAGCGACTAGAAGCATTGAACAATTACGAAAAGTTGGGCGCACCCTTTAAGCGTGGCGATTATATTTATTTCTATAAGAATGATGGCTTACAAAATCACTATGTATTGTATCGTAAAAAAGGAGAACAGGGTGAGACAGAAGTTTTCCTTGATCCAAACTCTTTTTCGAAAGATGGCACCACTCGTTTAGCCGGAGTTTCGTTTTCAAAAGATGGCTCGCGGGCAGCCTATCAAATTTCAAAAGGCGGTGCTGATTGGACAGAAGCAATTATTATAAATGCAATTGATAAAACTCCTTTGCAGGATACGCTTCGCGATATAAAATTTAGTGGAATCTCCTGGCGCGGCAACGATGGTTTTTATTTTAGCACCTATGAAAAACCAAAAGGCAGTCAGCTAACGGCTAAAACCCAAAGTCATAAGTTATATTTTCATAAAGTGGGCACACCCAGAAGTCAGGATCAATTGATTTTTGGTGATGATAAAAATCCGCGCAGATATGTTGGCGGAGGACTTACGGAAGATGAGCGCTTTCTGGTTGTAACGGCATCAACCAGCACAACGGGCAATGAGCTTCATATGCAAGACTTGAATGATCCAAAAGGAAAGTTGATTACTGTGGTGAATAATTTTGATAATAATCATAGTGTGTTGGATAATGAAGGAAGCCGGATTTTGGTTGAGACAAATTTAAATGCTCCGAATAATCGAGTTGTTGAATTTGATTTCTCGAAGCCGGGTGTTGAAAACTGGAAGGATGTAATCCCAGAAGCAGAGAATGTATTAAGTGCTTCCACTGGTGGCAAATATTTATTTGCAGATTATACTGTAGATGTTAAAACACAGGTTAAACAATTTGATTTGCAAGGTAAGTTGATTCGTGAAGTGGAGCTGCCTGGTATCGGATCAGCTGGGGGCTTTGGCTCCCGTAAGGAAGAAACGGAACTTTACTACTCCTTTACATCATTCACATACCCTACTTCCATATTCAAATACGACATGGCTTCGGGTAAGTCTACCTTATATAATCAGCCTAAAGTAGATTTTAATCCGGCAGATTATGAGACAAAACAGATTTTCTATGCCAGTAAGGATGGCACTAAAGTGCCGATGTTTATTGTGTATAAGAAAGGGCTTGAGCTAAATGGGAAAAATCCCACATGGCTATATGCCTATGGCGGATTTGGTGTGTCGCTTACTTCTTATTTTGATCCTTCACTAATTGTTTGGCTGGAAAATGGTGGCGTGTATGCACAACCTAATTTACGTGGTGGTGGCGAGTATGGTGAGAAGTGGCATTTGGCCGGAATAAAAATGCAAAAGCAAAATGTGTTTGATGATTTTATTGCGGCAGGAGAATATCTGATCAATGAAAAATATACATCACATGATTACCTCGCAATAGTTGGTGGATCAAATGGCGGATTATTAGTAGGTGCAACCATGGCACAGCGCCCTGATCTAGCCAAAGTAGCTTTGCCTGCCGTAGGCGTGATGGATATGTTGCGTTATCATAAGTTTACCGCAGGGGCAGGTTGGGCCTATGATTATGGAACGGCTGATGACTCGAAAGAAATGTTTGAATACATTAAAAAATATTCTCCTTTGCATGCGCTTAAATCAAATACAGCGTATCCGGCAACTTTAATTACCACAGCCGATCATGACGATCGGGTTGTGCCAGCGCACTCATTTAAGTTCGCAGCTACTCTTCAGGAAATGAATAGTGGACCAAACCCAGTGTTGATTCGCATTGAAACAAAGTCAGGACATGGATCATCCAATCTTTCTAAAGCTATTGAAACGGATGCTGATCAGTTTGCCTTTACTTGGTATAACATGGGCGTGGTTCCATCCATGGTGAAGAAAGACATGTAAACTGGATGCTTGTCACTCGTTACTGGATTGTTGTCACCAACTTCCAGTGACCAGCATCAAGCCTCCAGTTTCTTAATTTTCTCCGCGGCACTTTTTCCCGCTACTTCGGTAAGTTCTTCGAGGCTGGCATCCTTAATTTTTCTTACCGATTTAAAATGCGCTAAAAGTTTATCGGCTGTTTTCTTGCCAATACCGGGTATCTCTTCAATCTCGGTTACAAAAGTTGAGTTACTTCTTTTCTGCCGATGAAAGGTGATGGCAAACCGGTGCGCTTCATCGCGTATGCGTTGAATTAATAAAAGTGCTGGTGATTTTTTACTGATCAACAAAGGAAGTGGATCTTCGGGATAATAAATTTCTTCTAATCTTTTTGCTATACCTATTATAGGAATTTTTCCATAAAGCCCAAGCTCTTGTAGTGCTTCGCAGGCACTACTCAATTGACCTTTGCCGCCATCAACAATTATTAACTGCGGATATTCACCTTCTTCTTCCATAATTCTTTTGTAACGCCTACCAACAATTTCTTTCATGGATGCAAAATCATTTGAACCAATAACAGTTTTGATGTTGAAGTGGCGATAGCCTTTTTTCTCGGGCTTGCCATCTACAAATCGAACCATAGAAGCTACCGGTGAAGTGCCTTGAAAGTTTGAGTTATCGAAGCACTCAATAATTTTTGGATATTGATTCAACCGAAGATTCTCTTGAAGAATGTGAAGCACTTCATTCTTTTTTGTTTTGCGCTCTTCTTTGCTGATTTCTTTTTCCCGCTTTTGGTAGAGTGCATTTTTGAGGGAGAGATCAATTAATTTTTTCTTATCGCCAATTTGAGGAACAACGTTTTCAAAATCATCCGCTTTAATTGATAATGGTAGGTTTGTATAAACTTCGGGATTGTTACTGTTATAGGTTGTTCGCAATTCCTGAACTACCAAGCTTAGTATTTCATCATCTGGTTCATCTAATTTCTTTTTGATTTCAAGGTTCTTTGAAAAAATAATAGCGCCTTCGCGAATTTGCAGGTAATTGACATATGCCTCTGTTACCGAACTTGTAATAGTCACCACATCAATCTCACTTAACTTGCGGTTTACTACGAGCGACTTAGTCTGGAATTTTTCGAGCAGTTCTAGCTTACGCTTATAAATTGCAGCCTTCTCAAACTCCATAGTTTCAGCTGCCTCCTTCATCCTTCTTGTAAATTCATTCTCAACTACACTCAAGTCACCTTTTAAAATATTTCTGACTTCAGCAATTTCTTCCAGGTAAGAAGCCTCATCTTGCAATCCTTCACACGGACCTTTGCAGTTACCGATATGAAATTCCAGACAGACTTTAAATTTCTTTTGTTCAATGTTTTCCTGCGAAAGCAGAAGCGAACATGTGCGAATAGAATATAATTGCCTTACTAATTCCAACACGCTCTTCATCGAGACTACGCTTGTATAGGGACCAAAATATTCACCTTGCTTAGGTATATATTTTCGGGTGTAGATGATTCTGGGAAACCTCTCCAGTATTATGCAGAGATAAGGAAAGGTCTTATCGTCCTTTAATAAGATGTTGTACTTAGGTTGATTTTGTTTAATAAAGTTGTTCTCTAATAACAACGCATCAAACTCTGTATTGGCAAGCGTGAATTCGATTTTTTTTATTTCCGAAACAAGCTTTTCGGTTTTACGATTGTACTGTGATTGTTTTGTGAAATAACTGGTGACACGTTTCTTTAAGCTCTTAGCCTTGCCAACATAAATTAGCACATCCTCTTTATCGTAGTAGCGATAAATACCAGGCGAATCAGGAAGCGAAGCAAGGGTATCTTTTAAGTCGAACACACGTAAAAGTACGATTTGCGATTTACGAAGTACGAATTTGGACTTACAAATTAAGAGTGATGATTTACAAATGGATAGACTGAAAATCGTAATTCGTCAATTATTAAATCGTCAATTATTAATGTCCCACGGTTTTTCATCGATCAACTGAATAGAATCCTGAACGATATGCTTGGCACAATCGAGGGTCATATCCAATCCGCTGGATGGCCGCTTAAATTGTCCTTTTGTTATTCCGCTTTGTGGATCAGCGTATGCTTTGCGCATAAATGCATCCCAAATAGGGCGGGCTGTTTTTCCACCCTGACCAAATAACCAGGAAGGAAAGTGAATGGCACGTTCATCGCCACCGGTCCATGCGCCTGCAACTAAATCATGTGTTACACCAATATACCAGCCATCTGATGCATTATTTGTTGTTCCGGTTTTACCACCAATTTCATTATCGATACGCAGTTCGCGGCTAAGGCCCAACGATGTTCCGCCTTCTTCCTCCACACCACCGCGCAACATGTAAAGCATTTTATAAGCTGTTTGATCGCTAATGGCTTCACGGGTTTTAGGATTAAAGATTTCAATCACGTTTCCGTTTTTATCTTCAATGCGAGTAAGAAAGATTGGCTGCGTGCTAATGCCGCCATTTACAAAAGTTCCATAAGCGCCTACCATTTCAAATAATGAAACATCGCTGGTGCCCAAGCAAAGTGATGGTACAGCATCCAATTTACTTTCAATGCCAACGCGATGCGCAAACTCAACTACGTTTTCAGCTTTTAAGTCTTGCATGATCTGCGCTGTTATTGAATTAACAGACTGCGCCATAGCTTGGCGGATCGTCATTTGTGCACCATGGCCTTTTGATCCATCAGCATTTAAAGGATACCAAGGTGGCTGACCTGGAATATAAAATTGTGGAGAAATATCTTTTTTCAAGAGGCAAGGGGAGTAACCGTTTTCCATTGCCAATCCATAAACAAATGGTTTGAAAGTAGAGCCAGGTTGGCGAGTGCCTTGCTTTACGTGATCGTATTTAAAGTATTTGTGATTGATGCCCCCAACCCAGGCTTTGATATAGCCGGTGTACGGATCCATTGCCATAAAACCAGTTTGAAGAAATCGTTCATAATAATCCAATGAATCGTAACTACTGAACAAGGTATCGCGCTCGCCTCCCCACGTAAAAACGGTCATCTGCTTTTTCAGCTTAAGCATAATTTTTAGTGAGTCTGATTTCTCGCCATATTTTTCTACATACGCTTTATAGGCATCTGTTTTGCGAATTCTTCGCTCCAGAAAATCCTTTATTTCTTTCCCGTCATCATCCACCCAAGGATTTCGATTTCTTTTTTTCCACTCTTCGGTAAACTGAGCTTGCAGGGGCTTCATGTGCTCAGCTACTGCATCTTCAGCATATTTTTGTAAGCGACTGTCAATGGTGGTATAAATTTTTAATCCCGAATTATAGAGATCAATATTTTTCTCTCTACAATATTGTAGCATATAATTGCCAAGCACGGTGCGGAAGTAAGTAGCAAGGCCTTCATTTTGATTTTGAAAACTATATTTTAATTCGATTGGCAAGGCGCGCATTGAATCGTATTGCTCGCGGGTTGAAATTTTATACTTGTGATCGTAAATTTTGTATAAGATTTCATTGCGCTTACGCAGCGAAGTTTCTGGGTTGCGATTTGGATCAAACGCGGTAACCGCTTGAAGCATACCTACCAACACAGCAGACTCTTGAATGTTGAGACTGTCAGGGCCTTTATCAAAATAGGTTTCAGAAGCTACCTTAATACCAAATGTATTGCTACTAAATGTGGCTGTGTTCAAATACATAGCAATGATTTCCTCTTTCGTAAAATTCTCTTCCAGTTGAATGGAGATTATCCATTCTTTCGTTTTTTGAATTACACGCCTGGGGTACTTACCCAACTTTGCAAGAAATCCATCCAGACTTTTATCGGGATTCATAGTATAAAGATTTTTTGCCAGCTGTTGCGTGATTGTGCTACCACCGCCTTGAGAACTTAATGTAATGATTCCATAAAACACTCTTAAAAATGCAGTGGCATCTAACCCCGAGTGATCATAAAATCGATGATCTTCAGAAATGACTAATGTATTAACTAAATCTTCTGATAGTTCTTCAAAGTGAACCTGGCTGCGATTATAACCCCGATAGTATCTTCCCAATGAAACACCATCCGCACCTATAATTTCTGACGACAGATCATTCTCCGGATTTTCTACTTCCACCAAACTTGGCATTTCACCATATAAACCAAACAAGTTTATACTTACCGTATAAATATATAACGGGAAGCCTATAATAAAGCAAAAGAAGGCAATCCATACATACTTGATGGTTTTGCGCAGCCAAGGCCGCTCAAGCTTGAGCAGGTTATTGATTTTGCTTTTGATAGTTTCTGTCAAAGAAGGTGAGGTACTCATCCAATGCCTTAGTTCGGTAAAAAATTTGAAAGTTATCTTTGGTAATTACAAAGCTATAGAATTTATGGTCTGAAAAAGGTTTGCTCGCGGCAATCTGAGCGAGGAATTTGTCGAAATAACTGAGCGCGGCTTCCAGGCTTGGCAACTCGGTTACAATGGTAATTGTTTTCTCTTCGTTAAGAATGATATTGCTTGTGTTCAACTTGAGGTCTTTCCATTGATTAGCATTAAATTTTTCGAGCGCGTTTGATACAGGGTTAGTAATGCGATCATTTGTGGTATAAACAACTACAAAGTTATGAACACCGGCTGTTGATTTAATAAACTGAATGCCTTTCGATCGTTCTAGTTTTTCGAGTAACGTTTTGGAGGCAACAAGCAATTGTTCGGCATAAGGTTTTAAAGTATTGTCAGGATATTTTTTAATAAACTCACTTAATTCAAATTGATAGCGGGTTACATCTTCTGTTTTTCCGACAATGAGAATTTTGAGCAATTCAAGCTGGGGAGTAAAGGTTGTTTCGCCTTCTGCAAATGCAAGGCGAATTCGGTCTTGCGCGGGGCGTAAGTTATTGGCCTGATAAAACGTATAGGCTTCTTTATAAATCAATTTTTGTTTTTCTGCGGCTACACTGGTCTCACGCAAGTAATCGGGGTTAATAAGAATGCGGGTAAAATTTGATTGCGGATGATTGGCTTTTAGTAAATCGGCATAATGTGCGGCCTTAGCAGGATCTTTGTCACGCTCAATCAGGTATAGTTTGTATAATACTTCAGGTTCAAATTCCGATCCGGGAAAACGATCTAATAGTTTTGTGTACGATTGGGATGCATTCGCTTTTTCATCTAATTGAAAATAATAAAGATCGCCCAGTTTAAAATATCCTTCCTCTATTTTAGCCAATGCTTCGGCACGTTGCTTTTCAGTTTTTGGAATTTGATCGATCAATTTTCCAACCTCATCAACTACTGCTATAGCTGGCTTTGCTTCACCTCCACCTCCATCGGTCGTTAACTTTTCTTTTCCATCTGCCACTGCCACCGCGGGGTTGGCATCGTTAATTACCGAAGCCTTGTTAGATCTCCTCCAATTATCTTCAAGGGGTATTGACCCCCAGATTCGCTGAAACTCAGCTTGACCTAATGATACAGCTGAAGGATTACCAAAATACCAATCGGCTGTGGCCGATGATTGAGTGTTGAAGAAAGAACTATTTTGATTGTTACTTGTACTTGTTGTGGTACTTCTTTTCTTTTTCTTTTTAATAGATGTGGTTGCCACTTTTCTTTTTGCAAGTACCGAGTCTAATCTTGTTCGAAGAGTGAGCGAATCGAAATTTGACAGCGCGAGCAAACTGTCGTTCCAGGTTATGGCTTCGGTATATTTAGCAAACTCGCCTAAAATTTCTTGTCGCTTTTTTATTAAGTCATAATTTTCAAAATCTTTGGGCAACGCACCAATCGCGCTATCGTAATATAATTTTGCCTGGCTGTATTTTTTAAGTGAATCAAAACTTAACTGACCAATTCGTAGGTAGGCACTTCCCTGAATGCGCTTATTGGTGCCTGCGTGCGAAGAAGAAGTATAGCTTTCTATAGCTTGTTTAAGATTACCTTGTTTGCGGTCAAATTCGCCAAGCTCATAATATATTTTATCCCTAAACTCTTGATTCTTTGTATCAGTCAACATTTTTTCAAATTGCGCACGCAATTGCCGCACATCTTTTTTATTATCGAGCCGTGCAACCTGGGCCATATTAAGGCGCGCATAAAAATCAATTTCATATTCGGGGTTAGTGCCTAAGCATTTTCGGTAATAATTATAAGCCTCCGAACTAAAGCCTAATTTCTGGTAGACTTGTCCAACCAAAAAATAGATTCTCCCTTTTTGGTCTTTTCTGTCTAGCAACGAATCTGCTTTGGTAAGATTGCGCACCATAAAGTCATAATCGTTGCGCACTTGATAGTAGTATGCTTTTTCTAAATAAAGATTTTTCTGATTTAGTTTACTCAGCTTTTCCTTTTCAAGAAACCGAAATGTTTCTTCTGCCCGATCGAAATCATTTTGCTCAGTAAAGGTTCGCAGCAATTGCACGAGTGCTTCGTGCCGTATGTTTGGATTAGGGCTTTTTGTGTTTACATACTTGAATGTTTGGATTGCATTTGTATAATCACCGGCATATAAACGAGCCTTGCCAACCAATACATAATTTTTATAAACCCACCGGCTGTTAGGATGTCTTTGAATAGATAGAGATGCCATCTTAATAATCTCCTCAGTATCTTTTGTATAAGATTTAGCTAAGATGGTATCTAACCGTGGAAAGAGTTTTAAGATTTGATTAGGATCATCGTCCAGGCTTTTAAGAATTGTTGCCTCTACTTCGCGGGTTTTTTCGCGTGCATAATAATAGCCATTGAAGTGAGCCGTTACGTTATGAAATACGTTACTCGTAATGTTATTTTGTTCTACCGAGCACCCTGTAAGGATGAGGTTGAACAAGACAAAAGGTATAAATCGATTTGAATAAAGTCTTACTGACAAGGTAAATCCAGTTTTAATCTACAAACGTAAAAAACAGAGATTCAATATTATAATCAATTAGAATCTCTAATTTTGCTGAAATTAACGTTTTGAAACCAAAAAAGACCATCTCCGAACGCCTTACTACCAAATATCAGGTAGTGATAAGAAATGAAGAGAACCTGGCAGAGACATCTAACACCGGGTTTACTTACGCTAAAGTGCTGGTTATTTCAGCCACACTGTTCATCCTTCTTTTTGCTTTTAGTTTATTCTTGTCGAAAACTCTTTTAGCTAAATGGTTTGATCCGAAGTATGCTCAAATGGAAGCCAACAAAAAATTATATGAGCTGGCTGTAAAGGTTGATTCCCTGGCAGTAGAGGTAAACCAGAAGGATATGTTTATCCAAAATTTTCAGAGGGTGCTGAGTGGAGATACCTCAAACGGATTTACTGATCCAGCAGAAGTTCTAGGAGGTCAAAGTAAGCCAGTAAAGACAATTGAAAACATGAATTTGGCTCCATCGGATTCGTTGTTCCGTCAAGAGTTTGAAAAAAGTGAGTTCTCACTGGTTACGCTTGCAAGTGGCAAGTATCGCGAACTACAGGAGATGTTTTTCTTTACGCCCTTAACAGGTTTTGTTTCCGATCACTATGATATTAAGAAGGGCCATTTTGGTGTGGATGTAGTGGCGAAGACAAATGAACCTGTAAAATGTGTAGCAGACGGAACTGTGGTGATGGCCTCATGGACTCAAGACTCGGGCCACGTAATAGCCGTGCAGCACCGTGGCAACTTAGTGACTGTGTATAAGCACAATGCAGGATTATTAAAAAAAGTTGGTAATTTTGTCAATGCCGGTGACATTATCTCTATAGTTGGCAATAGTGGAGAGATGACTGATGGGCCGCATTTGCATTTTGAAATGTGGTACAATGGTAACTCACTTAATCCGGAAGATTTTGTAACTTTTTAAACTACAAGCCATGTTAACATCAAAAGAACAAAAAAGAGCCGCAGACGAGATTAGCAACTCTAGCAACGTTATTGGAAAAGGTACTTCTTTAGAAGGAAATATTGAAACCTATGGCAACATTCGTATTGAGGGAAAAGTTATAGGTAGTGTTAAATCCAAATCAAAAATTGCCTTAGGTCACTCTTGCTACATAGAAGGTAACATCATTGCTCAAAATGCTGACATTGAGGGCGAGGTAAAAGGTAAGTTAGAAATATCTGAGTTGCTGGTTTTAAAGGCTACTGCAAAAATTCATGGTGACATACTTACCGGCAAGCTGGTAGTTGAACCAGGTGCTGTTTTCAACGGAAGTTGCAAGATGGGTGCCGTTATCAAAGACATTAAGATTGGCGATAGCAATGGTATGCATGCTCTTCGGCCAGAAGGTGCCATCGCTAACTAAATCAAACCAAGAAACTTATAAGCCACAAATCTGCAAGCCAGTTTGTGGCTTCTTTATTTAGATCGGGCGTGAAAGAAAAAAAAGACAAGTCGAATTCATTTATTAAGTACAGCGGCTTGGGTGTGCAAATGCTTGTTACCCTTGGCGTGGGTGCCTGGCTTGGGCTTAAGCTCGATCAATACCTCAATCTTAAGTTTCCTGTTTTTCTGATCACATTTATTTTCGTGCTTTTTGGCGGAATTATGTATCAGCTTTATCGCACCCTAAACAAAGACGAATAAGTGATTCGCTTTTTGATAAGTCTTTCTATTGTTACCCTGCTTTTGATTCTTGCTGTTTGGGCTTGTTCAGTTTTTTTAGATTGGCCACTGCCTACTTTTTGGATAGAAATTTTTGCATTCAGTTTTTCAATTACGGCCATCATCACCTACAAACTTTTTGAACTGCGTAAAAAACAACCGCAGGCATTTGTGCAGTTTTACCTGCTTTCTATTACCTTAAAAATGCTTGCCGGGTTAGGGTTTGTCTTCTTTTTGATCTGGAAATCTCCAGCGGAAACAAGAGCCAATGTGGGATTGTTTTTACTGGCTTATTTACTTTTTACCCTGGTGGAGGTGGCTGCCTTAGTGCGGGGTAAGCAATAGCGAAGAATCCTTTTTCAAGAAGTCAGTTTATTAGCCAAAATTCGGGCAAAACAATTTTTTTGAGAAAGTATAATTGATATTTTTGCAGTCCAATTGAAAGCCTTTGTTCCGATAGTGATGAATAAGTCCCTTCTTGATCTAAAATCAAAGTTTTTAGCACTTTTCTTGATCGTTTTAACGAGCATTTTCACGCCCGTTTTTGGATCGGACGAAGCAGGTCATGAACAACCAGAGCCGATCAATATCAGTGACGTTATTCTGCATCACGTTATGGATGACCATCAATGGCATGTTGCCGATTGGCTCGTTATTCCACTTCCAATCATTGTTTATTCCGAAGAGAAAGGATTGGATGTTTTTATGTCCAGCAACTTTTATGAGCATCATGAAGAAGTTGAATACAATGGCTATAAGTTAGAACACAACCACATTACCATTGCAGAGTCTGGTAAAGCCGTATTTGATCTTTCTATTACTAAAAATGTGTTGATGCTTCTGCTAACCTCGGTAGTTCTATTGCTTGTCTTTGGTTCAGCGGCAAGAAGCGCTAAAGCTAATAAAGGTAGAGCTCCCAAAGGCGTTCAATCATTCTTTGAACCAATCATTCTTTTTGTTCGTGATGAAATTGTAAAACCAAACATTGGCCCTAAGTATGAGAAGTTTTTGCCCTACATGCTTACGTTGTTCTTCTTTATTTTATTTGGTAACCTATTAGGCCTCCTTCCCGGAGCAGGTAACCTTACAGGAAATATTGCAGTTACGATGACCCTTGCGGTACTTACATTTTTAATTACAAATTTTAATGGAAAGAAAGCGTACTGGGGCCACATATTCTGGACCCCCGGTGTACCGTTGCCGTTGCGCATAGTAATTCTACCAGTTGAAATTATTGGCATGTTCACCAAGCCGTTTTCATTGATGATCCGTTTGTTTGTGGCTATTACAGCGGGGCATATTGTATTGCTTGCGCTCATTAGCCTTGCGTTTATTTTTGGAAGCTTTGCGGTAGGCTTTGGATCTTCAGTTATTGTATTGTTTATAAGTCTTATAGAATTGTTAGTGGCTGGAATTCAGGCCTACGTGTTCACCATGTTCTCTTCGATGTACATTGGTATGGCTGTAGCAGAAGGACACGATCACGATCATTAAAAAATATTAAAGAAATCCGTTCTGAACTTTTCAGAATGGTGTTGTTTAACTTAAATAAATAAAACTATGTTGTTCGCACTTTTATTGGACATTAGCTATGCAATCATGGGCGCGGGTATCGGTGCTGGTCTGGCTGCAATTGGCGCTGGAATTGGTATTGGCCGCATTGGTGGTTCTGCTATGGAAGGGATGGCTCGTCAGCCAGAAGCTTCAGGCAAAATCCAAAATGCAATGCTTGTTATTGCAGCACTTATCGAGGTAGCAGCTTTGTTTGCTCTCGTTATTTGTTTGTTGATTTCATTCAAGAGCTAAAGATTGAAGAGAATCTGCCTGAGCGCTGGGCTTGGGCAGTTCTTTTTAGACCAAGTGAACATAAGAAAAAGTTTAAAAAAGGAAATTTATGGATTTGCTTACCCCTGGCCCTGGCCTCATTATCTGGCAACTTTTTGTCTTCGTATTATTAGTTTTATTGTTGGGCAAGTTAGCTTGGAAACCAATTATAGAATCTCTCAAAGAAAGAGAAGAATCAATACAACAAGCATTGGATATGGCCGAGAGTGCCAAAAAGGAAATGGCAAGCCTGAAAGCTGATAATGAAATACTTTTACGTGAAACCCGTGAAGAGCGTGACAAAATTTTGCGCGATGCGCGTGATGCAGGTAACAGAATTCACGATCAGGCACAAGCAGATGCTAAGAAGAATGCGGATCGCTTAATCGAAGATGCAAAAGCAATTATTCAAACAGAAAAGAATGCGGCTCTTCGTGATGTGAAAGAACAAGTGGCTATGTTCTCTTTGCAGATTGCCGAAAAGCTTATTAAGAAAAACTTGTCTGACGATAAAGCGCAGAAAGAATTAGCGAACACGTTCATTAAAGATTTAAAACTTAACTAATCCATGGCAGACGCACGGGTAGCTTCCAGATATGTTAAGTCACTGCTAGGATTGGCAGTAGAGCGTGGCGTATTGGAGGAGGTGAATGAAGACATGCGCATGTTTGCCAGAGTTTGCGCCAGCAACCGCGATTTGGTGAATATGCTGCGCAGCCCCATCATTCGCCACGAAAAGAAAAAAGCTGTTTTAGAAAAATTATTTAAAGGTAAAGTGAACCCACTCACCTTTGATATTATTGATATACTTACACGTAAAAATCGCGAGCCATTATTACCCGCAATTGCCAAAGAATTTCATGTAGAATACAATATCTATAAAGGAATTGGTAAAGCAACGGTTACTACAACTGTGCCTATGGATGCTGCATTACGTGCAGAGATTGAGGCGGTGGTAAAGCAATTGAGTAACAAGTCAAAAATTGAATTGGTAGAAAATGTAGATCCAGGTTTACTTGGTGGTTTTGTTTTAAATGTGGACGATCGACAAATCGATGCCTCCATCAAATCAAAATTGAAACACTTGAAACTGCAGTTTTCTCACAATCCTTTTGTAAAGGAATTTTAATACCCAACAAGAATAAAAAGATTAACGAATAAGTTATGGCAGAAATAAGACCCGAAGAAGTTTCAGCAATACTAAGAGAGCAATTATCGCAGTCTCGCACCGATGCACAATTGGAAGAGATTGGCACCGTGTTAACCATTGGTGATGGTGTTGCTCGTATTTATGGCCTTACCAAGGCACAAGCTGGTGAACTAATCGAATTTGAAACCGGATTAAAAGCATTAGTGCTTAACCTTGAAGAGGATAATGTTGGTGCGGTGTTGTTAGGCGATGGCAAAGGGATTAAGGAAGGCGCTACTGTAAAACGTACTGGTGAAATTGCCGCTGTAAAAGTTGGCGAAGGTGTGCTAGGTCGCGTTGTTAATACCTTGGCCGAGCCAATTGATGGTAAAGGCCCGATTGAAGGACAACTTTATGAGATGCCTTTAGAGCGTAAAGCACCGGGTGTAATTTTCCGTCAACCGGTAAACGAACCACTTCAAACAGGTGTCAAGGCCATTGATGCTATGATTCCAATCGGGCGTGGTCAGCGCGAGTTGATTATTGGTGATCGTCAAACTGGTAAAACTGCTGTTGCCATTGATGCCATCATCAACCAAAAAGAATTCTACGAAAAAGGAGAACCAGTTTATTGTATCTATGTTGCCATCGGACAAAAAGCTTCTACCGTAGCCGGTGTTGCTGCAACATTGGAAAAAGCAGGCGCCTTAAAATACACAGTGATTGTTTGCGCCTCAGCTGCCGACCCGGCACCGATGCAATTCTTTGCACCGTTTACCGGAGCTGCTATTGGCGAATTCTTCAGAGACACTGGTCGGCCGGCTTTAGTTATTTATGATGATCTTTCGAAGCAAGCAGTTGCCTATCGCGAAGTGTCATTACTTTTGAGAAGGCCTCCAGGGCGCGAAGCATATCCTGGTGACGTTTTCTATTTGCACTCCCGCTTACTTGAAAGAGCGGCAAAAATTATTAACAACGATGGTATTGCAAGTAACATGAATGACTTGCCGCCTTCATTGAAAGGAATTGTAAAAGGTGGAGGTTCACTAACGGCACTTCCAATTATCGAAACACAAGCGAATGATGTTTCGGCTTATATCCCAACAAACGTTATTTCAATTACTGACGGACAGATCTTCCTTGAGACGAACTTATTTAACTCAGGTATTCGCCCTGCTATTAACGTAGGTATTTCCGTATCGCGTGTGGGTGGTAATGCTCAGATCAAACCCATGAAGAAAGTTGCCGGTACATTAAAACTTGATCAGGCTCAGTTCCGCGAATTGGAAGCGTTCTCAAAGTTTGGATCGGACCTTGACGCAGTAACCAAATTAACTATTGAACGTGGTCGCAGAAATACAGAGGTGTTGAAGCAAGCACAGTATGCACCCGTGCCCGTTGAAGAACAAGTTGCTATTATTCTGGCATCAACAAAAGGATATATCGACCGCGTTCCTGTTGAAAAAGTAAAAGAATTTGAGAAAGAGTATATTGAATTACTTCGAGCACAGTACAAACAAGTATTGGATAATTTCCGTGCTGGTAAATTTGAAGATGCCGATGTTGATCTGTTGAAGAAAGTAGCATTGGAGTTAGCGTCTAAGTATTGATTTGAAGATTTAATAATGATCTCATTTGCAGATATTCTTGATGGAACATTTTCAAATAGGCTCATTAATTAATTAACTAGTATGGCAAGTTTAAAAGAAGTTAAGAGTCGTATTACCTCAGTAATCTCAACACAGCAGATTACGAAGGCCATGAAAATGGTGGCGGCTGCAAAATTGAGACGTTCGCAGGAGCGCATTACTCAAATGCGACCTTATGCTCAAAAACTTACTCAACTATTTCAAAATCTTTCTTCTGCAGATCAGGACGAACAAGCTTGGTATAGCCAACAACGGATTGAAGAGAGAATACTTATAGTAGCTATTAGTTCGGATCGTGGACTTTGCGGAGGGTTTAACAGCACAATCATGAAGGCTGTTAATAAATTGATTGCGGAAAAGTATGCTTCGCAAGCAGCAAAGGGAAACGTATCAATCTTGCCAATTGGAAAGAAGGCAGCTGAATACTTTGGCAAACGGAACATCAAGCTGGTTTCTGACTATTCTACTATTTTCCAAAATCTTTCTTTTGATGCCGTAGCAGAAGCGGGTGATTTTTTAATGAATTCATTCAAGGCTGGCACGTACGATAAGATTGAAGTTGTGTATAACGAATTTAAAAACGTGGCAACACAGATTCTTCGTGTTGAGCAATTCCTTCCGGTGCTTCCACAAGTACAAGCGCATAAAACCGCTGGAGTGGATTATATCTATATGCCCAATCAGGAGGAGATTGTAATTGGACTAGTGCCGAAGGCGTTAAAGATTCAACTTTATAAATCAGTGCTTGATTCAAATGCATCAGAGAATGGAGCGCGAATGACGGCCATGGACAAAGCAACTGAAAATGCTGGCGATCTATTAAAGGATTTGAAGTTGACTTATAACCGCACTCGTCAAGCGGCTATTACAAAAGAGATTTTAGAGATTGTTGCGGGTGCTGAAGCTCTAAAAACAGCGTGATCGCTTTTAAGAAATAACAAAAAACTCCCTGCCAACAGGGAGTTTTTTTATTTATGGACACACTTATTCGATTCTATAGAATGTGTAATCTACTAAGCCTGGATGTGGCCGGTGGAGCGATTGTGTGTGCACTTTTTTTTTCAAAACTACTTTCAGTTACCCCTTACATTCAGGGAATGATTGCCTTGGGGCTTACGGTATGGGTAATTTATACTGCCGATCGCTTGCTGGATGTTAGAGCGTTGACGAATGCTGCGGCTAGCGAGCGGCATAAATTTCATCAACAATACCAGAAGCCTTTATGGATAGTATCAATTACTATTGGATTGATAGTAGTTGGGCTGGTTTTCTTTTTAAGGCCTCCGGTTTTATTAGGCGGAATCTATCTCTCTATAGTAGTTGCATTTTACTTGCTTCTGCAGAAATATTTAAAAGGGAAAGAAGTTTTTGTAGCCATGCTTTATACGGCTGGAGTTATGTTGCCTTCCTGGTCGGTTACATCCGTTAATATTTCAATGGCTCACTACCTGTTAGTTGTTCAACTTTTTAGTGTGGCATTAATCAATCTACTTTTATTTTCATGGTTTGAGTATGAAAGTGATTTGCAAGATGGACATTCATCAATTGCTATTAGATGGGGAAAGAAAGCGACCGGAAATTTTTTGCTGACCTTGAGTGCTATTAATCTTGCGATCACACTTTATCTGACAAGTCAAAATTCTTTTCTGGTACCCACTATTCTATTTCTATTGATGAATTCGGTTTTGGTTATAATTTTTAAATTTCATTCTTACTTTACATTTAATTCGAGATATCGATTACTTGGTGATGCTATTTTTTTTATTCCCTTAGCGGGAATTTTTTTATGAAAAATAAACTGGTAAAAGGCTTTGATCGGCTAGCGCCAATTTATGATTCATTAGCGCAGCTAATTATTGGTAAAGGAATCCAAAAGTCTCAATTACATTTTCTTAATTATCTGAAAGAGAAAAAGAAGTTATTAATCTTGGGTGGTGGCACGGGTTGGATTCTGCCTTATATAGTTGATATAAATCCTACCCTTAAAATTGATTATATCGAGCTAGCGCCAAAAATGATTTTGAAGGCTAAGCAATCATTAAAGGAAAATACTAATATAAACTTCATTGTTGGAACGGAAGAAAATGTTCCTCATCACGATTATGATTGTGTGCTCACCAACTTTTATCTCGACTTATTTACAGATACTAAACTCAACGATGTAATTGGTAAGATCAAAAAATCATTATTGCCTAATGCGCATTGGATAGCGACCGACTTCGTTTCTGAACAAGGTTGGCATAAGGTAATGCTGTGGATTATGTACCGGTTTTTTAATATTGCAACCGGCCTTATGACTTATTCATTGCCGCAATGGGAGAACTCATTAATTCAAGCTAATGGAAAATTAGTAGTAATGAAAAAGTACGGTCGGGAGTTTATCAAAACAGCGGTGTATCAATTTTGAGAAAGGGCTATCATTTATTCAGCTTGACAATCTATATTGCTATATAAAATAGAACATGGCAAAAATTTACCTTTTTGGAATTCTGTTTGCATGGGCAATGTCTTGCGAAGACTCAACATCCAATTCAGATTTAGGACCACCCGTTATGCCTGATCGTGAATTGAATGCCGCGTTTTTAATTGTTGATGGAGTTTATAATTCTGAGTTGATCGCGCCTATGGACGTGTTGCAGCATACCATATTTCATGATGCCAACGGGATAAAAGTATTTACCGTGGCATCTTCTAAGGGAGTCATTACTACATTTGAGGGGTTACATATTTTACCCGATTATTCTTATGAAACAGATTCCCTTCCGGCTATCGATATTTTAATTGTTCCCAGCGCAAAGAATAGCATGACAACAGATCTGGATAATGCAGCGTTAATAAATTTTGTTTCGGCCAAAGGAAGACAAGCTTTGTATGTTATGTCGCTTTGTGATGGAGCTTTTGTGTTAGCAAAAGCCGGGTTGTTAGATACATATCATTGCACAACGTTTCCAGGAGATATTCAAAAGTTTAAGGAAGCTTTTCCAAAGCTAATTATACATGAAGATGTGAGTTTTGTTCACGACACCCGCATGATTACTTCCGCAGGTGGTGCAAAGTCGTATGACCCCGCCCTTTATTTGGTTCAATTGCTCTATGGAAAAAAGGCAGCCACGGAAATTGGTAAAGGTCTTGTCATTGATTGGAATCTTGCCGAAGTTAAACATAAGCGAATCCAGTAACTTATTTCTATTAGGTAACGAATCTTACCTTACTCTTACGTGCCCCCATTCCATTAGTAAAAAGTCTTTATCTTGTCGCACCTTTGTTAAAAGCAAGATGGATACGGGAAGGCGATCACAAACTCTGGGAATGCAACAAATTATCGACAATCTGCCGGTTGTTGTGTTTGAATATACGGTTACCCCGGATGGTTCCAGAGATTTTACATACCTAAGTGCTTCCTGCGAGAAAATTTTAGGAGTCACTCGCGGGAAGCTTTTAAGCGGATCTTATCCAATGAAAGTTTTTATTCATCGTGATGATTGGGAAGAGTTTGAATCATTGGTTGAACATGCCATTGAAGAGATAATACCTATAAAATGGGAAGGCAGAATTTTTATTTCTGATTCAGAGATAAAGTGGATTGAAGCTTCTTGCGAACCGCAAAAATTAGACGATGGTAGAATTGCGTGGAGCGGAGTTATCAGCGATATCCGAGAGCGAAAGGAGTTGGAGCTAAACAAACGGGAAGCAGATTTGCGATACCGTAAATCAGAAACCCTTTTCTCAGAACTTTTTAATAGTGCGCCAATTGCCATTGTGTTGTTGGATAGAGCAGGAAACGTAGAGCAAGTGAATCGAGGGTTTGAACTTTTGTTTGGATACACGATTACGGAGCTTCGTGGAAAAAGTTTGAATCAATTTATTGTTCCGCAAGAATTAGAATCGGAAGGAAATGATTTAAACTCGCTTATATCCTCCGAACAGATTGTAAGGATTGAAACTACGCGCATGCGCAGAGACGATGAGGCCGTATCAGTAATTATTTATGGGGTACCCGTACATCAAGAGGATAAAACCATTGGAATTTTTGGGTTGTATGTAGACATCACTGATCAGAAGAAAATAGAGGAAGAACTGAAAATCAGAAATTCTGAATTAGATAATTTTGTTTACAAAGTCTCTCACGATTTAAGGGCTCCACTGTCATCCGTACTGGGTTTAGTTCACTTAGCTCAAATGCCCGGTAATGATGATAGCCTTTCAGAATATCTGAGAATTATTGGTGATAAAGTGGGGCAGTTAGATCACTTTATTACCGATGTGTTGAGTCACTCAAAAAATTTGAAGCAAGATGTAAAGGTAGAGGCGATTGACTTTAGCATGATTATTAAAAGAACATTTCAAGACCTTGGTTATATGCGTGGCGCTGATCAGATAAAGCGTAATATATCGATAAAAGGCTGCCAATTTTTCAGTGACCCATGGCGGATCGGTGAAATTTTTAGAAATCTTATCTCTAATGCTATTAAATATAGAAAGTTAAATAATGTATCTTGTGAAGTGTCAATTCAAATTGCTATTGATGATCAACAAGCAAGTATCCAATTTAAAGATAATGGAATTGGCATTGGTTCTGAAAACATGAATAAGATATTCGAAATGTTTTACCGCGCCAGCGAACAATCTGAAGGCTCTGGCCTTGGATTGTATATCGTAAAAAATGCTATTGAAAAATTGAAAGGCCAATTGTCTGTAACATCTTTGCCAGAAGAAGGCACAACCTTTGAGATAATCCTCCCAAATAATAAGATGGACACTATTCGTTAATTTTCCTTGTCTGTCATGAAAATAAAAGAAGTACTAACGCAACAAGACAAGAAGGAATTTATTAATCTTCCTATCAGGTTATATAAAAACTCATCAAATTGGATTCGCCCATTAGATGCCGATGTAGAAGGAGTTTTTGATCCGATTAAGAATAAAACATTTCATTATGGCGAGTGTGCACGCTGGTTGCTAGTAAATCAGGCGGGAGAAACCATTGGTCGGGTTGCGGCCTTCATCAATCAAAAAATTATAAGCAAAGGAAACGATCAGCCCACAGGAGGGATGGGTTTTTTTGAATGTATTGACGATCAGGAAGCAGCGTTTGTTTTGTTTGATCAATGCAAACAATGGCTGCAAGAGCGAGGCATGGAAGCAATGGATGGGCCAATCAATTTTGGAAATCGCGACCGTTGGTGGGGATTATTGTTGGAAGGTTTTGATCGTGAACCGAATTATCAATGCAATTATAATTTTCCGTATTATCAAAAGGTTTTTGAAGACTATGGTTTTCAAGTTTACTTTTATCAATTAACATTTGGGCGCCCCATTCAAGGGCCACTCGATCAGCGACTTTATGACAAGGCTAACCTTGTTGAGAAAAATCCCGACTATTCCTTTGGATATGTAAAGAAGAAAGACTGGGAGACATTACCATTGAAAATAAGAACCGTGTATAACCGCGCTTGGGCAAAGCGGGGTGAAATACCAGAACTAACCGAAAGTCAGGCCAGGCATTTAGTGAAACAGATGAAGCCAATCATGGATGAAAAACTCCTTTGGTTTGGATACTATAAAAATGAACCCATTGCTTTTTTTCTTTCCTTGCCCGAAGTAAATCAGATATTTAAATATGTGAACGGTAAAATGGATTGGATTGGTAAAATTAAATTTGTGTGGCACACTTTAATGCGAACTAATCGAAAGGCATTTGGAATTTTATTTGGACTCGTTCCTGAGCATCAGGGCAAGGGAGTGGACGGAGCCATTATTGAAAGCTTTCGCAAAATGACGCTGACTAGACGATTTGCCTATACAGATTATGAAATGAACTGGATCGGTGACTTTAATCCTAAGATGATTCGGGTAGTTGAGCAAATTAATGCCCCCGTGGTTAAGCGTCATGCAACGTATCGTAAATTGTTTGATGAGACCAAGCCGTTCAAGCGAATGCCTATTATCAATTAAGTTATGCAAACGGAAGAGGAGGAAACCCAGGCGGGCTTTTTAATTCGCAACTTGTTAAAAGGGTTTGCTTTCTTTTTTGTTATTGTTGTTGCTTTCTACTTTGTGGAAGGATACATCCAGGATAATTTTCAAACGCATATAGAGGAAATTCGGGCCAACCCAGGTATTCTTTACGGCACCTACACACTTTCTGAAATTGTGTTTGGCATTATACCTCCAGAACTTTTCATGATGATCTGGATCTTGGATAAGATTGACGTATCAGGTTTTATTGTTAATCTTTCTATTCTAACAGTTATTTCGTATGGCGCTGGAGTGTTGGGATATTTCATTGGAAAGAATTTTTCTAAAACTCCTTTTTATCAAAATCGCATTCGCGAAAAGTATTTGAAGCAGTATGAAAAAAATCTAAAAAAATTTGGGGGCTATCTGGTTTTTGTTGGCGCAGTAACGCCCATCCCGTTTTCAGCTACATGTATGTTGGCTGGCTCAGTGAACATGCGGTTTAAATATTTTCTGTTGATTTGTATTTCGCGGGTGTTGCGCTTTGCCGTGTACGGATGGCTGATCTGGAGCACACCGAGTTGGTTTAGCTAAGCAGGGGTTTAATTAAAGTTTGAAAGCTCGGGCTTTTCGTCATGAAGTTATTGCACGTATTCATTTCTTCCCGCCTTCCCCTGCTAAGCCGATGTTTAGCCGTTTGTTGTTTTATTTTTCTGCTTGCACGTTATACTTTGGGTCAAAATCCACCATCCATTCAATACCATATTTGTCTCTAAAACAACCAAAATATGAACCCCAAGGACTATCGCCAATAGGCCCTTCTATTTCTCCTCCTGCTGAAAGCCCATTAAATAATCTGTCTGCTTCTTCTTTACTTTCCGCACTTAGTGAAATTTTACTTCTGTTTTCATTTTCGTTTGTTTTTCCCAAAATTTCCGGAACATCATTTGCCATCAACATATTGCACTTACCAATAGGCAAAGCAATAAGCATAATTTTATTTTCTTCCTTTTCTGCAGGCTTAAATTCAGGGCTTGCAAGGTCTTTGAAACGAATAATCTTTGCAAACTCTCCGCCAAATACTGATTTGTAAAAGGTAAATGCTTCTTCGGCATTTCCGTTGAAGTTGATGTGAGGATTGATAAGTGCCATAATTTTATATTTTCGATAGTTAAAATTGTTTACTCTATTATTTGTTTTGACAAACTTTTAAAATGTAAAAATCATTTTAGCGATAAAGTTGGTAATAAGGTTTCCAGGAAATTTAATGTCATAGTAAAACCTCCTTGAAATCCCATTTCAATCTGCTTCTCCATACGTTCAAGCGATTCATTGTAAATAGCAATACTAACTTTTGTTATGCTGTTTTGTTCGCTGAAATTCAAATCCCAATCTGAACCTGGTAATTCAGGATTTTCATCTTTGTCTGCAAAAGCATTCAACAGTTTGAAATTAGTTTTTGGTGTAATGGAAGTATATTTCTGAATTGACCAATGCGCTTGTCCTTCGGGGCTTACCATTGCATAAAACCTTTTTCCTCCAACCTCAAAATTCATAACTTTTGTTTTGGATATCCAAGGTTTTGGCGCCCACCATTGGTCGAGGATTTCTGGTTTGGTAAATGCATCCCAAACCAGCGAAAGGTCGGCAGCAAACTCTTTGGTTATAGAAACCGTTTTTGTTGCTTTGTTAACAGCAAAATCAAATAGCAGATTGTTGTTCATTTTTTCTGTTTTTTAATGTTTGATAATACTTGATCAAGTTGATTAAACCGGGTTTCCCAAATTTTTCTGAATTGTTCAATCCAGTTGTCAATCTCTTTCATTTTTTGAATTTCAAGTGAGTAATAAATTTCTCTGCCTTGTTGCTCCTGCTTTACCAGTTCGCATTCGGTGAGTATGCGAAGGTGTTTAGAAATAGATTGTCGGGAAGTATTGAAGTTGTCGGCAATGGCGTTTGGTGTCATTGCCTGCAATGCAATTAAAGTAATAATCGCCCGTCTTTTAGGATCGGCTATGGCCTGAAAAATATCTCTTCTCATTTGTCTAATTCTTTTTACGAAACCATTCGGTTGCAAATATATGCAACTATTTGGTTTCGCAAATTTTTTGAAGAGATTTTTTCCAGATTGTTGAAAAACCGAGCTTATTCTATACCATAGAAATCATTCAACGGATGAAAAAAGTCTTGAAGGCCGGATGCTTGAAAGGCGAACGTTTTTTTAAATAAAGATCAATCAGGCTTTAACATTATTTTTTCCTTCGCAGATTGTTGCACTTTCTCTTTGCTGAAGTAAACCGACAAGTGCTGATCATTCGCCCAAATCTCAAAAAGATTTTTATAGAAAGGGCTTACCGGATTTCCGCTTTGGCCGGGTGAATTTATAAATAAAGTTTTATCCCAATCCGAAACATCGGCCACCATTTTAAAGGTTGCCCCATGACTTTGATTGTCGTTGTTACTTGTTACGCCCGGTGTTGAGCCATTGCCTCCGCGTGGCAGTATACCGGTTTCTAAAATTGCGCGGATAGAATCATTGACCGCATTACTTAGCGGGTGCTTGATTTGTACATGATGGTATGCCGCTTGTCCATATTGCCAATGTGCAACATCATCACCTAATTTTTTGTGGAGGTTAGCGATGGCTTCATCTAAACAACTTAACAAAAAAGTATCGCGACCTTTCAATTCTCTTTGGTTGGTCTCTATCCATTGCATTACGCGTTCTAACGAAACGTATTTAATTACCTCTTTTCCCTTCTCCGGAACAAAGAGTTTGAAGGCGCGATCCGAGATCACCTTTTCCCACGAGGCGTACACACCCGCTTCAACAGAATTTTTGTCCATTACAAAATTCCAATTCAAAAGCTGGGATTTAATTTTTTCTGTTTCTGGCATATTAGATTTTGTATTCTTCAAATAAGAAACCAAGTGCCTTGCAGGTAGCGATAGATAGTCGCCCTGTATCTTTCTGAGTTCTTCTTGCGAAAATTTTTCTTTGCTGGTAAGTACTTCGGTAATGCGATTAGCTCTGCTGCTATCGGCCCACTCCCAACCTACTGCATTACGGTGTGGATAATCAGGTGCTACTAAATTTTCATTAGCGGTAACCCAAAAACCTTTTCCAGGATTGAAAATATTGGGCAACGATTTAATTGGAAGAAAGCCATCCCATTCGTAGCGGCCATCCCCGGGCACGGGCACAAGGCCACTGAAGTTTTTTCTTATCGGTGCAATGCCAACTACTTGCCAACCGATGTTCCCTTTTTTATCGGCCCAAATCATATTTTCTCCAGGCAGATGACTGTATGAACAAGCTTCGCGAAATTCTTCCCAGGTAGTAGCACCATTCATTCGCAAGCTGGCCATATAAGGCGCACCGCCCGGCTCCAACCAACCACATCGAATTGCATACGCTTTTTTTCTTTTTGCATCTACAAACGTAACGGGCCCATGGCGAGTGTACTTGTGTTCAACAAATACATCGGCTGATCCTTTTACATGAATAGTATCAGCAATGATTTTCATATCCTCCCAACCATTATTGTATTTATACTGGTTAAAATTATTGGGATTTAATTCATAGACCATGATGTCCTCGCCATCAATATCAAATATGGTAAGACCCCAGGCGCCAAAATCATTATGACCTATTGAAACACCCGGAATGGTTGGCTCACCACCACCCACTACGTTCCATCCAGGAGCATTTAAATGAACCATGTAACGGAGCGAGGGCACAGCCAACGCACGATGCGGATCGTTTGCTAACATGGGAAACCCACTTTCTGATTTTGCTCCACTCACTATCCAGTTGTTGCTTCCTATCGATTTTTGTTCACGCGCATTCATTTCTTCATACGCCAGTTGATCTTCTAATACCGCCTGCTGATATTTCGTTTGATCGTTATTTGAATACGCCAGTAAGTCTTCAGGTTGAAAGGCAATGGATTTGCGAAAGGCATCATAGAGTTCAGTGATAGGTTCTGCTAACCCAGTAGGATCAATAACCGGATCAAGAGTAATGTTGGGCACTCCTGGTTCAAAGACTTTAAGTTTCTTTACTTCTTCAGCGCCTAGCAAGGCAACAGCTCTTCCAATTTGAAGTTCGGATGGAAGATTGCCCAACAGTCCTTGATGCCTTGACACTACTAACTCAGGCGTCCAACGACCTGCGGTAATTCCGAGCAAGCCAAATTCCATTGTTAATAGAGAAGGATTTTTTTCTGTTTCGGCCACGTAAGCATTGATGCCTTCGGTGAATGCATTGATGATAGCCACACCGTGTGGATGGTAGTTATTAAATTCTTTATTCAGATCGCCCCGGTATTTAAACAAGCGAACTCCGATGTCGCGTTTTAATTCGCGTTCACCTAAAATTTCAGAAACAGTGCCGCTGGCTTGCCTGCGCCACATTTCAAATTGAAAGAGCCGATCTTTAGCAGCACTATAGCCTTGCGCAAAAAAAAGATCGTGTTCATTTTGCGCATAGATGTGATTAACACCAAACTCATCCCGAATAATCTCCACTGGTTTTTCTAAACCAACAACCGTGAGTTCATTTTTTTGATCTGATGATTGAGTGCAGCCAATTAGCAGTGCGAACGCAAAAGGGATAAGATTTTTCATAGCTGAAGGTTGATCCCTAAACTACAGTATCGTACTGTTAAATGAAATAAGAAGTTGATGAGTGGAGTAAAATGATGCTAATAAAATTAATAGCCACAGATTCACAAATTGAATTCTTTAATCAGTGAATCTGTGGTATATTATGATGCTGCAATCTTTCCCACAGCATCAATAAACCGATCTAAATCTTTAGTGGTAGTGTAAACATTCGGGCCGATGCGCACAGCATTTACATTTTCCCACTTAATGGAAACGGTGTGAATACCATGTTCAGACATTAGTTTTGTTGCAATGTCGCCCACATCCATGCCATCAATACTAAACGTACCAAGGCCGCATGAATATTCAGGCTTGAGTGAAATATGAAGTTTAACACGAGGATTTTTAGTGAGCGCATCGCACCAATATCTTTTTAAATAGTGTAACCGCTCTTGTTTTCGTTTGCCACCAATGGCATTGTGGAAATCAATTGCTTGACCAATCGCCTGCTCAGGAGCAAAAGATCGCGTACCCAACGCTTCAAACTTTCTTATGTCAGGGCTTAGTGGTTTATCAGTGGGAAAGATGGGCCACGTTTTTTCGATAAGAGGTTTGTTGATGTACATCAACCCAGTGCCAAATGGAGCACATAACCATTTGTGCAAACTTGTGCCAAAGTAATCGCACCCCAGATCAGAGATTTTATAATCAACGTGAGCGAACGAATGAGCTGCATCTACAATGCTAATGATACCACGCTTTCGAGCTTCGGCACATAATTTTGCAGCCGGAAGAATCTGACCTGTCCACGTAAGTAAATGTGTGATGTGCCAGATTTTTGTTTTAGAGGTTGTAGCATCTACATATGCTTTAATAACCGTTTCATCATTTTCTACCGGCAATATGAGGTTGATCCAATTTATTTTTACTCCTTCACGCTGTTCGCGTTGTTTCCACGCGTGGATCATGTTTGGATAATCCTGTTTGGTCATTACGATTTCATCACCCCGCTTCATATCAATGCCCCAGGTAAATGTTCCCAGTGCTTCCGTAGTGTTGCGATTAATAGCAAGTTCCTCATGACTTACTCCGGTTAGGTCAGCCAATTTTTTGCGCAACGGCTCACGACCTTTATCCAGAATTTGCCACATGTAGTAAGACGGTGCTTCGTTGCTTAAATGATAATAGCGATCTACGGCATCTTGTACTACCTTAGGTTGCGGACTTACACCTCCATTATTAAGATTAAGAATATTAGGACTCACGGTATAAGCTTGTGCCATGCGCGCCCACAGATCTTCATCGTTGGCAGCAGCTAATGGTGATAATTTATTTAGCGACACCAGTGCATCAGAAACATCTTCAGCCAAAGCCTGACTGGCAATTGATGTAAGTGAAAGCGCACCAGCTGCGCCAAGAGATTTTTGAAAGAACGATCTGCGGGAAGTCATGACGAAATAGATTTAGGAAAATGAATGTAGGAGTTTGATTCCTTAATTCATAGGAGATTTACAGAGTTGGTTGATGTTGAAGCGTAGAAAACTCCAAATTCAATGAGTCCGATTTAACAATCCAATAAGCTATTGAGGCTGTAAAGTGAACTGTGTCAAAGTAGGACAAACACTAACTTTGACACATAATGAAAAAAGAAGAACAATTCAATTTAGAGGACATCAAGAAGAAAGCCCTGGAGCAGTTCCGCTCGG
>Ga0154020_10000599_pt1 | contig 43799 bp, 51 predicted proteins | sample Klosneuvirus_201_FD_109709 | JGI IMG/M metagenome (GOLD analysis project Ga0154020, IMG submission 109709) | Active sludge microbial communities from wastewater, Klosterneuburg, Austria - Klosneuvirus_20160825_MG | ecosystem: Engineered > WWTP > Aerobic digester > Activated sludge | place... | reverse complement strand
GTGAACCTGTCGCCAATTTCACCTACACCGAGCCTGCGAGCTCGTACGAATCATCCAGTTCTTGTGACTCGAGTTCGTACAGTTCGTCGGATTCCGGTTCAAGCTGTTCGTCTGATTAAGGAGAAAACAAGTGAAAGGTCTCATCCTCCTCTTCCTGAGCATCGCCATCTTCGGCATTGTTTGGGGCTACATGGATCGTTACACCCGCTCGAATGTGAAGTCCGTGGTTCGCAAGAACCTTTTCCCCATCGTGCTCGGCCTTTTGGTCGTGGCCGTAGCCATTTTCCTTTCCGTCAACACCACTCTGAGGCTTGTTTAAAAATGAAAAAACTTCTCGCAATCATCGCAGCGCTCTCCCTCACCGCCTGCTCCCAGATCGATACCGGCAACGTCGGCGTCGAATCCTCGCTCGGTCAATTCAAGGCTGAAGAACTGCCTCCCGGCGTTTACTTCACCCTGTTCAAGAACGTGATCGAGGTCAGCGCCAAGGAGAACGCTCTGGCCATGCAGGATCTGAAGCCGAAGTCAAAGGACAACCTGACCATGGCCGACTTCGACTTCGACGTGTATTTCCGCATTGATCCGAGCAAGGCTGCCGACCTGCTCTTGAAGTATCGCGGCGACCTGTCGGTAGCAGACAAGGATGGTGCCCAGATGGTGGGCGTCAACCTGATCACTCGCCAGGCTCGTGAAGCTGCTTATCGTGCGGCAGCCGAGATTCCGGCTGCCGAGATGCACACCAAGCGCACCGACCTTGCCGCCACCATAGGCAAAGTGATGCAGGAGGAGTTGGACAAGGACGCGGGCAAGGGTGCGTTCTTGGTGACCAACATCATTGTCCGCAACATCGTCACCGACCCTGCTCTAGAGGCCGCCATCAAGGAAGCCGGCAAGATGCAGTTCGCTGTCGACGCCAAGCGTAAGGAAGTCGCGCTGGCCGAAGCTGAAGCCGATCGCAAGCGTGCGGAAGCCAAGGGTGAAGCCGACGCCATCCGCATCAAGACGGCGGCTCTCACGAGCCAAGGCGGTGAAGACTACGTTCGGCTGAAGGCCATTGAGAAGTGGGACGGCAAGTTGCCGACCACCACCGGCGGCGCCGTGCCGTTCATCAACGTGAAATAATCTCAAAGTTCTGGACAACAAACGCATTGGTGTGCAGTATAGATACCAATGCGTTTCTCGTTTCGACGAAAGGATAAAATGAGCAACAAATTCTATGCCCAGAAAGGGCGCAGAGCGAAGGTCGCCCCGCCGCCACAGGACACCGTGGAGTGCGAGGTGGTTCGCTTCGTCCTCAAGAGCGCCCAACACCTCGACCTTCAGCTTGATACGGTCGAGGAGATCACCGACGAAATCGGCGGCGAGCAGTGCATGTGCATTTGCGGCTGCAAGACGTCCGGTGAGCGCGTGATCGTGCCGTGGAACAACGTCGACTACATCGAGGAGATGGAAGCATGAAACTGTCTGAACAAATCGAGATGCTCGCAAGCCACCCGATGTACGTGCATTATTTTCGTATCGATAGCGACGGTGTTCAACTCGACGGCACATTCAATCTGGCGCAACTGGAACTGCTGGTGAGCCACATCAAAGAACATGGCTACAAGGAGATGGAAGCATGCTGATCATCAACGACCTACACATCGGTGTCACCCGCCAAGGCGGCACCACGCCGCAATCCCAACAGGCCCTGCGCGACCACCTTCGCGGCAAGGTTACCGAGTTAATCACCACCGAGTGGAACGAGGTCACGGTCAACGGTGACCTCTTCGACGGCTTTACGGTTGACGTTCTCGAAGTGGTTCGCACCTACGAGATGTTCGCCGACTGGCTGCACACCACCGGCGGCACGCTGAACCTGATCGCCGGCAACCACGACTGGAATCCCCGTGGCGACAAACTGTCGTCGTTCCACCTGCTCTGCCACTTCCTGAAGTCTCACTTCGGCGAGAAGGTCCGCGTCTTCGACGAGGGATTCGCCCACGTCAGCGGCAATATCTGCTGCATTCCGCACATGCCGAATCAGGAACTGTTCAATATTGAGATCACCAAGGCGATCGAGAACGGCGGTGACGGCGGTTGGCTGCTTCTGCACTGCAACTACAAGAACACCTTCGCCGAGAACTCTGACCACAGCCTCAACCTGAATGACGACCAGATCGGCAAACTGATCATGGCCGGGTGGAAGCTGGTGCTGGGTCACGAGCACCAAGGTTACGAGTTGCGTGGCGGTCGCGTGATCGTGACCGGGAACCAGTTCCCAACCTCGATCGCGGACTGCATCGGCGAGAAAGGCAAGCGCTGCCTGCGCACCAACGGCGACGACATGGAGTTCGTCAAAACGTGGTCGCCGGCCGGTGAATATGTCGAGGTCGATTGGCGAGACATGAGCATCGGCGATGCCGACTTTATCCGCGTCGTCGGTGAAGCGTCTGCTGTTGAAGCTGCCGACGTGATCAGTGCTATCTCCAAGCTGCGCCAGCAAGCAAATGCGTTCGTTATCACCAACGCCGTCAAGATTGCCGGCAACGAGGCGATGGCTGACATGGCCGAGGTCTCGCTCGAAAACGTGAAAGCTTACGACGTCATCGCAGCCATCATGGAACAGCTTGACGAGCGTGAGGCTGAAGTTGTGAAAGGACTGATGGCGTGATTGAAGTAACTGTTCGATTCGGCGGTAAACCGGTCACGTTAATGATCAAAGATCATGGGATACCGCTCGGCACAGACAAAACTGCCGCTGAAATTTTCGAGGCTATGAGAAACAGCTTCCACATGACAAAACAGCGTTGCTACAACGAGAAATGCCCCGACTACCGCTATTACGGCGGGCGCGGTATTGTGGTGTGTGATCGATGGCTTGAGAGCCCGCTCAATGTGTTGGCTGACATGGGGTTACGACCAAAAGCCTATACGCTGGAAAGGAAGAACAATGACGGCCCCTATTCGGTTGACAACTGCAAGTGGGCAACACGGGCCGCGCAAGGTCTGAATACGCGCCAAACAAAGTTGATCACCTATTGCGGAGAGACGCTCCCCGTTGCCGAGTGGGAAAGGAGGTCCGGCTTTAAGCCTGGCACTCTCAAAGCACGATTAGGGCCTCTCGGTTATAGCGTCGAAGAGGCGTTCTCGAAACAGGTCAAGTGCGGAGAACTGCTTTCAGGTAGGGAGTACCCGCATCTTGTAGATCAGTCGTGGCGAACTGTGGAGGCGATGCACGCTAACCCTCAGAAGCCTGTGCTTAGCAATGAGCAGATCGAGCATGTACGTCGCCTCCACTCTGAACTTGCAATGACATTCACAACAATCGGAAAACTATTTGGTGTTTGCACTCAAACTGCCTCAGAGGCGGTTCGTGGTGTTGGCACTTACGAGAGGATTGAATATGCTGCTGCGGCTTAAACTAACAAATTTCCGCAAGGTTCGCTCTGACGTGATGGAGTTCACACCAGGAATCAATTGCATCCGTGGTGCAAATGAGATATCCAAGACGACCCGAATTGAAGCTATTGCCTATGCCCTGTTCGGTAGCAAGGCGCTGCGCACCACGCTGGAGCAGACCGTCACCTGGGGCGAGGACGTGAAGTCGCTCATGGTCGACCTCGAACTCACCAGCGGCGGCATCGACTACGTCTTCAGCCGCAGCAAGGCTGGCGCCGAAGTCATCAAGGGCAACACCGTCTTCATCACTGGCCAGAACGAGGTCAGCACCTTCGCTGCCACTCTGATCGGTGCCGACCAAAGCATCGCCTCTAACCTGATGTTTTCAGGGCAGGGGAACATCCGCGGCGCTCTTGAAGAAGGCCCGAAGGCGTTGTCGTCTCTGATCGAGGACCTTGCCGGTTTCACTGTCTTCGACGATATCCTTGAGCGTGCTCAAGAGAAACTGGCACTGGGCAGCCCCGCCCTGCTGGAGGAGCGCCTGAAAGGTGCTGAGTCCACGTTGGCGGCCGCGACCGAGTCCCTGCCGGTGAAGCCTGATGACGAAGCCTACCAAGCCTCGGTGACCGCCATTGCCAACAAGATGGCCGAGATCGAGTCGGGCATCCCTGAACTGAAGCGTGTCGCCGACGCTGCAGCCGAGAAGTTTTCTGCTGCCTCACAGGAGTTCAACGCCAACAACGTACTGGTCGCCGACATCGAACGGGCCGCTGCGCAGGTCGTACAGTGCGAAGGTCAGGCCGCCGGCTTCCGCGCCAATGCCGATAAGGTGGCACCTGATGTTGAAGGCTTGAAGGCTCAACTGCTGGAATCCGAGCAGTGGGACGCCCGTCACGCGGCATATCAACTGTTCCTGCAGTTGAACCACAGCGTTGAACGGTTCGAGGGCACGATCACTGAGTTCATCCTGCACAAGGACAAGGTCTCTGGCGAATTCAAGCGCAATTGTGACAAGCTGGTCGAGATCGACAACGCGATCAACGCTGCGCTGCGCAGGAGAATCAATCACGACAAGTGCGACAAGTGCGGGCAGGATGTCACCCACCTGACACACGTCGTCGAAACCAATGTCACGGTCGACGCTGAGGTTTTGAAGTTGAAGGCCGACCGTGCCGTGGTCTCTGGCGAGATCGATATGTTGTCCCCGCTCATGGCCGAGCTCGATGCTTGGCAAGCTGCCGAGAATCAGGATGCACGCATCCTCGCCAAGCTTGGCGGCTACGTGAATATTGACAACAACTCTGTGCCTGCCCGTGTTTCGTGGATCGGCAGCGATCCTGGCACTGCCGGCCCGGACACCCGCGCTTACCGCACCGCCCTTGAAACGGCCCAGGCTGAAGTTCGTGTGATCGAACAGGCGAAGGCCAAGCTGGAACTGGTTCTCGGTCAGTTGGCAGACGCCAAGCAGAAGCATGCTGACCTGAAGGCGAAGCTTGACGCTTACACTGGGCCGAGCGCCGAAGACATCCTACGTCTGCAGGGCGAGAAGAACGACGCCGCTCTGGCCGTAACGGTCGCAGATGGCAACATCATTATCGCTCGACGCGAGTTGGCGGACCTGACGACAGCGCATGAAGCTGGTGTCCGCATGTGGAACCTCGCCCAAGCTCGCGTGAGTGATGCCGAAAAGACCATTGCCAGCACCAAGGCCGACCTCGAGTCCCTGTCGTTCAACAACGCTCTTGTCAAGAAGCTGCGCGCCATCCGCCCGATTGTTGCCAATCAGGTTTGGAATTCTGTGTTGACCAGCGTCAGTGTCATGTTCAGCCAGATGCGCGGAGAAGAAAGCTGGGTCACCAAGGACAAGGGTGGCTTCTGCGTCAATGGTCAGGCGGTCGAGTCGCTTTCCGGCAGCACGCTGGATATCCTCGGTGTCGCCCTGCGTGTCGCCCTGATGAAGACCTTCATGCCTGAATGCAGCCTGCTTGTGCTCGACGAGCCGGCACAAGGTTGCGACCAAGTCCGTACCGAGGCCCTGCTCGGTTTCATTGCTGCGAGCGGCATTGGGCAAACCGTTCTGATCACACACGAGGACGTGTCCGAGTCCGTGGCCGACAACCTGATTGAGATCTGAAATGGATATCGAAGAAGCGAAACAAAAGAAAGTTGAACTCGAGAGGGAAATCAGCAAGCTGATCCACGCCTTTTCTTCGGAAACCGGGCTGATAGTCAGTGAGATGAACCTGATTGACGTTTCGAACGTCAACGGCACCCAATACTATTACTTCAATGTGAAGGTCGAACTATGAACCAAGACGAGAAAGAAATCACCGTTGAGCTACTCACCTGCGAGCACGGGCACAATCATGTGCAACTGAGTGTGGGTGAGGAAGCAGCTATCCTTGACATCGACAGGGCGCTCGACCTGTTCGATGCATTGGGCGAGTGCCTGGATGCGGCCGGTGCGTTTGACGACGATGACGAGGGTGACTGTGGGGTACCGAGATGTCACTGAACAAGTTCCTGAAATTTTGGCCGATCGTTGAGGCTGTTGCGTCGATGAGCAAGGATCCAAGCACTCGTGTTGGGGCCCTTGCTTTAGATGACAACATGAACATCATTGCGACCGGATTCAATGGGTTCCCTCGAGGTGTGAAAGACGACATCTCGCGCTACATGGATAGAGATACAAAATTAAGACTCGTCTCCCACGCAGAACAGAACCTGATCGCACAAGCCGCTTACGGCGGGAGAACGCTGAAAGGCAGCACGATACTGGTGTCTAGTTTGTACCCATGCGCAAATTGCGCCAAATCAATAATTCAGGCTGGTGTTGTGCGCGTCATGTCCCCGGAACCAGATTCAAGCGATAGGTGGCTTGAAGAGTCCAAATGGGCAAAGTTAATGTTTGACGAATCCTCTGTGGAGCAAATTTATGTCAGGAAGATTGAAACAGTTGACGGGTCTGCGATTTGGTCGATTGTTGGTGATCGCTAGATCCGGCACTCACGTATCGCCGAACGGCTGCAGCAAACCGCTTTGGCGGTGTCTGTGTGATTGCGGCGGCAGACCCTCTAAAGCGAAGGACAGTAAATGAACAAAACATTTCTCACCGGGCATGCCGCCGCATGCCGAGAGCTCGCCGAGGCCCTCGGCATTGATCCGCACAGCTCTAGGGGTTTCACGCTGACTGTTGATGCAGGTCAACCAGTGGTTCTGGAAATCCGCACTTTGGTGCGTAGCGTTGATGAGTTGACGAATGTCCTCAAGAAATTTGAACTGAAGGAGAAAGAATGAAACAGTACCTCGACCTGCTCGAACACGTCATCACCAATGGTGTCGACAAGGGTGATCGCACCGGCACCGGCACGCGCTCGGTATTCGGTTACCAGATGCGTTTCGACCTGAGCAAGGGCTTCCCGCTCCTGACCACCAAGAAGCTGCATCTGAAATCCATCATCCATGAGCTGCTCTGGTTCCTGAACGGTGACACGAACGTGAAGTACTTGCAGGACAACGGCGTTCGCATCTGGGATGAGTGGGCGGATGAGAACGGCGACCTTGGCCCGGTCTATGGGCGCCAATGGCGTAACTGGAACTCGTGGAACGCCAGCGCCTTCATGGTGGGCCGGGACCAGATCGCCGAACTGGTCAAGGGCATCAAGGAGAACCCGAACAGCCGGCGCCACATCGTCACGGCTTGGAACCCGGACGAGATTGACCACATGGCCCTACCACCATGCCACTGCCTGTTCCAGTGCTACGTTGCTGACGGCAAGCTGTCGGTACAACTGTACCAGCGCTCGGCCGACATCTTCCTCGGGGTCCCATTCAACATTGCGTCCTACGCTCTGCTAACCATGATGCTGGCACAGGTCTGCGATCTTGAGCCTGGTGAATTTATCTGGACTGGTGGCGATACGCACCTGTACTCGAACCATTTCGATCAAGCGAGATTGCAGCTGACCCGCACCCCGTTCGATTTGCCGACGATGTATCTCAACCCGTACGTTACCGAGATTGACGGGTTCAAGTTCGACGACTTCACGTTAGCGAACTACGAATGCTATCCGAATATCAAAGCGACCGTCGCAGTATAGGTGCATAAATAAGAGCCGTTCTCAACAACAGGCTTTCACAATCGCTCTTAGAGCGACGATCGTTACCCCACCACGTAGGGTGACCTCAGAAAACCATCGGAGATCGTTGTAGCGCAAGCGAATGCGGTTTCCGATGGTGAGGACTAGGAGAATAATAAAAATGTTCCTCGAAGATACCGATGTCATAAAATTGACTGGGTTTCGGCAGAAGAAGCAGCGAAGTAGACACTAACATGCGCTCCGCAAGTCACACACTGCTCCGCAATCGTATTTGGCAGACAACCTTGCACCTGCCTTGTTTGATGGAGAAGAGGTTCCAGCCAACGAACAATTCAAGGTGCTTGTTGCCGATCGAAACGAAGCGGCGATATAACCAATAACCGTCCGGTCTCTTCCAATAGACAGCGTCCATGTTTTGCGACCAACACCACGCACTGTCACCGACACAGCCGAGCACGTAGTAACTGACATAGTTACCACCGTTGCGCCAGAGCCACCTCGTTCTGTTCACGAACGAGAGCGGGTCACCTCCCCACAAGCGCAATCTCTTCCAACCTGGGTCACCGGTCAGGTCGTTGTCGATTGTTTCCAGCCAGCGCAGGTGCGTCAGGTGGCGCTTGTCGTCTGTCGAGAATAGCCATACGGCGAACGGCGCCAGAAGATACGCTGCTGCAGTGATGACAAACATTGCCGGCAGACGGACGATGTACCTGATCATAGCGTGCTCGCAAGCACGAACAACTCGTCAAGCTGCGTCTCGGTCAGCCCGAGCGCCGTTGAGGCCCCGAGCAAGATCGGATCATCCCGGCGCCACGTCATTGCTTTGGCGATGAAGGCCCGCTCGACAAACGTTCTGGACGGAGAGTTCGCCCACGCCTCGTAAGCCGAGGACATCCCGGCCGCATCAATGGCCAGCAGGCCTTGAAGCGCTGTGATGGCTGGCGGTACAGCAACGACCGCTGTCGGCTTCGAAAATGAGCCGTCAGCGTAACCGTCACCGATACCGAAGCCGTCCTGCAATTCAACTAAGCCTGGTAGCGCATCCAGCGTATCAACCACGACCACATTCACGACCACGCCGTTTTCAATCTGTGCTGCTCGCATATCGATCTCCTTACCAGATTACCGTCACGACGACCTTGCCGTTGGCGCCCGCGCCGCTGGTGCCAGTTTCAGAACCACCACCGCCGCCGCCAGGAGCCGTTCCTGCTGTCGCTGCGTTTGCGTCATAAGCACCAGCGCCACCGTTGCCGCCAAAGCTGCTAACCCCGCCGTTGCCAGGCGCATTAGCGGCACTCACGCCGCCGCCGCCACCACCACCGCCACCGCTGATGCTATCGCCGCCATTTGCCCCAGGCCGTGAGGTCTGAGCACCACCACCACCGCCACCAGCGTTGTCGCCAAACAGGCCCGCGATGGCGTTTGTCGCGCTGGCAGCACCAGCCCCGCCGTTGCCGCCAAGCGCGGCAACGTGAGCACCAGCCCCCTTACCGGCGGTAGTTTGCCCGCAACCACCACCACCACCGCCACCGCCGCCCGGCGAAACTGGCGCGTCGTTTGTTGATGAAACGGCGGCAAGTCCGCCACCACCGCCGCCCTGCGCAACGACAAGCGAACCGAAAGAACTCGCGCCGCCAGCGTTACCGTGCGTACTGGCCGTTGTCTGTGCGGAGCCGCCAGCGCCAACAGTGGTAGCGACCGTCGCTGCCAGAGCCGACAATGGCACAATCTTGGACCGATACAAGCCGCCGCCACCGCCACCTCCAGCCGCATTGTTTGCCCCTTTTCCGCCACTACCGCCGCCACCCCAAACCTCAATGATGGCTATCGCATCTGCTGGAGCGCCGCCAGGCTTTGTCCATGTTCCGCTTGACGTGAAGGTTTGAACATTGCGCGTTCCCCCGCTGACCGTGCAATTAAGCAGCCCACCAGAAAACGCCAGCCCGGTGCCAAGATTTCCGGAGTCGATCAACGAACGCCACGCGCTCCACGCCCCGGAACCACCGACATTTGACGGGTCACCCGACCGGGTATAGAGGTGACCTGTTGCGTAATCTCCGTACAACTGCGTGATGGTATTGCCAGCGCCATGAGTAACCAGCAACTGCCCATAAGATGGGCCGGGGCCGTTTACTAGGCTTGTCCCGCAACGATAGAACCCGGAGCTCGTTACTGTGTTTAGATCTGTACTGTCAGCAACCGATCCGTTTGTGATCCCGGTTACCGTCGACGCATTGCCCGAACACGATGCCGCTGTCGTGGCGTTGGCCACAGGCGTCGAGCCAATCGCCGCAACAATCTCCGCAGCGGTCGCCGCCGTCATTGCTGATGCGCCGTTCCCCTTGACCAGCCCGGTCAGCGTAGCGACACCCGTGCCACCATTTGCCACCGGCAGGACGCCGGACACATGGCCGGTCAGCGTCACCTTGCCGTAAGCCGGAGCCGCGCCGACACCACCGGAAAGCAGCACGTTTCCGGTCGCCACATCGGCCAGTTTGCCGAGCACGTTGGTGGCCGAGGCGAAGACAATATCGCCGCGCGCATAGGTAGTCATCCCGGTGCCGCCATTCGCTACCGCCGCCGTGCCGGTGATGTTGCCGGCTGTCGTGGCGCTGCCGGCTGTCGTGGCCGTCGCCGCATTACCGCTGATGTTGATCGCGTACAGCGACGACATGTCGGACCACGTTGACCCGTTGAACTTCTGCCACTTGTTCGACGCACTATTCCAGCGCAATGCGTTGGTCTGCACATTGGTTGGCGTGCTGGTCGCCGGGTCGTAGCCACGCGCAAGATCGTCGAGTCGCCCATCGATCTCGGCAATCATGTTGCCGTAAACACTGGCAACAGTCGGTTTATTGTGATCAGCCATTTTAGTAACCTCGGACGGTCCAGGATGCGGTGCCGCTGACGCGGGTACCGGCGCTGTTGAAAAGAAGAATCTTGAAACTGGTCGGGTTAGGCGAATCCGTAAAGTCATAGATCGCCGTGATTGGGGACGTACCGGCCGCCGTCACCTGAATGGCCTCGACATCGATGAATTCAGGCGTGCCGCCGACATCGCGGGTGTCGGTGATATAGATGGTCGTGCCGCCGCTATCGGAGGACAGGCAGGCTTTCGACCCGCTGATCGTCTTCAGCTTGGCATCGAGCCGGGTATTGATGCCGGTCAGGTTGATCAGCGCATGGTCATCACCAGAAACAGCGATGCGCACCTTGACGTAGCGATAATTGGTACTGAAAACCTGTGTCGTGTCTGGGTGATCGACCCACGACGAACCGAATTCGCTAAGGCTGATCGTCACCGATACGGTTGGCGTCCCGGCGATCACCGTATAGTTTGGCGAGACAGTCACCTTGCAGGCGCCCAGCGTCGTGCCAACGTCGATCGTCTCTTCGTAATAGCCCGGAGAATTTGCGGGCTGAATGAAGATCGGATAACCCGCGGTGATCTGGTCCTGCGGCGTGCTCCACGAATGATTCGTGAAATGCTGCGCCACCGTCTCTGTCGTGTTGATCGGCATAACTACACCGCCGACACCGGTGTCCAGCTTGGCGTTTGAGAACGATACCGCCGTCACATTGCCAGCCACGGCAAACGTCGAATCGTAGTCGCCACGCAACACATAATCCGGCGGCTGCGAGACGGTGACTGCCAGCGTTTTCGGTGTGCCGTAGTTGCCCGCCGAATCAATCCCGGTCACCGAGTAGGTGTAGGTGCCGGCCACTGTCTCGAACAGGCTCGTGAACAGGCCTTGTTTCGTGCCCACGACCTCGGCGCCGCGCTTGATTTCATACTCGGAAATCGGCAGCGATGCCTTGGCGTCCGTCCAGTACAGCAGGACGTTGTTATCCACGACTTCTGCCGTCAGAACCGGTTGTACCGGAGCTGTTATCGTCAAAGACGTCATGGAAGCGACCCCGACATTGCCGGCAATGTCAACCGCCGCCACCCAGAACTTGCGCTCACCGGCCCAGGCAACCGGCGCCTGATAGACCGTCGAATAAGGACGACCCACGACAGTGCCCGCTGCCCACGAATCGCCGTAGCGAATTTCGTAGTAGTCGATCAGGAACATTGCGGTCGGCGCTGACCAGCGCAGCACACAGTCCGCGCCGGAAATGGCTACAGTAGGCGACACCGAACCCGGTGCTGCAATCGGCACCGTCAGGCTAGTTGGAGTCATGCTCAGGTTGCCGCTGGTGTCTCTAGCCACCACCCAGTACGGGGCGCCGCCAGCACTGGTCACGGCCATTCGCAATTCATTGGCTGCCGGGGTGGCGATCTCGGTCGCCGTCGCCCATGTGGCGCCACGCTTGACGACGTAATTGGCCAGATCAACCGCTGAAACAGCGCCCCACTTCAGGATGAGGGCGCCGGTTTCCAGTGCGTAAGTCAGGCCGGACACATTCGGCGGCGGGTTGGTCTTGCCGGTGACGTAGATCGCGGTTTGCGTCAGCCAATCACCTGTTCGCCCATCCTCTCCGATGAAGCGAATCCGAATGTCGAAGGTCTGCCGTTCAACCAGCGGCCCGATGCTGACTGATCCGGCCTTGGCCTCGACCAGCGGCACCGTCTTCCACACTGCGTTGATCGAGTCGGTCAGACGATACTGCGCTTCAACACGGCTGATCGTCTGCGCCAATGGTTCGACCGTCGAGGCGTTGAGGCCGCTGCTCGTGTTCCACTTGACCAGAATATTGGCCTGGAACCCGCTACCGACGACAGTCAGCGCCCCTTCATCGGCGATCAGGCTGGTGATGATCGGCACTTGATTGATTGCCAGTCGCACCAACGGAGGCGGCAAAGTGATCTGGCTTTCCCAGCCGCCGAACGGCAGCGTCTCGGCATCGAAGACGGCAGGCGCGTAGTCGCAGAGCAGCAGGCGAGCCTGCAGACCGGGAAGCGGTTCGACGGACTTGACCAGGCAATCGACGGACTCCATGTTCAACTCGCCGAACATGAACTGGTCGCCAGCGGCTGGCTTGTTGGTGCTGATTGCGGTCGTGAAGCTGAGCGTATCGAACAGGCCGGTGGCGCCGGTGATGATTGCCGTGTTGGTGACATTGCCGGCGGTGCGCCAGCGCAGGGTGTAGTCCTTGCCGCTTTCCATCTGCATCGGTTCATCGACCACGACGCCAGTGACGTCGCCGACCACTGACTTGATGCGGCCGGAACCGAGACCCCACATGGGAATGCCGTTATTCGCCTTGATTCTGTCACCACGCGTGCAGATGACCGATTCAATGTCGGAATACAGCTCGTATTCCTCCGGTCGCAGGATGATCTGCTTCATGTGATGACGGCCGTTCTTCCACACCGGCCCAGGGCTGCCGTCATCTTCGACCGGCTGCGTCACACCAGAAAGGTCGATCGACTCGAACAGCGTGGCATTCGACTCGTTGTAGCCGTCGGCGTAAATGATCATTTCGTCCGGCTGGTAGTCCTTCCGGCGATTGATAAACCGGCAGCGCAGCGCGTGCGGCAGCTTGGGTAGCAGGCGGACGCCCTTGAAGCCCCAGGAATTGCTCGGCGTGAAGTGCTGTGCGATCTGGGTCTTCGGTTCATCGATGACGATTGACCATTTGCCGTCCGGCATCGAGACAGAGGCGCGGCCGGCGGCGGCGATTTCGTTGATTACATCGCGTACCGGACGCTGGCCGGTGATCACGTTCTCGTACAGAAAGCCGTGCGCGTCGCAGAACTCTGAAAAGTGCTGCAGCGATGGCAGGTCAATCTGGGAATACGGCACCGGCTTGGCGTTGGCGGGATGCGTCAGGACGTAAAGAATCAGCGATGCCGGGTTGTTGCGCCGGTCGGCCGCACCGGGCGAGCGCCATTCGGCGCCATCCCAGATCAGCTGCTTCGACGAGACGGTGCCGGTCAGGCCTTCCAGGCTGCCATTCAATTGGTCGGTGGCGCGGATCTTCAGGGCCGTCATCGCCAGCGGCTTCGGTGGATTGACCGGGCGAACGTTGTCGGAATACTCGGTGACGGCCAGTAGCACCACCTTGTCGGCAGCACCATCGGTCGTCGTCTCTGCATTGGTCCGCTTCAGGCGGACTTCGTACTGTCCAGGCTCGGCGTTGAGATTGATGTCGATGATCTTGTCGAACGGATCGCGGGTCGCGTCCTTGTAGACGTTGAAATCGACGACGCTAGCCGGGGCGATGGCGAACCAGCGCGAAACCAGTGTCCTGGTATAGGTGCCGCCAAGCGGGGCGTCTTCGACGATGTTTTCGGTGACGGTCGTCACCGTGATTTCAAAGCCGGTGTAAAGCTCGGTGTTGTGCTGGCTGGACATGGCGCCGTTGGCGATGGTATAGACCAGCACTTCGTTGTCGGCCGGCAGGTTCGGCAGCGGAATGGTTGATGAGCCAATGGCTTGATACTGGGTTGGCTTGTACACGAGCTTGTTGCGATCGCGCAACACGACGATGCCGGCGCCGGCCGGGTAATAGCCTGTTTCCGGATCTCGGTAGCCGATCAGGGTCTCAGGCATGCCAGGCACGTTAGCGAAATTGTCTTTCCACGGCTCATCAACCGGCACCCAGATGCCGGACGAATTGAAGTAGCCGAGCCGGCGGTATTCGAAAACGACCGTCACAGACTGAGGGCGCAGGTCGCCCATGTTGTCGTTGTAATGGTCGATGTTGGTCAGACCCTGCGGGAAGGTCAGCAGGAAACTGAGGCGGTTGAGGTTTGTTGAAGCGGTGGTGCGCGTCAGGAATGTCTCGGTGATCTCGGCTTCCGGGCGCTCCTGCGTGATGTCCGAGCCGTAAACGTTGAGCAGGTCGCGGACTTCCTGACGATCCCAGTCGAGATGGCCATCAACGAACTCGTTGGCATCCCCCTGGATGCTATAGACCGTCACGTCGGCATAGTCGGTCAGCGGCGTCTGGCCGATGCGCAGGTTGCTGATGTCGAGCGGGCCATAGCCCCAGACCAGCAGCATGTGCAGGAAACGGTCAGAACCGTCCGAAGACATGAACGTATTGGCGCCGAGCGGCGGGGTAAAGTCGTGCGTGCCGAGCACGATGGGGATCGCGCCGTAAGGCGTCGCTGTATTGGCGCCGCCGGCAAGCATGTATTGCGGTTTCGGCGCGGGCGAACCGCTCGGGCTGTTGGCCGGTGCCAGCGCATTGACCAGTGCATTACCGAGCAGGGAGACGGCACCTTGAGCAACCGCCCCGGCGACGCCGGACGAAATGCCGGTGCCAAGCCCCCAGCCGGTCGGCGCGGCGCCCGCTGCGGCGCCACCCTGCCAGGCGCCGGCAACGGCACCACCGGCCCACCAGGCGACGACCATGATCAGCGCGGAGGTGATCAGGCTCTCGTCCTGCGACTTGCCCGGGAACATGCGGAATTCGACGCGGTCGCCATCGTTCAGGCGGCAGGATGGCCAGTCGACTTGATCGACGCGAATGCCGTTGACGAAGGCAACGCCATGGCGCGAGAAGCCGTCCGGCACGCCGGCGCAGTGGGCGTCGATAGCTTCGGCCAGCGTCGAACCGGCGACGGCCGTGCCGTCAATGCGCTGCATTTTCAGCGGATGCGGACAGCCGGAGACGGTGACGCCGTCGGCCTTCGGCGTGTAGCGGTAAAAGCCTTCAATGCGATGCGACCAGCGGGTGGATGCGTATTTTTCGGCAACGACATCGGCGTCAGCACGGGCGTGGATGAAGTAGCCCGGCGCGATGACGACCCCGACGTGAATCGGCTCGCCGGCCAGGCGCATCAGGACAATGTCGCCGACTTCCGGCACGCGGACACGCTCCCAGTTTTCCCGGTGCGCGGCCATGTATTCGGCAAGCTCGGCATCCGCACGACTGCCGCGATCGATACCGTCATGACCTGGCAACTCGATGTCAAACTCGTTTTGATAGATCAGGCGCACGAGCCCCCAGCAATCGGCGCCCGCTTCCGTGCGCCCGCCGTCGACGTAGGGGATGCTGATGTAGCGGTTGGGATCGAAGGCGCGCATCAGAAGAGCCCCGGGAAGGTGCTGGGCGTCATCGTGTGACAGGGGAACGGCTCAGAGGCGTAGGACTCGACAGAGAGAATGCCGGTGACCGAATCGGCGTCATAGCCGATGCCGTTGAGTTCGAGGCCATCGATGCTCAATTCCGGTGCGCTGACGTCTTCGCCATTCGAAGCCGACGAGGCACCCTGCAACACGAGCTGGATGCGGATGGTCGGTGGGCCGTTCAGACTGCGGACCAGCGGCGTGATGAAGCGCGTCGCGTTGTAAATCGTCAGTTGGCAGCGCAGGCCACCGCTGGTTTCATCAGTGGGCAGCGTGACGGCGAACGGCACGAAGAGATGGTCAATGCCTTCCGAGGTGACACCATGGGCGACATCGTCATCGGTGCTCAACGAGGTCAGTTGCTTGGTGTAGCCATCGGCCAGATAAATCGGGGTATCGATATTGGCACCGTAGAGTTTAAGCAGCGTGATAACGTTCTCGTTGCAATCCCGCGATAAGAAGGCCTCAAGCGCTCGAGCCGAAATATTTCTCACGGCAGAATCTCCATGGCCAGCGAGACGTGCCACATGTCGCCGCCCAGCGGTGTCAGGTCGTAATACTTACCATCGCTGCCCGGCACGATCCGCGCTTCGACAGAGGTGTTTAGGCGCGGGTGCGTGAAGTTGAAGCGGCGCACTCCGAACAGCGTGTTTTTGACAAAGTCTTCCAAAGTCACCACCTGGGCAGAGGTCATAGCGAATGAGCATTGGATCGGCGTCGGTAGCGCGCTGCGCCGGCGCGTCTTGGCCGGGCCGTTATCCATCGGCGTACGAAGGGTGCTGATGTTCAGCGATTCGGCAAAGCCGCCGAGCAATGGCGTTTGGGGCAGGCTGGTCGGCCAGGTGTAGGCGGCCATGGCGTTACCTCGAGATCATGCGCGGGGCGCTCAGGGAGCGGTTGAATCGGCTGCCGGAACGCTGTGCCTCACCGCCCATCGCGTCAGCCAAGTCAAGGATCATCGAGCGACGACCACGGCTGTCGATTTCCTCACGCTGTCCGGTGACGGTGTGCGGGGTCCCGTTGTTGTTGATGACCAACGAGAAGCCGCTGGAAGAGGCTGCCTGAACGCCCAACTTGCCGTCTGGTCCGCGCTTCAGCGGCATGATCGCTTCGGGACCCGCTTCGCCGAATACGCCAGCACCGTGTGCAAACGCGAAGAACTTCGGCGTGTCGTGGATCTGGTTGGCGTAAGCGTGCAGGCCTGGAGACTGCATCACACCGCCCATGGCAAAAGTTTTGTTGACGGACGGGCCGAGCGAGTCAGGACCTTTCGGGGACGACGATCCGAAGCCGAAGGCATTACCAAGAAGACCGAGCATGTTGGTGCTCAATGCCTTCATCTGCATCCCGACCATGTCCTTGATCATGCTGCTGACGAGATCGCCGAACGACATTTTGCCGGTCATCACGAACTCAGTCAGGGAGTCGGCCATGCTGTCGGACATCTTGTTGAAGATGTCACCAGCAGCCTTGGACATGTCGGTGATGTTCTTCAGGTTCTCGTCGTACGCCTTCTGCCAGCCGCCAACAAAGGAAAGTTGGCGGGCGGCTTCTGCGTCATCAAGCTTGGCCTTTGCATTGGCCTCGTCTTTTTGAGCGTTTGCAATATCGGGAGAGATCGAGCCGCGATCAAGGTTTTGCTGAATATCCTGAACGGCACGCAGCCGCTGCTTTTCGATCCGCAACTGCTGAACTTCAAGGGTGGTTTTCCCAAGATACTCAATCTCGTTTTGCAGATCTTCGCTATAGCGTGCACTGGAGCGGGAAATGTCTTCAATCGCATTCTTTTCCGCAACTCGCATTTTGGTCAATTCGAGTTTTGCAGCCGCAGCCTGCTTAGCGATCTCCGCTTCCTTCTCTTGCAAATCGTTCCACGTTTTCAGAACGAGAGTAGAGTCCTCTCTCTGCACGGCCTCGGCAAGCGCAGCTTCGAGAACTTCTTTTTGAGTTTGAAGCAGGTTGCGGTTGGCTTCCTGCTTCGCATGGGCTGCTTCTACAGAAGAGATCGATTGTTCCGCAAGCTTTTGTTCAATCTCAAGAAGAGCGGCGTCTGTGCGCAACTTTTCGCGATTCAGGTTCGACGACAGATTGTCATTGAACTTCGCACGCTCATCTTTTTGCGTGGAACGATCACCCCTCCCCTGCGGCTCCCACTTGCCGTCACCGGACCCGAGCAGGCTCTGGCCTGTTGCGTTCAACCGGCGATCGAGCTCCTTCTGGACAGCGCGAATGTCAGAACCACTCAGCTTTTTACCTTCGTAAGCATTGAGAAGCGTTTCGACAGCGGACGTGTCGACCTTTTTCTTGGCCGCATCGGCGTCGGCCTGGATATCCTTGAGGCGCTCGCGCCCTGTCTGAATAACAGAAGTCAGGTTGGCTGCGTCGTAGCGAATCTGATTGTTTTCAAGGTCTCGCAGTTTTCCGCGAGCCTTTGCTTCAGCCTCAACAAAGGCTGAATACTCACGCTCAGCCATGAAACGTTCGCGATAGCTGAGCGTTTCATCGTTCTTGCGGTCGATCGCGTTGTCGCGATTCTTGACGATGTCCGTGAGTTCCCTCTCGGCAGCGCTGGTATCCACTGCCTTACCGGACAATTGCAAGCGGTTTTTCTTCTCGAGAAGTTCGATTTCTTCGCGAAGCTTCCTGCTTTCACGATCCAGAGAATCGACAAACGTGTTGGCAGCATCAACAGCTGCCGGCATTTTCAGGACGTATTCGTTGATGGCGTATGCGAGACCGCCAAGGCCAACAACAACGGCGGTGATCGGGCTGGTCATCACGCTCAGCACTCGGCTGAGCATTCCGACACCGGTGGCCCCAGCCGCCACGCCAGCAGCGCTACCAGCCGCAAGCAGGCCGGCTCTCAGGCCTGCGAGTCCGCCTCCGGCAAGTGCTGCTTCGGCAGAGACAATAGCCATCGTTACGCCGAGGCCGCGGATCGCACCCGTAGCCATGTTTATGCCGCCAACAAGCAATCCGATACCTTTCCAGACCAGCCAAGCTTCGCCAAAACGAATGAGGGTCGGTGTAGCTTCAACGAGCACGGTAGCCAACTTGGACACGCTCTCAACGATGCCGTTGATGGCCTCCTTGAACTGCGCCGAATCGGCGAGATTGCGCAGGGCCACCGCCAGATCCTTGGCCGCACCCTCGGATTTCTCGAAAGCCCCGATAAGGTTTGCCTGCATGGTGTTGAACGCCTGCTTGAACATTGCCGAAGCAGTCGATTCGAGTTGGGCACCAACTCGACGCATGAACCCGTCAGATTCGCTGATGGATTGATTGAGTTTGTCCCACTCTTCGCGGGTTTTACCCAACATCGCGATTGCTTCTTTGGCCCCGCGTTCACCGAACAAGGCCTGCAGGATATTGACCTGCGACGCCTTGTCATACCCGGCAAGGATGCCCTTCAACTGATAGATGATTTCAGGGAAAGACTTCATGTTCCCCTGCGCATCCTTAGTCTCAATGCCAAGTTGCTTGATCACCTTCGCCGCACCAGCGGTCGGTGCATACAACTCCTTCAACATGTTGCGCAACGCCGTGCCGGCAGCCGTGCCGCTGATGTTTACCTTGGCCAGCAGCGTAAGTGCAGTCGCAGTGTCTTCCATGGACGCACCGTACTGCTCACCAACAACCGACGCCGTCTTCATGGCCTCGGTCATGCCCTGAACAGAAGTCTGCGAAAGTGCCGCAGCCTTGGCGAACACGTCGCCAATGTGAGCCATGTCACCAACGCCGAGATTGAAGGCGTTCATCACACCGGTGAGCGTGATGGCCGCTTGCTCCATGTTCATTTCGCCGACCGTCGCAAGGCTCATGGCCTGCGGAAGAGCGAGTAGCGAGTCAGTCGCACTCAGGCCAGCCTGAGACAGGATGCGCAGGCCGTTCGCCAATTCGACCGGGCCGTACATACTGGTCTTCGACAGAGACAACGCAGCCTTCCCAATGCCGGCGATAGACTCAGCGGTTTCACCACCGAGCGCCTTCACGAAGGTTAGTTGATAGGCGAATTCTGAACCGGCCTTGGCCGCCGCCACGAAGCCGCCAGATAGCGCGGCGCCGGCCATCAACGGGACGGTGGCACCGTACGTCAGCCACAGGGCATTGAGGCCGCCAGCAAGACCACGGGCGGCGCTGTGCGCTTCCCACATGTGCTTGGGGAGGCCGCGGATCTTTTCTTCATGAGCCACAGCGGCACTAGCTGCCGTTTTATGAGAAGAAGCAACATTGGTGTTCGCCAACCTCAACTGTTCCAGTTGAGGGATGAGACCGACTATGCCTCGACCATAACGTGCGGTCGCGGTGTCGGCATCCAACAGGCTCGCTGCCGAAACCTTGTCGACGATGCTCTGCTGACCACTCGGCCCGGCATGTAGAAAATTACCGTAAATTTTTTGAGACGCATCGCCCTTACGACGGTTGCTTTCGGCCAGTTTCGCAGCGTCAGAATTGATGGCCGCGTAATGAGCCTCAAGCAGAAGCTTGGTCTCTGCCCGTTGCTTAGCAAGGTTCTTAGCAATGGAATCGGAAGCGAGCTCTTCAGGGGTCCAGGCTCTGGAATTGACTGCGCTCGCAGCCGAAGCCTTTCGAGATGCCGCGGCCACCGCAGCGATCGTGCTCGCGTCCTTTGAAACTCCAGCGTAATGCGCCTCAAGCAGAAGCTTGGTCTCTGCCCGTTGCTTAGCAAGGTTCTTAGCAATGGAATCGGAAGCGAGCTCTTCAGGGGTCCAGGCTCTGGAATTGACAGTCTGTCGAGCGACCTTGGCCGCTGCAGCATTCATCTCTGAAATCTTGGCAAGGTTCAACGCGTGAGCCTCAACCCACGCCTTGTCGTATTGAACAGACGCCTCGAACGCTTTCCGAGCTTCGGCAGTGACCTGCCCAGCAAAATTGCGATCAATCTTGAATGACCACGAAACTTGTTGATTTGCCAGACCGCGGGTTGCCGAGGCGATGCCCTCGAGCTGCTTCTTTACGCTTTCGGCCGCATCACCGAGACCCTGCTTTAGCTTGTAGCTGAATCCGGTGAAACTCTGGCCGTAAGAAGCCGACAGCGTGCTTGCACTGCCAGCCAATTTGGCGTTGAGCACTGCCACTTCAGTTTCAAGCGTCTTGATCTTGCCGATAGACGAATCGACATCGCGGCCGACGTTGCTCAGGCTGATCTTTACTTCGTGCGTACCATCGAGCTTGTTGAGGCGCTGCTCAAGTGCGTTCAGCTTCTCATCTGCTGAACCTGTGTTGACCTCAAGGGTCAGCGTGGCCGCTGCATTCACTCCACTCATTGGCCACGCTCCTTGTTGGTCATTACGACGACTCTCGCATCTGTTTCAAGGCCTCTTGCTCCATCACCTGAATGCAGTTGAGAAGCTCTAGCCTGTCACGTTTTTTGATACCGTGAAGTTTACTAACATCGATCACTGAAGGGTAGGACAACCCTATCGCCCCTGCCGGCCCGCACACCCATTGCGTGCTCAATTTCGAGAACAACATGAAGGCGTCGTAGTTTTCAGGCCAAATATCGGTGATCGACGTGTCCTCGACATCCTCACGGGTGATGCCGATTGCTGCCAGTTCAGCCTCGGAGGGCCCGGGTGCGTACATCCGGGCCGCGAGGTCGATCAGTTTTTTGAGCGTCCTTCCAGGAGAGCCCGGTTGTACGCTTCAAAAATAGCGCGGGATGCGCCAGGGTAGGCGTCGAGCAGGGTGGCGAGTGCTTCGGGAGAGTATTTCTCATCGACACCAGACCAGCCAGCAATCAACTCACCAAGTGCGTCCGCGTCCTCGCGTGCGTTCTCGCCCTCGCCCAAGGAGTCGATGTACGACTTCAGTGCCTTACGGCCCTTGTGCTTGAACTCGAACGTGATTTTGCCTTCCCCATCAACAGTGGGGATGGCAACTTCAGCTTTGAACGTCGGATTGGGTTGCAGTTTGAACATTTGTTTTCGCCTTGATAAAGCGCCCTGAGTTGAAGTTCCACCGGCCTGACCTCAAGGCGCGAAAGTCCGGGTTGCAACCCGTGGCCGGTGGGAACACTGAAAACCGCGGACTAAACACAGCCCGCGGTTTTGTCAGCTATCACGATGCGTAACGAACCGGTTCAGCCGCATAGGACAGGCTGATCTGGGAAGTCATTGCTTCGTTGATGGTGACGGACGGCACGCGCTGCAGCGACCAATAAGCGTTCGCGACCAGCTTGGAGCCATTCGGGAAGGCCATGAGCAGGCCGTACGGACTGCGAGCGTCAGAAGCAGCGGACACGTCGGCGTACCACGTCAGCGTCGGGTCATCGTAAACGTCGATGTTCATCGAAACGGCATTGCGAATGGTTGGAACCTGCTTGGCAACCACGTCGTCGATGGCAGTGACGTTGGCGAATTGCATGTCACCACCGGAAGCGGACAGGCCCTTGACTTGAGACAGGGCGGTCCATGCGCCGATCTTGCGAATCGAACCAATGCCGGTGCCGGCCGGATACTTACTGGTGTCGGTAGTGTTGATGCCTTCAAGGTAAAGCGTGGAGCCAGTGGTGCCGGCACCAGCACGAATGACGCGCTTGTCGAGCAAACCCCAACCGGAGGTGATTTCGAAAAACTCACCAACAGCAATGCTGTGGGCAGACGCGGTCGTGGCGACTGCGGTGGATGCGTTGGTCAGGGTGCTAACGGCGATCGAGGCGGCGTAGGTTTTCGCAACCTGCATCGACACACCAGTAGAAAGGGTAATAGCCATGGTGAAACTCCTTACAGTGCACTGTGAATTTGTCTGCGCGAATGCGCAGAAGTCACTTAGCCTGGGGAGGCCTCCTGACTAAGTGCTTGGATGGTACGAAATAAAATGTACTTATGGAAGTATCAGCGATATCAATAGGTGGAGTTGAAACTAAACTCGACCTTCAACTCTTCTGAGACCCATCCGTCTCGCGGAACCCGCTTGCCTGGCCGCGGCACAGCGCACTGCACACCGCTGACCTTTACGAGTTTGAACAGACTCGTCAGGTAATCGAACATTGACAGCTTCGTGCGCGTACCCGTGCCCTCTTTCGTGAACAAGGTCAACACCACTTCCCCAGTCACCTCATGACTCGGCGACGCATCGATGTCGTACTGGAAGGCGTCCATGAAATCGATCTCAACACGCAGGAAACAGTCTCCGACACTGTTCATATCTATCTTCAGAGTGTTGTCATAGAAGATACGGTTGGACGGGTAGGTGGTCGTCCAGCCGGTGTTGATATGGGCGACGAGCGCGTCACGGGCAGAAACGTAGGTGCTCATAGTTGCGACGTCCTCAAGGTGGTCAATTTCATGGCGTCAATGATCTTGTAACGATTGCGCACGAAGTAAGCGCCCCGCTGCACCACGCGATCGGCGTTCGGGTTGACCGGGCGGAAGTCGATCTGCCCGTTCTCGATCTTCCAGGCGTAGGCTTCTTCGTGGCTGGACGAGTTCGACAGAAAGATCGGCGTGCCTAGCGGTGCCTTGCGGGCTCGGGCCGCGCCGGCAACCGCATGCATCTTGGCAAAGTCGATCGCCTCCTCGTCACCCTTCTCGTAAGGTTCAACCTCGTCGCCACGCAGCGAGGCATTTGCCTCTTTCTGATAGAAATTCAGCGGGTCATCACGGGCAACAAACGATGGTGTGTACGGTGTCAGCTGCCAATTGGCGACAAACTGCCCGGAATACTGCGGGCTCTGATACAGGATCTCGTTCAGTGCTGTCTCAGCAAGGCCAACAGCAGCCTCCTGCGCCGCCCGCTTGGTCTGCGCAATGAAGCCGGCTATCTGGTCAGTGAACTTACTCACGCTCGCCTCATGTGTAGGCTGACAGTGGTACCCTCGTCCTGCACAGACAACACACGCCACACACCATCAGACAATGTCAACAAATCAGACGGGGCTACGCTCGGCATCGCCGTTTTCAGCGCCATCACCTGAATGTCACCGCGCTGGTAGGTTTCGTCGGCTTTGGTCAGGTAGTGGAAGTGCTCTGACCACTTGACGCGAAGCACGCGTACGCTGGAATTTGAAGCGCTATACGTGTCGGTCACCGGATCATAGGTGCGGTCACCGTAGGTCACCGTCTCGAACGCAGGCTCGTCAAGTTCGTTGGCCAGCGCAATGCGCAGACCGCTTGTGCTGATGTACGACTGCTTCACAAGGAACCACTTGCCGTCCAACTGGATCAAGCTGTCGGCAGGTGCCGACTCGCTGCCGGCGAGGAACACTTGATACTGCGGCGGGTAACGAGAATTATCATTGGCCTCTGGCATGTACTTGCTAAAGACTAGGGCGGCATACGCAGCGACAGGTGCGGTCTGGGCAATGGCGCTGGCGATCGAATGGAGATTGGCAAGGCCAGTTGCACCCTGAATGACGTAGGACACGCGGATGACCTCGCCCATCCAATAGTCAGGTGCTCCGTGACCCACGACGTATTGTTCACCGTCGATAGTGATCGCGCCGCGGGCAGGCATGACGATCTCTGGCGCCGCAGAAACCATCCGCTTCGTAACCGAAGTGCCGTCAATCTTACTGAAGCTCATCGGTTCGTACTGCACCATGAACGTGGTGGTGCCGTAAGCGTCCTGCGCCTGAACGTTGTCGAACTTGCGAGCCACGCGCTTCAGCTTCATACGTTGGTGATCGGATCGGTTCCGAGGCCGACCTTGGTAAAATAAACTCGCGCAGTCACCGAGGCTGACGAAGATCCAAGTGCTGTGAATGCCTGCATCAACTTGGTCTTGGCCCGGTCATATTCTTTCTTGACAGAAGAGATCACGTCTTTGTACGGGTTGTCGAAGCGTGTCGCCTGAGCCTTGCCGTCGGTTTCCTGCTTCAGTGCAAACAACGGCAGACTACCCGACAGCTGCTTGGCCAATGCAAATGTTGCGAACAACTTGGCGCTGTTCAGGAACCGGAGTTCGGCATCAGTCGGACTGGCGATTGCCGCCGTACTGGTGAATGTTGCTGGTAGAGTGAGACTGACTTCTTCGAGCTCCATGGTCAGATAGTTCTCGTACACGGTGAGCCCCAACGTACTGTCCTCGATGTCAGTGACGTCGACCCCAAGCACGGCCCGAACTTCGTCCGGTGTGGTGTATTCGGCGATCATTCTTCAACGACCAGAACCAGACCGCGATCGATGTTGTCCTGCAGCCACGGGTGCATTTCAACAATGCTCGGCGTCTTGGTGATGTTCTTGTTCATGACCAAATCGACGAACAGGTCGAATTTGGAAACGACTTTGACAAGCTCAGGCTTTGAGGTTTTCGGTGCTTTTTGTTCGGCCATGATTTTCTCCTACGGATACCTGATTCTATGGCGTCATGTGTGTTGATGGAAGGTGACACTTGACACGATTCGCTGCCGTGTCTACTATAGCGTTACTTTGACATAAAGGAGAATCAAAATGAAACAAGAAGAAAAAGCATTCACCTTCCGCCTTCCAGTTGATCTGCTTGAGGCTCTGCAAAAACACGCAGAGGAGAACGACCTTTCTGTCGCTCAGGTGATGCGGCGCGTTTTGAAGCAGTTTGTCACTTCTGCTGGTGAGGTGAAGTGATGAGCGCGGGCGTTTATATGATCTACTGCTGGGGAAATGGAAAGGCGTACATCGGTTCTTCATCAAATATGTCCCGACGACTTGCCAATCACAGACACTATCTGAGATCAGGAAAACACGGAAACGCCCATCTTCAGAGGGCTTGGGATCGATACGGCGAGGACTCATTTTCAATGGGCGTCCTTCATGTGTGTTCCGCTGCTGAAAAGTTGATTGCCGAACAGGTGTGGTTGGATATTTGGTGTCAATCGGGCATGTCATTCAACAGGCGCACCGACGCAACCTCCCCTCTTGGCGTTAAATGGACAGACGAGGAGCGTGCAGCCAAGAGCGCTGCAATGAAAGCCAATCCTCCATTTGCAGGGAGAAAGCACTCCGAGACAACTCGTGCCATGCTTTCAGAAAGTGCAAAACTCAGAACAGGTTCAGATAATCCATTCTTCGGCAAGCGCCATACGGTCGAAACAAAGAGGAAAATATCTGAGGCCAACTCAGGGCACACGCGAAACATTGGCAGAATATGCAGCGAAAAATGTAGAGCTGCTGTTGTCGAATCCAACAAGCGCAGGCGTGGAGTTCCCAGACCACGCAGGCCCGCACCTGATGTCTAGGAAAAACAAACCCCGCCGAAGCGGGGTTTGTTACTTAGACAGTTGCCGATTAGGCGTAGGTCAGGCACTCAAACGCGTCATTGAAAAGTCTGCGACAGATGGTGCCGTAGTCGAAACGCATTGCGGAACCACGACGGAGCACAAAATCTTCTTGGCCCTGGTACGAGGCCCCCACCGAGTTCACGCGGTGAACTGCGTAACGGGTATCCAGACCGAGGATGGTCTTGGCAGGCCAGCCCACAGACGGGTCGACGATGAACACCGGCAGATCAGCCATCCAGGTCGGGTTGGACACGCGGACGCTGGCGTCGATACGCGGGCTGTTCGGGTTGTCACCGGTGATGACCGGCTTGCCCGTACGACCTTCGATAGCCATTGCGCCTGCGATGTCGGTGACAAGGTAGTTGATCTTGCGCTTCTTGCTGTTCTGGTACAGCCACAGCATCCACGCTTTCTGAGTAATACCGGAGGTGGCAGCAGAGTCCAGAGACAGAGCCGTGGTGACCTTACCCAGGCTGGACAAAGAGGCTTGACCCATGTCAGCATCGCCGTTCAGCAGGGTGAGCAGGTTCTGGTTGGCGCGGTCATTACGCTCAACAGCAACCTGACGGGCGATGGCGAGAGACAGCAGGTCCAGATTGACATACTTGGTGGCCTGTTCTGACCATTCGATGCCCAAAGACGAAGTTGGCACACGGACAGACTTTTCGCTCGTGGTAACGGACATCATGGTTGCCGGCTTGGCCAGTTGCGAGGTCACTTGCGAACGGGCGGCTTCCGGACCAGCGAAGTTAATTTCCGGCCACAGGAGCCATTCATCGGCGATGGTGTCGTCCTGAGCGATGATGCGGTCAAATTCGTCCGCGTTCATGTTCAGGTCGGCAACCAGCCTGTCTTCGACCAGGGCGCCGATAGCAGGCATCAGCAGGACGCGACCTTGGTTGCTCGGGTTGCGGACGATGGCGCCAGCTTCCAGCAACGGACGACCATTCAATACAGCGTCAAGGCTGGAAGCCTTCATGCCGTACTGCTTGTTCGGTTGCAGAACGATGCCTTCGGAGGCGCACATCTGGGAGAAGGCGTCGCCGAACCTGTCGGCATCGGTCGTGTAGGTGGAATTGACATAGTCGCGGAACGACATGCCGTTTTCCTTAGCGGCCCGGACCATGTCCAGGTTGGCTTCGATTTGTTGAGTTGCGCCAGAGGCGTCGATAAATGCTGCCATGTTGTTTCTCCTTAGCTAACGCGTTCGATCACGGCGTACTGACCAACAGCACCGCTGCCCTCAAGGGACACGATACGCCAGGCGAAATACATGCCGGTTTGGGTGGTGGCTTTACAAACCTTGGGCGGAACAGTCAGAGCAGTGCCCTTGGCAACAACAGTACCGGTGACAACGTAATCGCCGACAGCACAGGTGCCGGTACCTGGGGTGGCTTGAAGGCCGTCCAGGGTGACACGTTTGCGGCCCTGAGAGTTGACCGAGCCGATCGAGAAGTCATCAGCCGTGTAACCTTCAACAGCGGTAATGAAACCTTCGATCTGATCACCAACGGCGGTCAGGTTGTACAGCGAGTCTCCGATCAACTTGACCGGCTTGCCGATTTCAACATCGGTCAGGTAGTTGGCAGAGCCAGAGGCCGAGCCAAGGCGAGCGGTGACCGGTTCGGTACCGATCAGTTCCTTCATTTGAAACTTAGCCATGGTTTGGCCTCCTTACTTTGAAAAACGAACCGCATTCACGCGGGCTTTGTGACGCGGGTCGATCTGCGTCTGTTGGTTAGAGGCCTCGCCCTGAACTGCAGCAACACCACCGACCGGATACTTCTTCTTGAACTGTTCGCTGAGGCGTTCATGTTCAGCGACCAGTGCTTGCGCACTCATGCCTTCGGCAGCAACCGCCGAGCCGCCGAGAGCGATCATCATGTTGCCCACCGACTTGGCTGCAATAACCAGTAGCGGATCGTGGGTGGCCTTGGCTTCAGCCAGGGCTTCCTCCAACTTGGAAACCTTGATGCCGGCCTCCAGAATGGCCGCATCCTTGGCAACGATCTGCGAATTCAGCAACTGCACAGTGGCCTGCAAATTGTCAACTTTTGCGACCTCGGCCGTCAGTTCACCATTCGCGGCGTCGGCTTGCGCCTCGACTTCCGCACCGGCTTCAGCCCCAGCATCGACAACAGCCGCCGCATCATTTTGTTCCTGAGCTTCTTCGCTTTTGTTATCGACCTCAGCAGACAAGGCTGCCCCGGCCGCCAACGCTGCGATGTCCTGCTCGGTCAGAGCTTTCTTACCCATGAGAGTGTCCTCGTTCAGAGTGGTTGTGCTGTTTCCGGCGATGCCGGTACCAGATTTGCCGCGATTTTGCAACATTCCATTGGCTGATGGAAGGCCGTTCCGAATGCCGGAGATCAACCTGTCGAATGAGGTGATGCCGTCGGTCAAGCCAACATCCACCGCAGCCTGCCCGATGAACTCGCGACCTTGGGCCATGTTCTCTTTGACGTATGCAACAGACTTGCCGCGCATTTCGGCAACAGCCTCATCAAACACATTCGCCGCGGCGTCGACAACCTGTTGAATTTGCTGCTTGCCGTCAGCACTCAACTTCTCAACACCGTTGGCAAGGGCCTTCCACTTTCCGCTGCGCACCACAGTGGCGCCAATCCCATTCATCTTAAGTTGCTCGGAACGCTCCATGTGCGTGCTGAGCACTCCGATCGAGCCAACCACAGCAGTCTTGCCCGTGTAAACTTCGCCAGCAGCTGAGCCGAGCCAATAGGCCGCGCTGCACATCGTGCCATCACAGTAGGCGGTAACTGGCTTGACCCCGTTGATCGTGCGGATGAGCTTGGCCGTGTCCTCGACCCCACTCACAGCACCGCCACCGGAATCGATATCAAGCACAATGTGCTCAACAGACGCGTCCTGGAAGGCGCCGATAAGCGCGTCGCGAATCTCCGGATAGCCCGTCATGCCCCAAAATTCGTTCCAGAAACCGGAATCGTTATTGAGCGACCCCTTGATTGCGATCGTAGCAATGCCGTCCGCAACTTCAAGCAAGCGCGGCTCTTCTTCGTCGTTGTCGTTAGGGAAACTACCTGCGGCAAGGCGAGCAGTCTTGCCTTCATCGGCATCGATTGCCGCCTGAAGACTTTGCTCCGTTCCTGCCCAAATGAGTTCTTGAATCGCCATGAGGCTACTCCATTAGTTTGACTGAATCTACCATAAGATTTATTTATACGGTAGGAGGATCAAGCTCGAGATGCTTGGCACGCAGGAAAGCCAAATACTCTGCACCGGCAAAAGGATCCCAAAACACTTTGATGGCGTCAGGATGGCTGCGTGGAAGGCCCGGGTTGATCACCGTCACGCAGCACGGTGAGAGGTGTTGGTCCTTGAAGCCCTTCTCACGAGCGTATCGATCGAACACCTTGTAGCTGGCAACCTTGATTGCGTGACACACCTGGCCGTTGTTCGGGTCCTTGATGACGCCGTATGCCGATTCGTGATGATGCCCGGCGATAACGATGTCGTCACGAACACCCATGAACACCGCTTTCATCGGGCCGTGTGCCGGGTTCCATTGCGACGAGCCCTTGAAGTCGTGACGGCAATTGATCACGCAGTTTCGACCGTTTGGAAACTTCAGGTTCACGCGCACTTCTGTGTCCATATAGAGCGCGTTGTTCTGGTCGCAAATCCATTTCAGCGGGTCTCCGGCTCCGGACCAACAATCGTGATTACCGGCCACGACATACAACCACTTCTTGACACCGCCAATGAACCACTCAGCCAACCGCCATGCATCAGAGGCTGACGTGCTTTGCTGTGCGTACAGGCGTGCCAGCCTACCGACCCAGTTGTTGGTTGTGTCCCCAACGTTGGCCGCGTAAAGCCCTGGCGTTGCATTGATCAGATTCATGTGTGACTGGAGCAGTGCCAAATCCGTGCCATCATCATCGACATGGGGGTCACCGAGATGCAGGATGCCTATCGGCAGGCTATCCCTCATCTGTACAGGCAAAAGACTGCGCGAATCCTCATGCGCCTTCTTGTGCGCGTAATCCTGAATGCGTCGATTGACCAGCTCTGAAATAGGGATCTGGCCGGAGCTCGGCGGTTGGATTACCATGCCGTCAACAGCGATATCCTCCTTCGCCTTCCTCACACGCCCCTGAAGAGTGCTTCGCGGAATTCCAGTTGCAGCAGCCGCCTTGTTAATGCTGCCGTGTTCAAAAATCAAATCCAAAACGCCTTGACCATCAGAACTCATGTGTTGCTCCGGTATTTTAAATCGGTTGCGCTACCATAACGATTGCCTTGTTACCGTAACCCTTCCACCCCGGCATCTCGACATATGCCTGAAGGGTCATCGTTCCGGCATGGCTGATGTCACCAACCAGGGTTGTGTAAGTGATCGCGTCTACACCAAACGGGTCCGCAACCCACTCAACACGCTGCCCGTTAGGCTTGCGCGCAATTATTTTTCGGACTGTGGATGCGGAGATATCCACGCCACAATTCAGGACGATTTCTGTCCCAACGTCCCCTACAAATATGGTTGTCATGCCGGTTCTCCAGATTCAATTATCGATTGAAGGTTGATTGCTCGGTAGAGAGCGCTGGTGCCCATCAAGCTTGAAGTTAAACTCGACACTTCACGCGCTTCAGTCACGATCTGACAAAACTCAACAGCGCTCGTCGCTAACACCGAGTTGATTTCAAGTCGATCCATCATTCCACCTCAGAATTTACAGAAAACCCAGTGACAAGGCGGGACACGAGACGCACGACAAACTTCGCGGTCGCTCCCAGTATTTGGAACAACCAGGACTGGCCCTCGAACGCCTCAATGTCAAATGCGTTATCGTCAAACATTGCCGCGCCATTTGTTTGTGGGACTTCCGGTTCCAATGATAGGGGCCCCGTTCATTTCCCTGGCATCGACTGGAATTAGTGGTGTTGCGGCGCGGAACGCAGCAACAGTGGCCGCAGCGATGCTCTCGGCAGTCGGCCCTGTCGATCCGCTCGTCGAAACACCCTGCGCCTGCACCGGAACCGTGTAATTGACATTGACCTGAAACGTACCGAGCGTTGAAACAACCGGCACGCCGCCGCCATCGACAAACAGATTGCCGGTGATTGTCAGGTTGTGGCTCGACTCCATTGGGCGAACGCGCCACCCGTTCTGCAGGAAGAAATACGGCGGAATGGACAATCCGCCACCAAGGTCGTCGCCGCCTACCTGGCGGAAGACAGCGCCATATTTGGCATTGTCCGATGTGGCCAGCCAGTCGCATGACCGAGAATACATCTCGGTCGCCGACACGCTCGCGCTGTCAAGGATGATGCGCTTTGCCGCGGCATCAAAGGTAATCGGCATCAGGCATAGACCCGATCTTGTTCAGCCACTAGCGACAACGCAATCGTCTTTGAACGGGTCAGCGTGCCGATGGCGACGACGAACTTTCCGGAGCCTGGCCGAATGCCGATCAGCGTCACAGGGCGGTCTGTGCCCGCCGAGAATCCGCCCTGCGTGTTGCCATCGTAGTCGTAGGTGAAGCTGATGGGCGATGTGCTGATTGTCCCGGTAATCGGCGTTCCGCTGGCGTCATTGACCGTGATTGCCCCAGCTTCGCCATAGTCATTGCCAGCACCAGGCGGCGCAGAGAACATCAGTCGATACGACGAACCGGCGCCAATCAGTGAGGCGTTGAACGAAATCGTGCCAGCGGCGGTGTAGGGGTTCGTGCGCTTGGTGTTGCTGTCGTCGTAGAACTCGATCCGGTTGCTGTCGGCCGGCAGGATGTTGTCGATATAAACTGACTGGCCCGTTACCATCAGGTCGCCAACAAAGGTCAGCAGATCAGCGGCCGTCTTACCAGTCACCGATCCGGCCGTGCCAGCGGCGTTGATATTGCTGTTCTGACGCAGCAGATACTGAATCTTGGTGTAAATCTGTTCCAGCGTGGCATTGTTGCCATCGATGATGATCTTGAAGTTGTAGCCGGTGCCGCCGATGGTGCGACTCTGGTTGGCTGTGTAGTAGCTTACCGTGATGCCAGAATACGGAGCGCCAGACATGGCCGCATCATTGGCCTGAATCTTCAGGTCATCTTCGTTGGCAATCAGGAAATTGACGAGGTAGGCGCCAGTGCCTGTTTTGCCGGTATCGGCCAGCACCGACGACTTGTACTTTTTGCTGTACTCACGGCAAAACGCCTTGGCGTAGGATCGCTTGTCGAAGTTGCCATGAGAAGCGTCACCGAAAACCTTGACGCCGGCATTGAACTGGTCGGTGAACGGGAAGTTGGTCGGCGCGTCTGTCGTTGCCAGATGGTAGTACGGCTGCGCGCCAGAATTGATCGAGCCAAGGCCGACGAAGCCGGCGTACTGCGCTTGCAGAGCGCCGCCGCTCGAATACTCAGACCAGCCGCCATCGCGCAGCATGTTCCGGGTCGTGTCGTCGTACCACGTCCAGCCGGAATAGGTTGCACCATCCGTGCCGATTTGGAACTGACCGGACAGGGCATCGATGGCGTACATCGGGAACGGGGAGTCCTGATACGACGATGTAGCCCACAGATCAACTAGCTTTGAATAGACCGCCTGCAGCGTCACGCCGTCCTTGGCAACAAGATTGCCGGCAGCGACAAGCCGAATAGTCTTGGCGGTTTCGTCGATGACGATTTCAGTGCCGACGTTGAGTAGTGATTTCGAGGTGATTTTCGCCATGGTGCTTCTCCTGTCTAGGCGTAGTTACGGTCGGCTTGTTGCGATGCAATGATTGAGGCGCCAACGGAGCCGAGTTGCACATTGCGGAATGGTCTTGCGATGTATCCCGGCTTGTAGAGAACCACGTCGGCGTAAGGCAGCGCGTCTTGGTCCTCCGCCCCCGTCCAGACCGACCCGCTGTAGCTGTCGATCTGCTGGACGATATTCGAGGTGCCGGCCTCAAGAACAACGATGTCGGTGCCAGCGACCATATCGTTGATGGTCAAATACGGCTGGCTTGCGTTCTCAACGTCGAACGTCAGGCTGTATTCAAACGGCCGTTGCGAGCCGCAGGAGAGCGGATTTACGGCATTGACAGCGGTTTCTACGGCTGGAACAAGCGCTATTCCGTCACCTTCGCGGAGCGTTATTCCAGCCTTTTGAACAAGCAAGTCGAGCGATTTTTGCGGCGCAACACTCACGAACCGGTCGCTCGGACTGCCTGTATGGTGTGCATTCGCTGTCCGTTTAAACCCGTCAATCTCAGGAAACAGAGTGCGCAGTACCGGCCCAACATAATCCTTAGTGCCGAGGTAGTTGAATCCCTTTGGAGACATCAAAGAGCCTTGCGCTATGTACTCGTCAGGGACGCCGAGCGCGGTAACAGGGGAATCGGTGATGGCTGATAACCAAGAGGACGGATCAGGGCTTGCAGAATCCATCTTTGCGATAGCAAGCGCATTCGTCGCGTTCCCGGCGACAGCCGGATTGGCAGCGCTAATCGGCACAAGCTGAAAAAACGGCGTCGATGTCGAACCCTCGCCGTATTCCTCAATGCCGAATTCCATCAATTCGACGACATCGCTTGCCGAGTTGTTGGATATTGAAAAGACGGCCTGCTCAAGCATGTTTGCAAACACATCTCCGCTGACCATAAACGTCCTGTCCGGGGTTCCGCGCACTTTTATCGTCAGCGAGAGGCGAGCGAACAGCGGCCTATTAAACCATGTGAGCGTCATTGCGATGGACTCGCCTGGGCGGATAACAAGCCGCTCAACCGATGAAACCCCGGCACCGCGACGGGCCGACGGATTCATCGTTCTAAACTTGCCGCCGCCAGTTTTGTTTCTAACCATGCCGGAAAGCCCGGTAGCGACATACTGCTCGCCGACATGGTGCGAACCGACGATTCGATCAATACCCGAAATCGGCCCGCCAGTTTCGACGCTGACACCGCTCGGCCATGTTGCATCGGAATCCATTGCCACGGTCGATAGCGCCTTGCCTTCTCCAACCGAGCAATACACCAGTTGCGCAACAGCCATGGTGACGCCGCCAGTCGAATCCACCTGCCGCACAGGGCGAACGACCATCTGGCGAAGCGTTATCCGCTTCCCTGAGCCTTGGCGATTCACCAGCGCGAGAACAGCGTTCGCCGGGCTACTAACGCCCGGCAGCACGCCGTAAATTCGATACTGGTATTTCGCCACGATTAGGTCGCCGCGTCGGTGAATTCGATAAACAGGTCTGCTACGCCAACAGCCGACGTGCCGGAGTGCTGCATCGTCACGCCTTCGCCCGGCCGCAAGGTGATCGGCTCGATATTGCTATCGCCGGTCGCGTCAAAAATGCAGTTCAGCGGGATCAAGCATTCCATTTCGTCGTTGGTTGCGGTGGAGGCAGCTGGTTCGTCGTTCGACCACATCCATGTCCGGAACTGTACGTCGGCCGTGTTGGTCACGGTCGCGCCAGCCGCCGCGAGAACTTGAGCGACAAGCGAGGCTGATGCGGAATCGTGCTTGACCGGAGAAATCGCCGTGCCGCCGGACTGTGCGCTCGTCTTGCGGAGAGCCATTGTGGTCAGAACGCCCGTAACGGCGGCGGTCTGGTTGTTTAGCATCCATGCGCGATAGACGCGCAGGACGCGGCCAGAGCCAGCGCCGTTGAACAGCGAAAGCATGTGCTTTCCGTTGGCGAACGTGACGCCGACGCCGGCTAGTGTGTGAGTTGCAGCCATGGTTACTTGCTCCAGATTTCGTCAGCGGTCGGCTCGGTATCGAGAATGGCTGACGGATTGATGGCGAAGCCCTTGCTAACAAGAAGGTTTAGGGCTTGTTCGAGTTCTGCGCGCCGAGCGCGCAGGTCGATGAAATGGCGAACCGAGGCATCCTTGATGATGGCCTGCACAACGAGGTCGCCGGAGGACAGGATGGCCAGCTTTTCGCCGCCGAAGCGGTCAAAGAAGGCGCCAACGTAGATGCGCCAACTTGTCGGATTAACCGCCGCAACATCGACGGCATTGCCGTTCTCGTCATAGGTGACGAACGACGGGCCAACGTAAGCGGGATCGATTTCATACGGAAGCTTCGGCGCGTCTGCCTCGTACTCGGCGACATTGATGTGCTGACTTTCGTCACGAATCAGGTATTTCATGACATGTATTCCTCGGGGTTTTGTGTGTGTTTAATTTCAGATAGGTAGGCCTTGGCGCAATGCAAGTCATCGTTGAAAAGCCAGTTGATGAATGCTTCCGTGCGCTTGCGGTGGGTTCTGTGCGCCCAGGCGCTGATCGTCTCGTCAGCATAGGCGCCAGGGATCAGGCAAGTGGCCAGCCACTGATCCTTAGCGACCAACATCTGCACGCCATTGAGAATCCATCCAACTACGAAGAGAAGGACCCACACGAACCCAATTGCGGCAAATACGGATGTGATCGAGCTGATCATCAGAAGACCGCCCTCACAAACACGCGCCCGTCGTCATGTGTCTTTCCGTCCGGCGGAACACAGAAATGAACGTCAGTCTTCTCAGTGAGAAAATGCAGCCCGCGGCGATCGAGTGCCAGGCGACTGCCGCGACGACCGTTGGCCATGTGTTCTGCGCAGTACGACCACATCTCTTCAACGGTCATACCAAGATCAAGCATTTGACTCATGTTGAAACCCCAAGCAGCTTGGCCATGGCCGGGCCAAAACCGAGCTTCCAGGCCATCCCAAGGAGGGCTAGGGTGGCCATGAGCTTCACGACGACAAACAGACCACTCACACCGTGCTTGATGGCTTCAGACTTCGCTGTGTGCCAGAACTCTTCCTCAGCCTGAGCAGCACGGATCTTTGATTCGTGATACTCACAGTGCCCGGTCAGGTCACCGCTCGGAAAGGCCTCGGTCTTGAGATCACCGATCAGCTTGTTGATCCAGTCCCTCTCACGATCCTCGTGGTCCTTGAGCATTTGCTTGATGTCAATTTCAAGTTGCTCAAGGGTCTTCGAATAGACGCGACGATTCGGCCCTGTGTATTGATCGGTCACGATGATTTCTTGGTTCATTTGCCTGCCCTACTCTGTTGCTCAACCCATCCTTGCAAGAAATTCAATTGGTTGGTGGTTTCGGCACACCCCGCTGCAAGTTCGAGGGCAGCAGGTATTGGGTAGTCGCTGGCTTCATCAGCTCGGGTGGAGGGGTTGGAAAGTCCGGGCATTGCACCGGCACCAGGTTGTGCCCGCACCCGCACAGGATGCTTGCGCAGATAATCAATAGCAGCTTCGTAGCCATGCTGGATGTCCTCAGTGATTTGTTTCTGGTCGGCCTCGGTCTGCTTGGCCGCCGCTTCCTGCACCTTGCCGAGCGCGACGACTTCAGCGCGATACTCCGCGAAAGCGTTGGCCGAATGCCGCCACATGGCGCCGCCGACCAGCGTGGTGGTGAGCAAGCCGCCGATCAAGACCAGGCGCCAGTTAGCCATCACCCAAATCATTGCTTCGACTCCACGAACGCTTTGAAAATGTACCCGCCGAAGGCGCATATCGGTGCTGTGACGGCGGCGATGATTGCGGCTATCTCCATCCCGTTACGGGAGTTGCCAGTGGCAAACCACATGGCCCAGTCTGACACAGCCCACGTCATCCAAATCGCAGTGCCGAGCACAACGGTGCGAGTCGGGATGTATTTGGAAACGTAGTCGATGACGTTCATTCGATCTCCAGCCATGTCTCGATGCCCAACTCAGCCGCGTCGTCTATCTGTCGGATGATTCGCTGAACAGTCTCCGCACATTGAGCGATGCCAGATGAAGTACGCACACGCCCCACCAAAATGCAACCAAGACTGTCTTCTGCCCGGTTGCCACCATGGATACGAATTCCGGAAAAACCGGGGGTGTCGAGTACCTCTGGGAGCACTTTTCCGAAACGGTGCGACATGGATGTGACGACTTTGTATCTGCCACGAGGAATAGCTGTGCGCCCATACACTTTCCTTTCGGCGATATCTTCAAAGCTGCGCTCAAGGAAGCGATCCTCGTCTTCGCAGGAATGGCAGAAAAACACGTTGTCCAGATACACCCGACCCAGCGTGAAGTTCTCACCAGCAACAACCCGGGTTACCGGCTCGCGCACGACTTTGAAGATCTGTCTCATGCTTCACCCATGTTCAGAGGAATGACGTTTTCCGCCTTCTTATTCTGACCACGCCCTTGCGCCGGCTGGTCAGACTTGATCTTCTGATTGAGCGTGCTGCCATCGTTCGACGGGTTGGCTGCAGGGTCGGAGCCTGCCGGCGCTGCGCCGGCGCCCGGTGCCTTGAATCGTGTGCCAGAAAGCGGCTTGAAGCCGGCCGGTGGCAACTTGCCAGTCAACTGCAAACTGGCCTCCTCATCTGTCAGGAAACCGAGATCCAGTTGCTCAAGGATCATCATCTGGCGCGTCTGCTTGAAGGCCATCAGTTCGCTTGCCGGCCGAATCTCGATCTGCTCATATTCAAAGCTCACATAGCCATCGACACCCATCAGGCGGACGGCCACTGTCAACAGCCGTGAGTAAATCTCGTTCAGCTTTTGGCGAACAGAACTGTCGACCGATCGGATATATAGGGCCACCTGCGTCGAAGCGATGTTCGAGCTCGACGAACCGGATTCAAGGCCGAGAACCGACGGTAGGGTTTTGCTGCCCGACGCCAGCTTGGCGTTGGCGATATCGCGCAGCGTCTCGTAATCGCTGGCGCTACCGGTCGGCGCTTCCACTTCGAAACCGAGCGAGTCGAAATAAACAAGTGCGTCTTCCGGTTGCAGCGTGTTGACCTGTTGCTCAATCTGAGAGATCAGGCTGGCCATTTCGGCGCGAGCCTTCTCCTCGTCCATCTGTGCTTCCGGGGAGAGGTTCTTGCGGAACATCTCCTCGTCGATCGTCACCTTCAGGCGAGGATGAATGGCGCGACGCATGACGCGGGTCAGGTCAGCCATGAATGTTTCGCTGAAGATGACAGCCTTCAGAGCGGGTTCAAGCGGTGACGTTGGGTACGGGCTGAGCATGTCGGCGTCAAGCTGGACGATCGCAACAGTCGGCACGTCTAGGTCAAGCTCGTCGCTGCCAACCTTCTGGATAGGCTTGACACCGTTGCCATCCGGGCGGAACTGTACAACCGTGCTCGAAATCGGCTGAATCCGATACGGCATGCGAGCCTTGTCCAGGACCAACTCGGCTGCCATCTGACCGTACATCACCGCATCGCGTGCTAGAGACTCGCTGCACGATTTGATCGAGCCGTGACCGGTGTAGCCTTCCAAGGGGTCACCAATGACGTCGAACCGTGTGAGCAGGGTCTGCAGGAGCTTGGTAGCCTCAACGTTGAGGACGCCGTCCATGTCACGAGCCACGGCAACGTACTTCTCAGGCACACCGATACGGATCGCCGTGTAAACAGCGTTGCTCAACTCCGGCGAGCTGGCCACAAGATCCTGAAGAACCTTGTGCGTCCCGCTGCCGTTGCGATACGTCGTGACGTCAGTGTTGACCAGGCGGCGCTCCGGCCGAGTGATCACCGCATCAGCAGGCTTCGTCGTCTGGAAGAACGCCGGCCACGAGCGCATACCGGGCTTCGCCTTGATGGGAGCCACGGGAGCGAGCTGACTGGCAGCTTCTACCTTGCGGTCAAACAGTGATCTGAAGCGTTCGAACATTCGACGTGAACCCCAATTGGTTGCACGGAATGTATCAAAACACTGTTCACCATGGAAGTCGTACTTGACCGCCTGTGACTATACTGCGCACTATGCACTTAGTTGTCTTTGTTAACTAGACAGTGATTGGTGTTTTGTCCAGTGTCAGATTTGCACGAAGGATCGCGTTGACTATCGCAATACTGGCTTCAGAGTAGGCCGCAGCTTCGCGCTGGAATCCAGGCACGCCAATGTCCGTGATTTCTAGGTTGTGCTTGAGGTCTCCTTCAATCCGCAACGCAGTTGGGCCGTCAGTCTCATAGCTGTAAATCAAATTGCTGTCGAACCCTGCCTTGGTGAGTTGGCTTTTGTGCCTACTGGCTCGAATGCGCAACTTATTCGTGATGCCGAAACCGACATACTGCTCCCCGGGCTTTGTGATCTTGTACACATAGACGGTGGTCGGGAGGTGTATCTTGTAGCCGTACTTTGCGCATTTCGGGCAGCCTTGTCCAGCCTGTATGTTGTTGAAGGCGGCACTCCACTCATGCCCGCAACCATCGTTCTTACACCTGAACAGACTTTTCTTGGCTACGGCCCCTGCATACTCCAATAACTCAATTGGCCGACCAGCCAGGCGCCCGATTACTTCTTCTGTTGTGAGCGGCAGTTTCCCAGAGCATTTCGGACACCCTCCTTTAGCTGTCCTCGTGACGTTATGTAGGGTTGCCGCCCATTCGTAACCACAACATGGAGCAGAACACCTGAACTTGCTCTTTGTGCCTGCAGAGCCTGAAAACTCAAGAAGCTCTATATTTCTACCGCTCACGCGACGAAAGGCTTCCTCGTAGGTAACTCGCAACACGTTTGAACATGCCGCGCACCCTCTACCAGCCAGCACAGACGCGGGTGCGGCACTCCATGTGTGGCCACAACCTTCGGCAGTACACATGAACGCCGCCTTATCCTGGGTGTTTGACCCATAGGCGAGCAGAACGATATTGCGACCACGCAGGCGTTCCTCAATGTCCTTATGGTTCAGCTTTAGCCTGTTTGCGCATTTCGGGCATCCGGTTCCGTTCTGGATACTGTTAAGGCTAGTGCGCCACTCGTATTCACAGGTCGTGCACTTTAACCTTGATTTACTGGCAACCTTGCCGCCGTACTCAAGCAGTTCTATCGGCTTGCCCTCCAGCACGGCAAGGGCTTGCTCAAGCGAGAAGCACTTGCTCTCAGATCTCCGCTTGTTCGCGCACTTGGGACACCCTCCGCCGCCAGTTATCTTAGCTGGGCTGGTGCTCCACTCATGCCGGCAGACTTGACAGCGCAACAAACTCACGGCATTGGTATTTCCACCGTACTCAACAACCTCCACACCGCGTGCGTTAACCCGAGCAATTACGACCTCGTCACTAATCTTTGCAGGCATTATCCGTGTCCTTGTTATTCTCAGGTACGGTAAGTCTACACTAAAATAGCGTTATGTCAATGCGCAACAACACTACATACACATTACTTCTGTGTCACCTTAAAACTCGACAACAGCGGCAATCTGCCACCACCCGCCCCGACTGACATGCCGAGCAGCTTACCTGCTACCTGGGCATAAACCGCGGAGTGCGCGAAGTGATCCTCACCGTCCGTCTTCTGCCACTGATACATCATCTCGTCATTTGGGCCAAAGACCTTCAGGCGTTTCATCGACAGCATGTGCTTCGTCCAAAGCTCGTCATTGGCATCCCGGCGCTTCAGGAGTGACTTGCTACGCACCGCGTACATCATCATGTCGAAGGCAACGTCACGGTTGATGTTGACACGGTTGGTTGCAGGTTTCCCATTCTCTTTGTCCTCATCAACGTGCTTCACATTGAAGGGTTCCGTTGATTTCGTGGTGACATAGATGGCCGCGAACAGGTTCATGTCCCTGGCCTGCATCCGCAGGATGGTTTCACTGTACGGATAGAAGTCAGCCACGGTAATACGAACCCGCCACTGGGCCTTCAACTCGAAATAGCGGGTCATCAGGTTGCTGACAGGTATCTGCTCCGTGTGCACGATCGCCATCATGCCATCAGGCATCGCCATGCCGATCGTCGCGTGGCATATCATACCGAGGTCGAGGCCCATGACGATGCCCCCGAACCCGTCAGCGCCGTCGACCATGATCGCCTCAATCTCTGAACGAAGGATTGTACTTTCCTTGTCTTCTGCAGCGAGCCCGAGGTTAACGTTCAACCAGTCGATCTTGCGCCCATAGGCAACAGACTTTTCAGCTAGGTACGCCGGTTTAATCAATGAAGGGACATCAAACGGCGATACAGCATACCCTGCCCCAATGTACTTGGCCTCGGAGTTCTCGCACACCCACTGCCGGTTCTCATGAGACAGGTCAGGTCTACCTCCGCATTTTGGACAGAACAGATCCGTGCTCTGCCAAGGCATGCTCATGAGTTGGTTTCTGCTAACTGACAACCAATCAACATCGTGGTCCGGTATGCGACAATGCTCAAGAAATTGAGGCCAGAACCACTCGTTGCAGTGATTGCACTTGCACAGTCGCTTATGCCTGCGGGTCTCAGCAAACTCAGCGTCGATCGACACACCGGGCAGCGTCGGAGTGCTGAACAGGATCAGGTGTTTGTGCTTGGAGTGTGTTAATCGAGAGTTGAACTGCTTCACGATTGTCGTATCACAGAAGGCGTACTCGTCCGCCACAACACAATCGGCCGGGGTGGATATGCTTTGAGCATCTTTAAATGCGCCTTTAAAGTGGATCAGACTGTAGCCGATCTTCTTCATAGTCACACTGTCGATATTCTTATCCACTAGAGACTGCAGGTAGTCAGACTCATCGACAATACTCGACACTCTATACTTGCAAAAGTCCTGGGCCGCTTTCGCGGAGGGCATGGCGTAAATGACATTGTACGGGCGCAGGATCGCAGCCCGCGACACAATCATGCGGGCAACCATTTCAGAACAGCCAACCTGGGATGGTTTGATAACCACCAGGTTTGGGGATTCATCCTTCAGAATATCCAACTGGTAGCGGTGCCCTGAGAAGCTAAACGGCTTGCCGTTCATTGTGGTGTTGCGCTCGATCCAATCCGGGGCCTCAGAGAGAGTCTTCGCCTGTGAAGACCCTGACTTCAAGCGCTGTATATGGTTGTTCCAGATGTCACTCATACAGTGGCCCCTTGGGCCTCGGCCAGTTTTTCATACTCAGCAAAGAACTCATCTTTAACCGATTCAGGCAAAGTTGCTATTGCGTCCAGCAAGGCTCGTTCTATCTTCTTCAGGCGTTCGTCGCGTTGCATATCGACCTGAAGGTCTATCAGTTTCTGCAGGGTTGCCGCTACCTGTCCTGCGCACTGGGCCCGTTGATTTGCTGGGCAGTCCGGGTCAGTCAACACCTCGGCTTGTAGACCCTTCACAGCGTGATACTGATCCACCAACTCCTGCTCAAGATTCAACCCGTCCAGTCCGCCCCTCGGCAGCAACACATCAATATCACTACGCAACTTGCGCAGCTCCTTCTCTGACAAATTAGACAGCGACGGCGCCTGGTGCTCGAAGAGCGGCGTCTCTTGGGCCAGTTTCGCTTGGTCAATCATACTTTCCGCTTCCTATCCGTCGTCCACAACAGCAGTTCTGCCAAGGCCACCTGATGATTGAAGCCCATGGCGCTGACCTCCGACCATGTTAGGTCATAGGCACGCAGATGGGAATTGAACAGGCCGGTCAGGATCGCCGGATCGGCACCGCGAGAAGCCGCAATCTCGCTCAATGACGCCTCGCCGAGCAGGACCCCGACCAGCATCCGGACAAGCCGGGCATCGCGCCAGGACTGCGGAGTTTCCGGGTATTTCGTGATTTTTCTGATGAAAAGTCGATTTTCTTCAGCGATTTTCATCCATTTTTGCACGTAATTTGGCAGTTTTTTGTCGATTTCATCGACGTAAGCACGCCGAAAAGTACCCGGAAACGCTGACAATTCGTTCAATTTCAGGGTGGAAATCTCTTCAATCTTGCGGAAAACTGTGCGATCGGAGATGTTGTTCCGACTTGCGGCCTCTTTTGCGCTCACGTTTCCGGCCAATACCTGCAGTGCCGCCTCATAGGTCACCTGCTTGCGCCTCGGCAAGGTCGAGGTCGGGCGCGTGCGCTTGAGCGCACCTGGCGCAAAACCATACTTTCGGCGGATACCGTGGAGCGTGTATTTGGCAATGCCAAGGGCAGCGGCCCCCTGATCGAGGCTGACCACACCGAGTTCAAGCCTTGTCAGCGTGTCGTAGAGGGTCTCCAGTCGGTCACCCCAATTTGTCAGGATTAGCTTCAGGCTCTTGATCGGCAATTTGAGCATCTTCGACGCATCGTCCGGCGTGATGATCCCCTTCTGCACATTGAGCAGGGTCGGGATCGTGTCCCGCGGCTTGAGAATGACCTTTGGATCCGCTGACTTATCCGACCCGGTCAGTGGCAGAAGATCGAGGACTTCGACATTGTAGAAGTTCGCCACTTTGATGATGTGACTGTCCGGGATGCGATTCACCTTGCGCCACCGATAGATAGCTGCCGGTGTCAGCTTCAGCTCTCTGGCCAGCTTGGTCGGGTTATTGGTCAGGGTCGTGACCGAGGTCAGGTCTGGTGAGGCCATCTTCTGTGTCCTTGTAAAGTAGACACAGAGTACTTGCTGGACGCTTATATTGTCAAGAACGTTGGTGTGTTCAGTTTTTCATATATGAAAACGGACCACAAATGTGGTTCGTGTCGGGTTAACCCACACCAAGGTTCTATGTCCTTGGTTGTAATTGGCACTCAGTGATGGGCTGCGTTGAGTTTCGATTCAAGAATCGCTCGAACCAACCCGGACGTTGAAGTTCCAAGCATCTCAGCATCACGCTTCAGTTTCGCTTCGGTGCTCGCGTCAAATCTGCATGTTTTGCGATCAGTTTTGACGAACTCGCTAACCTGGCTCAGATCGTACTCTGATACCAAATCTCTGATTACGTGTGACAAATTTCCTTTAGCCATGGCGTTTAATGACTCAATGTCATGTTGGGTCAGTGTAATCATCATCGGTGCAGACATTTCGGTTCTCCAGTTGAGTTAACGCTTGTAGTGTATGGCTGATAGCTTTGTCTGTCAAGGGTAACTACAAAGTTTAGAAATGCTAGCGGGATTTTTTGGTGGGTTGGGCACAACTCTTAAGGCCCATGCCGTGGAAAAGCTATCCCGTCTGGTCGTGGTCGTGGTCGTGGTCGTGGTCGTGGTCGTGGTCGTGGTCGTGGTCGTGGTGGTAATCCGCAATATTGGCCAGACTATCGAATCTAGCTTGTCTATTGTGTTTTGCTATTGGTCCAGTCCCCGCCCTTGGTCCAGTCCCCGCCCTTGGTCCAGTCCCCGCCCTTGGTCCAGTCCCCGCCCTTGGTCCAGTCCCCGCCCTTGGTCCAGTCCCCGCCCTTGG
>Ga0154020_10000598_pt1 | contig 43842 bp, 36 predicted proteins | sample Klosneuvirus_201_FD_109709 | JGI IMG/M metagenome (GOLD analysis project Ga0154020, IMG submission 109709) | Active sludge microbial communities from wastewater, Klosterneuburg, Austria - Klosneuvirus_20160825_MG | ecosystem: Engineered > WWTP > Aerobic digester > Activated sludge | place... | reverse complement strand
GAGTTCTCGTACATGATCCTGCAGGCGTACGACTTCCTGCACCTGTTTGAGAAGGAAGGCGTGACGCTGCAGATGGGCGCCAGCGACCAGTGGGGGAACATCGTCGCGGGGCTGGACCTGATCTCGCGGCGGAATCCGGCGGCACCCGCCCCCGCCTTTGGCCTCACGACCCCGCTCATCACCAAGGCGGACGGCGGGAAGTTCGGGAAGTCCGAGTCCGGCGCGGTGTGGCTCTCTGCCGATCGAACCAGCCCGTACGCGTTCTATCAGTTCTGGCTGAACGCGGCGGATGCGGACATCCCGAAGTTCATTCTGACCTACACGCTGTGGAGCCGCGAGGAGACGGAGGCCGTGATCGCCGGGCACCTGGAGAACCCGGCGGCGAGGGAGGCCAACCGGAAACTGGCCCGGCACATGACGGAGCTGCTGCACGGGCCGACAGAGGCGGACGCGGCGGAGGCGGCGGCCCGGGCGCTCTTTGCCGGGGACATCGCGGCGCTTCCACCGGCGCTGCTGGACGAGGCGCTGGCGTCGGCGCCGAGCAGCACCCACGACAAGTCCGCACTCGGGGCGGGTGTGCCCCTGGTCGAGCTGCTGGTCACGGTGCAACTGGCGCAGTCAAAGCGAGAGGCCAAGGAGTTTCTGGCGTCGGGGTCCGTGACGGTCAACGGAAGGAAGGTGGGCGCGGAGGACCGGGTGGGGACACCCGACCTGCTGCATGGCAGGGTGATCGCTCTGAGACGGGGGAAGAAGCACTGGCACGTCACGCGGTGGGCGTAGTGGGCTGCTTCAGGAGTGGGTTCCGGGCGGCGATCTCGCGCAGCCGCTCCTGGCGGACCTCCTTGCGGCGGTCGACTTCCTCGCGGAGGGCCTGCAGCCGGTCAAGGTCCAGGAGGCTGGTGGAGAAGGCCCTGGCCACCCCCCAGGCCCCGGCCCCGATGATTCCAGCAGAGCCCGCGAGCATGAACCAGACGCTCATACCACTTGCATCGGGTTCTGAACCCTTCCGCTTGATCCCCTGTAGAATCCAGACTATGCGATCGGCGTCCGAATATCTGCGTGCGGCGGTTTGGGTGCTGGCGGCGCTCGTGGGGGCGCTGGTGGCCCACGGCCAGGGGACGCTGGTCTCTGATCCGAACCTGCCTGTGCAGGTGGGACTCGACCAGTTCGGAGCGGGTGATGAGGCGCGGGCGGGGGAGTGGGCCGGAGTCCGCGTCAAGCTGCGGGACTCGGCGAGCACTTCTCGGGAGGTGCTGGTGAGGCTTCACGGGCTGGATTCGGATGGGGACGTGCCGGTCTCGACGCGCGACCTCACGCTCAACCCCGGTGTGGACCAGTTCGTGTGGATGTACGTGAGGCTGCCGTTTAACTTCAAGGGCGGGGACGAGCTCTCGCTCACGGTCTATGAGGCGAGAGAGGGCGGGCGCAAGCCCACCGGGGAGCCCTGGTTCTCTCCGGGGGACCTGCTGGGCCGGGCGACGTTCACGCCCGCCGGGCCAAGGGTCAACGATCCGCAGATGGGCCTGATGGCGGTGATCGGACCCCGGACGCTGGGGCTCTCGGGGTATTCGGAGCGGCCGGCGGTTGGAACGCTGAGCGACGCGTACCACCTGCGTCTGCACGAGAACGTGAAGGCGGTGCCGGGGCTGCTGCCCGCCTCGCTGCCGGATTCCTGGCTGGGGCTCACGCAGTTCGAGGCGATCGTGTGGGCGGGGGGCGAGCCGCTGGACCAGCACGAGCCCAACAAACTGGACCCGAAGCAGGCGGAAGCGATCCGGGATTATGTCTCGCGGGGCGGGCACATGGTGATCATCCTGCCGGCGGTGGGGCAGGTCTGGACGAACCGCGAGAGCAACCGGCTGAAGGACCTCATGCCGACGGTTTCGGTGCAGCGGAACGAGAACGTGGACCCTGCGCCGTACCGGCCGCTGCTGAACATCCGTCCGACGCTGCGGTATCCGACGAAGGGCCAGACGGTGCACACATTCCGGGTGCCGGCGGACGCGGAGCCCCAGGACGCGATGGAGATTCTGAACGGGCCCGACGGACGGTGCGTCGTGGTGCGCCGGCTCTTCGGCGCCGGGGCGGTGACGCTGGTGGGTCTCGACCTGAACGACACGGCGTTTTCGCAGGGCGGCGCGCTCGACGCGGAGGTGTTCTGGCACCGGGTTCTGGGCTGGCGGGGCAAGCTGACGCCCGATGACGCGAACAACGCGGGCCCGAACGCGGCGAGCATCTTCGGGACCAGCCGCACGCCTTACTACATGGATGGTGACATCCAGAGCGAGATCGCGCAGACCGGCAAGACCGCGGTGGGCGTGATCGCGGGGTTCTTCGTATTCCTGGCGTACTGGCTGGTGGCGGGGCCGGTGGGCTACACGGTGCTGAAGTCGCGGGGCATGCAGCGGCACGCGTGGGTGGGGTTCGTCGGCGCGACGATCGTCTTCACGGCGCTGGCCTGGGGCGGGGCGGCGGGGCTGAGGCCTCAGAGGCTGGAGGCCAGGCACTTCACGCTGCTGGACCATGTGTACGGGCAGCCCGTGCAGCGGGCGCGGATGTGGGCCAGCGTGTTCCTGCCCGGGTATGGCGAGCGGCGGCTGTCGCTTGGGGGCTCGCCGGGGCTGGGGCCCAACGCGATCTCGGCGTGGGACACCCCTGGCGATGACGAGTCTTGGGCGAAGTTCCCCGATGCGCGCGAGTACGCCATCGACAACGCGGACCCGGGCACGCTGCTTGTTCCGACCCGCGCCACGTCAAAGCACATCCAGGCTGACTGGGCCGGTGGCCCCGCCTGGAAGATGCCCATCCCGGTCGCGGGCGCGGACGGTCGGCCCGGGGCCATCACGCTCAACCCGGACGCCTGGCCCGTGGGCACCTCGCCGGTGCTCAGCGGCGTGCTCACGCACGACCTCCCCGGGCCGCTGCACGACGTGATGATCGTCGTCTTCCGGAGGCAGGACACACTGAGGCCCCACGGCGGGGACTCGGTGAACGCCGCGCTGGACCAGCCCATCGTTCGCGCGACGGCGTTCCGAGTGACTTCCGACTGGGCCCCCGGTTCCGCCAACTCCCTGGACCTGGGCATCGTGACGGGGCGACCCGCGGGGCTCGCCGAAGGCGGCGCAGGAACCGTCGACCTGTCTCAGGTGCTCGGGGATTTCATCCCCAGGCCCCCCGCGGCGTACACGATCGCGGCACCCATCCCGACGGACCGCTCGTCGCGCGTGAACCGCTTGACAGGGCTGGCGCTCCTGCACCTGCTCCCGCCGCCCAACCTGCAGGACAACACCGTCAGCCAGTACGCGGCTCTGAGGCGAACGACGCACGGGTGGGACCTTTCAAGGTGGGCGACGCAGCCCTCGGTGATGGTGATCGGGCACCTTGGGGGAGACGGCGCGGACGCGCCCTCTCCCGTGCCCCTGACGGTGGATGGTGAAACGGTGCCGACCCGTGGGCGGACCGTGGTGCGCTGGGTCTATCCGCTCGGGACGAATCCGCCTTCGTTCCCTGCGGCGGATCCGGGACGATAGAGAGCAGGAGGCCGACCGCCGTGCCCATGATCGAAACGATCAACCTGACCAAGCGCTACGGGGACCTCGTGGCGCTCAACAACCTCAACCTGACGATCAACGAGGGCGACTGCTTCGGGTTTATCGGACCCAACGGGGCGGGCAAGACCACGACGATCAAGATTCTGGCGACGCTTCTGAAGCCCAGCAGCGGGCAGGCGAACATCGCCGGGCTCACCATCGGGTACCAGAATCGCCAGATCCGCCCCATGGTGGGATATGTCCCGGACTTCATGGGTGCCTACGAGGACATGGTCGTCACCGAGTACCTGGAGTTCTTCGCCGCCGCGTACGGCATCCATGGCCCGCAGCGCCGCAAGGTCGTCGCGGACGTGCTCGAACTCACGGACCTCACCTACAAGGCCACCGCGGAGGTGAACAGCCTCTCGCGTGGCATGCAGCAGAGGCTCAGCGTCGCACGCGTCCTTCTGCACGACCCCAAGGTGCTGCTCATGGACGAGCCCGCGAGCGGCCTGGATCCGCGCGCACGCATCGAGATGCGCGAGCTCCTCAAGGAACTGCGCCGGATGGGAAAGACCATCCTTATCTCCTCGCACATCCTGCCCGAACTCGCGGAGCTCTGCAATGTCGTCGGGATCATCGAGCGGGGGCAACTGGTTTTCAACGGCACGGTCGATGAGATCCTGAGGCGGGCCAAGCTCGGTCACATCCTGCACGTGGGAGTGACGGATCGGGTGGAAGAGGCGGGCGCCATCCTCGGAAAAATGCCCGGGGTGAAGGGCGTGAAGCTCGCCGCGGACGACCCCACGGTGGTCAACGGCAAGGGTGGGCGGGTGCTGCACGTCACGATCGAGGACGGCACGGGCATGGCCTTCACGGACATCCCCAACGTGCTCATCAACCACGGGTTCAGGATCACCAAGTTCTCCGAGGAGCCCGTGAACCTCGAGACCGCGTTCATGCGCCTCACCAAGGGGCTCGTGCAGTAACGGGGCTCATGCAGTCGGGAGAGTCGCCCGCGGGCGTCCGCGCGGGGCGGGATGACTCACCCCACGCGCCGGAGGCGCGTCACGCGGCCGACCTCGACCCACTCGGCGACGAGGATGTCGCCGTTGGCGTCGAAGCACGCTCCGTGCGGCGCGATGAACCTGCCGGGGATGAACTGGTCGCGGGGCTTGTCGCGCAGGCGGAAGTCGGTGTCGTCGCCCAGGTGCGTGATGAGCCGGTTGGACTTGTCCAGGAGCGTGACGCGGGCGTGCAGGTCCGGGACGAGCAGCACCTCGCCCCGGGTGTCGAAGTGGCACGGGGCCCGGAGCTCATCGGTGACGAACGAGTGGTGGACGCCGTCGAGCGTGAAGTACTGCAGGCGTCGGTTGGAGCGGTCGGCGACGACGACCAGGGGCGTGGCGGGGTCGCGCGTGTCGATCCGCACGCCGTGGGGGCAGGAGAGTTGGCCCCGCTCCTTGCCGGGGCCTCCCCAGGTTCGGAGGAGGTCTCCCTTGGCGGAGAAGTGGTGGATCCACGACTTGCCGTAGCCATCGGCGACGTAGAGCTCGCCGGCGCGAGAGGCGGCCGGGCCCGGCAGGCCCCAGGGGACAACCGCGACGTTGGTGGGGTGGTACTCGCCGGGGTTGTTGTAGACGCCGGACTGGAGCGGGCAGCCCCGGGACCAGACGACTTCGCCGGTGAGGGTGGTCTTCTCCACGACGCCCCGCGCCTGGTCGCAGAGGTAGAGGAACTCGCCCCCGGGCTCGTTGGAGTAGTGCAGGCCGTGGGCCCCGCCCTTGTGCAGGGGGGCGAAGGATCGGACGAACGTGCCGCGGGGGTCGAAGACGGCGATGGCGTCTGGCGTGCTGCTGGAGGCGTGGACGGTGTGCTTGATGTAGATGTGACCCGACGCATCGGTGCAGACCCCGTGCGTGTTGCCGAAGGCGATGTTGGCGGGCGGCGTGACGCAGTCGTGGATGCACTCGTAGCGATGCTCGCCGGTGCCGAGAATCACGGGCTCGAGGCCGGACTTGGGGGACGTGCGCGCCCGCGGGGCTCCGAGGGCGAATGGTGCCGCAAGGAGCACGGGCGTCGCGGCGATGGCGGAGAGGGCGCGGCGACGAGAAAGAGGCTGGAAGGGCATGGGGGCAGTGTACAAGGGGCGGGGTGAGTCCGACCCGGCACGAAGATCAGGCGTGTGTTTGGGTCCGGCGTCCGTTCTCAATCGGGATGCGCCGAAGCCGGTGCTGTTCTCAGGTTCGAGAAGTGGGCAAGTCCGCGCCCAGGTAATGTGGATGAATTTGGCACCTTTCGCCTTTTCAAATTGGGGAGTATCTGGTATGGTGTTTGCAGATCAAAGAGTGCAGACCACATGGAGCCGTCGAAGAGCAGGGGTGTTCCCGCCCGGATCGAAGGCAGTGAGGTCTGAAGAAAGCGGCAGGTGACACGATGAACTCCAGGAACCTCGGAATCAGCGCGGCGGCGGTGTGTGCGATGATGAGCCTGACGGCGCTTGGCCAGATCGCCAACTCCAGGCACAACTTCAGCTCCTACGGCTGGTCAGGGGGCGAGATCTGCAAACCCTGTCACACTCCCCACAACTCGAACACCGAAGTCGGATTCCTGTGGAATCACGCGTTGAGCAACGCGACGTACACGATGCACGAGGGCACGGGCACGGCTGAAGCCAACATCGACAGCCGCAGCCGCATGTGCATGGGTTGCCACGACGGCACCGTCGCCCTGGACAGCTTCGGCGGCATGACGGGCGACAACTTCATCGGGCCGGGCGGGCTGATCGGCACCGACCTGACCGACGACCACCCGATCGGCTCTGACGCGGTCTACCCGACCGCCACCAGCACGAGCTACAACCCCCAGGACGCGAGCCACCGCGTCGGCACCGGCACCCGGGTGCTCCGGCTGCGTTCCTGGACTGACAGCACGGGGACCGAGCAGTGGGTTGTCGGCTGCTCCACGTGCCACACCGTCCACAACTCCGGCAACTACCCCCACATGCTGCGGTTCAGCAATGAGTCGAGCCAGCTCTGCCTGACCTGCCACATCAAGTAAGCCCCGTGACGCCGCCGAGACTCGGCGGCGCGAGCGGATGCTGAGAGGAACGCCCCCGTGCCGAGCTGCAACGCTCCGCGCGGGGGCGATTCTGTATCCTGCGAGGCGCGTGGGCGAGCACGCGATGACGCGGGTGCCTATTGATTACTAGCGAGTCCGGTTTGGCATTGGGTTTGTTCAGGTTGGAGCAGTCAACACGCTCATTGGGAGGAACTCGATCATGAACTCGAATCCACGTCGGCACGTGCTTTGGTTGGCGCTGTGCGCGACGGCTCTGGCGGTGTCCGGGTGTGCCGGCGGGGGCAGCTCCACGAAGTCGTCCGCACGCCCCGAAGCGACAGGGGCCTACGCCTTCTGGCCCTCATTCCCCGCGGAGCCCAGGGTGCAGTTCCTCCGCACCTTTCGCGGGAGCGTGGACCTTGAGGAGTCCGAGGGCGGCGTGCTCGAGTCCATCGTCTTCGGCGAGGAGCAGGGGCGACAGGCGCTCATCAACAAGCCCTACGGCGTGGCCATGCGGAACGGGCGTGTGTACGTGTGCGACATCCGCGGGGACGCGGTGGTTGTCCTGGACCTGGCGACCCGGCAGACGAGGCTGATCGGCACCGGGGGCTCGCAGAGGCTGGCACAACCGGTGGGGGTGGCGGTGGCCGACGACGGCGAGCTGTACGTGGCGGACAACGCACGCGGGGTTGTGGTGGTCTATGACGCCAAGGAGCGATACTCAAGGCTCGTCGGCCTGCAGGGCATGAAGCCCGCGTCGCTGGCGGTGCAGGGCGATCGGCTGTACGTCGCGGACATGACGGCGCAGGTGATCCAGGTCTTCGACCGCAAGACCGGGGGCCACACGGGGCAGATCGGGTCTGTGGGGGACGGGGACGGGCAGTTCCGGCTTCCTCTGGGCGTGGCGACGGACGCGCAGGGCAACGTGTATGTCTCCGACATGATGAGATGCCGCGTGCAGAAGTTCTCGCCCGAGGGGGCGTTCCTGGCGGGTGTGGGTGCGGTGGGCGACCAGCCCGGGTGCTTTGTGAGGCCCAAGCACATCGCGGTGGATCGCGAGGGCATCGTCTACGTGGTGGATGCCGCGTTTCAGAATGTTCAGATGTTCGACTCAGAGCTCAAGCTCCTCATGTACTTCGGGGCGGCGGGGCCGTTTGACGGGGCGATGGACCTCCCCGCCGGGGTCTGCGTCGCGGAGGGGGACCTGAGCGCGTTCGAGGGGCTCGCCCACCCGGGGTTTGAGCCCCGCCGGCTGGTGCTGGTGACCAACCAGTTCGGGCCGAACAAGGTCCAGGTCTACGCCCTCGGAGGGATCCGCAACGGGTACACGGCGGCGGACCTGGCGAAGTCCGCGGCGACCATCGCCAGCGGCATCGGCACCACGGAGGAGACCAAGGAGATGAACAGGGCCGGTCAGATCGCCGAGCCCGTGCCAGAGACGGTGGGCGCAGAGACCGGGAAGGGCACGACAGTCAGCCCCAAGTGACCCGTGAAAGAGACCCGAATGGCACCGTCTCGAGGGAAGGGAGCTCCGGGGGGCGTGGCGGCGAGGAGAGCCGCGGCGGTGCTGCTGAGCGCGCTCGTCCTGGCGGCGGCGGCGTGGCCCGGATGCACCGTGACCCGCGACAACTACAAGACGCTCGCGCTCTTCTTTGACGGCGTGCCGGACCCGGATGCGGTTCCGATCGGGGCGGGCCCGCTCGGGCCGGGCTCGGGGCCCGCCGCGGGGATGCTGTCGGTGCACAAGCCCTACGCGGAGGACGGCTGCTCGGAGTGCCACGACTCGGGGCTTTCGATGACGCGCAACCAATCGCGGGTGTGCGCCAAGTGCCACGAGGGCAAGCAGAACGAGCACGCGAACATGCACGGTCCGGTGGCGGCTCAGGCCTGCCTCTGGTGCCACTCGCCCCACGAGTCCACCAGGCTGCACCTGCTCCGCGACGACGACCGCGTGGTCTGCGGCAGTTGCCACGCCCCGGCGCTGCTGAGCGCGATCAAGGCCCCAGGGCACGCCGAGGGCGGCGGCGCGTGCCTGGAGTGTCACACAGGCCACGGCGGCCCGGAGCGAAAGATGCTGCGAGCGGCCCCGCGCGGCGGGGGAGGGGCAGGAACCCCTTGAAACGCTCGGCGTGCCATGTCCTGGCCGCGGGAGGGGCGGTGGCCCTGGCGGCGTCGGCGAGCGCCCAGCCGGCGGACGGGCTGGACGACGGGCCTGTGGTCATCGAACCGGCCAAGCGCGCATGGAGACTCTTTGAACTGCGTGCGCTGCGGGCTTCATCCGAGTTGCTGGGGCGGTACACGCGGGACACCTTGTCACAGGCCGGCGAGCCGGACCGGGAGGACAAAGAGCGGCTGTTCCGGGGGGTGCTGGAGCTGGACTTCGAGAGCGCCGTCGGGCACGAAAACCTGATCGATCTCACGGGCCTGGTTCGGTTCGGCTGGGAGGATCGACTGCTCGAGAGCGGGACCATCGGCGGTGAAGACCACGGGTCGGACTTCATCGACCTCTTCGATGTGAACGCGCGGGTGCTCGGCACGTCCCGGGTGCCGGTGGACGTCTACGCGAGAAGGGAGGAGCAGTTCCTCGACCGGGCGTTCTCGACGAACATCACCAGCACGACCCTCGAGTACGGGGCGGTCGCGAACATCCTCTCCGAAAAGGCCCCGACCACCGTGCGGGTGTTCAGGCTGGAGAACCAGCAGAGCGACGGCGTGGGCGGGTTTGACTACGAGTTGACGCAGCACTCGCTGGCGATCAACTCCAACATCCTCGCGGGAGACGGGCACAGGCTGCTGCTCTCGTACGCGCTGGACGATGTCTCCGAGTCGCAGGGCGCGACGTTCCGCGACGACTACGTGCGGCACGACCTGCTGATCTCCGACACGCTGGAGGTGGGCGAGACCAAGGGGCAGGAACTCCGCTCGTACCTCAGGTACTACGCACAGGACGGGCTGTCGGACGTGCGGATCCTGAGGCTGGACGAGCAGTTGAGGCTCGTGCACACGCCGAACCTGGAGTCCAGGTACGTGATGGCCGCGGAGCACCAGACCCGGCGTGAGGTGGACCAGGACAGCGCCCGGGGGAGCGCGCTCGTGAAGCACCAACTCTTCAAGAGCCTGACGAGCACGGCGGGCGCGGGCGGGGAGTGGCTCTCCAACTCCTCGGGGTTCTCTTCCAACACGTGGTTCCTGAACGGCTCGCTGGACTACACCAAGAAGACGCGCGGGGGCCGGATCACCGCGTCCGCGGGCGCCGACTTCACCTCGACGCAGAACAGCGAGGGCGGCGGGACGGTGAACTTCGTGGACGAGCCCCACGTGTACGTCGATCCTCAGCCCATCGTCGTTTCCAGGCCGAACATCGAGCAGGGCTCGGTCGTGATCACTGCGGTGGGCGGATTCCCGACCTATCAGGAGGGCTTCGACTTCACGATCGACTACTTCCGGGACCGGATCGAGGTGCGCGTCGTCGTGGGGCGGGGCATCGTCGACGGCCAGACCGTGCTCATGGACTACACCACGCGTGCGAGCGGCGGGGAGACCGTCGATTCGCTCTCGACCACCACCACCGTCCGCTACACCGTGACCGAGGGGTCGCTGCGGGGGCTGTCCGCCTACGCGATGCTCCGGACGCTCAGCTACCAGGTCGATGCGGAGTCTCCGGACAGCATCGTGCTCGACGACGGGATCGACACCACGGTGGGCCTTGAGTTCAGGCGGGGCGGGCTCATGGTTCTGGCCGAGCGAGAAGACCGTGCGACGAGCCAGAACCCGTACGTGCTGATGAGGCTGCGGGCGACCTATGACTACGCGTTCTCGCTGCGGTCCGCCGTCGGTCTCGAGGGAACCTATGAGACGACCGACTACTCGGAGCTTGACAACTCACTGCGGTATGCGCGGGCGAGCGCGTGGTGGAGGCAGTTCTACGGCCGCGACCTGGAGTTCATGGCACGGCTCGACCTGCGGGATGAGCACGACGACCTGCGGGGAAGTTCGACGGGGATCGATCAGTACCTCAGCGTGAAGTGGAGGAAGCGCCAGACGTCTGTATCGGCGGCGCTGCGGGCGACATGGTTTGAGTCGGGAGATTCCGATCGGGAGTCCCTGTTCCTCGAGCTCGGGTTCAGGCGGGACTTCTGAAGGCCGGGAGGCGTAATGGGACGCTGGTTGCTGACGCTGCTGCTGCCTTTGGGAGTCACACTCGCCCCGGGGTGCGCGCGGCCGGCGGGGGTGCTCTTCGCCCCCGCGGACGGGGCGCAGGTGTGGCCAGTGCCGCCGGACGCGCCGAGAATCCGATTCGTCGGGGAAATCCGGAGCGCGGCGGACCTCAGGCCCGGGCGCAGCGCGGGCGAGGGGCTGGTGTCTGTGCTCTTCGGATCCGAGCCAACGCCCGGGATGGTCAGCCCGATGGGTGTCTGCACGGACGGGGCGGACCGGGTGTTCATCACCGATAGCACGGCCCAGGTGCTGCACGTGCTGGACCTGCGGACTCGCAAGTACGAGCGCTGGACGCCGGGAGAGGGCGAGCCGGAGTTCCTCAGCCCGGTCGCGGTGGCTTTCGACGAGGCCGGCGGGCGCGTCCTGGTCGCCGACTCGGGGGTCGGAGCGGTGTTCGCCTTTGACCTGCGGGGCAGGTTTCAGGGGCTGCTCGGCCGCGGAGTCGTCTCCAGGCCCTGCGGGGTGGCGGTGCAGCCGGGCACGGGCCTTGTCGCGGTGGCGGACGTGGCGGCGCACGAGGTGGTGCTTCTCTCCCGCGAGGGGGCGAGGGTGGGGGGCGTGGGCGGGCGTGGAGGGGCGGCTGGGAAGTTCAACTTCCCGACCTATCTCGCGTTCGATGGGGACGGGCGGCTCTACGTTTCAGACTCCCTGAACTTCCGGGTGCAGGTCTTCTCGCCGGAGCTCGGGGCGGTCGCGCAGATCGGCGGCAAGGGGGACATGCCCGGATACTTCGCGCAGCCCAAGGGGGTGGCGGTCGGGCCGCAGGGGCAGGTGTTCGTGACGGACGCGAACTTTGAGGCGGTGCAGGTCTTTGATCGCGGGGGCGCGCTGCTCATGACGTTTGGGCGGGAGGGGCGGGGGCCGGGGGAGTTCTGGCTTCCCGCGGGAGTAGCGGTGGATGCGAAGGGACGCGTGTGGATCGCCGATTCAAGGAACCAGAGGGTGCAGGTCTTTGAACTCATCCCGGCCGGAGGCGTGCCATGAGAAGACTGATCAGCGTGGCGGTGGCGGGCCTGGCGGTGGCGGGAACAGCCCGGTCACAGCCGGCCGGGGTCGTTGGCGGGCCTCACAATCTCTCGGCCGGCGGGCCGGGGACGATCCGGGCGGCGAGCGAGGGCGAGGTGTGCATCTTCTGCCACGCGCCGCACGGCTCGGCGCCGATCCGGCCCCTGTGGAACCGCGCGATGCCGACGGAGGCGTACACGATCTACGCCAGCCGAGCGCTCGACGCGAGCCTGGGCCAGCCGACGGGCAGCTCGAAGATGTGCCTGTCGTGCCATGACGGGACGATCGCGCTGGGCGCGGTAGTGTCACGGACCGGGGAGATTACGATGTCCGGTGGGGTGCGGACGATGCCGGCGGGCAGGTCGCGGCTGGGGACGGACCTGAGCGACGACCACCCGGTGTCGTTCAGGTATGAGCCCTCGCTGGCGACCAAGGACGCGCACCTGCGCAGCCCGACCTCGCTCCCAGAAGCGGTGAGGCTCGATGCGAACGGCGAGCTGCAGTGCACCACCTGCCACGATGCGCACGACAACTCCAACGGGGCGTTCCTGGTGATGCAGCACGATGGGACGAGGCTGTGCGTGAGCTGCCACACGATGGGGACGACAACGGTGACCGGGCACGGCTCGTGCAGCGACTGCCACCAGCCTCACACGGCGCCGAGCGGGCCCTACCTGCTGAAGCGGGGAACGGTGACGGCGACGTGCGTGTCATGCCACGACGGGAGCGTGAGCGGGGCCGCGGACATCCGGGCGGAACTGAACAAGCCCCACGCGCACGACACGGGGAGCCCGGTGGACCCGCCCGACCCGGCGCGGGAGCACGCGATGTGCACGAGCTGCCACGACCCGCACACGATGGGTCAGGGCGGTGCGCCCGCCGGCTCGCTGCACCCAAACTTCGGGCGGATCGCGGGCGTGAGCGCTTCGGGGGCTGCGGTCTCGATGGCGTCGTCCGAGGCGGAGGTGTGCTTCGCCTGCCACGCGGAGGGCTCCGTGCCAAGCCCCGTGGTCTCCAGGCAGGTGGCGCAGACCAACACGAGGCTGGAGTTCGCGCCGGGCGCGGCGTCGTTCCACCCCGTGCTCTCGCCGGGCAAGAACCCGGACGTGCCCAGCCTGAAGCCCGGCTGGAGCGAGGCGAGCCTCGTGCAGTGCAGCGACTGCCACGCCTCGGATGGGGGCGGAACTCGCGGGACGCACGGCTCGATGCAGGAGGGGCTGCTCAAGGCCCGCTATGAGACGGTGGACCCGAGCACGGAGACCGAGAGCGCCTACGCGTTGTGCTACCAATGCCACGACCGGGCCAACATCCTCGACGATCGCTCGTTCCCGGGGCACCGGAGGCACATTGTGGACCTGCGGACGCCGTGCGCGACCTGCCACGATGCGCACGGGATCGCGTCCGCGCAAGGAAGCGAGGCGACGCACAGCCGGCTGATCAACTTTGCGACCAGCGCCGTCGGTCCGGACCCGACGACAGGGCGCATGGAGTATCGCTGGCTCGGAACGCGGGCCGGGGAGTGCTATCTGTCGTGCCACGGGGTGGCGCACTCGCCCAAGGGGTACTGACGGGCACGCCTACTTCGAGGGCGCGAGCAGCGAGGCGGCGGGCGCTGGTGCGTCCCGGTCGTAGGACTGGGGCTTGTGGCACCCCGGCGCGCACGAGCCCCCGGTGGGCGTGCCGGCGTAGTTGAGCGGGAGTTTCCACTGCCCGAAGGTGACCGTGTCCGCGATCATCCGCTCGTTTCGGCTGGCGTGCACGGTGTGGCACGAGCGGCAACTGCGGCCCTGCGAGGGCTGCGTCACGTGCACCGCGTGCAGGTTGCGATCACCCTGGCGGAACCCAGTGCCGCCCGCACCGGCCTGGCTGAAGCGGCCCCGATCGTGGCAGGTGAAGCACAGGGCGTAGGCCTCGTCGGAGTACGGCTGGTAGAAGGCGGGCGGGTAGGGCTTCACGAGAAGGCCCGGGTGCGAGCCCCCGTGCACCTCGTGGCAGGGGGCGCACTCTCCCTTGGCGATGGGGCCGTGCTTGTGAAACTCCGGAACGGCCACCTCCAGTGCTGCGGGGATGGTCCGGTCCTGGGCGGTCACGATGGGCTTGTCGTGGCACGTCAGGCACGCGGCGGCCAGGTCAGGGAGGAGCATCTTCTGGTGGGTGCTGGCGTGCGGCGTGTGGCAGTTGGTGCACGACTTCTCGTCGGTGAGCGCGCCGTGGGGGTGGGACGCGGACTGCATCTGCGTGCCGATCGTTTCGTGGCAGGAGATGCAGAGGTCCTTGGGAGCGCCGCGGAGAACCTTGTCGTGCGAGGAGGAGTGCGGCGTGTGGCACTGGAGGCAGTCGCCCTCGGCGGGCTTGTGCGGGTGAGGCGATCCGGCGAGCGCGGTGCCTACATCCGCGTGACAACTCAGGCAGAGCGTGCGCCGATCGGTGGAGAGGAGACGCTCGTGCGAGGACGCGTGCGGGCTGTGGCAGGCGGTGCAGTTGTCCGCCGCGGGCTTGTGGGCGTGGGTGCCCTCCATGACCTGGGCGTGGCAGGTGAGGCAGAGTTCGGTGGTGGTGGGGCGTTGCAGGAGCGCTCTGGTCTCTCCGCCGTGCGCGTTGTGGCACTTGATGCACTCGCCGTTGGCGAAGGGCGCGTGGACGTGGGCCTGCCCGGCGCCGGACTTATCGATGTGGCAGAAGTTGCAGAGCTGGCTGCCCTCGCGTTTGAGCTTGAAGTCGTGCTTCGCGGGGTCTGTGTACTCGTGGCAGATGTCGCAGGCGGAGACCGCGGTGGGCCCGTGGAGGAACTTCGCGCTGAGCTCGCGGGTGTGGCAGCTGGCGGTGGTGCAGGTGGGCGTGCGGGTGGTCGGGGCCGTCTGTGCGATCGCCGCCGCGGTGAGGCAGAGGGCCAGGCTGGCGGAGGCACGCCGCATCACTTGGCGCCTCCCGAGACGGCCTGGCGCGCTTGTTCGAGGATGGATTGGGTGTAGCGGGGGTTGTGCACGCCCCAGCTCCCGTCTGCCTTCACGAGGTCGAGCAACTCACGGGTCTTGGCGAGTGAGGCGGGGTCGCGGCCCTCGGCCTGAGCCCGGCGCAGCCCGGCCTCGACCTCGTCATAGAGCGCGCGTGTGGAACGCTGCCAGAGCGGGATCATGCGTTCGCCGAGGCCGGCCTGGTGGCAGCGGTCGCACGACGCGGGGTCGGCGACCTTGACCAGGGCGCCGCCGTCGGGCTTTGCGGAGGGAGGTCGCTCGCGGGTGTGGCAGCCGGTGCAGTCGACGTGCGCGACGAACATCGGGCTGATGGGATTTGAGTCCTGGGCCGACGGGCCGTGGGGGGTGTCGGAGAGGTTGAAGTAGGTCCGGCGCTGCACCGCGTGCTGATCAACGTGGCAGCGGTTGCAGTCGAAGGTCTCGAGCGACGCGGCCTGCACGCTGGGGCCGTGGCGGATGGCACCGTGGCAACTGAAGCACTCGATCTTGTGGTGCCCGGTGGTATGCACCTTGTGCATCTCGTGCGATTCGAGGGCCCGCTCCACGCCGTACGTGTGGCACTGGAGGCAGCGCCCGTCGTCGATGGGGGGCGGTGTCGCGGTAACTCCCTCGTGGCAGGACTCGCACGTTGCTCCGAAGGAGAGGAACTTGGCGTGCTCGAACGTCTGCCCGCCGAAGGAGATCTCGCCCTTTGGGGCGTCGTGGCAGGTGGTGCAGGAGGCGGGCGGGACCTTTTCGCCATTGCCGACCCTTGGCGGGACGGCACTGTGCGCCGACCCCTCGGTGCGGGGGAGGAAGTGGATCTCCGCCATCTGCTTGCCGGAGGCGTCGCCAGAGACGAGCATCGGAGAGCCGACCAGGTGGCAGTTGATGCAGACGGCGGTATTGACCTCGAAGTGCTCGACGCCCTTGACGTGGGAATGGCACGTGCCGCAGGAGATCTCGACGCCCAGGTGCTTCTTGTTGAAGTGCTTCGAGTGGTCGAACTTGAAGACGCCGGTGTTGATCACCCGTTTCTCGAGGTTTTCGGTGGTGTGGCAGCCGCCCCGGAGGCAGGAGAGTTCGTTCACCGAGGCGGAGGGCTTGGTGGAGGTGCGGTTGAGCACGTCGTCAACGACCTGCCCAAGGCCGTTGAGCTTGGCGCTGACAAAGTTGTTCACGCCCGGCGAGATGTGGCACTCGACGCAGTCGACGTTCTTGTGTGAGCCCTGGCTCCAGCTCGTGTAGTACGGCTCCATGATGTGGCAGGAGTTGCAGAAGTCGTTCTGCGACGTGACCTCGACGCTGACCGTCCCGAGGAGGGCGAAGCCGACGAAGCCAAGGATGATCCACTTTCCCCAGCGGCGGAAGCGGAGACGTTCGGGGAATCGGGGCATGAAAACTCCGGGAAGTGAAGCGGACACGATCGCCGTAACCCGTGGGTGAGACCGACCCTCTGGGGTAGTGCATACCGCGTGCCATGGAGGACGGCCAGCGGATCACCATGTCGCCAATAATACGATCATCGGGTTCCCGAGTCCGGGAAGGGTTGCGGAAAGTCAATTCCCGGGATCGAGAGGCCGGAGCGGGGGAGAGAGCGGCTGGGGGCGTGAACCCGACGGCCCTCGAATTGCAGGGGGAATGGACAGGTGGGGCATCAGGAAGGAGCACGGCATGAAGGCGGTCATGGTCGCGGCGGTGGTGGCTTGGGTGGGAGCGGCGGGGGCGGCGTGGCAGCCCGAGGGCGGCGCCAAGCAGCCGGTCGTCCCGCAGGGACACCCGCAGATCCCGATGCCCAAGGTGGCTGAGAACTGGCCGAAGGCCAAGCCTTCGGACGTGGAGTCGCTGGAGGCGATCGTGAAGGCGTTTTATGAGGCGCCGGCGGGCGAGGCCGGGACCACGCGGGACTGGGATCGCTACCTGTCGCTGTTCGTGCCGGACGCGAGGCTGATCGCCGCGAGGCCGGGGCCGGAGGGGGCGGCGGGAGCGATGTTCCTTTCGGCAGCGGACTACGTTGAGGCCAACCGGACGTACTTCGAAAAGGGCGGGTTCCATGATCGGGAGATCGCCCGGCGGACGGAGGCGTTCGGGAACATCGTGCACGTGTGGAGCACGTACGAGTCCAGGCGAAAGGCGGGAGACCCCAAGCCCTACATCCGCGGGATCAACAGCATGCAGATACTCAAGGACGGGGGGCGGTACTGGATCGTGAACGTGTTCTGGGAATACGAGAAGCCTGATGTGGCCCTGCCCGAGCGGTATACGACCTCGCCCGCGGAGTAGCGGTGGAAGGGAGCCCGGACATGGGCGGTTCTGTGCTGTTGGCTGAGGACGAACCAATCCTCCGGGAGTCGCTGGGGCAACTGCTCCGCGACGAGGGGTACGAGGTCACGCTCGCGGGTGACGGGCAGGAGGCGTACGAGCTGGTCCTGTCCCGGGCGTTTGACCTGGTGCTGACGGACGTGAGGATGCCCCGGATGGACGGGCTGTCGCTGCTGGGGAACGTGCAGCGGGTGGCACCGCAGACGCCGGTCGTGGTGATCACGGCGTTCGGGACCGTGGACAACGCGGTGGGGGCGATGAAGGCTGGCGCGTCGGACTACCTGCTCAAGCCGGTGCAGTTCGAGGACGTGCTGGTGCGCGTGAAGCGCGCGATGGAGATCGGCGAGATGCGGCGCGAGCGGCGCGTGCTCACGGAGCAACTCGCCGCGGGGAGCACGTTCCACAACATCATCGGCGAATCCGAGGGGGTCAAGCGGCTCTTCGAGACCGCCAGGAAGCTCTCGGCGGTGCGGAGCAGCGTGCTGATCCTCGGCGAGTCTGGCACGGGCAAGGAGCTCTTCGCGAGGGCGATTCACTACAACGGCATCACCCGCGACAAGCCCTTCGTCGCGGTGAACTGCGGAGCCATCCCCGAGAGCCTGATCGAGTCGGAGCTCTTCGGGCACCGCAAGGGCGCGTTCACCGGGGCGGTCCGCGACCGGGTGGGCTACTTCGAGGCGTCCTCGGGCGGGACGCTCTTCCTCGATGAGATCTCGACGCTTCCCCTGGGCGTCCAGAGCAGCCTGCTGCGAGTGCTGGAGGAGCGGGTGGTCGTGCCGGTCGGCGACACAAGGCCCAAGGCGGTGGACGTGCGGATCATCGCCGCGTCGAACCAGGACCCGCACACGCTTTGCCGCGAGGGGAAGTTCCGGGAGGACCTGCTGTACAGGCTGGACGTGGTGCGGCTTCATCTTCCCCCGCTGAGGCAGAGGCGTGAGGACATCCCGCTGCTCGCGCACCACTTTTTGGAGAAGTACTCGCGGGAGATGAGCCGGAAGCTGCAGGGAATTACCAACGCCGCCATGCGGGCGCTGCTCTCGCACGAGTGGCGGGGGAACGTGCGGGAGCTGGAGAACGTGATCGAGCGGGCGGTGATCTTCGCGGAGGGCAGGGAGGTCGACGAGCAGGACCTGCCGTTCGCGGCGTCCGCGGGCGGCGGAAACGCCGAGGACCTGAAGGAAGCGATCTCGCAGTTTGAGAAGCAGCACATCGTGTACTGCCTGAGGAGGCACGGGTACGACAAGGCGGAGGCAGCGCGGCACCTGGAGATCGGGGTATCGAGCCTGTACCGCAAGCTGGACGAACTCGGGATCCCCAAGGACCTTCAGGACCGGGACGAGGCCGCGCACGCGTGACGGGTGGGGCGGCCCCTCACATGGGATGAGACGCATGCTCCGGCGGAAGCTGCTGACAAGGATCGGCCTGCTGATCGCGGCGCTCGTCGCGGGCGCGGCGCTTGCGATCTGGCAGATGCAGCGCGTGCTCGACGATCTGAACCGGGTGAACACCGATACCGCGTTTCTCATGGGTGAGGTGCTCGCCATCGGCGGGCGCACGCGGGACGTCGAGCGGTTTGGGGCCGCCGAGGCGGCACGGGCGCTAGAGCTCGAGGTTGAGCGGCTCGGGCGTCATGGGGCGGTGGCGCCCGGCGGGCCGTCGTACGCGGAGTTCGAGGCGGTGCGGGAGGGGCTGCGGGGGCTGGTCGCGGCCCGCGGCGATGCCGAAGCCGCCGGGGCCGGCCTCGAGCTGAGTGTCCGCGTGGGGGCGCTGGGTGACAGCCTGCGCGGCGTGGTGGTCGCGGAGCAGGTGCGCACGGGCCGGGCATTCCGCGTGATGGTGATCGGTCTCACGCTCGCGGCGCTGGTGATGCTCAACATCGCGATGGTCGTCCTCCTTTGGACTGCGCAGATGGTGCTGCGGCCTGTCGGGGCCCTGGTGGAGGGCAGCCGCCAACTGGCGGCGGAGCGGTTCGAGCACAGAGTGCGGGTGGGGGATGGCGACGAGTTCGGTGAGCTGGCACGGGCCTACAACCTGCTGGCGGCGCAGTTGCAGGCGAACGAGGAACGCAAGGCGGAGACGCTGCGGCAACTGGCGGTGACACTGAACCACGATCTGAACAACGCCATGGCGATCATCGAGATGCAACTGGCGAGGCTGGGGCGGGAGCAGGGCGCATCCTCAGCGCCGTTGCGGGAGATCCGCGCGAGCCTGGGGAGGATGGCCGGGATTGTGGCCTCGCTCAAGAGCATCCGGCGGGTGGTGCTGACCGACTATGCGCCCGGGCAAAAGATGCTGGACCTGGCCCGATCGGTGGAGCCCGCCCCGGACGAGAGGGGGGGCGGCGCTTGAGCGACCTGCCGGACCAGCGAGTGCTGAAGATCCTGGTCTCCCAGAACCGGTGGCTCGTGAGGCTGCGGTGGGTTGCCTGCGCGATGGTGCTGACCGGGGGGGTGCTTCTCTGGAGGCTGGGGGGTACTGGGTTTCCCGCGGTGCTTGGCGCGGTGATGGTTGTCTGGAACAGCGCGATCCTGGGCTGGATCAGGCTCGCCGGGGGCCGCGATGCGAGGTCCTGGTCGGCGTTGGCGACGGTGCAGGTGTTCGCGGACCTCCTGTTCCTGGCGCTGCTGACGGCGTGGACGGGCGGGGCGTCGAGCCCGTTCCTCTTCGCGTACTTCTTTCACATGGCGGTCGCCGCGATTCTCCAGCCGAGGGAGTGGGCGTACGGAGCCTGCGCGTGGGGCGTGGCGGTGACCGCGGTGACGTGCGCGGTCGGCGGCGTTCTGCCGGTGGGGGCTGTCGCGTGGGTCGGGGCGTGCGCGTGGGGCGCGGCGCTGGTCGTGACGGTGGCGGTCTCCGAGCACCTGGTGCGGGGTCTGCGGCGTCGCGAGCTTGCGGCGGGGCGCAGGCTGGCGCACGTCCGTGCCCTGGCGAGAGAGGTGGAACGCCACCGCAACTCCATGGTGCAGGCGGAAAAGCTCGCGGCGATGGGCCGCCTGGCCACCGGCGTTGCGCACGAGATCACCAACCCGCTGGCCAGCATGGACGCGGTGGTGCAGCTCATGCAGCGGCGGGCGGGCCCGGCGAGGGTCGAGGACCTCTCCGCGCTGCGTGGCCAGATCCAGCGGATTCTCGGGATCGTGAGGCAACTGACGGCGTTCGCCCACCCGGGGCACGGCAGGATGGAGCACGTGCTGCTGAACGACGTCGTTCGGGCGTCGGTAGAGATGGTGAAGCTGAGCGGGCGTGGGAAGGGCGACAGGGTCAGGCTCGAGCTCTCGGACGCGGTGGGAACGGTGCGGACGAATCCGGAGGCGCTCGGACAGGTGCTGACGAACCTGCTCGTGAACGCGCTGGACGCGACCGAGCGGGTAGAGACGCCGGAGGTGGTGGTCGTCTCGAGCAGGCGCGGCGACGCGTGCGTGGTGGAGGTGAGGGACAACGGGCACGGCATCGTCGCGGAGGACCTGCCAAAGGTGTTCGAGCCGTTCTTCACGACCAAGCCCGTGGGGAAGGGGACGGGCCTTGGGCTCTCGATCTCAGCGAGGCTGGTCCAAGAGATGGGAGCCACGTTGGAGGCGGACAGCCGTGCCGGCGAGGGGGCGGCCTTCAGGATTCGAATTCCGTTGGCCTCGGGCCCCGATGGCGCGATACGTGGGCCCGGCACGCCGCTTGCAGGTTGACTGTGGTGAGAGCCGGGCTAAAATCGACATACGTATCGTCTTTTCGTGAGTCGTTGGAATCAGAGGTCTATTGCCGCCAGATGTGGGCTCCGGGCCAGACGGCAGCAAAATGGGGCGTCGCAGGAGAGATCGTGCCATGAAGGAAGCGCAAGGCTGGCATTCGACTCCGGTTGGCCGGGCGGTTCGCTTTCTGGGGAGTATCCAGTTGGCGGTTCCGGTGCTGGTTCTGGTGGCTTTGGCGCTGGCGTGGGGCACGTACCTGGAATCCACTCAGGGCACGAAGGTCTCTCGCGCCACGGTGTACGGGGCGTGGTGGTTCGTCGGGCTTATGGGCCTGATCTGCGTGAGCCTGGTCTTCGCGGTGGTCACTCGGTATCCGTGGCGCCGGAAGCACGTTGGGTTCATCACGGTGCACGCGGGGCTGATCATCCTGATCGTGGGAGGGTTCTGGTCGCTCTTCGGCAGGCTCGAAGGACACGTGACGCTCGAAGAAGGGACTGCCAGCAACGTGCTCGAGGTCGATGAGGACGTGATCGAGCTCGCCGAGTTTCAGGCCGGACATCGGCACGTGATCGGGACCATTCCGGCACCGAGGGCTCCGGGTCCGCTCCTGGTCGGAGGCGTTCGTCTCGAGGTGACGGCGATCTGGCGGAACACGGCGAACGAGACGTACGTGGCGGACGACGGGCCTTCGGCCTTCCGCGCGGTCGAGGTCTCGCTGACCCCGGGGGCGACCTCGGGGGACTGGGTGGGGGACGAGGCAATGTCCGGGGGAGCGGCCACGATTGCCGGGTTGTCGGTCCGGGTTCTCGCGGATGGGGCGGCGTGGACCCCGCCCCGGGCCGCGCTGCCCGAGAGCCCGGGATTTGCGTTCTCCGTCGGGTCGCAGCGATACGCCCTCGGTGAGGCAGGGTCAGAGGCGGTGCCGGGTTGGCGGGTGGTCTCGGTCCAGCGATTCGAACGGGCGACGGTCTCGGGCGGGCAGATTTCGGAGGGAGCGGGCCCGGAGAATCCCGCGGTGGAGGTCGTCATCGGCGATGGTGCCGGGACGACGGAGCGGCACACCGCGTTCCAGAACTTCCCGGGCATGGTGATGAGCCGACGCGTCGAAGGCGAGGGGGCTTCGGGGGCGGCGCTCGCGTATGCGGCGGCGCGGGCCGCGAACGAAGAGCTCGTCGTGTACGGGCCGGCGTCGGCGCCGAAGGTGGGGTATGTGGGGGCCGATGGGCTGGGACGGGAGATTGCGGCTCCGGAGAAGTTTCCGGCTGAGATCGAGGTGGGGGGGCGTCGCGTGACGCTGCTCCGTCAGTTCACCCGGGCGAGAGTGGCGAGCCGAATGATCGAGGCGCCGGTCGCGGGGGATCGGAGGCCGGCGCTGGTCTTCAAGCCCGAGGGGAGCCAGGACGTGGTGGCGGTGGCCTGGAAGGACCAGCAGCCGCTGCCAACCCCGGGTCGGAACATTCTCATCGGGTACGGCCCGCGGAGCGTGGAGCTGCCGTTCACGATCCGGCTGAACGACTTCCGGAAGATGGACTATCCGGGGACGGCGATGGCGATGGCGTACGAGTCGGAGGTGGTGATCACTTCGGCGGAGCGAGGAGACGAGCCGTTCCTGGTTCACATGAACTCGCCCTACGAGCACGCGCCGTGGAAGGTGTACCAGTCCGGCTTTGTGGGGGAGACGGTGTCGGTGCTGAGCGTGATGCGGGACCCCGGGCTTGGGACGACGTATCTGGGTTCGGTGGTACTGTGCGTGGGCATTTTCCTGACGTTTTTCAGCCGTTCGCTCTCCTGGGGCCATCCCGGGATCCCGGCGCCGGCGTTTGAGAAGGAGCGCACCCATGAAGGTGATGCGAATGTCGCTGGCGGCCCTGGTGCTGACGCTCGTGGGGTTGCTGGGGAGCCCGCGCGCCTGGGCGGGTGACAACCAGGCGTGGATGAAGGAACTGGGCGCGATCGCCATTCAGGATGGCGGGCGGGTGATGCCCTTGGAGGGCTACGCGAGGCGGCTGGCGGTGGACGTGACCGGACGTCAGCGCTGGAGCCGTACGAGGGGTCCCGAGGGATATGCGGGGCGGGAGCCGCTGGAGCTGCTGTGCGACGCGATGTTCCAGCAGCAGAAAATGCTGCACACGCCGCTGATCGCGGTGGTCAACAAGCCCTTCAAGGCCGAGGTAGGGCTGGACGCCTCGCGAGAGTTCTTCAGCGCGGTGGAGATCGGGTCGTCCGAAGGCATCAACCGCGTCCTTCGAGACTACCAGCAGGCGCGATCGCGTGACCCCCAGGCCAGCGCGACCAAGCACCAACGGATCGCCCTGGACCTGTTCGACGGCGCGAACCAGCTCGCGGGCCTCTGCGGCGGCGAACCCCTGCCCATCGTCCCGGCGGGTCCGGGCAAGGAGTTCAGGTCCGTGGGCCTGTCGATGGCACCCGAAGGGCTGGAGCCCGTGCGTGATGCGCTCCGCGAGTTTGGACGCGTCTACACAGAGGGCGGGGATCGGTTGCAGGCGACCAGGCGCCTGCGGGAGGCGGTGGCGGCGGCGGGAACGCTTGACGCCGGGCAGTCGCGCGCCGTCGCTCTGGAGCAGTTCTACGACCGGCACGATCCTTGGCGCAACACGCAGTTGCTCTATGGTGCCGCGATCGTCGTGTTCGGCCTTTCGAGGCTCGTCTGGCGGCGCTGGCTGGTTGTGGTGGCGCTGCTGCTGACCGGGCTCGGCCTGGCGGAGCATGTGCTCGGCATCTCGCTGCGGGTGGCGATCCTCGGGCGGGCGCCGGTCAGCAACACGTTCGAGGCACTGCTCTGGATGGGGATCGTGGCGATCCTCGTCGGGCTCATCGCGCAGTTGCTCAGCCGAAAGAGCTACTACCTCTTCGGGGGCGTCTGCGCCGCGCTGATTTCGGTGCTCTTCGCGGGTCTGGTGCCCCTGACCGACCGGTCCAACTCGCTGCCCGCGGTGCTCAGGAGCAACTACTGGCTGATCGTGCATGTGCTGACGATCGTCGCGAGCTATGGCGTGCTGGCGGTGGCGGCGGTGCTGGGCCATGTGTACCTGGTGAAGAACGTGCTGCTCGCCGGGAGGGGGAAGCGTGCCGAGTCGGGCTCGCTGTCGCACCCGATCATCGCGCAGACATACAGGACGATCCAGATCGGGCTGCTGCTGCTGACGGCGGGGACGATCCTGGGCGGGGTCTGGGCGGCCGACTCCTGGGGGAGGTTCTGGGGGTGGGACCCGAAGGAGACATGGGCGCTGATCAGCATCGTGGTCTACTTTGCGGTGCTCCATGCCAGGTATGTGCGGTGGCTGCAGGACTTCGGGCTCGCCGCGTCGGCGGTGCTGGGCTTTGTGGTCATCGTGTGGACCTTCTACGGCGTGAACTACGTCATGGCGACCGGCCTGCACAGTTATGGGTTCGGCTCGGGCGGAGAGGTCTGGGTCGGTCTGTGGGCGGTCGCGGAGATCCTGTTCCTGGCCGTCTGTCGTTGGCGGTACGTGGCTGCGCAGCGCTCGGTGCCGGCGGGCGTCCCGGCCTGAGGCCCGGGCTGGCGCCTAACTGGTGCCGTAGGATGTCCACATGAAACCTCAACTGGTCGTGTGCATTGCTGGCGTGCTGGTGGCGGTGGGCGCGTGCGAGAAGCAGCCCGAGCCAAAGTCGGTGACGGGTGTGCCCGTGCCTCAGACGCCCGCGGCGCCCACGCAGCCCGCGCCCGCGCAGCCCACGACCACGCAGCCCGCGCCCGCGCAGCCCACGACCACGCAGCCCGCGCCCGAGCCGGCGGCGGGGAGCGTGGCCCACGTGGATGTGCTCGGTCTGAAGCTGGCGGTGCCGGGCGGGTGGACCTCGGCGCCTCCCTCGAACAGCATGAGGTTGGCGGAGCTCCACGTCCCCGACGCGGCCGGTGACGCATCGCGCGCATGCCTGGTGGTGTTCTCTTCTGCGGGTGGCACCGTGCAGTCCAATATGGATCGTTGGCAGGGCCAGGTGAAGGGCGGAACCACTGCGGATCGGGTCGAGCAGCAGGTCGCGGGAATGAAGGTGACGACAGCGGAGTTCGTGGGTACCTACGCGGGCATGGGCGAAGGGCCGGCGAAAGAGGGCTGGATGCTGCGGGGCTCGATCGTCGAGACGCCCGCGGGCCTGCTCTTCATCAAGATGACCGGGCCCAAGGAGGCGATGGAGGGCCACCGCGAGTCTTTCCGCTCCATGATCCAGAGCATCGCCAAGCCCTGACACCAAGCCCTTCCTTGAAGGGCTTACATCCTGGGGGCGGCCCCGGGAGAGTGCCCCGCCCAGCGCAAGGCTGGGAGCGAGGGCACCAGCGTGAGCATCACGCCGCTCAGGGCAAAGAGCGCGAACCAGGCGCCCAGGGTGGTGCGCATCTCAGGTGTGAGCGGGATGGACGTGGGGTGGACGTCGGGCAGCAGCCGCACGGAGAGATAGACCAAAGGCACGTCGAGGAACGCGATGGCGGCGAAGACGGCGCACACCGTCGCGCGCTTGCTCCAGGGCCGGAGGAACGGACGCATGACCACCAGCACGCTGTACAGCACGCAGAGGACGAGCGTGAACGTGAGACGCGGGCTCCACGTCCACCAGTACCCCCAGTAGAACTTCCCCAGGACCATGCCGCTGATCAGCACGACGACCGAGCAGAGCACGGTGAGTCGAGCGGCGGCGGCGCCGAGCCGATCTAGCCAGCGCGACCGCGACCAGAGGAACGCGACGCCGGCGACGAACGCGGTGAGCGCGGAGAGCACCGAGACGCCCGCGGCCGGAACGTGGAGGTACACAAGCTTCTGGGGCAGGCCCATCCCGGGATCGACCGGGGCGTACCACGCGGCGAGCGCGAGGCAGGTCGCGAAGGTCGCCCCGACCACCCACCAGCCGATGTGCATCACGCCTCGTCGAGACATACGAACTCTTCCGATCGTTCAGGCGGCCTTTCGTCGGAGGAACCAGAAGAAGAGGACGCCGGAGGTGATCGCGACCGCCGTGGCCGCGATGAGCGCGATGGAACGGTTGGAGGTCGCCTCCGGGGACCGGGTGGACTCTGGCCCTGCGGGCGCGGTGAGCACGACGCCCGCGGTGGAGCCCGCGGGCAGGTGGTCACCTTGAAACATCCGGAGCGACTGCGTGGAGGCGGCCCCGGAGGGGAGTTGCGTCACGAACTCGGCGCGGGCGGCGGAGTTGTCGTCGGGCACAAAGATCGCGAGGCGTACGACCTCTGCCGGTGAAGTCACGCGCAGGTCCAGCACCCCCTCGACGACGGGCGCGAGGTACGCGAACTTGAACGTTGTCTTCCCGGGCATGAGGGGCATCTGGACGATCAGCGAGCGGTCGGAGTGCTCCGAGCAGCACCAGCCGTGGAAGCCTTGAACGAGCTCCGGGCGTTCGGCACCGATCGGGAGGGGGATGGCGATGGTGGCCCGGCGGTTGTGCTGGTCGGCGGGCGCCCCCATCCAGGTCCGGTCAGCAGGGTTCTCGACCACCAGCGTTTCTGATACCGCAAAGCCGGACGCGGAGGGCTCGATCACCATGTGACGAAGCGCGACCTTCCACGAGGGGGCTGCCTCGGAGACTTCGTACACCACGATGTCGAGGTTGGCCCCGGGCTTGGCGGCGTCCATGGACGGGCCCGTCTCCTGGTACGTGACCCCCGCGTGCTTGATCTGTACAACCGGTGTGATGGCGAGACCGACGGGGAGGTCGGCAAGGAGCAGCTCGCCGTGGTCGTCCAGCTGGCCCGAGAGGCGCTTGATGAGGGCGTCGCGATGGAATAGGCCAATCTCCACGATATCCCCCTGTACAGGGGGGCCGTCCTTGGTCCCCTGCACAGCCCGGATCGCGAGCATGCCCTTGGGGCCGTCCTTGAGCAGGTCCGCCACGCCGGAGGCTGGTGCTGCCGGGGGCTGAGCTATCGCCCCGGAGGTCAGGAGCACCGCGAGCAGGGGTAGCAGCAGGGAGAAGCGGGAGAGCACGGTTCCTCCGAGATTGGGCCCGGTTCGTTCGGACATGGGTGTGCGTGCAAGCCTAGTGCCAAGACAGGCTGCGGACATCCGGGGGGAAGGCAAGGGGCCCGCGGGCCTTGCGCGAGTCCCGACGAGGGAAACGGGGGCGGCGAGCCAAGCTCCCGCAGGAGCGTCTTCTCAGGATTGAGACAGCCCGGAGACCGCAAGCCCACGCGCGCCCGTGAAGGGTGGGCGGAGCTTGATCGACGAGGTCCTGATATCAACTGAGTGGGGGGCCCGGGGCCGGGTTGTGGGTGTGGTAGAGCGCAAGATTCGGCAGTTGGGCTTGACAGACCGCGAAGGTTCCGTGATACTGGCCGCCGCTCGGGAGCGAGATAGAGAGACAAGACACCTCTTGTTCCTCGGGCACAGGTCGCGCGAAGGTCGCGCGGACGTCGGCGTGTAGCCGGCGTTGGCGGTCGTTGTCCAAGCGTGGACACGTGCTTAAAGGAGCGAGAGATGCTCAAGTTCGTTTCGTGTGCGGCGGTGGCGATGCTCGCCGGGACCGCCATGGCCCAGTCCTACACCCTGCATGCGGAGCCGATCCCTCAGGGCACCTACGTCGATCGCGGCCCGGGCGTGATCTACTCGGCGATGGCCGGTCCGTTCCAGGCGTTCCCCGCAGCGGCCGGTAATCTGGGCTTTGATGACTACGACTCCATCCTGCCCGGCGGGCAGGACAACCTCACGGCGCTCCGGTTCGTCGGCGGCGTGACGCAGGTCGGCGGCATCATCGACTTCAACTTCCTTGACGTGGCCTCGGCCCCCGTCAGCAGCTTCGCGGTGGCATTCCCGCAGGCTGGCAACTTCATCTGGACCATCACGCTCAACGCTCCGGTCGTGGTCCACGACCAGGGCTTCCTGCAGCTCTCGACCCGCGCGGGCGTAACCGGGCAGTGGTTCCTGTCCACGACGGCCCCCTCGATCGGTACCGAGAGCCGCGCGCTGGGCGACACCACGACGCACGGCCACAACTTTGAGCTGACGGTGCCCGCTCCGGGCTCTCTGGCTCTGCTGGGTCTCGGCGGCCTGATCGCCGGCCGTCGCCGCCGCTGAGTTCACTTTGTCCATTCGTTTCGTTCTCGCAACTGTGTTTTCCCTGAACGAACTCGCCCTGCGCCTCGTGGCGCAGGGCGGGTCGTTTTTGGGGAGAGCCGCTATCGGAGCGGGCCGAGGTTCGCGTCCGCACGGGCCCGGTTGAGGTGCGCCAGGGCGGCGGGGTGATCGGCCAACAGCCCGACGAGCTGGCTGGGGGTGCAGCAGAGCCGCAGCGACGCTTTCTTGACATCCAGAGCGCAGGCCCAGATGACGTCGAGTGCTTCCGCAAGCATGGCTGGGTAGTCCTCGTGCTCTGGGTTGCAGGCGAGGCGGCCCCGGCGGTCGCAGCGGGAGCGCCACAGGTCGGAGCGGACTTCGCCGAGCGGGACCGGGGCGCGGGATTCCAGGGCCAGGCGGAGGCGCAGACGGAAAACGGCCTGGCGGCTGTTCTCTTCGGCGCTGCGGCGTTCGCCGGCGTGGGCTTCGAGCCCCGTGGGGAGGTGGCGGATGATCACCAGCGTCTCGACCTTGTTGCGGTGCTGACCGCCCGGGCCGCCGGCACGGCCCTTCCCGACTTCGCACGAGCGCAGGAGCGTGTCCGCATCGAGCGTTGCGGGGTGGGGGCGTGGGACGGGGATGGGCTCTGCCATGAGTCAGACCCCCGCGGTGGGCACCGCACGGAGCGACAGGTCGCCGACGGCGCCGGCGCGGAGCAGTTCATGGGCAAGGCCCGCGATCATCGCGGCGTTGTCCACGCACAGGTGCATCGGGGGCAGGACCAGGCGCAGGTGGTGGGCCGCGGCGAACGAGGCGAGCTCGGTGCGCAGGCGCGAGTTCGCGGTGACCCCGCCCCCGGTGAGGAGCGAGGCGTAGCGCACCCCTCGATGGGATGCCTGTTCGAGGGCGCGTTCGAGCTTGATGGTGACGGCTCGGCTGGCGGCGCGCTGGAAGCTCGCGGCGAGGTCGGCGCGGCGCCGGTCGTCCAGGAGCGGCGGGGGCGCGGGGGCTCGCTCGCCCGGCACGCCCCGGGCGGCGTACAGCAGCGCGGTCTTGAGCCCCGAGAACGAGAAGTCCAGCGAGTCCTTGCCCAGGCGGCTCACGGGAAGGTCCACGGCGCGGTCGTTGCCGCTGGCCGCGAGGCGATCGAGGTTCGGACCGCCGGGGAAGGGCACATCGAGGATGGCGGCTGCCTTGTCGTACGCCTCGCCCATGGCGTCGTCGATGGTGCCACCGAGGCGGCGCGGGGAGAGCCAGCCCGAGAGTTCGTAGAGGCTGGTGTGCCCGCCGCTGACGACCAGACCGAGGGCTGGGAAGAGCGGTGCGTCGTCGGCGTCCAGGACGCCCGCGTAGAGGTGGGCGTGCACGTGGTCGATGCCGACGAGGGGGAGAGAGAGAGACCAGGCGAGGGCCTTGGCGGCGGAGACGCCCACGACCAGGGAGCCGATGAGCCCCGGGCGGTGGCCGACGGCGATCGCGGAGAGCATGCCCAGGCCGACGCCGGCTTGCGAGAGGGTCTCGCGGACGACGGGGAGGATGCGCTCTGCGTGGGCGCGGCTGGCGATCTCCGGGACCACACCCGCGTACTCCGCGTGGAGGTTCGTCTGCGAGGCGACGACGCTGGAGAGCACGCGCCGGCGCGCATCGACGACGGCGGCGGCGGTCTCGTCGCAGGAGGTTTCCAGGCCCAGGATCAGCATGGGCTCAGGGCTTCTTGCGGACGTCCGCGTCCTGCAGCGCCCGCTCCAGGTTGCGGCCTGTGATTTCGAGGACGGAGATCACCTTGCCGGACTTGTCGCGGAGTTCGAGCTGGCCCCCCACGAGGTCGGTGTCGTCTGGCCAGAAGTCGGGAAGCTGCGCCTGCGCGCCGGACTCGCCGGCCTCGATGGCGCTGGCGCGGCGCTCGGTTCGTTCGAGCTCGCGGACCAGTCGCTCGCGGTACTTGGCGAGGCGGGTGAGCTCGCTGGAGGCGATGGAGGTGGACTGGGGGCCGGGCTGGCCTGTGGGGGACCACGCGCCGGTGGCGAGGCGGGCGCGGACGGCGCGGACTGCGGCGAGAAGCTGGGGGTCTTTCAGGTAGGTCAGAACGGCGTCGGCGTCGGCCCAGTTGGGGGCCTCTGTGCCCGGTGCTGCGCCGGACATGAGGAGTTCCTGCTTGCGGCGGACTTCGAGCATGGCGAGGGTTTCTTCGTCGGTCATGGGGACGTAGAACCCCTCGGTGGGGTCAACGCCCCAGGAGGCGGAGTCGTCCTTGCGGGTGATGCTCCTTCCGCTGGGGAGGTAGTAGCCCTGCTCGGTGATCTTGAGCTCGGAACCCCCGCCACTGGAGAGCTCGAGAACGGACTGCACGCTGCCCTTGCCAAAGGAGCGAGTGCCGACGGCGACGGCGCGGTTGTTCTCGGTGAGGGCGCCGGCAAGCACCTCGCTGGCGGAGGCGGACTGGGCGTTGAGGAGGAGGGCGATGGGGAAGTCCGGTAGGGTGCCGGGCTGCTGGGCGCGGCGGACGACTTCGGGGTAGGAACGGCCCCGTGTGGAGACGATGACGCCCTCGGAGAGGAACAGGTCGGCGATGGCCTCGGCCTCGTCGAGCAGGCCCCCGGGGTTGAAGCGGAGGTCCAGGACCAGGCCCTTGAGCGAGCCGGACTCGGCGCCGGCGGCGCGGAGGGCGGCGAGGACCTCGTCGGAGCATCGCGGGGTGAACTGCACGAGGCGGACGTAGGCGATGCCCGAGGCGGGGTCGATGGTGTAGTCCCACGCGTTGGGGTCGGAGGAGGCGCGGTGCACGCCCTTGACCGAGCGCGTCTTGATGCGGTCGCGGGTGATCTCGAACGGGAGGCGCTCGCCCTTGCGCTCGACGATGAAGCGAACGGCGGTGCCGGGCTCGCCCAGGAGCATGTCGATGCAGTCGTCGACGCTGACGTTGTAGGTGGACTTGCCCTCGATCTCGACGATGCGGTCGTCGGGCATGATGCCGGCGCGAAAGGCGGGGGAGTCTTCGAGGGGGGAGACGATGGTGAGCCAGCCCTCGAGCTGGTTGACCTGAGCGCCGATGCCGACGTACTCGCCGGTGAGGTCCTTGTTGAAGTCGCGCTTCTCGGAGGCCGGGACATAGACGGTGTAGGGGTCGTCCAGGGAGTCGATCATGCCCTTGATCGCGCCCTCGCGGAGGCGGGTGTCGTCGACGGGCTCGACGTAGCGCCGGGCGAGCTCCTGGCGGACCTCGATGAGCTCGTCGAAGAAGGCGTAGTCGTCTCCGCGGCGGCCCAGCGCGAGCGTCGAGCCCACGACGGCGATGCCCAGGACGCCAACCAGGGAAAGGTCGATGATCGCGCGGCTCTTGGTCACGGCGGTGCTCCTGCGGGCCGGTCCGTCGGCCCTGTCGGGTGGCCTGTCGGGCGGACGCGGGGCGTGCCTCCGCTCCGCGGCGCTCGGTGATGATATGGCCCCGGGCGGGCGGGCGGGGGCGTCGCCGGGGCGCGGGTGATACCATCCGCCCGCACTCCATGGCCAAAGAACGCACAGAACTTGATGTCGCCTCGGAGCGGGCGGTGCTCGCGGCGGTGCGGCTCCCCGACTCGAAGTACGACCAGCGCGACCCATTTGGGGAGCTGCGGGCGCTCGCCGAGCAGGCGGGCGCCATTGTGGTCGGTGAGTGCACGCAAAGGCTGGAGCGGCCCGTCGCGGGGACGTACATGGGTGTCGGCAAGCTCGGGGAGCTCGGGGCGCTGTGCGAGGAGCTGGGCGCGACCAGCGTGATCTTCGACCATGACCTCTCGCCCCGGCAGATCGCGAACATCGAGAAGAAGACCGGGCGCAAGATCGTGGACCGGTCGGAGCTGATCCTGGACATCTTCGCGGGGCGCGCCACCACGCGCGAGGCCCAGTTGCAGGTGGAGCTGGCGCAGCTCGAGTACACCTTTCCCAGGCTGCGGGCCATGTGGGACCACCTGGAGCGGATCGTGGGCGGCGGCGGGCTGACGGGCATCGGCACGCGCGGCCCCGGCGAGCAACAGCTCGAGATCGACCGGCGCCTGGTGCAGAGACGCAAGCTTGCGCTGCAGCGGGAGCTTGCGGAGATTCAGTCCAGGCGTCGGCGCGAGGTCGCGGCGCGCAAGCGAGAGCACTTCACCGTCGGGATCGTTGGGTACACCAACGCGGGCAAGAGCACGCTGTTCAATGCGCTCACCGCGGGCGGGGCGTACGCGGATGATCGGTTGTTCGCGACGCTGGTCAGCCGCACAAGGGCGTGGGACCTGGGCGGCGGGCTGGAGGTGATGCTCTCTGACACGGTGGGGTTCGTGCGGGACATCCCGCACCACCTGGTGGCGTCGTTCCGTGCCACGCTCGAAGAGGCCACGCACGCGGACGTGCTGCTGATCGTCCTGGACGTGTCGGATGAAGGGGCCGAGATGCAGTTCGGAACCGTGAACGCGGTGCTGGACGACCTGTTCGAGCAGATCGAGACCTCCGGGCACGAGGAGGACCGGCTGTGGGCGCGGCCCGAGCGGATATTGCTGCTGAACAAGTGCGACCTGCTGAACGACAACGCGGCGGTGCTGGCCTGGCAGGGCGCGGTCCCGGGAGCGATGGCGATCTCGGCGCTGGCGCGCGACGACGGCACGCCCGGGCTCGGGATCGACGCGCTGCGCGCCCGGGTGCGGGCGATCGCGACCGGCGACATCGGCGTGTTTGACGTGACCGTCCCGCTCTCGGACAGCAGGACCGTGCACATGATCGAGACGCGCGGGCAGGTGCTGGAGCGGACCTACGGCGAGGGTGTGGTCACGCTGCGTGCGCGGATCGGCACGCGTCAGCTCGCCCACCTTCGGTCGCTCGGCGCGAGGCTGGAGTTGGCGGACGAGTCCGGGAAGCCCGTGGAGCTCGAGCCTGTGGCCAAGGCCGTGCGGCGGCCGGGCTGGTGACGGGGCGTGACAGCGCGTGACAGGGCGTGACGGGGTTCATGCCTTCGGTCGCTGGAGGCGGAAGGCCATGGGGAGGACCCTGGCGGGCCCGCTGCCGTCGAACGCGCTGAACTGACCGCCGGAGAAGAGCGAGGCGGCGCCGTAGGCACCGTCTTTTCGGAGGGCGTAGAACTTGAGGTCGAAGTTGGGCGTGCCGTTGGGGCTGAGGAGGCGTTTTTCCCTCGTGTGCTTTACGATGTAATCGCACATGGCGAGGCACGCCTCGGTAGGGGACATTCCCCGCTCCATGAAGTCGACGATGCGTGCGGAGGCGCAGGTGGTGATGTTGGCCTCGCCGCGGCCGGTGCTGCCGGCGGCGCCGATGTCGTTGTCGCAGTAGTTGCCCGCGCCGATGATGGGGGAGTCTCCGACGCGCCCCGGGATCTTCCAGTTGAGCCCGCTGGTGGAGGTGACGCTGGCGATGTCGCCCTTGGCGGTGAGCGCGGAGCAGTGGACGGTGCCTGTGACTTCCATGATGTAGGGCCGGGCGGAGGTCTTCTTGCGGAAGTCCGGCCCGTCGTTGGTGCGCGGGGTGGAGTCATCGCCCGGCGCGGACTGCCAGGGGAGCAGGTCCCAGGTCTTGCCCGAGGGCGCGTCGCGCTCGTCGTCGTTGAGCCAGTCGTCGTCGCGGCTCATGTTGTGCTTCCAGTTCAGCCACTCGCGGCGTGCGTGCTCGGTGAGGAGGTCCTCATGGCGGAAGCCCTTGGAGAGAGCGAAGAGGTACGCCCCCTCGCCGACGAGCAGGCAGTGGTCGGTCTCGCGGAGGACGCGGAGGGCGACCATGGCGGGGTTCTTGATGTTGCGGATCCCGGCGACGGCGCCGGACTTGTGCGTCGGGCCGTGCATGACGCACGAGTCAAGTTCGACCACTCCCTCGGCGTTGGGGAGGCCCCCGAGGCCAACCGAGTCGTCGGTGGGGTCGTCTTCGACGATGCGGACACCCTGCACGACGGCGTCGGCGGGGTCAAAGCCCTCCGCCAGGAGTTCCGCGGCGCGGTCGCAGGCGGGCCTGCCGTTGAGCGAGGCGATGACGACCGGGCGGCCCTTGTGCGCGTCGCCCGGGGCCTTCGCGTCGCCCTGTGGCTGGCGGGCGTGCGCGGGGAGGACGCCCGCGGCGGCGAGCGCGGCGGAGGCGGCGAGGAACGACCGGCGGGAGGGATGATCCATGGGCAACAGGATACCGGCTGCGCGGGAGGCGTGTCAGACCAGTCCCGCACCCAGGGCCAGGGCAAACAGGCCCAGGCCCACCGCCACAACGATTCGGACGGTGCGGATGGTGACCTTGTGCACCAGGCGGCTGCCCACGAGCGTGCCCGCGAGCGCGGCGGCGGCGGCGGCGGCGACCAGAAGCCAGGGGATGTGCGCGTGCGAGGCCCGGACCTGGATGGAGTAGACCCCCAGGCGCGAGAAGTCCACGACGCAGGAACAGACCACGCCGGTCGCGATGAACTGCTCTTTGGAGAGCCCGCAGCGGATGAGGAACGCGGCGCGGAGTGCGCCCTGATGGCCCGAGAGCCCGCCGAAGAACCCCGAGATGGCCCCGCCCACGGGGAGCCACTTGCGATCGAAGGCGAGGCGGTCGAAGGCGGGGAGGAACTCGACGACGGAGAAGAAGAGGATGACAGCCGCGACAGCGGCCTTGACGGGCGAGACGCTGCGTTCGGCACTCCCGAGGGTGTACGTCGTGAGAGGGGGAGCGTGGCCCAGCGAGGAGAGAAGCCAGGCACCGAGGAGTGCGGCGGCGACCGCGGCGGGGAGAAAGCCCAGCAGTGTGCGCGCGTGCGCGGACTTTGCGGTGAGGGCGAGCTTGAAGAGGTTGTTTGCGAAGTGAACGACGGCGGTGGCAGCGATGGCGATCTCGAGGGGAAAGAAGACCGCGAACGCGGGCATGAGGAGCGTGCCCAGCCCGAAGCCGGAGAAGAAAGTGAGGCCCGAGGCGACGAGCGCGACGGTGCAGACGAGGATGTAGTCCAAGGCTCAGGCCCCGTGGGTGGCTGTGGTGTGGACGGGAAAGCCGCACTCGGGGCAGGTGGCGGTGGCGTTGCCCTCGATTCCATGTGCGCAGCATGGGCAGCGGAGGCGTGCATCGCGGAGCATGAAGCGAGCGAGTCGGCGGCCGCCGAAGAAGAGGTAGCAGCACATGGCGAGTTCTACGACGATCGCGGCGAACGTGCCCACGATTGCCAGCAGGGGCCCGGGTTCGGTCCATGAGGTGTCGCCCCGGAAACTGCTCATCCGGAGGTCGTTCGTGACCCAGAACACGCGGGCGACGATGCCGGGGAGGAGCTGGACCAGCATGAAGAGGCCCACGAGCCGGATAGCGAGGATGAGCCAGGAGTTGTCTTTCATCGGGGGAACCTCCGGAGGAGCGCCCAGAAAAGGCGACGGCTGAACACCAGCATGAGACCGAGCACAAAGCCAAAGGTCATGCAGGCGAGCCGCGTGGCATCATCCGCCCTGAGCGCCCTGAAGTAGGAACCGAGGATGCGTTCGATGACGCTGAAGTAGCCGGCGGCGGCCTCGGGTTCCCAGGGACTGCGGCGGGCATAGTCAAGAAATCCCGCAAGGGCCTCGGCGAGCCCTGGGAACATCCACGCCGCGAGAAAGAGGCCAAAGACCCGCAGGGGCAGTACGGCCCGGCTTCGAGGGGGAAGCGCGGACCAATACTGGCTGTCTGGACCTGCGGTCACGCGGGCAGTCTAGCGGGTCGCGGCTGGTTGGATCGCCGCTCGCCTGGGGGCTTCTTAACGGAGCGCCGCGAGAAACGCCGCGAAGCGGTCCATGCCCTTGTTGATCTGGTCTTCGGAGCAGGCGAAGGAGATGCGGAGGTGGTTCCCGCCGCAGCCTCCGAAGTCCTCGCCGGGGACAAAGGCGAGGAGGGCCTCGTCGAGGAGCGCGTTGGCGAAGTCGAGGGAGGTGTTGATTCGGGTGCCTGCGGGGGTGGCCTTGCCGAAGTAGGCGGAGACGTCGGGGAATGCGTAGAAGGCGCCGGTGGCGGGGTAGGTCTTGAGTCCGGGGATGGCGGCGAGGCGTGCGTTGATGACCTTGGCGCGGTTGGCGAAGGCGAGGCGCATGCGCTCGACCTCGGCGGCGCACTCGCGGAGTGCAACGGGGATGGCGGGGTAGGTGAAGGAGGTGATGTTGGTTGAGATCTGGCCCTGCAGGGTGCCCATGGCGGCGATGAACCGGCGGCCCCACTCGCCGGAGGTGCCGGTGTAGCCGATGCGCCAGCCGGTCATGGCATAGGCCTTGGAGAGCCCGTTGAGCGTGACAGTGCGTTCGGCGACCTCGGGCACGGAGCCGATGGAGAAGTGGGGGATGCCCGCGTAAGCGATCTTCTCGTAGATTTCATCCGAGAGCACGACCAGGTCTGGGGCGATGGTTCGTGCGGCGCAATCGACGACCTTTGCGATGGCGCGGAGGTGGTCGGGGGGGTACATCGTGCCGCAGGGGTTGCTGGGCGAGTTGAGCAGGAGGACTCTGGAGCGTGGGGTGATGGCGCGCTCGATCTGCTCTGGTGTGGCGAGGAACCCCGAGGCAGACGTGGTGGGGACCTCGACGACCCTTCCCCCGGCGAGTTCGGCGAGCGGCGCGTAGGAGACCCACGCGGGCACGGGCAGGACGACCTCCTGGGGTGCCTCACCCGGGAGGGGGTGGTCGAGCAGGCAGTGGAGCGCGACGTAGAGCTGGTGTTTGCCCCCGGCGCCGATGGCGACGTTGTCGGCGGTGCAGTTGGGGATCTGGTTGTCCGCGGAGAGTTTCTGGGCGATGGCGGCGCGGGCGTCCGGGTCGCCAAGGGTGGGCATGTACTTGGTCATGCCGGCGGCGAGGGCCCGGGTGGCGGCGTCTTTCACGACCTGCGGGGTGTCGAAGTCGGGCTCGCCCGCGGCGAACGAGAGCACGTCCTTGCCGGCTCGCTGCATGGCCTTCGCGCGATTCATGAACGCGATGGTCATCGAGGGCCGAAGGGTGGTCACTCGTCGGGCGATGGTTGGCATGGCGGGAAAAGGGTAGTCCGGCTGGCGGGATACGCTGGCGGCGAGGCGTGACCACGGAAAACGCGCACAAGCCGGGTCGGTGGTGGGTGTGCCCGGCGGCGGGGCTGACGCACGCCGCGCTGACGTATGCCGCGGGGCCCACGCTCGGGTGGTGGTGGCTCGCCCTGGTCTCGGCGGTGCCCCTGATGTGGGCCGCGGCGAATGCACACAGGCCCTGGTGGCGTGCGTGGCTGCTCACCACCATCGGCGTGCTGCCCTTGTGGCTGGCGTGGGAGTGGTGGGTGCTCGACGTGTCGGAACTCGGCATGGTGCCTCTGGCGGCCATCGTGTCGCTGCTTGTCAGTGCCTATGTGCCGCTGGTCGCCTGGCTGCGTCACCGGCTGCCCCGTGTGCCCTGGATGGTGCTCGCGGCGTCGGCGTGGACGGGTGTGGAGTTCGGGCGGGGCGAGGTCTTCATGGACGGGTACGCCTGGGGCTTCGCCGCCCACCCGCTGATCGACGCGCCACTGCTGGCGGCGCCCGCGGCGTGGGGAGGGTTCTACCTCGTCTCGCTGCTCGTCGCGCTGCTGGCCGCCGCGATGGTCGGGGCGGGAGCCAGGCCCGCGCGGGGTGCGGCGGCCCGTGCCGGGGTCTGTGCGGCGGTGCTTGGGCTCTGCGCCGCGGCGTGGTGGACGGGGAGACAGGCCACCGCCGGCGAAGTCGTGGGGGTGGCGGCGGTGCAGACCAACCTGCCCCAGGACAACAAGCTGGACTGGACGCTCGAGGATGAAGTGCGCGACATGGCGCGGTTCGAGACGCTCACGAGGCAGGCCGCGGCTGGCGGTCCGGTGCTTATCGCATGGCCCGAAACAATGATGCCCGGGCTTTCGCTGGAGCCGGACGCGGTGCGGGTGCTCGCGGGGCTGGAGTGGAAGCTCGCGGACGGGAGCGCGCTGCCAGGCGATGAGTTTGCGCTGCGCCTGGTCGCGCTGCAGCGGGAGCTCGGCGTGCCGATGCTGGTGGGTGAGGAAGCGCGGGTCGGCACGCGCGTGGAGCGGGCCGCGGACGGGGGTCTGCGCGTCCCCTGCGACCGCCATTACAACAGCGTGTACCTGGTGTCGGGCGGGCGCATCGGGGCGGCACGCTACGACAAGGTGAGGCTCACGCCCTTTGGCGAGACGATGCCCTATATCAGGGCGTGGCCCTGGTTGCAGCAGCAGATGCTGGACCTGGGCGCGGGGGGCATGACGTTTGACCTGAGCGAGGGTTCCGAACTCACGGTCTTTGAGGTGACGCGTGGTGGGGTGACGCTGCGCGCGGTGACGCCGGTGTGCTTCGAGAGCACGGAGGCGTCGCTCTGCCGTCGAATGGTGTTTGATCGCGGGGAGCGGCGTGCGGACCTGATCGTGAACGTGACAAATGACGGGTGGTTCGGGGGCAGCCGCGTGGCGAGGATTCAGCATCTGCAGATGGCGAGGTGGCGGAGCCTGGAGACCGGCACGCCCGCGCTCCGGGCGGCGAACACGGGCGTGAGTGCCGTGATCGACCGCAGGGGCCGGGTCATCGCGTCCGGCGTCGACGGCACCCCAGGGGCGATGGGGCAGGACGGGGTGTTGTCGGCGGAAATCGAACTGCCACGGGGGGCGACGGCGTACGCCAGCCTTGGAGACGCCGCGGGCTGGGGAAGCCTCGGGGTGCTCGGAGTGCTGGTGGCGACCGGGCTGGTGAAAGGGAGAGTTTCAAACTCCACCGGGCGGGGGCGCAGGGCCGATAAGCGTTGATGGACACCACGGAAGGACAGACGATGCGCGAACGCATGATCGGGTGTGGAACGCGAATGCTGGCGGTGTGCGCGGTGGCGGCGATGGCGGGATGCGCGGGCGGTCCCCGGGCTCAGCCAACGCAGGCGCGGGCGGGCGGCCAAAGCGCCGGGCAGCATGCCGGCCCGAATGCCGGGCAGACGGCACCCTCGACCGCGGCGCCGACTCCGACGCTGTCCAAGTCCAAGACGCGGGAACTGGCTATTTCGGTCATCGAGCAGGCGTCGAAGAGCGCCGACCCGCAGGTGCGGGCGAACGCGGTCGAAGCCGCGGGCTACTCCGCGACGAGGCTGCGTGATGTCGTGGCTCAAGGGCTGACGGACACGAGCCCGGCGGTGCGCTCTGTCGCCGCGATGACAGTGGCCCGGGCCGGGCTGAATGACCTCGCCGACGGCGTCTACCCGCTGCTGGGTGACGCGGAGCCTCACGTGCGCGCGTCCGCCATCCTCGCACTGGTCAGAACCGGGCGAGACGTTGACCGTTCGCCGCTGGCGCCCATGCTTCTCGAAGAGTCGTCCCCATGGGTCAGGCGGCACGCCGCGTGGGTGCTGGGTGAGATCCGCGACAGTTCCGCGCTGCCCCTGCTTCGATCAGCGGCGGTTGACCCGCTGCCCTCGGCCACCCGTGCTCAGGCCAAGCTCTTCCAGTTGCACGTCGCGGAGGCCATGGCCAAGCTGGGCGATGCCAAGGCCCGTCAGTCGCTGCGTGGGGCGCTGTACCCATCTCAGCCCGAGGAGTTGGAGGCTGTGGCGGTCGCGGTCGGGATGATCGCGCAGTTCAAGGATCGCGAGTCCTACGAGCAGGTCGCGCCCCTGGCAAAGTACAAGGATCGGGACGGGAACCCATATCCCGCGGAGATTCGCCTGGCGGTCGCCGCGGCCCTGGCGAGCCTTGGCGACCCCTCTCTGGCAAGGGCGGCGGACCCATTCGCGGCCTCTGCCAGCCCGGCGCAGCGGGCACAGGCGGCGTTTGTCTACGCCGACGCGGGGGACCCGGATTCTGCCTCCAGACTGGGGGTGCTGCTGCAGGACGCGGAAGAGGCGGTGCGGGTCGCGGCGGCGGGGGCCGTGCTGCGGACAGGGGGCAGGCACTAGGCCGGCCTGCGGTGAAGGGCCGGGTGTGCTATATTTGCGGCGGCGACCGCTGCGGGCGGGCCCTGTTTGGGGCCGGTTTGACAGTGGGAGCGCGGATCGGGTATCAAATGGCTGGTGTCCGCCCCGTCGGGCGGCGAACGTGAACCGAGCCAGTGTGGAGCACCCCAAGGGCAGGAGCCCGCAGGGGCGTGAGTAGGAGTCAGCCGTGCACTTCTTGACCAAAGTTTTCGTCGTGATCGCCGCTGTCCTGTGCGCGGCACTGTCCGCCCTGGTCGTTGCGTATGCGGTGAACACCGACCGGATCGCCGCGGACTACCACAATGTCCAGGCCCAGAACACGGCGACCGCCGGGGCGATGGCGTCGCTGACCTCGCAGAGCGAGGCGAGGCGGACCAACGACCTGGCCCGCATCCAGGACCTCGAAAACGCCAACCAGCAGTTGCAGAACCAGCTCGGCACGCTGCAGGCCGAGCGGGCGACGCTGCTCGCCGAGAAGAACAAGGCCGAGGCGGCCCGCCAGTCCATCGAGGGCAAGATCGCCGAACTGGGCGAGACCGCCAAGGTGCAGGCCTCGATCATCGAGGCGCTTCGGAGCGAGAACAGCACGCTGCGGACCAACGAGCTGAACTTCCGCAAGCAGGCGCTGGACATGGACAACCGCGTCGCCGACCTGGAGGCCCAGAAGGAAGTGCTGGAGCAGCGCTACCGGGCCCTGAGCGAGCAGCTCGCGGAGCTCAAGAGGCAGTCTGACGCGACGCTGTCCGGCGCCGTGTCTTCCGCCGCGGGCCTGACGCAGCAGCCCTTCGAGTATCGCGGCCCTGTGATCCGCGGGTCGGTCGAGGAGGTCTCCACGGACCCGGCCAGCCGCGGGCAGATCGCGCGGATCTCTGTCGGGAGCAACGACCGCGTGTCGAAGAACATGAAGTTCGCGGTGGTGCGGAACAACGCGTTCCTGTGCAACCTGGTGGTGGTGCAGGCGGACATGAAGTGGGCGCTGGCCACGGTGCAGACGCTGGGCAAGGACGTGACGGTGCAGCCCGGTGACCAGATCGTCAGCCGTCTGGAGTAGTCCGCCACCCGTCGGGAAGCCCCCGCCGGGAAGGCCGCATGGGAAAGCCCCATCGGAAAGCAAGGAGCAACGCCATGAGCCAGTTTGGAATGCAAATGACCGGGGCGCAGCGTCGCCGGGCGAGCGGGCCGGATGTCTACACGGGCCTCGCGGTCATCGCGACGGTGTTTCTGGTGGTCGCGTGCGCGGTGATGTACCGAGCCGCGAGCAAGGTCGGCGCGGATGGAAACCCCTTCGGGATCCAGCAGGCCGGCGCCAACCAGGTGAAGCTGCCCGCGAAGTAGTGAGCACGCTCCGCGGCGGCGCGGACGAGTACAAGTCCACAGGGCCCGGCCGAATGGCTGGGCCTTTTTTCTTTTGCCAGCACGTCGTCCCCTCCGTCCCCTCCGCCCCCCGCTCCCCGCCGCCCCACCGCGGGACGGGCGGCTGTCCACGCTCTTGTCGGCACCCGCGCCAGACCTCGTGCCCGGCCTGCGCCTGCCGACGGTCTTCGCCGCGGTGAGTTCTGGATTGCCCCGTCGTTGACGCCGCCGACCCGCGGAGCCGGGCGCACGGGCAGCACAGGCACCAGCGCAGCCCGCGGCGGGGAGGGCACGCCGGGCCGGATGCACCGGCAAGCACCCGCGCCGCCGCGAAAGGCCACGCCGACGGCGGGCTGACGGGCCCGTGGTGCGGCAGGGCGGCGACTGGACCCGGGAGGCGGCTCGTCTCGGCGCTGGCCACCACGCCGCGTCTGAACGCCCCGCGCTGGGGACTTGACAATGCCGGGTGGGCTCCTACATTCCCTGTCCTGTTCGACAATGAGCCGGGGATCGATTCCCGGCCAGACCATCAGGGGCGGTAGCTCAATTGGTTAGAGTACCGGACTGTCGATCCGGTGGTTGCGGGTTCGAGTCCCGTCCGCCTCGCTTGAAACCTCCGCGTTGGCAGCCGATGACACGGGTTGCCCAGGAGCGCACAAATCCCGACGTTTACGCGAGTTGCGGCGGCCTTCCGAGGCCGCCGCGGTGCGTTTTGCGGCGCTCGCGTCGTTGGCGGGCGATGACGCGGGATGGCCCGGATTGCTCCCTGCGCGCTGCTGCGGGCGCTGCGATTTTGGGAGGCCGTCCGGCGCGAATCGCAGCGCTGATGTCGGGCCAGTTCCTGCCCCGTTGGGCGACGTTGGCCCGTGGGCGGGACCGGCCCCCGACCGCTCCCGTTGGCGGACCTCGCGGCCGTGCGTACCCGTTGCGGCAACGGCGGCCTCGGTGGCGGCGGTGCTGGCCAGCGGAAGGGCGGGAAGCGCGGCGAGCGCCTTCGACGTGTCCGCCAAGGCGACGTGCGCGTACCGGTCCATCGTGAGCGTGATGGTGGAATGGCGGGCCAGCGTTTGCGCGACCTTGGGCGTCACCCCGGAGCGGGCGAGCCGCGTGATGAACGTGTGCCGCAGCGCATGGAAGTCGATGACGCGCCCTGCCTCGTCGCGGACGGCGATACCCGCTGCCACGAGGTCCGCCGCCATGACCTGGGCCATCTCGTGGGGCAGGCCCGGCCAGACGTGCTCGCCCCGCGGCGTGGCCCGGATGGTCTCCCGGAGCGCATCGGCGATATCGGCCCGTAGCGGCTGCACGTCGCGCCGGCGGCGCTTCGAATACGACGCCTCGACCGTCACCGTCGGCGGGTCCGCGTCGAGGTCGAACGAGCGGGTGGTCAGCGACTTGATTTCGCCGCAGCGGAAGCCCGTCGAGGCGGCCAGCAGGTAGAGGGCATCCCGACGCGGGATTGTGAACGTCCGCGTGCCAAGCCGAATCTCGCCCTTCTTCGGGCCGACCTTCCGCTTGTAGCGCTTCGTGATGGTCACCGACTCGTTCACGCCAGCGACGGCGAGCAGGCGGGCCAGTTCATCATCGTCCAGTGCCCGCCGCTCGCGCCGGCGGTCGGTGCTGACGTTGAGCATCTTCACGCCGACCAGCGGGTCGCGGGCCAAGCGGTGGTTGGTCATGAGCCACCGCGTGAACCCCTTCACCGCGCGGAGGTGGTGGTTAATCGTCGCATGGCCGCGGCCCTTTGCTCGGACGCGTTCGATGTGCAGGCTGAGCGTGGCGGCGTCGATTTCTGCGATGGTCTTCCAGCCCGCGTTCTGGCCCGCCTGCTCGATTCGTGCCTCGGTCAGATCCGTGTGCTCGGGCGTGTTGCCCTTCGCCGTGAGGAACGTGCGGTAGTCCGCGACGTGGTCGGCCAGCGGGCGGCGCGAGTGGTCGGCCATCCGTTCCGCCGCGGCGTCGATGGTCCCCTCGCGGCGGGCCCGGGCCGCGTCCTCGAGTTGGCGGGCCAGGCGTTCGCTGAGCGCCTTGTCGGTGTAGCCGCGACGGGTGCGACGATTGCCAAACTCGTCGGTCCAGGCGACCATCCAACGGACGCTCTTCTTCGTTCGGTCCGACGCGGTCTTGTAGACGGTGGGCATGGGGAAACTCCGTTCGTGCGGGCCATCCAGGGGGCGACAGCGGCACCACAGTGAGGGGCGGCAATGGGCACGGGTCAAGTCGCCCCCAGGCGGGTAGGCCAGGGGGCGATTCATGCGGAGATGTGGGGCAGTTCGCGGGACTACAGCCCCTTGCGGGCGGCCGTGTGCGCCCGCTCAGCGTCGGCGAGCCGGGTCTCGGCCGTGGCCAGGTTGGCCTTGGCCCGCTCAAGTTCCTCCTTCACGAAAACCTCCTGCTCCTGGTGGTTGCGAGAGAGGGGAAGCCTCCGGAGCTTCCGCTCGATGCGCTCAACATCATCACGCACGCGGTTGCGCTGGTTGACGGCCGCGACCATTGCCGCGTGGGCCTTGGTGGCCTTGTCCTCCTGTTCGCGTCGCTCGATCATCGCGACCACGTCATTGGGCAGGTGTGACGCAGGGAGAAAGCCCTCGTCGTACATCGCGAGCACCCGCTGTGCGGCCGACTCGGCCGTGATCAACTCCCGCCGAGCGCGGTCGGCATCCTGCGCCGCCGCCTCGGCTTCGGCATCAAGTTTCTCGATCGCCGCCTCGGCTTGGGCATGGGTCGCGTCAGAGTGGGCCTTGGCCTTCGTAGCGACGCGACGCAGCCGCAGCACCTCCGAAGCGGCCTTGATGTCGCCCTTG